>LXNH01000252.1_pt1 | contig 13476 bp, 9 predicted proteins | sample 809111 | NCBI WGS metagenome assembly LXNH01 (sample SAMN04870528, study PRJNA318959) | seawater metagenome | biome: 00002010; material: water; isolation source: marine seawater | place: Greece: Milos, Mediterranean Sea | collected 2013-05-29 | depth 5-7 m
TCAGCCGTTGAGGTTGTTCGCTCGGTCAGTGCCTCGATTTCATCGCTTCTGATGCCCGCGTTTCGCTCAGCCAGGGCACGGATCCGATCGAGCTCCTCGCCAAGCTGTGAGGTTGCGGTATCGATAGCCGATTGTTTTCTGGCGTCGGCAGTGGTGTCTGCCGACTGATCGCTCAACTTCAGCGCAGCTACGACTTTGTCCCTCAACTCTCGGATCACTGTGGCGCTCTTGGTGATCTCAACCGGCCGCATGATTTTGCTGAGATTGTCGCAGCTGATCGCATGCGATACGTCTCTTCCTTCCAGGGTTAGCAGTTGTCTGATCGGTGACTGATCAAGAAAACGGGCGAGCTCTAGTCGCTTTGGTGCGAGACATTCAACCGTGTGTATCGTCTCTACAAGAACGGTGCCCGGTGCGATGTTATTTTGTTTTATGACGCCCAATGACGCATTACCAAGTTCCGAGTGGAATACCACGTGAATGAGTTCTTCAATCAGCGGGTGCTCCCAGGTCAGAAACTGGATGTCATCCCGACTTAGCGCAACCTGCCTATCAAACGTGCAGGTGATTCCATCCTCGTCGAGGAAGGGTAGCTCTCCAGTGACCAGATTTTCAGACGGCTTTAAAATGACCGTATTGTCGTCACCATTCTCCGAATAGACCCCCAAGCGATCGAATAACCGCTCCGAAAAGCTTCCCAAGTCGTCTACGCGCATCGCGCTATCTATTGCATCTATTAATTCTTGACCAGCCTCGGGGTCATGCGAGGTGATTTCGAGTAAGCGATCGCGCCCACTCTGCATAGTGGCTAGCAAAGCAAGCCTCTTTGCGTGGGTGTCAGCAATGAGTTCATTGATGGGAAGGGTGCTCAACTTCGAACTGAATTCTTCAAATAATAGGTGTCCCACGGAGCTTGGCTCTTCGAAGCCATTAAGTCCTTCGTGTAGCCAGCGAAAATAGTTTTCCTCCGCGCTGTCTTTGACGAATGGCACATGAATCTGTACATCGCCAACTTGCCCGATTCGATCGAGTCGACCGATACGCTGCTCTAGGAGATCAGGGTGTGCCGGTAGGTCGTAGCACACTAGGTGTTGAGCGAACTGGAAGTTCCGGCCTTCGCTACCAATTTCCGAACAGATGAGAGCCTTGGCACCGTATTCGGTATCGGCGAAATACGCAGCTGCGCGATCTCGTTCGATAATCGATAGATCTTCATGAAACGAAGCGCAGCGAATACCTGCTCTGAGGTGGAGGTAGTGCTCGAGGTCTATCGCCGTCTGCTTATCGTGGCAGATAACCAGCACTTTCTGCTGCTTGAGTGATTTTAGTAACTCCGCAAGCCACACAGCTCTGCCCGGAACCGACGCATCTTGCTCATCAGGCTCCGCCTTCAAGGGGTAGGCTGTCAACCGTCTCTTGGGGAAGCCTTTGACCGACTCCCTGGTGTTCCTGAACAACACTCGGCCGGTACCATACTGATCGACGAGCTCGCGGATCATCCGCTGGTTTGACCAGCTCGCTTCGAAATTACTGGGTAAACCCTCCGGACGAACACCTGCCTCGAGTTGCTCGATGAGTTGGTAGGTCTCGGTAAATTGTTGTTGCTCAGAAATAAACTGCTCAAGTTCGCTAAATCGATCGGGATCCAATAGCTGTAGTCGAGCAAAATGGCTGTCGATGCCCGCCTGACCCGGGGTTGCCGTTAGCAATAATAAGCCGGGGCTTGTCTTTGCGATCGTGGTGAGCACGACATCAAATGGCTCCTTTGCTTCGCAACCAAGGTTGAGATGGTGTGCCTCGTCGTAAATCACTAGGTCCCAGTCACACTCCAAGGCCGCTAACGCGGCATCTTCATGGTTCTGTAGCAGTGACCAGGGCACAATAGCTAGTGGAGCCTCAGCAAACGCCTCCTGCTCGGTGGATGCCTCCCATCTCGCTTTATTGATCACTGTAAAACGGAGATTGAATCGTCGAAGCATCTCGACTAACCACTGGTGTAGCAGTGGGTCGGGCACCGCGATCAACACGCGTTCTACGCGACCCCGCTTAAGCTGCTGAGACAGAATGAGCCCCGCTTCGATGGTTTTTCCCAGCCCCACCTCGTCTGCTAGCAATACCCTGGGTGCAAATCGCTTGCCCACCGTGCTGGCCACGTACAGCTGGTGGGAGAGCAGCGATGTCCGGGCTCCCAGCAAACCACTATGTTGATTCGTAAGTGATGACGCTCGCTGTTCGAGGGTCGCGAATCGCAGGTTGAAGTCAGCGGGTTTGTCGAGTTGATTGTTCAGTAAACGATCAGCCGGGGTGTTTAATCGGACTTCAGGGGCAATAAATTGTTCGTGGATGCTCTGTATCTCACCCTTAATATCTCTCACTGAATAGCGAACTGTTTCTCCGACGGGCTCGACGTCGAGCACGGTGAATTGACCGCCGTCGATGTGGAGCAGTTCATCGTTTTTCTTGAGGAGATATCGGGTCAGCGGGGCCCGATCGTTAGCATAGGTTCGCTCTTCATCGACCGAAGGATAGAGCAGGGTGGTTCGGCGACCATCGGTTTCAACACAAATACCGAGTCCTAGTTCCAGATCAGCGTGACTGATCCAGCGTTGGCCAATGGCAAAACTCATATGGATAACTCAAAAAAACAATTGAAGCTGTTAGCTCTCGCGATACTGAGCAACTCGATGGTGTCGACGTCTTTGAGTTCGGCCACCTTCTCAGCAATAAAAGGTAGGTAGAAAGAGGCATTGGGGACACCGCGATAGGGCACTGGCGTTAGATAGGGCGCGTCGGTCTCCAGCAGAATGTGATGCAGCGGTGTTGCGCGGATAATGTCACGAACATTGTCGGCATTCTTGAAGGTGCAAATACCATTAAAGCCTAGATGGTAACCCTCAGCTAAACAGAACTCCGCAAGCGCCATTCCGCTCGTAAAACTGTGTATTACACCGCGCTGCTTCAATGTCGAGGAGAAGTTTTTCAGGATTGCCTGCGTGTCCTCGTCTGCTTCGCGTGTGTGTATCACCACAGGCTTGTCGGTTTGGCTAGCTACTTCGAGTTGTGCTTCAAAGGCGGCGATCTGCGTATCCCGATCGGAGTGTTCATAGTAATAGTCGAGTCCAATCTCACCGACAGCTACGACTTTATCGTGCTTGAGGCTTGTCTTTAATTGCTTGTTGAATGCGGGGCTCCAGCTGCTAGCCTCGTGTGGGTGCAGCCCCTGGGTGCACCAAATCATGGGATCAACCGCGGTCAGGTCTCGCACCGTCTCTTGATTGTCTAGCGACACCGATATAGTGATGATCCGTTCGACGCCTACCGACTTGGATCGAGCTAGGGTATCCATGAGTTCCGCCTCATACAAGTAGTCGAGATGACAATGTGTCTCGATGATGGGAGCGCCGAGATCAGGAATAGGTGGGCGCGGCTTTTTACTCATAAGGTACTCCGTGAACGGCGCCGATTATTACACAGGGGCGCAGTTTAATTCACACCTACGCTTAACCTCGATGGACGGTTCTTACGCGCAGCGCACGAACCGCGTCGATGATCTCGTTCCAGAACCATTGATGTATGGGTGAGCGCGCAGTTCGCTCATGCGCCACGAGCGAATAGTCGATCGTGCGACTGAACTGCTCGGGTAACGGCAGAGTAGTTAAATCTTGAGTAGCACCACCGTTTCGCGACATATAACCGGGTCCTATGAGGGTATAATTGGTACTCCTCAATATCTCGAATGCGGTCAACAAATGGGATGTCTCCAGGCTGCCTCGATGGCTCCCCAAAATCTCAGTCGCGGTCCTGTCGATATCAGTTAGTTCTTCTCTGTCTGCGACGTACAAATTGATCTGAGGGAAGAGTCTCAGATTTTCCTCGGTGAGCGGCTTGTCCGTTAAAGGGTGATCTCGACGGACAAAAATGGCGAGCGGTGAGCTTGATAACGATTGATAACGATATTCCGTGTCATAGTGTTGACGGGTCAGCTGTATCGAGAAATCGAGTGCACCGGTGGCCAATTGGTCTAATTGGTTTTCCGCGCGGGTAATCGTTCTCAGTCGTAGCTTGGGCGCGCGAGTCTCGAGTCTCGAGGTGAGGGAGGGCAGCAGGGTAAAGCCAACGTATTCGGAAATGGCAACCACCATCTCGCCTCTAAACGCTGAGGGCACGAATTCTCCTGCGTCTAGTAATGTTTCGATATCACTGAGAATATTCTGCAATTCTGCGCCGAGCGCTTCAGCTCTCGGTGTTGGTTGGATACCGCGCTTACTCCTTGCGAATAACGGGTCGTCGAAGGTTTCGCGGAGTCGGCCTAGCGTTTTGGACATCGCAGGTTGCGTGACATTCAAGCGTTGTGCGGCACGTGAAACGCTGCGCTCTTCTAGCAACACCTGCAAGGCCACTAGTAGGTTGAGATCGACACGGGCTAGTTGATTAATGTTCATCATTATAACTTCTATTTATCGATAGCATGATAATAATAAATTTGAATGTATAAATAAAATACTTAAACTTCGTCCCATCTGTGGATGTAAATCCGCACAGGTTTGATTGTTGCCCGCTTATGCGGGCTTTTTTTTGCGTTATATTGACGCCATGCGCGCATATACTATCCAAGTTGTTCTTGCAGGGCTTATCGCCTCTGTGTGGTCGTCGGCTGTTTTAGCTACTGACATATCGGCTCCTATCGGTCTTGATATCAGGCCTGTCGAGGCGAGTTCACGAACTTCAAAACTCCGTGCGGCGGTCGACGCTACGGAACTCTCCGGACTTCGTGATGCAGTTGCTCAGGCTGAGACGACGCAGGCACGGTTGGGCCCCTACGATCCCACTCTGGCGCCCCTGTGGCTTAGTCTCGCTAACCGTGCCCTGGCACTCGGTGACGAAGAGCAAGCAGCCTTATTATTCCAGCGATCAATTCACAATCTCCGTCTAAACGAGGGTTTGACGAGTCTTACTCAAATGGATGCGTTGGAGAACTGGATCGCTAGCTTGCGAGAAATTGGCGATGGAGAAACGCTTGATGAGCAATTGACCTACCGCTATCGCCTCGTGGGTTTTGGGGCAGAGCCGTGGAACGAGCAGCGATTAGCCTACGCCGTAGATTTTCTTGATCATCGTCTACACCGATTGACTCAAGGGAATTGGGTAAACCGAGAGAGGGAGGTGCTGTGGTTACTCGAGCATGTGTCTGGCTTGAGCGACGATGCCTGCTTCGACAATGTGACCGATATTAAATGGTGCAAGCCGCTCTTAAAGCGCCATTTGGCGCTTTTGTATTACCTAGAGCATCGCGTCGAGCCCTTCATCGACGATGAGCGTCGTCCTTATTTTCCACCCCCTCGCGATCCAAGAGATACCAGCAACACGTCGTATCAACTGGAGTACGAGGAAACCCAGGCGTTTCGCAAAGGCAACCGATTACTACAACAGTTGGAGCAATTAACTGTTGATGATGTCGAAGTGGCACTAATCTACGCTGATTGGCGCTGGATCCATGGTCGCACCATCGATGCGAATCGGCGCTATCAATCGATTTGGCAGGAGGCGCCAGAGTTGCTCGAGGTAGCCGAGCCTCTGCCATGGGGATTGAGCGACGGAAATACGATGCCTGGGGGAGCGGACGGGCGACCTACATCATTATTGAGTTATACCGTCACTTCTCTTGGTAAGCCGCGGAGTATCGTCAGTCTCGATGGTGAAGAGCGCGCAGCACAGCGAATCCGAAAGGCCTTACGCAAGGTCAGATTCCGACCTGCATTCGAACAGGGTGTTCGTGTCGATAGTGCGCAACAGCAGCGCTATGAATTGGTAGCGCCGCACCGTTAGTGGTTATTGATCACCAGCACGACGCCACGCCCACGTGATTCTGTGAGTTCCCATTCAATAAGTTCACCGCCGTGTCGCTCTAGGCATTGTTCTGCAAGGTTGCAAAAGGGCGGGCGCTCCGGGTCCGCGATCACAATCCCACGCATCTCTGCTTCGAGTGCTGTATCGATCAATCTTGATACGGGGTCGATCATGCTTTCCCAGAAACAGATGTCGGCGCCAATGAGGTAGTCGTACTTGCCAATTACGCCCCCCGTTAACTCCTCAAAGCGAGCGACACGGTGACTCGTCTGCGTTTGATTCAGTTCCGAAATAACCTTTAGGTATGGAAAAACATCGGGATCAGCATCCACCGACAAAACCTCACAGTCGGCATGCTTGCGACACCAGATGCTACTGAGACCCCAGCCGCATCCAACGTCTACCACAGAGGTACCGGGACTCAGAAGCTCACTCGAGTTCAAGTATTCGATGAGTACTTTGCCTGCCGTCCAGATTTTAGTCCCGTGTATCGACGGTTCGTGACCTAGGCGCCGCAATCGCCTGATAGCAGGGTGCGCCGCATAAGGAACTGCGACACCATATACATCGCGCACCGTCATAGAACCGATGCAGCCGGCTCAAAGTATTGCGCTGGGTGCTTGATGTTACTGTTTTTTAACGGCTTCAGCTTGAAGCCCTTTTGGGCCTTCAACCAGTTCAAACTCAACACTGTCGCCTTCCGCTAGACTTTTAAAACCTTCGCCCTCGATCGCTCGAAAGTGTACAAAGATGTCCTCAGGACGATCTTCGGTGGTAATAAAGCCGAAGCCTTTTGCGTTGTTGAACCACTTGACGGTGCCCACGTAGCGCTCGGTCATGCCTCGCTCCGCATTTCTATTATTATCAGATGCGTAGCTATAACAGCGCTGGAGACTTAGCGCAACTCCGTAATTTTGGTTTTTTGCAACACTAAGGTCTCGATTGTGGCGGTCACCGCCGACAACTTTTCTCGCTCTCTTTCGACTACGGCCGCCGGTGCTCTTGCTACAAAATTCTCGTTGGAGAGCTTGGACTCTAGCCGTGATAGCTCCGCCTGCTGCTTGGCGATATCGCTTTCAATACGCTCCAGCTCTTTGTCGATGTCGATCACACCCTCCATAGAGACCATCACGTCGAGTTTACCGGCGATAGCGCTAATAGTGGGGGGTAATGACTCATCGCCATCGGCGCTTCGCAATGTAGAGAGCTTCGCTAAACGTGATAGGGCAGGGCCTAATACTTCAATTCGGTGTCGGTCGTCGTGGTCAGTATTTCCGATAATCAGGTCAATAGGTTGTCCCGGTGGAAGATTTGCTTCGGTCCGGATGCCTCTGATCGCAGTGATCACGGATTTTAACCACTCGATATCGGTGCTTGCCTCTGCGTCAATGACTGAGCCGTCGGTTGTAGGCCAGCTGCTGAGCATAATGGTCTCGCCGGTGATGCCTAGGCGGGGTGCTATGTTTTGCCAGATTTCTTCGGTGATAAAAGGCATTAGCGGATGCAGAAGACGCAATGCACTCTCGAGCACGCTGAGCAAGGTTTCTAGGGTGCCGCTCTTGGCTTCAGGGCTGGCGTTGTCGTCCCAAAGCGTGGCCTTGGACAGTTCAAGATACCAATCGCAGTACTCATTCCAGACAAAATCGTAAAGCGTTTGGGCAGCGTGATCGAAGCGATAGGCTTCGATGTTGGTCGTAACCGCATCGGTGGTTTTCTGCAGTTCGCTCTTAATCCATCGGTCAGCGAGCGAGTAGTTGACAGCGCCAACATTGCAATCGTAGTTCTCGGTATTCATGAGTACGTATCGCGCCGCATTCCAAAGCTTATTGCAGAAGTTTCGATAGCCCTCCATTCGCCCCAGATCGAACTTGATGTCGCGTCCTGTCGAGGCGAGAGAGTAGAAAGTGTAGCGAAGCGCGTCGGTACCGTAACCGGGTATACCATCGGGAAATTGCTTGCGAGTAGCTTTCCCAATCTTTGCGGCCTGCTGTGGTTGCATCATGCTAGACGTACGTTTTTCGACCAATGCCTCAAGATCGATTCCGTCGATAAGGTCGATAGGATCCAGAACATTGCCCTTGGATTTCGACATTTTCTGCCCTTCACCATCGCGTACCAGTCCATGCACATAAACCTGGTGGAAAGGCACTTCACCTTTGAGGTGCAGGGCCATCATGATCATCCGCGCCACCCAGAAAAAGATGATGTCAAAGCCGGTGACCAGGACTGAAGCTGGATGAAAACGCTTCAGGTCTTCGGTGTCATCTGGCCAGCCAAGCGTCGAGAACGTCCACAACGCGGACGAAAACCAAGTGTCAAGGACGTCTTCGTCTTGCAAAAGATTGATGCTGTCAGCAATTTGATACTTTTCTCGCGCCTCAGATTGTGAGGCTGCGACATAAGTGTTCCCCTGGTCGTCGTACCAAGCGGGTATTCGATGTCCCCACCACAATTGTCGGCTGATGCACCAGTCCTGGATATCACGCATCCAAGCAAAATAGGTGTTTTCCCACTGTTTCGGCACAAACTCGATAGCACCAGACTCGACGGCTTCTATTGCCGGTCCCGCCAGTTTCTTGGCATCCACATACCATTGCATGGTTAGCCATGGCTCGATCACGACACCGGAGCGATCCCCTCTGGGGACTTTGAGGCGGTGCGGTTCGATCTTCTCGAGAAACCCTAAATCATCCATTGCTTCAACGACTCGTTTCCGTCCCTCGAATCGCTCGAGACCCGCGAAAGCAGCAGGCACAGCGTCATTGAGGTGAGCATTTTCGTCGAATACGTTGATTACGCCGAGATTGTGACGTTCACCCAGAGCATAATCGTTGAAGTCGTGGGCGGGGGTGATCTTGACGCAGCCGGTGCCGAATTCAGGGTCGACGTAGTCATCGGCGACGATAGGTATCCGTCGATCGCAGAGGGGGAGCAGGATTTCCTTGCCCACCAAATGTTGATATCGCTCATCGACCGGATTCACCGCGACGGCGGTATCCCCTAACATAGTCTCTGGTCGGGTCGTAGCAACCACGAGAACCTGTGAGGGGTCGTCAGCAAGCGGGTATCTAAAGTGCCAGAGCGATCCGTCTTCCTCTTCCTGAATTACCTCAAGATCGGAAATGGCGGTGTGTAACTTGGGATCCCAGTTGACAAGCCGATGACCGCGATAGATCAGACCGTCTTCGTAGAGGGTAACGAAAACCTGTTTAACCGCCTCGGATAAGTCAGGGTCCATCGTGAATCGCTCGCGACTCCAGTCAACCGATGCTCCGAGCCGTCTCAATTGGCGGGTGATGTTACCGCCAGACTCGTCTTTCCACTTCCATACACGATCGATAAAGGCCTCTCGACCCATCTCATGACGACTCGAACCTTCGGCCTCCACCTGTCGCTCTACGAGCATTTGTGTGGCAATACCCGCGTGGTCAGTGCCCACCTGCCAAAGTGTGGCATCACCTTTCATCCGGTGGTATCTAATCAGCGCGTCCATGATGGCTTGCTGAAAGCCGTGACCCATATGAAGTGTGCCGGTGACGTTAGGGGGCGGGATTGGGATGCAATAACTGGACTCACCATCGCCCGGCGCAAAATAGCCCTGTGATTCCCACGTTTGATACCAGCGTGTTTCGATGTCGGCGGGCGAGAAAGTCTTGTCCATAAGATTAGAGCGCGGTTTGTTTTCGAGCGCGCAATCCTCGTCGATGTTGAGCCCTAAGACAACTCATGTTTTTGTAAAGGATAGCCTCTGTCACGATAGTGCCGCCATGCGTCGCGAAGCGGGGCAAGGGCCTCTGCCTCTTGGGTCACGATTTCGGCAACGCGCTGGAATCGAGCGAAGAAGCTGGCTGGCGTCATTGCGAGGTTTATCAATACGTCGTCGTGCGAAGCAGGCGATTGCTCGAACCCGATGACCACCTGCTCGTCGGGATCAATACTGGCCATGGCGTGCGGTATGAAGCTCGATGGCTCAAACTCCCACAGCAGTCGGTCGAGCGCAGCGACTTGCTCAGGGTTGCTGCAATTAATGTACACGCGGTGACCCCTGCCAATGGCCTTATTGGCGAGACGCGCAGCCACCGAGAGCCTCGCATCCTCACCGGATGCCTTGACGACGTAAAAATCGACTCGCGTCATCGATTAACTGTCAGCAGCCCTGCGTCTTAAATGCTCGACCAAGAGAGGAACAGGTCGCCCTGTGGCGCCCTTCTGCATCGATTGAAACGCCGTCCCTGCGACATCGATATGGGCCCACTTAAATTTCTCTGCAAAGCGCGCGAGGAAGCAGGCCGCAGTGATACTGCCAGCAGATCCAGTACCGATATTCGCCATATCGGCGTATTTGCTATCGAGTTGTTTCTGATAGGCCTTACCCATTGGCAGTTGCCAAGCTCCATCTGATACCGCGCCACCCGCAGCCATCAGGTCTCTTGCCAAATCATCATCATTAGCAAAAACACCGCTAAGCTCATGCCCCAGTGACACGATAATGGCGCCGGTGAGGGTGGCGATATCGATCACCTCACGGGGTTTGAAACGCTCAACGTAGGTAAGTGCATCACACAGTACCAGTCTACCCTCGGCGTCGGTATTTAGAATTTCGATGGTTTTTCCCGACATCGAGGTCACGACATCTCCGGGCTTTGTTGCTCTGCCACTCGGCATATTCTCAGCGGCGGCAATCACACCGATGACATTGATCGGTAGTTCGAGTTCAGCAACGGCGTTCATGGTTCCGACGACTGAACCAGCGCCGCCCATGTCAAATTTCATCGACTCCATGCCTTTTGAAGGCTTTAGGGAAATACCGCCGGTATCGAAAGTAATGCCTTTACCAACAATGCAGTACGGGTCGTCCTTGGCTTTTCCACCTTTGTAGTTAATCACGATCAACTTTGACGGTTCGTCGCTGCCGTTGCCCACTGACAGTAGCGAGCCCATTCCGAGCTCCGCCATTTTCTTCTCGTCTAACACGCTGACTGACATCTTGTCATGTCTACGACCGAGTGCCCGGCTCTGCTTTGCAAGGTAGTCCGGAGTACAGATATTACCCGGGAGATTCACCAGCTCGCGGGTGATATTAGCGCTATTGCCGATCGCACCCCCGGTAGTGAGTGCCTTTTTGGCCACCGATACGGACAATGACTCACCCGTGATAACAGTCAGCTTAGCTATGGTGGGTTTTGGTTTTGGCTTTGACAAGGTCGCCGTGTAGCGATATGTCGCCATCAGTAGATCTCGTGCGAGGTTCTCGAGCCAAGGCGATAGTTCCCCAATCACATGATCTAATTCGCCAGCTAGCAATACGGCATCCTTCGCTTTGCAACTTGCCAGTTGAGTGGCAAGTAACTTCGCAATCGTCGTGTCCGCATCACCGTCTCGGTCAGCCATTCTGCCAACACCGATCAGCAAAATACGATCTACTTTACCGTTACCCAAAAGCCATTGGTGCTGGCCAGGCTTACCTTCCATGTCCTTCAAAGCTAGCGCTTTACTGATGGCGCCTTGGGCTTGCTCGTCGACATCGACGGCGAGTCTTGTCATTGAATCGTCTTGCAATACGGGTAGAACCAGAACACCGCAGGAAAGGTTGTTCAGTCCGATGGATTTTTTGGCTGTAAAAGAGAAGGACGCCATAGAGATACCTCAAAGAATATAAATCACTAACTAAAGACGCTAGTGTATGATGCACAAGCGCAGAAAACATCACCGACCGATCAACGAAATTGAACGATTCCCTATGCTAGTACAGCGGTACCTCACTCGCGATGTCCTCGTGCATGCAGGCGCCGTTACGCTCGTACTTTTTTTGGTGGTTTTCAGTGGTCGCTTCATTAACTACCTGGCGGAAGCAGCGATCGGTGATATTTCACCCGCTATTCTTTTTCCCGTCATGTTGTATAAGCTACCAAGTTTTCTTGAGCTCATTCTCCCGCTCGGATTTTTTCTAGGCATTTTGCTCTCTTTTGGCCGGCTTTACGCCGAGAGTGAGATGATCATTTTTCGGGCCAGCGGCATTGGTTCAGGCCAGCTGGCGATGACTATTCTGCCGGCTATCGTGGCAGTGACGGGCGTGGTCGCGGTGATGAGTTTGTATCTTGGGCCATTGGGTTCTGCTAAAGCGAATGCCTTGCTCGCGGAGCCCAGATCTGCCGAGGGCATGCATGTACTGGCCGAAGGTCGATTTAAGAAACAGCGAGGTGGTGACTACGTCACCTACGTCGAACGCGTTGATGAGACGGGTGCCCTGAGCACCATTTTTATTGCGGAATTGAATCGCGATGGGGCGGGGCGGGGCGTTATTTCAACCTTAGCCCGCTCCGGACAAATCGCAGTAGATGATGCTACAGGCCGACGGTACTTAGTTTTAGAGAACGGTACTCGTTACGAGCTCTACGCGGACGGCGCTGCCTTGACTGAGTCCCGATTCGGGCGGTACCGGGAGTTGATTCCAGAACTTGAAGGCGGTATCCGAAGTCAGTCGAAGTCGGAGGCGTTACCGACATCTATGTTGTGGAGTAGCGAGACTCACGAGCACCGGGCAGTACTAGCATGGCGGCTGTCGCTTCCAATCATCATTCCTATTCTCGCCGCATTGGCGATCCCGCTCAGTCGAACTGACGCGAGGCGCGGCCGTTACGCCAAGCTTGGGCCCGCGCTAATAGCTTTCCTTGTTTATTTTGTTGCGCTGTCCCAGGCGCGAAGTGCCACTGAGAGTGACGGCTCGGTAATGAATTTCTTATTGGTCCATACAATTTTTGCGGTGATCAGTGTACTGGTACTCACGCATGAGGACTGGTGGCAGCGAGCGAGGCGGTCAAATGGCGACGCTTGATGTGTACCTGCTGAGGCTGTTATCGCTCTCAATTCTGGGTGTTCTCGCCGTTCTGGTTGGGCTCGATGCACTGAGTGCTTTGATTGACGATTTGGGCGATTTAAGCCCCACCTACGGTTTCGCTGATGCCCTGATTTATGTCGCCTACACAATTCCGCGACGCATCGAGGAATTTATTCCCTATGCAACGCTCATAGGTTCGCTGATTGGGCTAGGGCGACTAGCGGCTAGCAGTGAGTTGATCGTGATACGAACCGCTGGCGTCTCGATGCGTAGGGTCGGTTGGATGGCGATTAGACCGGCACTGTTGATCGCATTTCTTGGCATGGCCATCGGTGAATACATCGCGCCTGTATCAGAGCAAATAGCGATCAGTCAGCGCGCGCTCGCGCAACGGGATGACCCTAATATGGCGGGGCGCTACGGCACGTGGAACCGCGATGGCAACACATTTTTACATGTCGATGCGGTGCAGCGCGGTGGATTGATCTTTGGTGTATCGCTGATTGATTACGACGAAAGTGGTCTATTGGTGTCTGCAGTAACGGCAGAGCGGGGAACCTATCGTGGCGATCATTGGTTATTGGAAGACGTAGACATCACTACTGTGGACGACTCGAAGGTATCAAGGAGTAGCGCGACCACTTGGCGTTGGGATTCGTCGATTACGCCCAATCTGCTCACGCTGGATACGGTGCAACCGGAAAGCCTTCCTGCGACACAACTTTGGTCCTATGCCGCTTACCTGCGTGCACAGGGTTTACTCGCTAATGACATTGAACTGGCGTTTTGGA
>LXNH01000254.1_pt1 | contig 13420 bp, 15 predicted proteins | sample 809111 | NCBI WGS metagenome assembly LXNH01 (sample SAMN04870528, study PRJNA318959) | seawater metagenome | biome: 00002010; material: water; isolation source: marine seawater | place: Greece: Milos, Mediterranean Sea | collected 2013-05-29 | depth 5-7 m
GGCTTCCAGGTAGCTCCGACTGAAAATTCAAAAATTGTTCAGATCCAGGGAGCCCGGGAGCTTGCCCAGACACTCCCTTGATCAACATTTTCTTGGATCTTTTTTTCGCGAAAAATGCATTCACTTCTGGATCATGGCTAGGGACTGGCCCCCTTTAAAAGATCCGTTACATGAACAATTTGGAACACGGGGCATGCCAGGCCAGGCCAGGCCAGGAACACATTGTTTCCAGAGCTGCAGGTATTTTGGATGTGGATGCAGATGCACAGGGCGCGCTCGAGATAGCCAAGCGCTCGCGAGGCACGCCGCGGATTGCCAACCGCTTGATGCGCCGTGTTCGCGATTTTGCACAGGTCAAAGGGGACGGTGTGATCACTCAGGCAATGGCTGAGCAGGCACTCGATTTGCTCAGTGTCGATGAGCAGGGCTTTGATCATCTCGATCGGCGATTCCTGCTCACGCTCATCGAGAAATTTGATGGCGGCCCGGTCGGTATCGATAGTCTAGCGGCAGCACTGTCGGAGGAGAGGGGGACTCTCGAAGATGTGATCGAGCCCTACTTGATCCAGCAGGGTTTGATTGTCAGAACGCCACGGGGGCGCGTGGCTACCAACAGCGCTTATCGGCATTTTGGCCTCTCGAGTCCCAAACAAAACAAGGCTGAATCACCGCAGATGTCGCTTGATGATCTCGACAATGCGTGAATTTTCCCTGCCAATACGGGTCTACATTGAAGATACCGACGCTGGAGGCATTGTTTACTACGTTAACTATCTGAAGTATTTCGAGCGGGCGCGCACCGAACTGGTGAGGTCCCTCGGTCGTGGTAAACGCGCCGTGATGGATGACGGTACGCAGTTTGTTGTGTCGACAGCAGAGATTCACTATCGCGAGCCTGCGCGGCTCGACGATGATCTGGTGGCGGTAGCAACCTGTCATGAAGTAGGCGGTGCTACGATCGTTTTTGATCAAAAGGTCGTGCGAGGGGATAAAGTATTGGTTGAAGGGTTGGTTCGCATTGCTTTAATCGACAGTGGAACCGGGCGGCCCAAGCGCCTTGGTGCAGATTTGCGTTCGGCCTTGATGAATGATGGAGAATAAAGCTGGTGAATGAAGAGCTCAGTGTCATCGAGTTAATTATGGGGGCTAGCCTGACCGTGAAAGCGGTTATGGCGACCCTGGTGGCGGCGTCAGTCGTGTCATGGTTCATGATTGTACAGCGCATCATTATTTTGCAGCGTGCGAACACCGAACTGATCGAATTTGAAGATCGATTTTGGTCAGGGATGGATCTTGGGCAACTGTATCGTGACGGAACCGAGGCCAGCGACGAAGGCCTTGATATCACTGGCGGAGAATCGCTGTTTAGAGCAGGTTTTAAGGAGTTCTCTAAACTAAGCCGGCAATCATCGATGGACGCCGACGCGGTACTCGAAGGGTCGCGCCGCGCCATGCGGGTCGCTCTTCTCAGGGAAAGCGATCGCCTCGAGCGACATCTGCCATTTTTAGCCTCAGTAGGATCGACTAGCCCCTATATCGGGCTCTTTGGAACCGTCTGGGGGATCATGCATTCCTTCCGAGGTTTGGCGACAACCTCCCAGGCCACGCTTGCCGCGGTCGCGCCGGGTATCTCCGAGGCCTTGATTGCCACGGCAATGGGCCTATTTGCGGCGATCCCTGCAGTACTTGCGTACAACCGCTTTGCTGCCAAGGTCGATGGCCTGATTAATCGTTATGAATCGTTTGTTGACGAATTTTCCGGTTTGTTGCAGCGACAGAGTTACGCACGAGCAGCAAAAAACAAGCGAGGCGATGACGCGTGAGACAACGACGTGCACTCGCTGAGATCAATGTAGTTCCCTACATCGATGTGATGCTGGTGTTGTTGGTTATTTTTATGGCGACGGCGCCGCTTCTCATGCAGGGTGTGGAAGTGCAGTTGCCGCAGACGGCAACACAGCCAGTCGAGACCACTGATGCAGAGCCGCTCATTGTGTCGATCGATCAGGATGCCAAGTTATATCTGAACCTAGGTGCTCAAGACGATCAGGCATTGTCGATCGAGACGGTGAAGCAGCGAGTGGCCACTGTCCTTAGAAGAAATCCTGATAAGGCTGTGATGGTATGGGGTGATCAACGCGTTCCCTACGGCGAAGTGGTCGTTCTGATGAGCGAGTTGCAGGCCGCGGGGGCAGGATCGGTTGGTCTGGTTACAGACCCGCCCTCGGGTCGCCAATGAGTAGTGAGCGCTGGTTAATCGTTGGTGTGCCAGCGGTTGTCGCAGTGCTCGTGCAATTACTATTTGTCCTCGCTATGCAAGGCGGTTGGTCAACGCTGTCACCGACTGTCACGGCGAAGGCTGCGGTTATTCAGGCATCGTTGGTATCGTTAAAACCTAAGCCCGCGCCTGCCCCAAAACCCAAGCCAAAGCCCAGGGCTAAACCCAAAGCTGCAACGCCGAAGCCGGTAGCGCCTAGGCCTGAACCGGTCGCGGTAGAGAAGCTATCCGAGCCTGCTCCACCTGCGGAGCCAGTAATGACCGAAGCTGATCGAGCGGCAGCGGCGCTCGGCGCATTGCAGGAGCAGCTATTGTCTTCGTTGGCCGAGTTACCCGATTCAGAGCTAGAAACCGATGACGAGTTGCTCCCGGTGCAACAGGTGGCCGCATCAATTCAATTGAGAATTAGCCAGAATTGGCGCCGCCCTCCATCCGCCAGAAACGGGATGGAGGTATTGTTGCAAATCAACCTCGTCCCCACCGGCGAGGTGGTTGGCATCGCTATTGTCAGCTCGAGCGGTAGCTCTCCTTTCGATAGCAGTGCTGTTGCCGCCATCCAACGGATACGACAGTTTCCTGAGGTCGCCACCTTGTCGATCAAGGATTTTGAGAAGTATTTTCGGCAATATAAGATCCGGTTGAGACCGGAAGATTTGAGGTATTGATGCAAACAGTTCGTTTTTGGCTGCTAGTGACGCTGATGCTTGGTAGCAATGTCGCACACGCTCAATTAGAGATCTTGGTGACTCGCGGGATTGATAACCCGACCTCAATCGCGGTCGCGCCTTTTGCTTGGGATGGGCTGGGTGGTGCGCCTGAAGATTTCGCTCAGATTATTGACTCCGACCTTGTAAGAAGTGGCCAGTTTAGCCCGGTTAGCCGTCGTGACATGCTTAGCCTGCCGACCGAAAAGTCAGAGGTGTACTACCGAGATTGGCGGGCTATTTCGGCAAGATACCTCGTTATTGGACGCGTCAGCCAGGGTGTGCAGCTCCGGGTAGATTATGCGCTTCATGACGTCGAGCGCGGCATCGAATTATTTACGGGCTCGATCGTGGGGCCTGTTTCGGAAGCCAGAATGGTGGCGCACAGGGTAGCCGATGCGCTCTATGAGAACTTAACTGGGATTCCGGGTGCCTTTGCTACACGGTTATTGTACGTCTCCGTTACCAGAAACCCGGAGGGTAAGGACTTTTACCGTTTGACGGTTGCCGATAGCGACGGTCGCAGGCCCATCGTTTTGCTCGAGGGCCGGGATCCGATTTTGGCGCCGAGTTGGTCGCCTGATGGCGAGCAGGTCGCCTACGTATCATTTGAGTCCTCGAGACCCGCAATTTTTAGGCAGGTATTGGCAACGGGGGAGCGGGAACAGCTGACTAATTTTAGGGGGTTGAACAACTCGCCGGTTTGGTCACCCGACGGCAAGCAGATGGCTCTGGTGCTATCGAAGGACGGCAACCCTGATATCTATTTGTTGGACCTCGCGAGCAAGCAACTCACCCGACTCACTCGACATTATGCGATTGATACCGAGCCCACCTGGATGCCCGATGGCAAGTCGTTACTGTTTACATCAGATCGAGGGGGCCGACCCCAGATCTACCGCTATGACTTGATATCCGGGAAGCAGGAGCGCGTTACTTTTGAGGGCCGGTACAACGCCCGCGCTCGGGTCGCTCAGGACGGTCGTAACGTCGCCTTGGTTCATCAGCGAGATGGCAGGTTTCATATCGCCGTATTCGACCTGGTAAGCGAGCGATTAACTGTTCTCACCGAAACCTCACTGGATGAAAGCCCGAGTATCGCGCCCAATGGATCCGTCGTTATTTACGCTACCAAGCAGGGCGATAAGAGTGTTTTGAGCGCTGTTGCCGTAGACGGTGGCGTCAGGTTCAGCCTCCCCGCGCGATCGGGCAGTGTTCAAGAGCCTGCGTGGTCGCCGCTACTATTTTCGGAGTGATTGAGAAAAAAAGTGCGACCTAGTCAACAAACGGACATATATGCGCTACATTATGGGCATCACAACCAATCTTTGATGTGGGAAAAGGCGCCATGACAATGAAAAACACACTGGGGAAAGCTGCTGCCGTCGTTTTGATGGCCGCGTTAATTGGTGCTTGCTCAAGCAACGATGCTAAGGAGCAGGCTGCAGCGCAAGCAGAGGCGGAGCGAGTAGCGGCTGAGCAGGCTGCAACTGAAGCTCAAAAGAAAGCGGCGATGCAGGCTGCTGAAGAGCGTGCTAAAGCGGCGGAAATGAAAGCCAAGCGTGATAAAGAAAAGCGCATGATGGCAGCGGTAGAGGCTGCAGGTAGTGTCTTCTACTTCGATTACGACAGTTCAGCTCTGGGCGATGATGCACGTGCCGCGATTGACGCACATGTTGCGATGATGATGTCCAATAACCATAGCGTCCGATTAGAGGGGCACACCGACGAGCGGGGAACGCGTGAATATAACCTCGCGCTGGGTGAGCGTCGTGCCAATGCAGTGCGAGATTACATGGTAGCGAGTGGTGTACCTGCTTACCGTGTTGAGACTATTAGCTACGGCGAGGAAAACCCCGTTGCTTATGGATCGGGCGAATCAAGCTACAAGCAAAATCGTCGTGTGGAGATTAAGAAAGCACGATGACGTTGTTTGGAAATATCAAGCCGGTGCTGGTCGCCGGCTTTTTTTTGTCCGCACCGGCACTAGGGTTTGCCCAACAAATTGTGCCAGCGAACCCGGCCTTTGAGCCGGAGCCTGCGGCCGCGTTACCGCCGACTAATGTCGATTCATCGGTTGTGCCTTTTGGGCGCACACGCGCCACATTAGGCGATGACACCGGCAGCTTGGTGATAAGACTGCAGCAGCTCGAGGAAGAAGTTCGTAGGTTGAATGGCATCGTCGAGGAGCAGCAACTGTTGTTGACGCGCCTTCAAGATCAGTCGCTCGAGCGCTACGTGGAGTTGGATCGTCGTATCGCAATGGTTGGTGTTGATAGTGGTGAGCTGGTGTCGGACGACGCAGTGGGCGTTGGGACAGCTGATGCCTTCGACGGCGCCGATGATTCTGGGATCACTATTGCGCCAGTGCGGCCCGAGCAGATCCAGGAGCTCCCTGGCGAGCGAGACGCCTATCAAGCGGCCTACTCGCTGGTGCCACAGCGCGCATTTCCCGAGGCGCTTACGGCTTTCCAGTCATTTTTGGCCGACTACCCGTTTGGTCGATATGCGTCGAATGCGCATTATTGGCTTGGCGAGCTTTATCTCGTAGTCGACCCCGTTGAACCTGAGTTGGCGAGACAAAGCTTCCGCCTATTGGTTGACCAATACCCATCAGACAAGAAACTTCCTGATGCGCTCTACAAGCTTGGGATCGTGTATGCCTTAAAAGGGGATCCCGAGCGGTCGAGTGAATACCTAAACCGAGTAATTACCGAGTACGGTGATGAGGGGCATCCCGCAGCCCAACTGGCGGGTGAATTTTTAGCAAAGCAATCGTCTGATTCGCCTTAGTCGGGCTAGCCCAAACCAGGTCAACACAACCTTCCATCACAAAAAAACCACCCGGTGGGTGGTTTCCTTGAGATGGTGGGTCGTGCTGGGTTCGAACCAGCGACCAATTGGTTAAAAGCCAACTGCTCTACCGACTGAGCTAACGACCCGAAAACGATGTTCGAAGGGCGCGTATCCTACGGTTTGCGGCAAAAAAAGCAAGACCTAAGCCGACATCTGATCAGCCGAGATGCGCTTTCGAAGATAAAAGTAGTACAAGCTAGTCTGCAGGCAGTTTAGGTCTTGGTTCGAGCCTCTTCTGTTTTGCTTCCATCGCCGTTGGCCTCGGCAAGGTCCGGGGTTATGAACCACGAAGCCCGCGTAGCGATACGCGGATTTTTTTGTCTAAAAAAGCTACAGCAAGCATTATCGCTTGTATCGAGCAACGTTGTTTTCCCAGGATAGTCTGCCAAGGGGCCAGCGCCTGAACCATGATCACGACTTGTGCTAGGAGTGGTCCGAACGGATCGTATTGCAGTTTGTCGCCGCCTCCTTTTGTCTGCACAATGTGCCAATAACGATAGTGATAACGCTCAGTTTGACTACAAAGGCTTTCTTATGCGGCAACTGTATTGAGGCTGTCTGGGGTACTGAGTTCAGAGGGACGGCTTTGAAAACGTCAACGAATGAAAGAATTCAAGGATTGAGTCAGGCCGGTCACTGGAACGATGAGACGCTTCACGGGTTGCTAGCTAAGGCGGTTATTGCTCATCCCGATCGGTTGGCGGTTGTGGATCAGCCAGATCGAAGTGATTGGAGCGAACACTCGCCATTGCGATTAAGTTTTGAGGCCTTGGAGTGTGCGAGTGATGTGCTGATGGCGGCGATGCTCGCCAAAGGTGTCGATTCAACTTCCAGACTGATGGTGCAATTACCCAATATCGCCGAACTGGTTGTTTGTTTTCTGGCGAGTAGCAAACTGGGCGCTGTCATTTCACCGATTCCGGTGCAGTACGGGTCGCACGAAATTAAGTCCCTAGGCGATGTGCTGGGAGTGACAGCATTTATAGGTACTCGTAACTTCAAGGGTCAGGATCTGGCGTCTGGCGCGGAGGATGCGCTCACCGATATACCGATTTGGACGATCGAACAGGATCTACCATGCCGCGGTGGCGAGTTGGACGCCACAGCCGCTGATGAGTTGAGCGCCTATCGCCGAGGGTTACCTAATGATGCCCACCGTACTACCAGTATTTGCTGGACATCAGGCACCACGGGCACGCCTAAGGGCGTACCCCGCTCGCATGCCATGTGGTTGGCAACCGCTCGCGCGACCGCGGAGGCGGGAGGCTATCAGCCAGGTGAAAGGCTGTTAAACCCTTTTCCGTTGGTCAATATGGCGGCCGTCGGTGGTTTCCTGTTTGCCTGTATGGATCTCGGATGCACCTTGGTGCTCCATCATCCTCTCGAGCCAGCGATTTACCTGAAACAACTGCAGGACGAGCAGATCGCATTTACGATAGCTCCACCTGTGTTGCTGAACATGTTGGCAGCGAAGCCCGAGTTCTGGCAGTCCTTTGACTTCAGTAGCTTGAGGGCAGTTGGCTCGGGATCGGCGCCGCTGTCTCCATCAATGATTGCGACCTTCGAGCAGGTTTATAAAAAGCCGATCATCAACTTCTACGGTTCAAACGAGGGCGTCGCGCTTTTCGCCACACCGTCTACCGCACCGACACCAGAGCTTCGAGCAAGTCACTTCCCACGTTTTGGCGTTGAGGGTTTCGACTGGCAGGAGCGCTCGGCGGCATGGATCAAGACCAAGGTGATTGATCTCGATTCTGGCTCCGAGGTTACCGAAGCCGGAGGGATTGGTGAGCTGTGTGTCGCAGGCGCCACGGTATTTGATGGTTATCTTGGTACCGATAACAGTGATTTATATACGGCAGATGGCTATTTTAGGAGTGGTGATGTGGTCGAAATTGGCGGAGAGAATAACGCCTACTACAGAATCGTTGGAAGAAGCAAAGACATCATCAATCGTGGAGGTATGAAAATCTCACCCGCAGAGTTGGATGCGCTGCTCGAGGGCCATCCTGACTTGGCAGAGGTGGCGGTCTGCGCCTACCCCGATGAGGGTTTAGGCGAGCGGATATGCGTCTGTGTTGTGGCTGCATCGGATGCGGAGCCACCTTCATTGCCGTCGATTTGTGATTGGCTTGGGGATAAAGGTGTTGCAGTGTTTAAGCTGCCCGAGCGTTTAGCGGTTTTTGATGCCTTACCGAGAAATCCGATGGGTAAGATTGTCCGAAACGAATTACAGATTGCAGTAACTAGCATGGAGCAAGAGTCATGAGTGAACCCGTGTACATACTGGGTGGTAGCCAGACAGATTTTGCACGCAACTGGGCGCGCGAGGGGCTCGAGCTGTTCGATATGTTTGCCGAGTCGCTCGAGTCGGCCGTTGCTGATGCAGGTATCGAGCCCGGTCAAATCGAAGTCGGTCACGTTGGTAACTTCGTAGCTGACCTGTTTGTTGGACAAGGCCTGATTGGAGGGTTTTTTGGTCAGGTGTATCCCGAGCTAGCTATGCTGCCCACATCCCGTCATGAGGCAGCTTGTGCCTCGGGGTCCGTGGCCATGTTCGGTGCGATGCGAGACATCGAGGCGGGACACTACGATATTGCCTGTGTCTTGGGCTTGGAACTAATGCGCAATGTCGATGGCAAGACCGGTGCAGAATACTTGGGAGCGGCGACTTGGGCTGGGCATGAAGCGCTTAGCTGTGATTTCCCCTGGCCGTTCATGTTTGACCGTATCACCCGGGAGTATGAGGAGCGCCACGGTATTTCGGATGAAGCGCTAACCAAAATTGCAGAGATCAACTTTAGTAATGCGAAGCGTAATCAAAACGCTCAAACCCGAGGCTGGCAGTTTGCTGAGGGTAGTTTCAGTCAGCGAGATGACCTTAATCCGGTGATTGAGGGGCGTGTTCGCAAGCTCGACTGTGGCCAAATTACCGATGGCGCGGCTTGTGTCATTTTGGCCTCAGAGCAGGCGGCGAGAGTGCATGCGGAGCGACATGGACTGAAGCTCGAAGACATTCCTCGGATCAAGGGCTGGGGCCATCGCTCGGCACCTATCTCGCTCGAAACCAAGCTATCGGCGAGTCGAGGCCATGCACTCATATTTCCGCATGCAGCACTTGCGATGACGGAGGCGCGAGAGCGTGCAGGCTTTGCTGATATCAGCGCTGTGGACGGACTCGAGACGCATGACTGTTTCACGGTGACTGAATACATGGCGATTGACCATTCCGGTCTCACCGCTCCGGGCGAAAGTTGGAAAGCCGTTGAAGAAGGACGCATCGCCCTCGATGGTGACTTCCCGATCAATACCAGCGGTGGCTTGATAGGCCTGGGTCACCCTGTGGGTGCTACCGGGATTCGTATGGCGCTGGATTGCGCAAAACAGGTCACTGGTAAGGCCGGCGGCTACCAAATCCCGGGCGCGACCAATATGCAAACCTTCAATATGGGAGGTAGCACCACGACCTGTGCCAGTCTGGTGATAGGCGTTGGTAGGTGAAAGATGTCTATATTTTCGAGGCCATCCGAAGCCCTCGAACCAAGGCAAAAGTCACCGGTGGTCTGCACAGCCTAACGCCGCCCGAACTGCTGTCGCAGTTGTACAGATCACTTGAAACCCGGACTGGAATCGATCCCCATCTCATCGATGAGATAGTGTTGGGGTGTGTCACCCAGCAGGGCGAGCAAGCCGCCAATCTTGCGAAAACCTCAGCATTGTTTGCCGGATGGCCAGCTAGTATCGCCGGTCTGACGGTGAATCGATTTTGCTCTTCGAGCATCGATGCCATGGCGATCTCTGCGATGAAAATTGCCGCGGGGTACCAGACTGCTGCGGTAGCCGGTGGTATCGAGATGATGTCTCGTGTGCCTTTACTTGCGGATGGTGCCCGGGTTTTTTCAGACAGTGATTACGGTATCGCGCACCAGGTTTTGCTGATGGGCAGTGGTGCCGATCTAATTGCCACTCGGGTTGGGGCGTCGCGATCGGAGTGCGACGCGGTGGCCGTCCTGAGCCATCAGCGTGCGGCGCTCGCTCAGGATGAGGGTCGTTTTCAGTCGATTGTGCCAATCCACACAGAGAGTGGCGTCAGTGATCGTGACGAGTGCATCCGCCGAAATATGACCGCTGAGCGGTTCGCCGCGTTGCCGCCTGCATTTATTGAACTCGGGGAGGCTGGTGCTGATGCCGTTCAGTTAAAGGCTTTCGAGGAATTTTCAGCAATCGAGCATGTACACACGGCAGGTAATTCTCCCGCAATGTGCGATGCGGCGGCGGTGGTATTGATGGGCGATGAGTCTTTAGTCGACGCGCTTGGCATACTGCCAAAGGCAAAGCTTTTGATGTCCAGGACGGCCTGTGGTGAGCCGTTAGAGGTTGTGAGCGGCTGTGTGGCAGCAACTCAGTCGATCATGCGCGATGCTGGTATGACGACTGATGATATCGGTGTATTCGAGATCCATGAGGCATTCGCCGCGACTATCGTGAAGGCCAAGCAAGAACTCTATCTCGATGATGAGCGTTTAAACGTCAATGGCGGCTGTATTGCGCTGGGACATCCGATGGGCGCGACGGGTGCGATTATGATGAGTACTGTGCTAGACGAGTTAATCCGATCTGATCAAAGCAATGGGCTCATTGCCGCTAGCGGTGCTGCGGGAAGCGGCAGCAGTATTCTCGTTGAGCGCTGTTGATTGATCGCCAGACTAGCCGTCTCCTTGAAAAAGCGAGTCACGCGTAAGTTCGGTTAACAGACGCTTCTTGTAGCGACGTTGACGCCTTCGCGCCTTGGCTTGACTAGCTCGCCAACCTTCCCGTTTGTCTTTGACGAGTTCATCGAGGTCTTGGGGTTCAACTACCAAGTGACCATCGGATTCGTAGGTGCGTCGGCTCATAGCGTTGGTCGATACAGCAACTTATCGGGTCCAGAGTGTGATCAAGCCAGGCTCAGCAACCAAGTCAAAAATATTGACTGTTAGGCAGCGGATTGGACACAGCTTGCACAGTGGAGCTGCCCGAGGTGATTGCAATAGACTGCGAGCCATTGATGTCTCGGCCGCTTGTCACGGGTGTTTGACCTAGCCCGCAACACGGATGTCCAGTCAGCGCTTAAACACACTGGCTGTCCGATTTGACTTATCAGTTGCTCGCAACCAGCCGCGTCTGGCTTGTCTCGATGCGGACTCGGCAGTCTGCCTTCCAGCGAGTTGCGTAGCATCAGCATTAAAAAATTAAGTTATGCGTTCGTACGAAGGCTCTCTGCGAAGGAAGCGAAATGGCATTTGAATCATCGATTAAACCAAGCTGGCTGAACGATCTAGAAAAAGCGATCAAACGCAATAAGCGCGATGCATACAATCGTTACTTCCAGCTTGCGACTATCGACAGCGAGGGCTGGCCGAGAGTTCGCACCGTGGTCTTTCGAGGCTTTGCTGATCAGACTGGGGCGCTTCTGTTTATTACCGATTCGCGTTCCAAAAAAATGGGTAGCATCGAATCCGGTGGCAAGGCGGAGGCCTGTTGGTATTTCACTCAATCGCGCGAGCAGTTCAGGCTGCAAGGGCACCTCGCTGTTGTCGATGACTCGACTGATCGTGAAGCTATGTGGAGTCGTTTATCGCCCGCGGCTAAAGAGCAGTTTTTTTGGGTGACGCCGGGAGCACCGCTTGGAGAGGGTGACTCGGTACTGAACCAGAACGACGTTCCGTCAACGATGGTACTGATAAAACTGGTGCCGGAGTCGATCGATCATCTCGTGCTGGCAAAAGAACAGGAGCGACAACGTCACACACAGACCGGGGATGGCTGGCAGGCGAACCGCATCAACCCGTAGACTGCTTCGGCTACTCGGCTACTCGGCTACTCGGCTACTCGGCTACTCGGCTACTCGGCTACTCGGCTGGTCTCAGCGCTATCGAGTCGCCAGGCTTCAACTGTGCCACATTATCCAGGGCAGTCGATACCACCTGCAGCACTCTGGGGTAACCACCAATAGTCTGAGCATCTGCTAGCAAGATAATGGGCTCACCGGAAGCCGTTAGCTGGATGGTTCCTGGTGTCACCCCGGACGATAGCTGTTTGGTGGCGGCTATGGCATCGACAGGGCGTGTCAATCTCAACGCCATTCTGTTTGAGCGACAGTCGACAATATGCTCTGACTCGAAAAGTTGCTGGCGCGCAATATCCGAAAGCTGATCGAACTCCGGCCCCGGCATTACCGAGATGACATGGCTTATTGATGAAGCTGGTGCCGCCAGCTTTGGCCAGACCTGCCGTCGCGGTGCGTTGATCTGAAGTATGTCACCACGCTGCCATACAGCCCCGGGTAGAAGTTCGTCGTGGCCGGCTCTCAAGCCACTGGCGCTCCCGAGCAGTGTGGGTACCTGCCAATTTCCCGCAATCGCAAGATACCCACGACAGCCTGATCTCAAAGCGCCAAAATGCAGGTTGTCACCAGGCTTTACGCGGTAACTCCGATTGTTCTCGAGTGACTGACGGTCGAGCTTGGGTGATAGATCGGCACCTGTAATCGCGATGCTTGTATGCGCAAGGAATAGCAGGCTCGGACCCGCCATCGAGAATTCAAGAACGGGCTGGTTGTCTGTGTTGCCTACCAGCCAGTTAGCGGTTTGCATGGCGCCTCTATCGAGTGCTCCTCCGCGAGGGACGCCTAGGTGCGCGAACCCTGACCTTCCCTGGTCTTGAGTGCTTGTCTGGGGCCCCGCCAAAAGAAACTTAACACTCATAGGCGGTATATCCCCGTAATTAAACGACCTTCCCGGTGTTGCTCGCTGATGTCGCGGAACTCATCGATGTTGATCGGATTGAAAATTACCTCATCGCCAGCGTTAAACAACATGGGTTCCGACTGAGCTAGGTTGACGATGTCAAAGGGCAACCGACCTATAATCTTCCAACCACCGGGTGAGTCAGCGGGGTAAATCCCGGTCTGGCGACCCGCGAGTCCTACCGATGACTTGGGAACGCGGCCGAGCGGTTTATCGTGTCGCTGGCACGTCAGCTCCGCCGGAGTTTCTCCCAAGTATGGAAAACCGGGCAAAAAACCAAGTGCAAATACGCGATAGCTGATCGAGCTGTGCAGGGTAGTGATGTCCTGCCATGACAGCCCGAGTTCCTGTTCCACTTGTTGCCAATCGAGGGCGAGTGTCGGGTCGTAGCACAGCGGAATTTTCCAATATCGACTGGCAGGTGGGTCGGTGTCAAAGTACTCAGACAAGCTCTTTGCGGCCCATTCAGACACGGATTGAGCGTCGGTCACCGTTGGGTCAAATACAATAACCAGTGATGCATAGCTTGGCGTCAGGTCAACAATGCCCGTGACGCTATCGGAACCGAGTCGGCGAGCGGCGGCCAACACCTGATCACTGATTGCGCGATCGATATCATGACCCCACTCCAGTAAGATGGCCGAGTCGCCCATTGCACGAATGACCGGAGGCATTGCGCTAGCTTGCATCAGTGAGCAGCGCGGCTTTGATCGCCTGCAGCATGGCTTCAGCGTTGATAGTATCGCTGTGCACACAAATACTCTGAACCGCCAGCTCGATCCTATGACCGCAGA
>LXNH01000256.1_pt1 | contig 13382 bp, 15 predicted proteins | sample 809111 | NCBI WGS metagenome assembly LXNH01 (sample SAMN04870528, study PRJNA318959) | seawater metagenome | biome: 00002010; material: water; isolation source: marine seawater | place: Greece: Milos, Mediterranean Sea | collected 2013-05-29 | depth 5-7 m
CAACACGTAGAAAATGTTGTACTTTTGGAAGGAATCCATGTATAAATTTCGCTTTCTGTTATTGATATTGTTGCTTCAGCCGAGTTGTGAACCAGATGATGTGTGCAACATAGAAAACCCATCAACACCACAACTTGTCTTTCGCTTGTATGATGCCAACCAGCCAAGTCAGCTCAAGTCAGTCGACACCTTGAAGGTTAAAGACACTGAAAATGAATCCATTTTACAATTGATCAATACGGATTCAATTGCGATTCCTTTTCAAATCAATGCCAATAAAATGAATCTCGACTTTACAATATCAGCAGGGATTAATGATGAACTATTAATCGATTACCAAACACAGGATATGTATTTGAGTCGCGCTTGTGGGTTTCAAAGTACATTTATCATCAATGAAATTGAAATCGGCAGCAATCAAAGTTGGATAAAAACAATAGTAATAGTAACGAATGAAGTCTTAGTAGATACCCTTGCTCATGTTAAAATCTATCACTAGTTGTTTCCTCTTTTTCATGGTTTGTTTTGGCTATGCGCAGGACAGCATTCCAAAATATACAGAGCGATATAGCATTCGCTTTGGGATTGATATGAGTAAACCCATTCGCTCTATGATCGAAAACGACTACAAAGGGCTAGAACTCACTGCTGATTATCGAATAACAAAAAAGCTTTATCTCGCAGCAGAAGTAGGAACGGAAGACAAACGTGTTGTGAGTGAAACACTTGACTTTCAGACCAGTGGAAAATACATCAAGCTAGGTGTTGATTTTAATTTGTTCAACAACTGGGAAGGGATGGAGAATATGCTGCTGACAGGTTTTAGGTTTGGCACAAGTACCCATAGCCAACAGCTCAATGGTTATGCAGTCAGGCAGCTCGATCACCTTTGGGCAGAAGACTTATACAAATCACTCGATCAACCTCTATTATTCGATGATTTGAATGCGACTTGGATTGAAATAATTGCAGGTGTTAAAACAGAACTACTGAACAACTTGTACATGGGCATAAGCGTTCGGATGAACTATTTGATGAATGACAAAGAGGTAACCAACTTCAGCAATCTATATATTCCAGGTTATCATCGCGTATCTGAGGGCAGCCCTTGGGGCGTGGGTTTGAACTATACGATGATGTATCAGTTCCCACTTTATCGTAAGTGATGATTTTTGGTCTTATTAAGATTAAAAAAAAGAACAGTTGCATACTAAAAAAAAATATCTAATTTTGCACCCCTAGGTTCAACCGCTGGCGATGGTCGTGAATGTTGTTCTTAGTTATTTTTAGCTAGAAATCATGGAACATTTAGTTCAGTATGTTCAAGACGAATTCGTCGAGAAAAAATCATTCCCCTCTTTTCAAGCGGGTGACACCATCACAGTTTATTATGAAATTCGCGAAGGCGAAAAAGTAAGAACCCAGTTCTTCAAAGGAGTTGTGATCCAAATCAAAGGTACTGGAAGCACAAAAACATTCACCATTCGAAAAATATCTGGAACAGTTGGTGTTGAGCGTATTTTCCCGTTCAATCTGCCCACCATTCAGAAAATCGAGGTGAACAATCGTGGTAAAGTACGTCGTTCACGTATTTTTTACTTCAGAGAATTGCGAGGTAAGAAAGCTCGAATCAAGGAAAAAAAGAATTAAAACTTCTGATTTTAAAGACCTCCTTTCTGGGAGGTTTTTTTTTATCAATTTTTTCATTGTTTTTTTGAGAATATTATAACAATCTGAATAGTATAGAAAACGTTGATGCTCTTTGGCTTTCACGTTGTATATTTGCGCCACCAAAAAAAAGTCATGACTAAAATTAAAGTTGCAAATCCTGTTGTCGAAATCAATGGCGATGAAATGACAAGAATCATCTGGGAGTTTATAAAAGAACAACTCATCCTACCCTATATTGATGTTGAACTTTTATACTACGACTTAGGTCTAGAAAGTCGGGATGCTACCAATGATCAAATTACAATTGATGCTGCCAATGCAATTAACAAGCATAAGGTTGGTATTAAATGTGCAACGATTACACCTGATGAAAATCGTGTAGAGGAGTATGGCTTAAAGAAGATGTGGCGATCGCCCAATGGCACAATCAGAAACATCGTTGGAGGTACAGTATTTCGAGAGCCAATCATCATGAGCAATGTTCCGAGATATGTACAAGGTTGGACCAACCCCATATGTATCGGTCGTCATGCGTTTGGAGATCAGTATAAAGCAACTGATACCATTATAAAAGGCAAAGGGAAACTCACAATGACTTTTACACCTGAAGATGGCAGTGAGTCAAAAACTTGGGAGGTTTATGACTTTCAAGAAGGTGGCGTTGCAATGAGCATGTATAACATCGATTCATCCATCTATGGGTTTGCTCGCTCGTGCATGAATCGTGCATTGAGCAAAGGCTGGCCATTGTATTTCAGCACCAAAAATACCATCATGAAAGCTTATGATGGTCGCTTTAAAGACATTTTTGAAGAAGTCTATCAAAATGAATTCAAAACAAATTTTGAAGAAGCAGGCATACACTACGAGCATCGCTTGATCGATGATATGGTCGCTGCTGCTATGAAATGGAATGGTGGATTTGTTTGGGCATGTAAAAACTATGATGGAGACGTACAGTCGGATACAGTTGCGCAGGGATTTGGATCGCTTGGCCTGATGACTTCTACCCTAGTCACCCCTGATGGAGAAATCATGGAAGCTGAAGCAGCACATGGTACAGTGACGAGACATTATCGCCTCCACCAAAAGGGTGAGGAAACATCTACAAACCCTATCGCATCTATTTTTGCTTGGACACGTGGTCTTGCGCATCGTGCCAAACTAGATAACAACCAAGAGCTCGCAAACTTTTGTGAGACACTTGAAAAGGTTTGTATTCAAACAGTGGAAAGTGGTAAAATGACCAAGGACTTGGCATTGCTTATTCATGATAAAAACCTCAAGAGAGAGCATTATCTCAATACGCAGGAGTTTTTAGATTCTATCAAAGAAAATCTAGATAAGGCTTTACGCTAATCTGTCGGATTTTATACAAATGATATCAATTATTTAAAAAAATAATTGATTCTTTTCATCTATATAAAAGTTAGATAACTTCTATTTATTTTATATATTTGGATTATTAACTCAAATCTTAATCTCAAGTATGAATGACCTACATCTCTTTAATCATTTTTTCCAAAAGTTAAATTCTTGATTCCTTAAAGTTTGTAATCATTCTGCTTATAAAAGTTGAATCTTATGAAACCAATGCCCCTCCTACTGCTTATGGTTGCTTTAGCAACTCATTCAATACAAGCGCAAGATGTTGTTGTCTATGCCTACAATGAAAATCTAAATAACCCAGTCATAAAACCCTTTGGTGATAGAGAAATATCCCATCGTGTTACATTGGAGAAAAACGACAATGATCAAATTCCACTCCATACCGAACCTATTGGCAACTTCTTAAATATCAGTCATTTATATCCAAAAAACTCGCGATACCAAATTTTTAATGACAAAGGAGTACGATTACTTGAGGGTCGGCTGACAGCTAACGGCGTAATAAAAGTTACAAGTCTTTCGAAAGGAAGCTACAAACTTTATATCAACCGAAAGCCTATCATTTGGTTTATTAAGGAGTAAATTTCTATCACCCACTATACTTATGGCTTTACAAGAACAACTAAAACAACAAGGTGATTTTTTGTTTAAGTACAGAAGCTATTTTCCCTTATTGTTTATTGCCTTGGCTTTTACTGCCATTGCATACCGTCATCAACATAGCTATGCCTACTCTTCAACTGTACTACTGATCTCAGAATTTATGCAATCCATAGCAATTTATGTTGGGCTATTTGGTTTTCTGATTCGCGTATAAACAATTGGGTTTACACCTAAAAATACCTCAGGAAGAAACACCAAAGAAGGGCAAATCGCCGATGAACTAAACACCAAAGGTCTATACTCTCTTACCCGAAATCCTTTGTATGTAGGTAATTTTTTTATGTGGATGGGAACAGTTCTTTTCACTGGTGTCATTTGGTTTTTCGTTTTATTCGTTTTTATCTTTTGGTTGTATTACGAAAGAATCATTTATGCTGAAGAAGTTTTTTTAAGAGAAAAATTTGGAAACAATTACCTAAACTGGGCTGAAAAAACCCCTATTTTTATACCAAACAATCTGTCTTATGATCATCCAATCATGACATTTGATTGGAAAAAAATAATCATCAAAGAAAAAACAGGGTTATTCATGCTTTTTTTAGTTTTTTTTGGGTTCCAGCTTTTTTCTGGGTTTGTCATCACACATTTTTTGGTGGTGGAGTTTAACTTTATTACCTATGGAACCATCTTTAGCTTCGTATTTTATATAGTCATAAAAACGATGCAATCAAGTAAACTATTTTCAGTTGAATAGCTACAAACAGTCATAAAATATAAATTAAATTAGATATGGATATCACTACAATCATCGGACAAATTTTCTTGCCAGTTTCTTTGGCAATCATCATGTTTGGTATGGGTCTTACCCTAGTCATTGGGGATTTTATCAGAATTTTTACCTATCCAAAGGCAGTGCTCGTTGGACTGATCAACCAAATCATACTTTTACCAATCATCGGTTTTTCGATTGTGGTACTCTTTAAGCTAAGCCCTACCATGGCAACTGGAGTCATGATTCTATCCCTCTGTCCAGGAGGTCCAACAAGTAATCTCATCACGCAAGTATCTCGAGGAAATATTGGTCTTTCAGTCACCTTGACTGCTCTTGCAAGTCTTATCACAGTATTCACAATCCCCGTTTTGCTTTCTGAGGCCATTGCTTATTTCACTGGAAATACAGGCGTTGTGATCGAGTTGCCGGTGCTGCAAACAATGCTTCAAATTTTGGTCATTACTGTCATCCCCATTGCAATAGGAATGATCATTCGAAAACGAAATGAGGGCTTTGCCTTACGAATGGAAAAACCAATGCGTACTGCCTCAACTATTCTCTTTGTCATTATTTTCCTGGTCATCATTATTGCCAATAAGGACAATTTGGTACAAGCAATGAAAGAAGTTGGACTTGCGACTTTGCTGCTCAACTTGCTTACAATGGGACTTGGGTTTCTTACTGCCAAACTGTTTGGCATCGCTGGAAATAGTCAAATAACAATCACCATAGAAAGTGGTATTCAAAATGGAACACTGGCTTTTGTTATTGCGACCACCATCCTCAACAACTTCGAAATGGGACTGCCAACAGGTGCCTATTCTATATGGATGTTTATCACAGGTGGTATCCTCATGTGGCGTTTGGGAAGCAAAAAAGAGTGAGCGAAAAACCTAGTTAGTTGTATATTTGTCAAAATTGCTGTGTAAATGCGCCATATTGGTTGTGTTATCCTATTCTTGTTTTTGTTTCAATTTTTGTCGGCTCAGGATCGAGCTACAATCAGTGGGGATGTTTCTGATTCATTGTCCAAGGAAACTCTTCTTGGGGTTACCATACTCATCAATGAGCTCAATACAGGAACGGTTACAAATAGCTATGGTTTTTACTCCCTTAGTGTCCCTCCTGGCGAATACACCATCACTGTACAATACCTAGGTTATCAATCACTTCAGTTCCCTATATCACTAAACGAAAACATCAAACAAAATATACTGCTTACCCCTGCAACAGAGGAACTCGATGAAGTTGTTTTGATTGACAATACAGAAAGAGTTAACATCAAAAAACCTGAAATGAGTGTCAATCGCCTTCTTTCAAAAACAGTCTTGCAAACACCTGCTGTTTTTGGAGAACCTGATGTACTCAAAACCATTCAATTGCTCCCAGGTGTAACAAGTGCTGGAGAAGGGGCTTCTGGCTTTAATGTACGTGGTGGGTCTGCTGATCAAAACCTAATCCTTTTGGACGAGGCTACCATTTACAACTCTTCCCACCTCTTTGGATTTTTCTCTGTATTCAATCCTGATGCGATTAAAGATTTACGCCTCTATAAAGGTGGTATTCCAGCCAAATATGGTGGGCGACTTGCATCTGTTTTGAACATCTATCAAAAGGAAGGAAACAAAGAAGAGTTTAAGCTCAATGGTGGTATTGGGCTCGTAACCAGTCGCTTGCTTGCAGAAGGACCACTGGGTAAAGGAAGCTTTGTCGTTGGTGGAAGGGGAACTTATGCTCATTTATTTTTAAAACTAACTGACAATCCGAATAGTGCTTATTTCTACGACCTAAATACCAAAATGAGTTTTCCAATCAATGATCGAAATAAGCTTTACCTCTCAGGCTATTTTGGAAGAGATGTGTTTAATGTAGACGAAAGCTTTGTAAATACTTATGGAAATGCTGTATTTAATTTGAGATGGAATCATCTGTTTTCACAACGATTGTTTTCAAATCTATCGCTGATTTACAGTGACTACTACTATGGATTGTTGCTTGACTTTGCTGGTTTTGATTGGGATTCTGGTATTCAGAACCTCAATCTAAAATATGATTTCTCTTATTTTGCAAACGATAAAACAAGTCTAGACTTTGGGCTGCAATCGACTTACTATACCTTTAACCCTGGCTATATCGAACCTGCTCGATTGGACTCAGGTATCAATGCTGAGCAGTTGCAAAAGAAATATGCGATGGAGCATAGTGTTTATGTAGATATTTCACAAGATCTTTCATCCTCATTTTCTTTTCAGTTTGGCATCCGTTTCAATCATTTTACTAGACTAAAACAAGATGGCCTATTTACTTATGAAAACGGAATGTCAACTCGCTTCAACAACTCATTGGGAATCTATGAAAAAGGAGTTCCTACAGGCCTATACAATGCCAATGAATCATCTGCAACTTATAGCCATATCGAACCAAGGGTCACTTTGTCGTATGCCATGGAAAACAGTGCTTTCAAAGCATCTTACAATCGCCTAAACCAGTACCTCCACCTGATTTCAAACACCAGTTCCCCAACACCCCTTGATATTTGGGCACCGAGTGGTCCACATCTAAAACCCCAACAACTCGATCAATGGGCCATTGGTTATGTCAGAGAAACACAATCTCAAAAAAGTATTGAGGTTGAAGGATTTTATAAAAATGTCAGCAATCGATTAGACTATATCGATGGTGCTGACTTGGTTGCAAATGATGCTGTGGAACAAGTGACAATGCCAGGGAATGTTCGTGCATATGGTGCAGAGATATTAGTTAAAAAACCCATTGGAAAATTACAATACTGGATAGCTTATACTTGGTCAAAATCTGAACAAAAAACAGAAGGAAAAGCATTTGGAGGTCCAGGCATCAATGATGGCAATTGGTACCCAAATGCATTTGACAAAAGACATGATTTGAGCGTGAATGCAAGCTACCAACTGAATACTAAATGGAGTTTTAATGCCAATTTCTTATATCAAACTGGACAGCCGACAACCTACCCTGTTGGTCAGTATGAATTTGGAGGACTTCGTGTCCCCAATTATGGCAAGCGAAATAGCAATCGATTTGCAGATTATCATCGAATGGATATATCAGCAACACTAAAGAGACCCAAAAAAAAGAATCGACAAGGAAGTTGGATTTTTGGTATATACAATGTCTATAATCGCAAAAATGCTGCGAGTATCAACTTTCGTCAAAACAGGGAAACGCAACAAAATGAAGCTGTACGATTTTCAATTTTTGGAATCGTACCTTCTGTAATGTATCGAATTGATTGGTAATGAGAAAATTATTTTTTTTACTTAGCATTGTGTTTGTTTCATGTGAAGACGTGATCACAGTCGATCTTCCAAACGCTCCTGAGCAAGTCGTCATTGATGCAGAACTCAGCCGACCACAGGGCGGTGGTGCAGCCCAACTTCGTGTGCTTGTGACCAAAACAACTGACTTTTACAGTGCCGATATTATCACTGTAGATAATGCCTCTGTGTCTTTACTGTTCGATAATCAAGTCTTGTTTGCCAATCACAATGAAGGTGGTGAATATCTTCTTGATATTGCTGAAATCACTATTGACAAAGAATATCAATTGGTTGTCGATGTCGATGGAGTTCTCTACACTGCAACAGAAGAATTGATTCTTTCTGGCACATTTGATGGAGTATTGCAAGGAGATGGTCAGCTTTTTAGTGGCAATGAAACCGAGGCATTGATCACATTGACCGATCGACCTGGTCTTGGCAACTACTATCTTTTCGATTTTTCATACAACAACCTTTTTGTAACTAGAGATCGCTTTTACGACGGACAACAATTTACTTTCTCTTTTTTCTATGATGACTTGTTTCCAAAAAATGAGGAAGTCATCATTCGCATGGTTGGAATAGACGAAGACTTCTTTACATACATGCAAATTTTATTAAGCCATAGTGGCCAAAATGGTGGTGGCCCTTTTGCAACAGCAACATCAACCCTACTGGGCAACTTTGTCAGCTCTGAAAAAGAAAGCATTGCATTGGGTTATTTTAGGGTGGTTGAATCTAGTTCACTTCCATTTACAGCCGAATAATTACATTTGTGTATGAGCTTCACTAAAATCACAGAAGCCGAATCAAACCACGACAACCTAGAGCAAATGAGTGTGGAACAGTTGAGTCTTATCATCAATGATGAAGATCAACACGTGGCAAATGCTGTGAAAAAAATCCTACCTCAAATCAACATATTTATAGATACCACCTTACCCAAAATGCAACAAGGAGGTCGATTGATTTACCTCGGGGCAGGCACTAGTGGGCGATTGGGAATACTCGATGCCTCTGAATGCCCTCCCACATTTGGGGTTTCGCCAGACCATGTGATTGGCTTAATCGCTGGTGGTGATGGTGCCATTCGAACTGCTGTTGAAGGAGCCGAAGACGACTCTGAACAAGGATGGAAAGATTTGGAAAACCTTCACGTTTCAACGCTGGACACTGTCGTGGGTATCGCTGCTTCAGGAACCACACCTTATGTTGTTGGTGCTATCCAAGCATGCAAATCGAATGGAATCGCTACTGCAGTTGTCAGTTGCAACCCCGGAAGCCCTTTAGCAGAAGAAGTAGACCACCCAATTGTCCCAGTCGTTGGGCCCGAAGTGGTCACTGGCAGTTCGCGAATGAAAGCTGGAACAGCGCAAAAAATGATCCTCAACACAATCTCAACAGTTTTGATGATCAAGCTTGGACACGTCAAAGGCAATCGAATGGTTGATATGCAATTGTCAAATCAAAAACTACAAGAAAGAGCAGTTCGGATGGTTTGTGAATCATCAGCTGTCGATGAAGAAAAAGCAATGGAATTGTTACAAATTCATGGAAGTGTTAGGTCTGTATTAAAACATTTGGGGGTATGAACAAAGAGCATATTTTTAAAGGGATTTCTCGTCTTTTTGTCGCTATTCTTTTTGCTTTTATAGGTCCAGTCGTGTACACTTCGGCTGTGCGCAACGAAGAACACCCATTTTTTATACCCGTTTTGGGTGTTGGATTGATTGCATGTGCTCTTGCAATACTTTATGGTTTTATTGGAATAAAACTCCTTGTCAAAGGTTTCTTCAATGAAAAATAAATTTACCATTGAAAGAGCCCTGAATCGTATTATCTTTGTGGCTTTGATAAATGACTGATGATTAAAGTTCGACTACCAGACGGAGCGATTAAAGAGGTGAAAAAAGGAACATCAGCTCTTGATATTGCAACCTCTATTAGCGAGGGACTTGCAAGAAATGTATTGTCAGCAAGCTACAACGATCAAGTTGTTGAAGCGCACACGCCCTTGCAAAACGATGGTGATTTGGTTCTATACACTTGGAACGATCCAGATGGCAAAAAAGCATTTTGGCATTCCTCTGCGCACGTACTTGCACAAGTTCTACAAGAATTTTATCCAGGATGTAAGCTCACCATTGGTCCTGCTATCGATCAAGGGTTTTACTACGATATCGATCCTGCTGGTCATACTGTTACAGAAAAAGATTTTGATGCGATTGAGAAACGAATGATTGAGGTTTCTCGCGAACAACATGCCTTTATGATGCGCTCAGTCTCCAAAAAGGAGGCGTTGACTTTTTATCAAAAAGAAAAAAATCAATTTAAAACTGAACTCATTGAAAATCTTGATGATGGGGAAATCACTTTTTGTGATCATGCCAACTTTACAGATCTCTGCAAAGGGGGACACCTCCCTCACACTGGGTTTATCAAAGCTGTGAAGCTCACAAACATCGCTGGTGCCTATTGGCGTGGAGATGAAACCAAACCTCAACTCACTCGTATTTATGGGATTTCATTCCCAAAGCAAAAGTTACTGAAAGAGCATCTTTTACTCGTTGAGGAAGCCAAAAAAAGAGACCATCGCAAACTCGGAAGTGAGATGGATTTGTTCACTTTTTCAAAGAGAGTTGGTCAAGGCCTTCCTTTGTGGTTGCCAAAAGGTGCTGCACTCAGAGAAAGATTAGAACGTTTTCTCAAAGAAGCGCAGCGAAAAGCTGGATATGAACAGGTTGTTTCGCCCCATATTGGTCATAAAGAGTTATATACAACTTCTGGTCATTATGAAAAGTATGGTGCTGATAGCTTTCAGCCAATCAAAACCCCTTCAGAAGACGAGGAGTTTCTACTCAAACCAATGAACTGCCCTCACCACTGTGAAATTTTTAGCTCTCGCAGTTGGAGTTATCGTGATTTACCAAAACGATACGCAGAGTTTGGAACTGTTTATCGCTATGAACAGAGTGGTGAACTTCATGGACTCACACGAGTGAGGGGATTCACACAAGATGATGCCCATATTTTCTGTACACCCGATCAGCTAGATTATGAGTTTAAAGCAGTGATCGATCTTGTTTTATATGTATTTAGTTCCTTAGGTTTTGAAGATTTCACAGCACAAGTTTCTGTTCGAGACCCAAACAACCCCGATAAATACATAGGAAAGGTTGAAGATTGGGACAAAGCTGAGCAGGCGATTATGAATGCTACTCAAGAAAAAGGACTCAATTATATCGTCGAAACAGGTGAGGCTGCATTCTATGGACCGAAATTGGACTTCATGGTAAAGGACGCATTGGGAAGGAGCTGGCAACTGGGTACGATTCAGGTAGATTACAGCTTACCAGAACGATTTGATCTCACCTACAAAGGAAATGACAATAAACTTCACAGACCAGTGATGATACATCGTGCACCCTTCGGAAGTTTAGAAAGATTTGTTGCAATTCTCATCGAACATACTGCTGGAAACTTCCCTGTATGGCTCACGCCAGATCAGGTTAATATCCTCTGTGTGAGTGATAAGTATGAAAAATACGCCAAAAAAGTTTCTCAATTATTGGAAAATAACGAAATTCGCACCCTCGTTGACAACCGAAATGAGACCATTGGAAAGAAAATTCGGGAATCTGAGCTCCAAAAATACCCTTACATGATTATCATTGGGGAGAAAGAAGTTTCAGAATCTAAGGTTTCTGTTCGGCAACACGGCGGGAAAGATCACGGAGCTATGTCTCTGGATAACTTTGTTCAACTGGTTGAAAAGACCATTAAAGAAGAAGTGAAAGAATTTAAATTGTAAAACGCGCGTTATAGCCATACGAAGAAGAAGAGGCAGAGGACCTCATCGAATAATTAAACAAGACCCACACAAGATCAATGATAAGATCATGGCGAGTGAGGTACGTCTTGTTGGTGATAACGTTGAAATGGGGGTTTACCCTATTGCAAAAGCGATGAGTATTGCGAATGAGCTGGAGTTGGATTTGGTCGAAATATCACCAAACGCCTCTCCCCCTGTTTGTAAGATTATCGACTATAAGAAGTTCTTATACGAGCAGAAAAAGCGTGAAAAAAATTTAAAAGCCAAAGCGAGTAAAGTAGTATTAAAAGAGATTCGTTTTGGACCACAGACAGATGAGCACGACTATGCTTTTAAAAAGAAACATGCGATAAAGTTTCTAGAGGAAGGCGCAAAACTAAAAGCGTTTGTGTTTTTCAAGGGGCGATCGATCGTATTTAAGGAACAAGGACATATCTTGTTACTGCGATTGGCGCAAGACCTAGAAGAGTATGGAAAAGTTGAGCAGCTCCCAAAATTGGAAGGGAAGAAGATGATCATGTTGATGAACCCTAAAAAATAATAAATACGGAAATCATGCCGAAGCAAAAAACAAAATCGAGTGCAAAAAAGCGTTTCAAGTTGACCGGAACTGGGAAGATCAAACGCAAGCATGCATTTAAAAGTCATATTTTGACCAAAAAGTCAAAAAAGAGAAAATTAAAGCTTACACATTCAACCTTGGTTCATGAAGCCGATGCTGACAATGTGAAACAACAACTTCGATTGAAGTAAAAATTGGTGTATAACCCTGAGGCTGGTATAAAAAGAGCATTGAGTTGCCACCTCCCTCAAAAACAATAAATTAAAATGCCTAGATCAGTAAACGCAGTAGCCTCTAGGGCTCGAAGAAAAAAGATGATGAAGCACGCCAAAGGATACTTTGGACGTCGTAAAAATGTATGGACAATTGCCAAAAATGCTGTTGAAAAAGCATGGGTATATGCGTACAGAGATCGAAAAAACAAAAAGAGAAGTTTTCGTTCTCTTTGGATAGTACGTATAAACGCTGCAGCTCGTTTGCACGGCATGTCTTACTCCCAATTTATGGGAAAAGTAAAAGCCAACAATATCTCATTAAACAGAAAGGTTTTGGCTGACCTCGCGATGAATCACCCAGAAGCTTTTAAAGCTGTAGTGGATAAAGTGAAGTAAATTTTACTTAAAAATATCGATCATAAAAACACGCTTAGGCGTGTTTTTTTTTAGAATGGAACGCCATCGTCCCCATCAAAAGCATCGTCAGGGCTTATCCTTGGATTGTCGAACGAGTCTTCTTGATCTCGATTGATTTTGGACTCAAACTCAACTGGAGCATCAAAAGAGTCTAAGTTTTCAAATTTACCTAGTGATGCAACAAATTTTAATCGAACATTGTCCAAGCCCCCATTTCTGTGTTTGGCGACTATAAACTCTGCTTGACCCGCTGAGGGTGTACGTTCTTCGTCATCCCATTCGTCAATCTTGTAATATTCTGGACGATAGATAAATGATACAATATCAGCATCTTGCTCAATGGCACCAGACTCACGTAGATCTGAAAGCAAAGGTCGCTTGCTCCCTCCTCTTGTCTCAACAGCTCTCGACAGCTGAGACAATGCAATCACTGGAATGTCTAGTTCTTTTGCTAGGGCTTTTAGGTTTCTAGAAATCATAGATATTTCTTGCTCGCGATTTCCTGATTTGTTGGATGAGCCTGTTGTCATCAACTGCAAATAATCGACAACAATGAGTTTGATCCCATGTTGAGATGACAATCGCCTAGCCTTGGCACGCAAATCAAATATCGATAATGAAGGTG
>LXNH01000257.1_pt1 | contig 13365 bp, 14 predicted proteins | sample 809111 | NCBI WGS metagenome assembly LXNH01 (sample SAMN04870528, study PRJNA318959) | seawater metagenome | biome: 00002010; material: water; isolation source: marine seawater | place: Greece: Milos, Mediterranean Sea | collected 2013-05-29 | depth 5-7 m
GGGGTGACACGCCGGATGCGCAGCCGTAATGGCTGGGCCAAGCGCTGGGAGGTTCAGATGACAGAGCCCATCGCACCAGCGCCTGCTGGTTTTCATCTTTTGGAGGGCATGGATCCTGGCGTGATCCCCGAGCGGCCCTGTGCAGAGTTGTCTTTGGATCGCTGTCCGGAGCGGCAGACGGGTGGACGGTCGAGCGGTCTGGGGGTTTTGAGCGATTTTCTGCAACGCCGGGCCCCGCGCTATCAACGCGCCATGTCGAGTCCGAACACCGCCTTCAGCGGGTGCTCCCGGCTTTCGGCTTATCTGAGCTGGGGCTGTCTGTCGATGCGGGAGGTGCTGCAGACCAGCCGCCGCCACAGCGGACGCGGCGTCAGCAGTTTTGAATCGCGTCTCCACTGGCATTGTCACTTCATTCAGAAGCTGGAGGATCAGCCGGCGATTGAATTCAACGATTTCCACCCCTTCATGCGCGGCATTCGCGATGCGAATAGCGAGCGTTTAGCGGCATGGTGCGAAGGGCGCACCGGCGTCCCGTTCGTGGACGCCTGCATGCGCGCCCTGCGTGCCCATGGCTGGATCAATTTCCGCATGCGGGCGATGTTGATGTCCTTCGCCAGTTACAACCTCTGGCTGCCCTGGCGGGACAGTGGCCTGCATCTGGCGCGCCAGTTTGTCGATTACGAACCTGGGATTCACTGGAGTCAGTGCCAGATGCAGTCGGGCAGCACCTCGATCAACACGATTCGGATTTATAACCCGATCAAACAGGGCATGGACCACGACCCTCAAGGGGTGTTCATTCGCCAGTGGTGCCCTGAACTCAAGCAGGTGCCGACGGTTCACATCCATGAGCCCTGGATGCTCGGCGGGGGCAGGCCAACCCCGATCGTTGATGTGACCGCCTCGATGCAAGAGGCCAAAGATCGCATCTGGGCGATTCGTCGATCGACAGGTTTCGATCGCCATGCCGATGCGATTCAACGCAGGCATGGCTCCCGCAAGGCGGGGTTGAAGCCCACGACAGCACGCCGACGACGAAAGCCACAGCAGCCCGACAACGACAGTCTGCAGCTCAGCCTTGAACTTTAGTTGCGTTGAAGCAACAACCGGCGAATCACCCGTTGGGCAATGTCGCCGTATCCCATCTCGCCGGAGAGGATCTGGGCAATCCTGCGCGGTGCCGTTGGTCGCTTGATCCCGAGTTGATACCCCACCCCAGGGAACCGATAAAACACCTGGGCGATGCGCCGGCCCCAGGCCATGGATTCGCCCCAGCGCTCGCGCATGCTTTGGGTGTAACCGCGCAGATCACGGCTCTCACCCTTGAGCCAGCGGTCGAGATGCAGAGCGGCTTCACAGCCACTCATCAGAGCCGGGCGCAACCCTTCCGCCAGAAACGGATCACACAGGGATGCCGCATCGCCCACCACCACGATGCCGTTGCCATCCAGCCGGTGATGGCCATTCCACACCCGCAGTTGGCCGCGCTGACGGATGCCGGCATCGGCAGCGAAGCCCAGATCCGGCAGCAGTTCTGCCAACACCTGTTCCGGGTCGGCGTCCTGTTTGCCGATGAAGCTGCCCACGCCGATGTTGACCCCGCCGGCCAGAGGGAAGGCCCAGGCGAAGCCCTGTTTCACAAGACCGAATTCAAAGCGGGTGGTGCCATCGCTGAGTTTGCCTTGACCCTTGAGTCGCACCGACATGGTGGTGGCCGTCTGAGGCTGCTTCGCTCCAAGGCCCAGCCGTTGGGGCCATGGCGACTGGGAGCCGTCAGCGATCACGACGCTCCGGCCGCGCCATTGACGCTGATCCGTCGACGTCACCGTCCAGACGTCACCTTGGCGGGTGACATCATCCACGTCGACCCCATTGATCCGCTCTACACCGGCCTGAATCGCCTGCTCACTGAGCAACTGATCCAGCAGCTCACGCCGCACAATCCAGAACGGAGCCGCTCCCGGCAGCTCAGCGATCACCGGGTCGTTCAAACACCAGCTGAAGTCCACCTGGCGGATCACCTGCTCCACCGCCGGCTCGAGCGAAAAAGGGAACCACTGCTGAACGGAGGCGGCCATGCCACCGCCGCAGGGCTTGATGCGCAGCTCCGTGTCGCGTTCCAGCACGACCACGTCGTGTCCAGCAGCCGCCAAGTGGAAAGCTGCTGCACCACCAGCAGCCCCGGATCCGACAATCAGCGCGTCGTGGATCCGATCAGAACCGATGCTCACACCTTGAGGATGTCGGCTTCCTTGTCGGCGAGATGCTTCTCGAGTTCGGCGATGAATTTGTCGAGAGTCTTCTGCACCCCGTCCTGTTCATCCCGACTTTGATCTTCGGACAAGTCACCGTCTTTTTCCTGCTTCTTGATCTTGTCGATGGCATCACGACGCAGGTTGCGCAGGGCCACTTTTCCCTCTTCAGCGTATTTCGAGGCCAGCTTGCAGAACTCCTTGCGGCGTTCCTCGGTGAGGGGCGGCACGTTGATCCGGATGATTTTGCCGTCGTTGTTGGGGGTGAAGCCCAGTTCACTCATGGCAATGGCCTTTTCGATCGATGCCAAAGCACTGATGTCAAAGGGCTGAATCTGGATGGTCTGTGAATCTGGCGTCGACAGGGTGGCCAGGGACTTCAGCGGTGTCTCCGCGCCGTAGTACTCCACGCTGATGCGATCGAGCAGGGAGGAGTTGGCCCGTCCGGTGCGGATGGTGTTGAAGTTGCGCTGGGTGGCCTCCACCGACTTGCGCATGCTGGCTTCGAGGTCCTTGATCGACATTGGGTTCTCTGGAAGGAGTCGTGCGTGGTCAGGCGGGATTGCCGATGCGGGATCCGATCGGCTCTCCTGATACGGCTCTGCCGATGTTGCCAGGTTCAAACAGATTGAAGACCACGATCGGAATGTTGTTGTCTTTGCACAACGCGATGGCGGTGCTGTCCATCACAGCCAGTTCGCCGCTCAGCACATCCTGATAGGTGAGATGGGCGTGCTTCACGGCATCGGCATGCTTGGCCGGATCTTTGTCGTAGACGCCGTCCACCTTGGTGGCTTTGAACACCACATCAGCGTTGATTTCCGCAGCACGGAGGGCGGCGGTGGTGTCGGTGGTGAAGAAGGGGTTGCCACACCCTGCCCCGAACACCACCACCCGCCCTTTTTCCAGGTGCCGCATCGCCTTGCGGCGGATGTAAGGCTCAGCCACTTCCTGCATGGCGATAGCCGTCTGCACCCGGGTGGGGACCCCGGCACGCTCCAATCCGTCTTGAAGGGTGATGGCATTCATCACCGTGGCCAACATGCCCACGTAGTCCGCCGTGGCCCGCTCCATTCCGGCGGCAGATCCCTTGAGACCTCGGAAGATGTTGCCGCCACCGACCACGATGGCCAGCTGGGTGCCATCGGCCACCACCTTGGCGACGTCGGAAGCGATGGAATTCACGATGGCGGGGTCGATTCCGTACCCCTGCGTTCCCATCAGGGCTTCGCCGCTGAGCTTCAGCAGCACACGGGAATAGGTCATCCGGTTCCCAGATCCAAATGACAGTAGCAAGCACTGGTCAGATCACCTGCGTTTCGTTTGGATGGGTGAACCGTTCCGATCGGATGCCCGAGACCGACAGCAGCCACAGCGGTGTGATGGCAAGGCTGACCCTGTCGGCTTTGGAACGGGCCAGCCGTGATCCAGCCTGCTGGAGGGATCCTGTGGTCCATCGGGCTCTTCTGGTGAGTGGTCTCTCGGTGTTGACGGAAGCCACCAAGCGCCTCAACGAGGATCTGGAGTCGGCGGCCTGATCGTCAGTATTCGATTCCAGCCTGGGCCTTGACGCCCTGTTCGCGGAATGGGTGGTGCACGAGGGTCATCTCGGTGACGAGATCAGCTCGCTCCACGAGGGCCGGGGGTGCCCCTCGACCTGTCACAGCGACATGGGTGAGCTCCGGGCGTTCATCGAGTCCGGCAATCACCGTTTCGGTGCTGATGTAACCGAGCTTCAGCGCCACATTCAGTTCATCGAGCAGCACCAGTTTCACGGCAGCATCGCCCAGATAACCGAGGGCGGTCTGCCAGGCGGCTTCCACCAGTTGCTGGTCCCGTTCCCGGTCCTGGGTCTCCCAGGTGAATCCCTCTCCAAGGGCATGCCAGCTCACCTGATCCCTGAAGGCTTTGAGGGCGCGTGCTTCTCCGGGTTCCCACCCCCCCTTGATGAACTGCACAATCGCGACCCGCTCGCCATGGCCAAGGGTGCGAAGCACCAGGCCCAGCCCAGCAGTGGTCTTGCCCTTGCCCTGGCCGGTGAACACAAGGACCAGACCTTTTTCCTTGTTGCGTTCCTCCACCCGTTGCTTCTGCACTTGCTGGCGCCGCTCCATCCGCTTGCGATAACCGGCATCGTCCGGTTCGGGGGCGAGCTTGCCTCCCATGCCCAGTTCGGCGGCGGACTGATCGAGATCGCTTGTGCTCATGGGGTCGCGCTGGTTCGGGGACGGGTTGCGGTGATTCGCTGCAGAGCCTGGCCCGCCAGCAGGTCTTGATTCACCGCAGTGAATCCAATCCGCTCAAGCTGGGAGGGGAGGTCGTCCTCCAGCATGGCCGTGGCCGTGTCCGTTTCAAACAGGGCGCAGAACAGCCGTTGCGGCAGACGAAGCCAGGGTCCAGCCGGGTGCAGGTCCACAAGCACCAACGAGCCACCGGGCTGCAGCAATCGCAGACAGCTCGTCAGCACCGCTTCCCGGTCCGTTCGGGGGAATTCATGCAGCGCCACGCTCATTTGGATGGCCGCGAAGCTGGCCTCTTTCAAAGGTGGGTCCTCTGCCAACCCCTCCACCCGCTCCATCGCTGGATACCGCTGAGCTGCAAGGGCCAGGGCACGGGGCGAGATGTCAAGGCCCGTCACACGGAAGCCGGCCTCAAGCCAGGGGGCAGCTGCCTCGCCGCTGCCGCAGCAGAGGTCCAGCACGGTCGCTTCGGGTTTTAAATGGGGGCGTAAGGCTTCCAACCCAAGCCCCCGCAGTCGGTCCACGCCGCCCACACTCAACGACGAGACGGCGGTCACCAGGTCGTAGATCCAGCGATGGCGATAGGCCAGTGGCCGTAGAAAGGAACTCATCAGGCCTGCTGACGCGCCAACGCCGCGTCCACCGCCTGCTGTTGATCACGACGCGTGATCCAGTGGTGATACGTCCGCGTGTGGATGGCCACGGAATGCCCCATCATCCTGGCGGCCACCGTATCGGGAAGTCCGATGTGGATGGTGCGCACAGCCCAGGCATGGCGCAGGTCATAGGGCGTTATGGGCAAGTCGTAGCGGCGGAACTGTTCGCTCACCCGTCGTCCGACCTGCTGCAGCGTGGTGCGGCGTAGATCGGTCTGGATCCGGGGCAGCGCACCCTGACTGCCCCCGAGGGTGGAGAGGCTGAAGCGGTCCACCCACTCCGGCTGAAACGGCCACACCTGGTGTTCTCCTGTTTTGGTGGTGGGCAGCACCCGGATCACCCGGTCACCCTGATCGGCCAAAGCACTGAGATCGCAGTAGAAAATCTCGTGATTCCGTAATCCATAGGTGGCCATCAAGCCGTAGGCCAGTCGCCAGCGAGGGTTCGGGATCTTCAGCACTGCTTCGAGGATCTGTGCATCCGTGGGCAGCTGCCGGAAGCGGGCTCGATGCAGGCCGTAGCCGCCGGCTTCCTCCCGCCAGTCCTCCGGCAAGGCAACACCGACGTGGCGAGCCAGGGCCGTCAGGGCCGTCGAACATTGCTGGCGACTGCGACTTCCCTCCTCGTAACTGCGCAAGGTTTGAAGCAGCAAGGCAGCGTTGAGGGGGGCCTCGCCGCTGAAGCGGCTCAGCCGTCTGAGATAGGGCAGATAGGCCCCACTCCAGGTGGTGCGGCTACCGGCGGCGGCGCGGCGGCGGCGTGGGTCCTTGAAAAAGGCTTCCTCAAACGTGCGGATCGCTGCGTCGGCTCCAGGTCCGGTGGGTCGGCGCTGGGGGATCTGCCAGTCCTCCCAGTTGAATCGGTCGCGATCCAGCTGACGCTGAACCTGGTCCAGGGTCTCCTTGGCCTCCTGCAGGCCAGCGGCATCGGCCTGAAGCCCGAGACTGATCCGCTGCACCTTGAATGTGGACGGGGCATCCCGCAGCGGCAGGGGGCCTCTGAGGTTGAGGGTCTGGCCCCGTTGCTCAATGCGCAAGCGCGTCCCCTGGACCGCCAGCTGTGTGTTGAGGAGGTTCAGGCTGTTGCGAAGGTCCATGACTGTGGCTTCGGCGCCCACCATGACGTTGACGCGGGTTACGCTCAACCCCCTGATTTCATGATTGTTGGCATGTCCCGCGTCGGCGTCGTCCTGCTGAATCTGGGGGGACCCGAACGCATTCAGGATGTCGGCCCATTTCTCTACAACCTGTTTGCTGATCCGGAGATCATCCGGTTGCCCAGCCCAGCGCTGCAGAAACCTCTGGCCTGGTTGATCAGCACGCTGCGCAGCGGCAAATCCCAGGAGGCCTACCGCTCGATCGGTGGAGGTTCACCGCTGCGCAGGATCACCGAGCAGCAGGCACGGGAACTGCAGAGTTTGCTGCGTCAGCGGGGACTCGACGCCACCACCTACGTCGCGATGCGGTACTGGCATCCCTTCACGGAATCCGCCGTGGCGGACATGAAGGCGGATGGCATGGATGAGGTGGTGGTGCTGCCTCTTTATCCCCACTTCTCCATCAGCACCAGCGGATCCAGCTTCCGGGAACTGCAGCGGCTGCGTCAGGGAGACGCTGCCTTCGAGCAGCTGCCGATTCGCTGCATCCGCAGCTGGTTCGATCACTCCGGCTACATCAAGGCGATGGCTGAGCTGATTGCGGAAGAAGTGCGCAACAGCGATGACCCGGAAAAGGCCCATGTCTTTTTCAGTGCCCACGGCGTCCCCAAGAGTTATGTGGAGGAAGCCGGAGACCCCTATCAGCAGCAGATCGAGGCCTGCACGGACCTGATCATGAAATCTCTGGCGGAGCACATGGGCCACGCCAACCCCCACACCCTGGCTTACCAGAGCCGAGTGGGTCCGGTGGAGTGGCTGAAGCCCTACACCGAGGAGGCGCTCGAGCAGCTGGGAGAGGCCAAGACGAACGATCTGGTGGTGGTGCCGATCAGCTTCGTCAGCGAGCACATCGAGACGCTTGAGGAAATCGACATCGAATACCGGGAGCTGGCGACCGAAGCCGGGGTGGTCAATTTCCGCCGGGTGCGAGCCCTCGATACCTATCCCCCCTTCATTGAGGGTCTGGCGGATCTGGTGACCAGCAGTCTGGAGGGGCCTGAGGTGAGCCTCGATGCAGCTGCGGAACTGCCCACCAAGGTGAAGCTGTATCCCCAGGAGAAATGGGAATGGGGTTGGAACAACAGTTCCGAGGTCTGGAACGGACGCCTGGCCATGCTCGGTTTTTCCGCTTTCCTGTTGGAGCTGATCAGTGGCCATGGCCCGCTGCATGCTCTCGGCCTGCTCTGAGTCGCTGCTCGGGGCTCTCGTCACCTTTGGGCTCGTTTCAAGCGTTTTGCCGGCTCAGGCGGATGTCCGCTGGAGCGCCGGGGTGTTTCCCATTGCTGTGTTCGACGGGTACACCAGTCATTTCGGTCTTCGCCGCGGCGGGGATGGTCAATTGAGACCCCATACCGGTCTTGATATCGCAGCACCGTTGGGATCCCCTGTGCTCAGTTGGTGGTCCGGCCGGGTCGTGGACACCATCCATGACGCGTCATGCGGCATCGGCGTTGTGGTGGCCTCCGGTGGTTACGAGCACATCTACTGCCATCTGCAGCAGCAGCGGATGCGCTCAGGCCAGGCTGTTCAGGCGGGGCAGGTGATCGGGCAGGTGGGTATGACCGGGCGCACCAGCGGCCCGCACCTGCACTGGGGAATTCAATACGAGGGGAAATGGCTCGATCCGGCGCTGATTCTCAGGGCCATGATCCGAAGCCACCGAGCCAGAGGAGCTGCAGGCCCTTAACCTTGAGGGTCATTCCTGACCAGTTGCCGTGACCCTTACTTCCGCATCAACGGTTGTCGGTGGACTGGATTCCGATACGCCTCAGACCATCAGCGGCGCGGAAGCCCTGATGGATGCGTTGCGGCGACATGGGGTGGACACGATCTTCGGTTACCCGGGCGGGGCGATCCTGCCGATATATGACGCCCTGCACATCGCTGAGAGCGAAGGCTGGGTGAAGCACATCCTGGTGCGCCACGAGCAGGCGGGAACCCATGCCGCTGATGCCTACGCACGGGCCACCGGCAAGGTGGGTGTCTGTTTCGGAACCTCTGGTCCAGGGGCCACCAACCTGGTGACGGGCATCGCCACGGCCCAGATGGATTCCGTGCCGATGGTGGTGATCACCGGGCAGGTCCCCCGCCCGGCCATCGGGACCGACGCCTTTCAGGAAACCGATATTTTCGGCATCACCCTGCCGATCGTGAAGCACTCCTGGGTGGTGCGTGACCCGGCTGACCTCGGGTCGATCGTGGCTCAGGCGTTCCTGATCGCCGCCAGCGGACGCCCCGGTCCGGTGCTGATCGACATTCCCAAGGATGTGGGGCAGGAACACTTCAATTACGTGCCGGTGGAGCCCGGTTCCGTTATCCCAGGCGGTTTCCATCGGCCTGAGCCCCCGCTGGATACGGCCGTGGCGGCGGCGCTCGATCTGATCGAGCAGGCCCAACGTCCGCTGCTGTACGTCGGTGGTGGCGCGATCTCAGCCGGCGCCCACGACAGTCTCCGCTTGTTGGCCGAGCGCTATCAGCTGCCGGTCACGACCACCCTGATGGGCAAAGGTGCCTTTGATGAGAACGATTCACTTTCTGTGGGCATGCTGGGCATGCACGGCACCGCCTACGCCAACTTCGCCGTCACCGAGTGCGACCTGTTGATCGCTGTGGGGGCCCGGTTTGATGACCGTGTCACCGGAAAACTGGACACCTTCGCGCCCCGGGCCCGGGTGGTGCACTTCGAGATCGATCCGGCGGAGATCGGCAAGAACCGCCGGGCTGATGTGGCCGTCCTGGGCGATCTCGGGCTGAGCCTGGCGCGGATGGTGGAGATCAGTCTCCAGCGCACGGCGGAACCCCGCACAGCGGCCTGGCTGGAGCGCATCAACACCTGGAAGGAGCGTTATCCCCTCACGATTCCTCCGACGGAAGGGGCGATCTACCCCCAGGAAGTGCTTCTGGCGGTGAGGGATCTGGCCCCCGACGCGATCGTCACCACAGATGTCGGTCAGCATCAAATGTGGGCCGCCCAGTACCTGCGCAACGGACCCAGGGGCTGGATCAGCAGTGCCGGCCTGGGGACCATGGGTTTTGGGATGCCGGCCGCGATGGGGGCCCAGGTGGCCATGCCGGACCGTCAGGTGGTTTGCATCGCCGGCGATGCCAGCATCCTGATGAACATCCAGGAGCTCGGAACCCTGGCGGCCTACGGGTTGCCCGTGAAGGTGGTGATCGTGAACAACCACTGGCAGGGCATGGTGCGTCAGTGGCAGGAAAGCTTTTACGAGGAGCGCTACTCCTCTTCCGACATGCTGAACGGCATGCCCGATTTCATTGCCCTGGCCCGTTCCTTCGGTGTGGATGGCGTCAAGATCACCGAGCGTGAGGCCCTGCACCGCGATCTCGCAGCAGCGTTGCAATCACCGACCCCGATGATGATCGACGTGCATGTGAGGCGCGGAGAGAACTGTTACCCGATGGTTCCCCCAGGCAAGAGCAATGCCCAGATGGTGGGACTCCCCTCCCATCCCGAGCTGGCGATGGGCACGACGCGAACCTGTGGCTCCTGTGGCGCCACCACCGCCCATGAACATCGCTTCTGCCCCCAGTGCGGAGCGTCTCTGTGATCCTGCGTTTGCTGAGTTGCCTGTTGGTTGGGCTGCTTGCTGCTTCACCGGCAGCGGCAGCTGAGGTGCTGCAGGTGCGTACCGCATCTCTTCTGCAGGTGGGTGACGGGAATCGCTATTACACGGTCCAGCTGGCCTGCATCGACGTCGAGCCTGATGCGGAGTCCTCTGCCGTCGACTGGTTGAGGGAGCAACTCCCCCGTCGGAGGCGAGTCAATCTGCGCCCGGTGGGACGCAGCGAAGGCCAGTTGCTGGCCAGGGTCACGCCCATTGGCGATGAGCTGGATCTCAGTGCCGGCTTAGTGGGTGCGGGCCTGGCGAAAGACACCTGCCCAACGGAGCCGGTCTGAATGGCAGACAACCGCATTGCCCGTGGCATCGTTCTGGTGCCCTGTCTCCTGCTCGGCGGCGCATTCCTGGCAACGGCGGCCTGGGGGCAGGGCGCTGCTGCCGATAACCGCGGCCTGGCCATCGCCATCGGTGCAGCACTGCTGGGGGCCGGACTGCTGTCCCAGGTTCCATCGTCCGACGATCCGGTGACAAAATCGGACGACGACAACCGTTCTCACTAGCTTGACTTGGTGGGGTTGGCGTTCCCGTTTCATGTCGAGGTCGGCACCGCGTCCCTGGCTTTCTTGGACCTGTCTCGCAGCTGTCGTGATCGGCTGCCAGGCCCTCGTCTCCAGTGCGATACCGCGACAGAGGATCGTCGTGATGTTGCCCTCGGCTCCGGGCGACGCAACCCTTCGCAATCGCTTCCTTCAGGGCTTTTCCATTGGCGAGGCGACGGTCAGGGCCTGCGGTCATCCCCTGCCTGCGGTGCGTTGGGTCTCACTGAGGCCAGATCAGTCTCCGCTTGAGCACCTGCCTCACCGCGGTGATCACCACATCGTGGTGGCGCCACCCTCAGCCGATCTACGCGCCTTCAGCGCCCTAACTCAGCATCTCGGAATCAGCGTTCTGCTTCCGTATCAGCGCGGTGAGTCGATCGACACCCTCAGGGATCTCAAGGGCCGCGACAAGCTCTGGCCGCTGGTCCCATCGATTGAAGATGACGTCAAGGCCACCGTGGAGGCCACCCTCAAAGCCGGTTGGGAGCGGGCCATGGTGGTGGCTGATCCAAATTCGCTCGAAGCCACCTTGTCGACGACCTTCGTCGATCACTACAAAGCCTCTGGTGGTCTGGTGGAGAGTTACGAAACCACCCCGGTTCAGCAGGTGGATCCAACGGATGATCAACGGCTGGATCGTTTCCGCAAGGACATGACCTTCTCATGGGCCGGGACGGTGGTGGTGGCCGACCAACCCGACGGGCCTCTGGCCTCCCGCTTGCGGCGGGAGCAACGCGATGGTGCCTTCGGTGGCGGTGCTCCCTGGACTCCGAACTGGGTGTACCTGTCCGATCCGGACGCGCTGCAGGATCTGCCCCAGGTGCCCTGGCAGCAACTCGGCCTGGAACATCCAGCCCGTGGTGACAACTGGCTGGCCTTTGAACAGCAGTTCAGCCGCCGCTGGGGGGAGGCCCCCGACCTGCTCGCGGCGGCGGGCTACGACACGGCGCGCGTGCTGGCGCTGGTGGAAGCGGCGCCGCTGCCGGTATCGGATGAAGGGAACCCTGATCCGATGGGCTGGGTCAATCCTGATCAGGACGCCGTCGATCTCTGCTCCGCCCTGCGTCATCGACAGCAGGGCGAGTCGCTGCGCCTCAGGGCGGCGGCGAGTGATTTCCGCCTGCGGGCCGGCATGACCCCGTCGGGTCGGGCGGTGGCAGGCCTGCTTCAGGGGACGTCATCTGATCGAATGAAGGCCGATGGCAAGCAAGCTGATGCTGCGACTGGCTGAGCTGAAGCTGCCGCTGGATCACACCGAAGAGGAGTTAACGCAGGCCGTCCTCCGGCGTCTGAGGGTTACGCCGGAACAGCTGCTGGAGCAGCGGCTGGTCAAGCGCAGCATCGATGCCCGTCGTCGCGATCGGATTCAGCTGATTTACAGCGTGGATGTGCAGGTGAAGGGTGAAGCCGCCCTGCTGCGACGCATCGGCAACAAGGGACGGGTGCGTCCCGCTCCCGACACCCGCTACCGGCCCGTCGGTCATGCCCCCGTTGGCTTCCCCTTGGATTCTGTTGAACGGCCGGTGGTGGTCGGAGCAGGCCCCTGTGGCTACTTCGCTGCTCTGCTGTTGGCGCAGATGGGCTTTTGCCCGCTGTTGCTGGAACGGGGTCAGGCTGTGAAGCAACGCACCGCTGACACCTTCGGCTTCTGGCGGGGGACCATCCCTTTCAACCCGGAATCGAATGCCCAGTTCGGTGAGGGCGGTGCCGGAACGTTTTCTGACGGCAAGCTTTACAGCCAGGTGAGCGATCCTGAGCACTACGGCCGCAAGGTGCTGGAGGAGCTGGTGGCCTGTGGTGCCAGCGAGGAGATCCTCACGCTGCACCGCCCCCACATCGGCACGTTCAAGCTCGCCACGGTCGTCCGCGGCCTGCGGGCTCGGATCGAAGCCCTGGGGGGTGAGGTGCGCTTCAACAGTCATGTGACACGCCTTCAGCTCAGCGACATCAGTGCTGAGAAGCCGTTTCAACTCGATGGCTTGGTGCTGGCCGATGGAACGGAGATTCCCTGCCGCCATCTGGTGCTGGCCCCCGGTCATTCAGCTCGGGACTGCTTTGAAATGCTGGAGCAGATCGGTGTGCAGCTGCAGCGCAAACCGTTTTCGGTGGGGGTGCGGATCGAGCATCCGCAGCACTTGATCGATGCTGCCCGCTGGGGAGAGGCGGCGGGCCATCCGCGTCTCGGGGCGGCCGAGTACAAGCTGGTGCACCATGCCGAGAACGGTCGCTGCGTCTACAGCTTCTGCATGTGTCCTGGAGGATTTGTGGTGGGCGCAACGTCTGAAGAAGGCCGGGTGGTGACCAACGGCATGAGCCAGCATTCCCGCAACGAGCGCAACGCCAACAGCGGTCTGGTCGTGGCCCTCGATGCCGACGATCTGGCCCCGTTTGAACGCTTCCCCGGGGATCCGTTGGCGGGAATTGCCCTGCAACGGGAGCTGGAGGAGCGTGCCTTCAGGCTGGGGGGACACAGCTACGCCGCACCGGCACAGCGGTTGGAGGATTTCCTGGCGGCGCGGCCATCCACTCGGCTGGGTGCCATTGCAGCCTCGTATCAACCAGGGGTGCATCCCGCCGATCTTGCAGAACTGCTGCCAACTCCCATCACTGCGGCCTTGCGGGAGGCGTTGCCAGCCTTTGCCCGAAAGCTGAAGGGCTACGACCATCCGGATGCGGTGCTCACAGGAGTGGAAACCCGCACCTCATCTCCTGTACGTGTACCAAGGGATGAGGCGCTGGAATCCCTCAATGTGCGGCCACCGCTTTAAAAAGTAAAGCAATTGAACTTGGTGCTGAATTTATTAAAGGAGAAATAAACAATATTTCTGAAGTTAAAGCTAAAACAATTGTTTCTGCTGCAGGTTGTTGGACAAAAAAATT
>LXNH01000258.1_pt1 | contig 13356 bp, 8 predicted proteins | sample 809111 | NCBI WGS metagenome assembly LXNH01 (sample SAMN04870528, study PRJNA318959) | seawater metagenome | biome: 00002010; material: water; isolation source: marine seawater | place: Greece: Milos, Mediterranean Sea | collected 2013-05-29 | depth 5-7 m
TGGCTGCTCGCCGCCGCTTTCTTGGTGGTTGTTCCCCGCTTTTGGCGTCGACCCCATGAGGGTGAGTCGTTAGACGATTGGCTGGCCATACGGCAGGTCGAAATCAATGATCCCGATTTGTTGGCAGATGCCGAGCTCAGGGTATGGGACGATCAGGACGCCTCGCTCGCTCCTGTTGACGCCGCGAGGCCGGCGTCATCATCGCGACTACTTCAGATTGCGAGCTTGCTGGGCGTATTCGCAGCCTCCTTCGTTTTGTATCAAACTTTGGGAGCTGAAGAGGATGTGTTGATCACGCGCCAGCTAGCGACGTTGGAGCAGGCAACGCCCGCGGATGTCGAGCGTCTCATTGAGCGCATTCAAATTCGCTCAGAGGCTCGCCCCGCCAATCTCGATTATCAGTCGTTGTTGGGTGAGTATCGTCTCGCAGCAGGTGAAGCTGCAAAAGCGCTTGAGCACTTCGAAGCGATTTTGCTCGAGGCTCCGAAAGCGCCCGATGTTCTGGGAAGAGCAGCGCAGGCTGAATTTATCAGTAATGGACAGCAATTAACGCCCCGGGCCAAGGCGCGCGCTGAACAAGCGCTCGCGAGTGATCCGAGGGAAAAAGCCGCGTTGGCGACATTGGGTATGGGTGCTTTCGGCGAGGGTAGGTACATAGAAGCTATTGGCTACTGGCGTGTGTTGCGGGACCTAGAGCCACCGGGCAGTTCTGAGCGGCAGCTTATGGCACAAGTTATCGCAGAGGCCGAGCGCCGTCTCGCGGTTGCACCGTCGGCGAGAGAAGGGGACACGGGGTCTGTGATCGAGGGCAGTAGTGATATCACTGTCCAAGTTATCGTCGAGCGTCCCACTACAGAGCAAGAGACCCTCGACTCAGGAGCAACCGTCTTCGTTATTGCGAGGCCGGCAGGGTCATCGGCTCGAATGCCCACAGCTGTGATTCGGGAGCCGGTCACGGCCTTGCCGATAAAGGTCTCTCTTAGCGATGAGTCCAGTATGGCGGGACAGAAGTTATCGGCGTTAGAGCGTGTCGATATCGAGGTGCAAATTTCGGAGTCCGGGCAACCCGGGCTAAATAATGCGCGTTTCGTGGGACGAGCCGCTGGCGTCGAAGTCGGTTCTGTGACGCCAGTCTCCATAACACCGCAACGAAAGCAGTAATTTAGCTTCACCGTTTATAGTGTTGTCGGGGGTTTGAAGGTACACTACATGTTGTGGTGGTCGCTGGTAGCGACCTGTGTGTGGCGGTCGCTGAGCGGAATCAATGCGTCTCAAGTCAATCTCACTCTCTGGGTTTAAGTCATTTGTCGATCCGACGCGTGTCGTATTGCCGAGCAATATGTGTGCGGTGGTTGGGCCGAACGGTTGTGGCAAGTCGAATATTATCGATGCGGTTCGCTGGGTGATGGGTGAAAGTTCGGCTAAGACCCTGCGTGGGGAATCGATGACCGACGTCATTTTCAACGGGACCACGCAGCGACAGCCCGTAAGCCAAGCCTCGATCGAGTTGTTGTTCGACAACTCAAGCGGAAAAATTACAGGGGAATTTGCGGCTTACAGCGAGATAGCAGTTCGTCGCCTAGTCAGTCGTGAGGGTACGTCTGATTACTTCCTGAATGGCAACAAGTGTCGGCGACGAGATATCACCGATCTGTTCCTCGGTACCGGCCTGGGACCTCGTAGCTACGCAATTATCGAACAGGGCATGATCTCGCGGCTGATCGAGTCTAAGCCCGAGGACTTGCGGGTCTACATCGAAGAGGCTGCCGGTATTTCGAAATACAAGGAGCGGCGTCGAGAGACAGAAAATCGCATGCAGCGGACTCTCGATAACCTCGATCGTCTCACCGATTTAAGAGAAGAGTTAGAGCGCAACCTAACCCACTTGAAACGCCAGGCTCAGGCTGCGGAGCGCTACGCCGAACTGAAAGCCGAGGAGCGACAACTCAAGGCGCAACTACTGGTCCTACAACGCCGTTCGCAGGCGGGCGCACAGTCGCGAGCACAACGCGAAATCGACGACTTTTTGGTAGAACGTGAGAAGCATCAAGCGGCGGTCGCGAGTGTCGCGGCTGAAATCGAGTCGCTACGTCAGCAAATCTCCGAATCTAATCAAGTAACAAATGACCTTCAGGGCCAGTTTTACTCGCTCGGCAGCGATATCAGCAGAATCGAGCAGGCGATCCAGTTTGCACGAGAGCGCCGGGAGTCGGTTGCCAAGGACCTTGAACAAACGCTGGAAGGAAAGCAGCGCGAGCTGGCACTGTCGACGGCTGATGGCCAGCGGTTCGAGGACTTAGCAGATGCAATTGAGGCTATCGAGCCCACGTTACAGCGAGAACAGGCGGATGCGGAGCATTGTGATGGTCAGCTGGCAAAAGCTGAGGCTGCCGCACTCGATGCTGAGCGCCAATGGGATGAATTTACAGCTCGGGCCGCGGTGCCTAGACAGCAGGTAGAAGTTCAGCAGGGACGCTTAAGCAATGCAGAGCGCAATATTGCAACTTTGGAGCAGCGTCTGCTTCGGTTGGGCGAATCGATCGAGTCTTCAAAGCCTGATAGCGATTCTGAGCAGTTAGAGCTGCTCACAGGCCAGCTCGCTCAGGCCGAAACCATGGTCAATACCGAGCGTGAGGCGATAGAGCGCCTGAAAACAAGCGTTGCTGAGCATCGTGAGCAGGGCGATACATTGCGCGCTCAACAAGACGAGCTACGTCGCGAGATCCAAATGTTAGAGGGGCAGAGGGCCTCACTCGAAGCACTGCAAACCAACTCTGGGGACGCCGATGATGGAGCGATCCATGATTGGCTGGCGCGCCGACATTTTGGAAGCCTCAAATCCGTTGTCGAAGTGATTTCGGTCGATGAGGGTTACGAGCGAGCCGCCGAACTGGTGCTGCGTGATGCGTTGTCGGGTTTGGTGCTGGACTCTGCACAAGCTATTTCGGCAGATGGGGACAAATTGCCTGCAGGTTTGACCCTGGTTGCGGGCGCGAAAACGGTTCGAAGCAATAATTCTGACTCACTTGCGCACTTTTTATCGGTTCCAAGCGGCTTGGAGTCGCAAATCGATGAAGTCCGCGTCGTAGACACTTGGGATCAGGCACTGAGCGCTCGAGCCACGCTTACTGGAAGAGAGTCGGTGGTGTCCTGCGATGGTGTCTGGGTGGGTGCTGATTGGATCAAGACCAGCGTTGATACGCAGGATGAGGCGGGTCTGCTTGCTAGACAGCGTCAGTTGACTGAGGTGGTAGAGCAGATTGCTGTCAAGAGCGCGCAACTAAATGACGTCGATAGCCTGCTTCAATCAGCTGTGACGGCGCTTCAAATGGTTGAATCCGACATCAATGGCAAAGAAGCTTTCCTTGATGAAGCACTTCGGCAACGTGCAGCAGCGGAGTCTGAGCGAGCGGCGAAAGTATCTGAGGCAGAGCAGCGCCGTATTCGAGTTGAACAACTGCAACGCGAACGCGATGAGACAGATTCGTTATTGACCACTGAGCGGACGCTATTGACTGAAGCTCAACAGACTCTCGTCAGTGTCAAAGAGCAAGTCGGTAGCGATGATAAGAACCGAACAGACCTCGAAGCATTGCGCGAGCAGGCTCGATCTGAGGTGCAGCGTTGCCGGTCTCTCAAGCAGCAAGCCGACGGGGGGCTGAGTGCCAGCCAAGTCAAGCTGAGAGAGCTATTGGCGCAGCGAGAAGCTCTAGAGCGTTCTATCGTGCGTGCAAAGGCTCAATTGGCCGACTATGAGTCGCGTGAGGCAGCGCTCAGGAGTGAACTGCCGGAAGATGACAACCCGGACGCGGCGGCTCAAGATGAGCTCAAGGCTCTACTAGATCAGCGCCTTGTGGTTGAGCGACAGCTAACGGCCGCGCGGCAATCGCTATCCGAGCTCGAGCAGTCGATGCGAGAAAAAGAGCAGGCCAAAATGATAGCCGAGCAAGCGGTTCAGAATGTTCAGGGTAAAAGCGAAAGTGCCCGATTGAAACTGACCGAAAGCAATGTCCGAATCGAGCAGATTGACACAGCAATAGCGGCGCTTGATACCACCTTGGCTGCGGCAGAGGAGGGTTTACCTGAAGAGGCTGATGAGGCCGAGTGGCAGGTCAGAGTTGAGCGCGTATCAGCTCGAATTCATCGCTTGGGACCGATTAACTTAGCAGCTATTGATGAAACATCGCGAGCCGAAGAGCGCAAAGAGTACCTAGACGCCCAGAATGAAGATCTGATGGGTGCACTCGAAACACTTGAAGCAGCTATCAAGAAAATTGATCGTGAGACCCGCCAGCGATTCAAAGATACGTTCGATACGATCAATGCCGGCTTCAGCGTGCTGTTTCCCAAAGTGTTTGGCGGTGGGACGGCTTGCCTAGAGATGACGGGCGACGATTTATTAGACACGGGGGTTGCGATTATGGCCCGACCCCCGGGTAAGAAGAACAGTACGATTCACTTGCTGTCCGGTGGCGAGAAGGCGATGACTGCGATAGCGCTGGTGTTCTCGATTTTTCAGCTAAACCCAGCGCCCTTCTGCATGCTTGACGAGGTCGACGCACCGCTGGATGACGCCAACGTTGGTCGTTACGCACGACTGGTAAGGGAAATGTCGCAAAATGTTCAGTTTGTATTCATTACCCATAACAAGATTACGATGGAAGGTGCTGATCAGCTGATGGGCGTGACTATGCACGAGCCCGGTGTATCGAGATTGGTCAGCGTCGATATCGAAGAAGCTGCAAGATTGGCGGCTAGCTAAAGAGGGTTATAGTCTATGGCAGTCATTACCTTGGAAATGCTAATCGTTGGTGGCGTTTTTCTTGTATTGCTGGCGACAATCGTGATGCGCACCCGTGCCAAGCGCAAGAGAGGGTACAAAATGAACGCTAAGGTCGTTCGATCGGCTGCTGATCAGGCAAACGACCTGATAGATGACCGCGAACTTCCTAATGGTGGCGCCAGGGTAGTTGATCGTATTGAACCGTCCTTTGGTGACATCGACAGTCCCGACGAGACTCTACCCGATCACGACCAGGGGTACGCTACACCGGAAACTCTTGTATCCGAGCCAACGGTGGTGCCCTCTGATGATGTCGACAGTGCGCAAGCGATAGCTTCTTCGCCGGAAGCGACTGCCGATACATCCCCAGTCATTCAGCCCACAGTGACCTCAGCCACTCCGAGCGCTCCGGGGACTGTCGATTGGCTGGATGACGTCGAGGTTGTTCCACCCGCTGAGTCGGCCAAGCTCCCGCGCGACGAGCACACTCGCGTTTTCTCACTCAACGTTGTTGCACGGTCAGAACATGGCTTTTCGGGTGCCGATATCCTGCAGGCTTTACTCGGCTATGGGTTGCGATTCGGCGATATGGACTTCTTCCACTTCAGCGAGATCCAGTCAGGCACGAGCAAAATCCAATTCTCAGTGGCCAATATGATGCAACCGGGTGTCTTTGATATCGATCTCATGGATCACCTACAAACACAGGGCCTAATGTTTTTTCTGACGTTACCGGGACCTGAAGACATGAGCGCGGCTTTCGACGAAATGCTGGCTACAGCCCAAGCACTCGCTGAAACGCTCGACGGTGACGTGCTAGACGACACCCGCAGTGTCATGACGAAGCAGTACATCGAAGCGACTCGTCAAACGATTAGAGAGTTCGCTACTCGGCATCGGCCGTAACGGACGCGATTTGGACTCGAAAGCAGAAATCGCGCTCCTACGAGACCAGCTAGACCGTTGGTCAGCCGCTTATCATCGAGACGACGAGCCAGAGGCGACGGATGCCGAGTATGACCGAGCTATTGCCCGGCTCCGCGAGCTCGAGGCAGTACATCCTGAACTTTTGCTATCGACATCGCCAACCCAACGGATTGGTGATACCCCCCTTTCCGAGTTTACGAGTGTGACCCATCGGCGTCCCATGCTTAGTCTCGACAACGCTTTTTCAGGAGAGGATCTTCAGGCCTTCGATGAGCGAATTGTTAGCAGGCTGGGTGAGTCCGTTACAGCGTATTGCTGTGAACCAAAACTCGATGGCGTTGCCCTGAGTTTACTGTATCGCGACGGTCAGCTAATTCAAGCAGCGACTCGTGGTGATGGAACCACAGGTGAAGACGTTACGCACAATGCGAGGACCATACGGAATATTCCGCTGACCCTGGTGGGCACGAGGTTTCCCAGTGAGCTTGAGGTCAGGGGCGAGGTGGTGATTCCGCGATCTGCTTTTCAGCAAATGAATTCGAGGTTGCTGAAATCGGGTGAGAAGGTATTTCAAAATCCACGGAATGCGGCGTCGGGAAGCCTCCGGCAGCTAGACCCTCGCATCACCGCTAAGCGTCCGCTCTCATTTATGGCTTACTCGGTTGGATACACATCGGGAGAGCCGCTACCCGATACGCATTTCGACATCTTACAAACACTGAAGGGCTGGGGTTTCACAGTATCTAATCTCACCAGCCGCGTAACAGATTGGCAGACGGCTGAAGCCTACGCAGCAGACATTTTGGCGCAGCGCGCCGATATCGAGGTCGATATCGACGGTGTGGTGATCAAGGTCGACTCAATGCCGCTTCAGGAATCTCTCGGGGCGGTATCTCGGGCACCGCGTTGGGCAATAGCGCGTAAGTTTCCGGCACAAGAAGAAGTAACCCAGTTGTTGGCAGTCGATTTTCAAGTCGGTCGAACCGGTGCGATCACACCTGTGGCGCGTCTTGAGCCCGTGTTTGTTGGTGGTGTGACGGTCAGTAATGCCACGCTCCACAATGCGGACGAGATTGCGCGGCTCGGGGTCAAAGTCAGAGACTTTGTGGTGGTGAGACGGGCCGGTGACGTCATCCCACAGGTGGTAAAGGTGCTCACCGAGAGACGGGTGGGTTCGGAAGTTGATGTGGTGTTTCCCACGGTTTGTCCTGTTTGCTCTTCGACGGTCGTCCGAGATCAAGACGAGGCTGTGCAGCGATGTGACAACACCCTGGGTTGCTCTGCGCAGCAAAAAGCGGCGCTCCAGCATTTCGTATCGCGCAAGGCCATGGACATTGATGGGGTGGGCGAGAAGCTGTTGGAGCAACTTTTCGACGACGGACTGGTGGTCGACGCCTCAGACCTATTCTCTCTCTCGGTAGCGCAATTGAGTGGTCTAGACCGCATGGGTGAAAAGTCGGCACAAAATACTGTGAAGGCGATCGCTGATAGCCGACAGACCACACTCGCTAGATTTTTGTACTCCTTGGGCATCCGAGAAGTCGGGGAGGCGACAGCCCTCTCATTGGCGAATCATTTTGGTGAGTTAGACGCCATCGCTCAGGCTTCGACCGAAGCATTAGAAGAGGTTCCAGACGTAGGCCCCATCGTTGCTAGTCATGTTTATCGTTACTTCAGGCAGGACCTTACTCAAGCGTTTTTGTTGCGGTTGATTGAGCGAGGGGTGTCCTGGCCTGTGATTGATACCAGTGTTGAGTCCGTCGGGCCCTTCATAGGGCAAACTTGGGTGGTCACGGGTAAGCTCGAGGCCATGTCACGAGATGCGGCTGCCGAGGCGATACGTGCTTTGGGCGGTCAAACAGCAACATCGGTGAGTTCAAAAACGTCCGTGGTGCTTGCCGGTCCCGGTGCAGGTTCCAAATTATCAAAAGCCGAAAGTTTGGGGCTCCAGATTATTAATGAGGCCGAGTTCCTAAAGCGCCTGGAGAGTGCGTCATGAAGAAAATTCTGATCTGTTTCCTGACTGTATTAGTGATGACGGGGTGCCAGACCTCTCCGCCCGAGGCGCTTGATAATGTCTGCGATATTTTTAGGGAAAAAAAGGGTTGGTATGCTGATGCACAAGCCTCAAAGCAGCGCTGGAATGTTCCGATCTCAGTCATGATGGCATTTATGCATCAGGAGTCTCGGTTCGTAGCCGGTGCGAAGCCCCCCCGGAAGCAGATTTGGGGTTTCATTCCCGGGCCACGCCCTAGTGACGCCTATGGTTATTCACAGGCAAAAAACAGTACCTGGGACTGGTACAAACGCGAGTCTGGCAACCACGGGGCAGATCGTGACAAGTTTCACGATGCTGTAGATTTTGTTGGCTGGTATAACGATATGACCAATCGTCAAAACGGCATCGCTAAGGACGATACTTTCAAATTGTACCTCGCCTATCACGAGGGTCATGGTGGATATAAACGCAGAACTTTTCGATCAAAGCCTTGGCTAGTAGACGTGGCGAAAAAGGTTGATCGACGCGCACGGATGTACAGCAAACAGTTGCGCGGTTGTGAATCGGAATTTGAAAAGAATGGTTGGTTCGATTGGCTGTGACCACCTGCTTATATTAGTGCTCAATATCAGGTGAAATTTCGGTCTTCCTGCGGTAACGTTTCGCGACTGTCACATTGAATGTCTAATAAGCCCTACGGAACATGAGAAACACCGCATGACCGAAAAGAAAGTCTTAATTGTGGATGATGAGTTTTCTATCCGCGATATGTTGAGAATGGCACTGGAGATCGCTGATTTTGAGTGTCTCGAAGCAGACAATATTCAAGACGCGCACCGCTTAGTCGTCGACGAACGCCCAGATGTGGTACTGCTCGATTGGATGCTTCCTGGCGGTAGTGGGCTCGAACTGCTCAGACGGCTAAAGCGCAACGACACCACCGCAGAATTGCCGGTGATTATGCTGACCGCCAAGGCGGCTGAGGATAATGTTATCCAAGCCTTGGATATTGGCGCTGATGACTATGTGATCAAGCCCTTTGCACCGAGGGAGTTAATTGCGAGGATTAAAGCGATTTTGCGACGTAGCGTTGGCGGCGATCAACGCGACCGATTGGAGGTCGATTCGCTGGTGCTCGATATTGACAGCCGACGTATTTTTGTTGAGAACCAGCCGGTAGAAATGGGACCAACTGAGTTCAATTTGTTGCAATTTTTTATGTCCCATCCCGAGCGCGCCTACACGCGAAATCAGTTGCTAGATCATGTTTGGGGCGCGAACGTTTATGTCGAAGAGCGCACGGTCGATGTGCACATACGGCGTCTGCGTAAGGCGTTACAGGCTGCCAGCATTGATTACAGTGACCTGATTCAGACGGTGCGCGGTACCGGCTATCGTTTTTCTGTCAGAGGAAGCGTCGGCGAGTGAATCAGCGCGCGCTGTGGCGACGAGCGTCGCTGAGAGCGCTTGCTTTCTTTGCCATTGGTTATGCTCTGGGTCTATTGTTTGGGCGACCCTGGATTGTCGCGACGGCCGCCTTGTTTTTATTGTTGGTGGTTGGAACCTGGCAGGTTTACCGGCTAAGTCACTGGCTCGATGATATTGATTCGCCTCCGCCCGAGGCGTCTGGACTTTGGGGTCAGCTATTTAATCAGATTAGGCTAATCCAAGCTCGAAATCGGGAAGAGCAGGGCTTGCTGTCTGGTGCATTGGATTATCTTCGCGACTCACTAAAGTCGATGCGTGATGCCGCCGTAATCGTCAATACCAATGGTTATGTAGTCTGGATGAATGCGTCGGCTGAGCAGATGCTCGGATTGGAGCAGCATGGTGGTGTCGGGAGCCCTCTAATTGAACTCGTTCCGTTCTCAGAATTTGCAAAATATCTTTCGGCGCAGGATTACCATCGGCCGCTGCGAATCGATCCGAAGGAAAAGGACGACCCAAGTCTGTTAGTCGAGATTTCGACCTTTGGTGAAGGTGATCGTCTGGTGTTTTTACGCGACATTACCGAGCATTTTCGACTCGAGAAGATGCGAAAGGATTTTGTTGCGAACGTGTCTCATGAGCTCAGGACACCTCTAACTGTGCTCAAAGGTTATACCGAGACGCTGTTGACGCTTGATGAAGAGTTGACCGGTAAGATTCATAAGCCCATCTCCCAGATGGAGATGCAGGTAAACCGTATGGAGGTACTGGTTCGAGACTTGCTATGGTTGTCTCGAATTGAATCGGTCGAACCCGGTGAAAAGACAGGCTCGGTCAATATGCAGGGTCTTTTAGAAGAGGTCGCCCACTATCTGGGCCCTGTCTGGCCAGAGCGAGAGATAGTGCTTGAGTGTTCCGAGACCGGTGATGTACGCGGCGATTTTATGGAGCTTCAGAGCGCCGTGAGTAACTTGATTATTAATGCACTGAAGTACAGTGATCCCAAGCATCCCGTGCAGGTAAAATGGTTTGAAGGGGCTGACCATAAGTTGATGCTCGAGGTGAGTGATCGAGGAGAGGGTATCGCTCCGGAACACCTACCGAGACTGACGGAACGCTTTTATCGAGTGGAAAAAAGTCGGAGTCAACAGACGGGCGGGACAGGACTCGGACTTGCGATCGTGAAGCACGTTGCAGCCGGGCACCAAGCCGAGTTACAAATCGAAAGCGAACTCGAGAAAGGCAGCACATTCCGATTGGTTTTTGCAAATTCGACATTCAATGCTGCCTGATTCGGGATGGTGAGCGATCTCTACTCGGGCTTTTGATAGACTTACAGGCTTTTAAGGTGGTGGCACAGCAATGAACCGTTTTTGGCCTGCATCGTTGCAGTCGTTAACGCCGTACGTTCCGGGTGAGCAGGCATTCTCCGACAACACGATCAAGCTCAATACCAACGAGCATGCGCTTATGGCCTCGGATCGTGCGCTTGCCATTCTTCAAAGCGTCTCGGCTGACCAGCTGAGACGGTACCCAGACCCCGTATCCAGACAGCTCAGAGAGACAATTGCTCAGCGAGAATGTTTGTCGACTGACCATGTTCTTGTTGGCAATGGCTCGGATGAAATTTTAGGATTTGTGTGGCAAGCCTACCTATCGGACGGTGCATCCGTACCCGCGATACCAGGCCTAACCTATACTTTTTATCCCGTTTGGGCGCAGTTGTTCGCTGGTGAGCTCGCTCATATCCCGCTGCAGGCTGATTTTTCGCTAGACACCGAGCGCATGCGCGAGTGGCAAGGCCCGCTAGTATTCCCCAACCCCAATGCACCCACCGGACTCGCTATCGATAGCGGACAAGTGGAAGCAATACTCGCATCTAGTCCCGATCGTCTGGTGGTGATCGATGAGGCCTACATGGGGTTTGGTGCGCAATCAGCTGCGCCGTTGATCACGGACTACGACAATCTTATCGTGACACGCAGTCTTTCAAAAAGTCACGCGCTGGCCGGGCTTCGGGTGGGTTATGCCCTTGGGCACCCCGAATTGATCGAGGGTCTTCGGCGGATTAAGGACTCGTTTAACTCCTATCCCCTCGATGCAATTGCTCAGCGAGTTGCCAATGCAGCGCTTGCGGACAGCGATTGGGAAAGCAGCAGCCAAGCGTTGATCGCAAGTTACCGGGACTCACTATCCAGTGATTTAGAAGCACTCGGATTTACGGTATTGCCGTCGCAGGCAAATTTTGTGTTTGCCAGTCATAGCGAAGCCAGCGGCGTCTCGTTGACGCGGGCGTTAAAGGCAGATGGTATTTTGGTGAGAAGCTGGGACAACGACAGGCTTCGAGCATGGGTCAGGATAACGGTAGGGACGCCGGAACAGCAAGCGCGTTTAGTTGAGAGCCTATCGCGGATTGTAAGCTAGTGTTAGACGCGCTTGAGCACAACTGAGCCAATGCTGTAGCCAGCACCAAACGACGATAAAACACCCAGTTCCCCGGGTTCAAAGTCTTCATGAAACTTATTAAAGGCGATGATCGATCCTGCTGACGATGTGTTGGCGTACGTATCCAAAATCGTAGGTGATTCAATATCACTGGGGTCTCGTCCCAATACCTTCTTAGCAATCAACTCATTCATGTTCTTGTTGGCCTGATGCAACCAGATGCGCTTCAGACTATCGGTCGCTATCGAGAGCGATGCCAACTGTTCGGTGATCTGCTCGGCAACCGTTGGGCAGACTTCACGGAATACTTTTCGCCCTTCTTGCACAAAAAGTTTGTCGAGTTGGCCAAAACCTTCTTCGGTGGCTCGGTTCAAAAAACCGTAGTTGTTGCGGATGTTGTTTGAAAAAATGGTTTGTAGCTTTGTGTCGAGAATCTCAAAGGCCCGCTGCGAGCGATGGCTCTCATGGCGCTCGACAATCACCGCGGTCGCAACATCGCCAAAGATAAAGTGAGAGTCTCGGTCTCTGAAGTTGAGGTGCCCGGTACAAATCTCTGGGTTGACCACGAGTACTCGTTTTGCGCTTCCAGAGACGACCATGTCATGAGCTTGCTGGATGCCGAAGGTGGCCGAGGAGCAGGCGACATTCATATCGAATGCGAAGCCCTTGATACCGAGCGCCTGCTGTACTTCGATAGCCATGGCAGGGTAGGCACGCTCCATATTAGACGCAGCCACGATGACAGCGTCGATCTCGTCGGCTGTGACATTAGCCACCGCCATGGCCTGTTCAGCCGCTGCGCAACCGATTTCGCACATTACCGAGGGTTCGTCGTTAGTCCTAGGTCGCAGCCGCGGCACCATACGATCGGGATCGATAATGCCTGCTTTATCCACAACAAAGCGCGATTTTATGCCCGAGGCTTTCTCGATGAACTCAACCGATGAATGGGATTTCGCTTCGATATCACCAGCCGCAATTTCGGCGGCATTGTCGTTATTAAAACGATCCACCCACGTATTAAAGGATGCCACAAGCTCTGCGTTGCTGACACTTTCCCGGGGCGTGAATAAGCCCGTCCCAGAAATAACGACACCCTCCGGATTCATTATTATTAGCGCTTCCCTACTGGTACAAAGTCTCGAGTACTATACCCGGTATAGAGCTGTCTTGGGCGACCGATTCGAGAGCTCTCGGCAATCATTTCATTCCAATGGGCAATCCAGCCCACAGTGCGACCGACGGCAAAAATAACGGTAAACATCGACGTTGGAATACCCAGTGCTTTGAGAATAATGCCTGAGTAGAAATCAACATTGGGGTAGAGCTTCTTCTCGATGAAATAGGGATCGCTAAGTGCGATTTCCTCAAGACGTTTGGCAATCTCCAGATTTTCATCTTGGATGCCAAGCTCGGCGAGAACTTCATCGGCGGCTTGCTTCATGACGTTAGCGCGAGGGTCAAAGTTCTTGTAAACCCGATGGCCGAAACCCATCAATCGAAACGGATCATTTTTGTCTTTGGCCTTCGCCACGAACTCATCAATCCGGCTGACGTCGCCGATATCATCGAGCATTTTCACGACAGCTTCGTTGGCACCGCCGTGCGAGGGGCCCCAAAGAGCGGCGATCCCTGCTGCAATGCAAGCAAACGGGTTGGCTAGCGATGACCCGGCAAGGCGAACCGTCGAGGTTGATGCATTTTGCTCGTGATCCGCGTGCAATAGGAAGATACGATCCATAGCCCGCGCAAGCGTTGGTGAGATCACACTGGG
>LXNH01000263.1_pt1 | contig 13292 bp, 10 predicted proteins | sample 809111 | NCBI WGS metagenome assembly LXNH01 (sample SAMN04870528, study PRJNA318959) | seawater metagenome | biome: 00002010; material: water; isolation source: marine seawater | place: Greece: Milos, Mediterranean Sea | collected 2013-05-29 | depth 5-7 m
AGCTTTGAACGAACCGCTGGCGGCCATGAGAAAGCCGGCCTCTCGCGAGGCCGGTTTTTTATTGCGGCAAGGGTTCAGGCCGGCGCCGCCACCGGCGGCGCATGCAGCGGATCCGCCAGCGCCTGCAGTTCCTGCCGGATCATGTGCGAGGCCTTGAGCATCTGCTTGACCGGATACACCAGCGCCGCCTGCTCGCCCGCGGTGTCGAACTGGGTCGGCAGGTCGGCGGGCGCCTGGGCGCGGTTCTGGTCCAGCAGTTCGACCATGCCGGCCAGCGCCTGTTGCACCGCCTGCGGCGTGGCTGGCAGCGCGGCCAGGATCGGAATGGCCGCGGTGATCTGCGAGGCCAGCACGTGGTTCTGGATCAGCAGGTTGTTCAGTTCCGGCACGCTGACCTGGTGCGACTTGGGCTCGCTCATCATGCGGTAGAACGCCTCGGCGAAATTGCTGAAGGCAATGTGCACGTTCTTGCGCGCCAGGCGCCAGGCCAGGTCGGCGTCGGTGACGGCGGGCGTGGCGTCGGCGGCCGCGCCCACCAGTGCGCCATGCGCCTGCATCGCTTCCACGTAGCGCATGCCGGCCATCAGGTACTCGCGGTTGGCGCGGGTGGCCGCCGCCGCCAGCGGCTTGAGGTAGCGCGCTTCCCACCACGGCAGGATGTAGCTGCATACCAGCGCCAGGGCGCAGCCGATCAAGGTGTCGATGGCGCGTTCGCCGATCACCGACATCGACACCGTGCCGGGCGAGACGAAGTGGAACACCAGCACCACGAACAGCGTGTTGAAGATGGCGCTGGCCATGTAGTTCAGCTGCACCATGCTGTTGCCCATGATGCAGGCGCCCAGCAGCACCGCGAACAGGATGCCGGGCCGGTCGGTGACGTTGAACAGCAGCAGGGCGCAGATGCAGCCGATCAGCGTGCCCATCAGGCGCCAGCCATTGCGCTGTCGGGTCAGCGCAAAGCCCGGCTTCATGATGATGACGATGGTCAGCATGATCCAGTAGTTGTGCGCCGAGAACGCCGGCGACAGCCATTGGCTGGCCAGCGTCATGGCGATGGCCGCCGCCGCCGTCACGCGCAGCGCGTAACGAAAGTGCGGCGAGTCCAGCCGCAGGTTGCTGGTGAGCAGGCCGACGCGGAATTCCTGGCGCGAGATGAAGCGCGTCAGCGACTTATTGATGCGCAGCACGTCGGTGGGCTTGGCATCCGGCGAGGCGGCGGTATGGTCGGCCAGGCGGTCGACGATGCGGGCCGAATTGCGCAGCCGGCGCAGCACCTGCACGATCAGCGCCAGCATCTCGGGCTCGCGCTCGCCCAGGCCCTGCTGCTTGAGCTGCTCGATCTCGTATTCGATGGCGCGCAGTTCGGCCTTGGCGCTGCTGCGGTACTGCACCTTGCGGCCGCGCGACACATCCAGCGCGATGCGGTTCAATTCCAGCGACATCTTCACCAGTGCGTCGCGCATGAACATCAGGCAGTCGTTGCCGGCCAGCGCGCGCCGCAGCGCGGCGTAGTCGGTGTGGGTGGCCACCAGCGTGTCCAGCAACTGCAGCATGTCGACGAACATGTTCCAGATCATCACGCGCTGGCGGTCGCCCAGGCCCTTGCCGCGCGGCAGGGCGCGCAGCACCATGTCGCGTGCCGCCTGGTGCTTTTCGGTCATGATCGACTGGCGCTGGATCAAGGTGCGGTAGGCCTCGTCCAGGTCGGCCGTTTCGTCGTAGAAGGTGGCGCGCGCGGCCACGTAGTCGGCGGTGGCGAACAGCGCCACCGACATGGCCTGCTGTTCCTCGCGCAGCCAGAACAGCCGTGAAAATCCCAGACTGAACGCCACATAGAACAGCGCCCCGCCCAGCGTCGCGGCGGCATGTCCCAGCACCGCCTGCGGTTCCAGCGGCGAATGCATGGTCAGCGTCATCAGCAGCAGGCCGGCAAAGCCGATCAGGCCGCCGCGCTTGCCGAACACCGTGAACATGGAATAGACGAAACACTGCACGATGACCACCAGCCAGATCAGCACGGGGTGGGTCGAGGCCAGGCCGGTGATGACGACGGTCAGCGTGCCCAGCGCGGCGCCGCCCAGCATCTCGTTGGTGCGGTGCCGCTGCGGCCCGCCGGGCTGGTCGATGATGGCCAGGCACTGCGCGCCGAAGGTGGCCACCAGGCCGGTGGTGTAGTGGCCGAACAGTCCCCCCAGCACCAGCACCGGCAGCAGCATGCCCACGCCCTGGCGCACGCCGCCGAAGAAGTAGTGGCTGTAGAGGAAGCGGCGAATGCTGGCAATGCGCAGATCCATGGGCGCGGGACTCGAATCCGGGTAACGCGACAAGTATAGAGAGGCTGACCGTGTTTTAGGGGCCGGATGGTTACCGAACTTTCCCGCAGGCGCCGGCGCGACTTCCGTGCAACGTCCGCGAAACCTCGATTTGCTACGTTTGCCGCAACGCGGTAAATTGCTCCACTTGCGCCGGTCTGCCTATCCGAAACCGGCGCGATGAGGCGGATGGCCAGGGTCACCTCCCAGCCCTCCTGCAGCAGATACTTTTGCCGTTGGCCGCGCCACAAGCGTGTGTTGCCAAGGCTTCCATTTCGACCTCCAGCGTCCCCCAGGGGCGTTCGCACTGCGTTCTGTCGAACGTATGCCGGGTCGGCAGGGTGTCCGGGTGGCGTGGCTCCGTGAGCCGCTAAGCGCCGGATCATGTTGCCGTGGCCGGTATGGGTTCCGTTGCCGCCGTATCCGGGCGCGCAGCAGTCAGGGTTGCAGGGCCGGTTTTGAAAGGAATGACAACATGGAAATGAATGGCGCCGATATCGTCGTGCGCTGCCTGGCCGATGAGGGCGTGGAACACGTTTTCGGCTACCCTGGCGGCGCGGTGCTCTACATCTACGACGCGATTTTCAAGCAGGACAAATTCCAGCATATCCTGGTTCGTCACGAGCAAGCCGCCGTGCACGCGGCCGATGCCTACTCGCGCTCGTCGCAGAAGGTCGGCGTCTGCATCGTGACCAGCGGTCCGGGCGTGACCAATGCCGTCACCGGCATCGCCACCGCCTACATGGATTCCATCCCCATGGTCATCATCAGCGGGCAGGTGCCCACTGCGGCCATTGGCGAGGACGCCTTCCAGGAATGCGACACCGTCGGCATCACCCGTCCCTGCGTCAAGCACAACTTCCTGGTGCGTGACGTCAAGGATCTGGCCGAAACCATGCGCCGCGCGTTCTACATCGCGCGCACCGGCCGTCCCGGCCCGGTGCTGGTGGATATCCCCAAGGACATCACCGTCGCGCAGTGCAAGTACACCCCGCCCAAGGGCGAGATCTCGATGCGTTCCTATGCGCCCGTCAACAAGGGCCACCAGGGGCAGATCAAGAAAGCCGTGCAGATGCTGCTGGCCGCCGAACGGCCCATGATCTACACCGGCGGCGGGGTCATCCTGTCGAACGCCGCGCCCGAGCTGAACAAGCTCGTGTCGCAACTGGGCGCGCCCTGCACCAGCACCCTGATGGGCCTGGGCGGCTTCCCCGCCAGCAGCGGCCAGTTCGTCGGCATGCCCGGCATGCACGGCACCTACGAGGCCAACATGGCGATGCAGCACTGTGACGTGCTGCTGGCCATCGGCGCCCGGTTCGATGACCGCGTGATCGGCAACCCCAAGCACTTCGCCCAGAACGCCCGCAAGATCATCCATATCGATATCGACCCGTCGTCGATCTCCAAGCGCGTGCGCGTGGACGTGCCGATCGTCGGCAACGTCAAGGATGTGCTGGCCGACCTGAGCGCGCAGTACGAGGCCGCCTCGGCCGAGCACAAGCCCGCTTCCATCGCCAAGTGGTGGGAGCAGGTCGAAGTCTGGCGCGGCAAGGAATGCCTCAAGTTCGCCAACTCGGACGAAGTCATCAAGCCGCAGTTCGTGGTGGAAAAGCTCTGGGAAGTGACCGGCGGCGACGCCTTCGTCACCTCCGACGTGGGCCAGCACCAGATGTGGGCCGCGCAGTACTACAAGTTCGACAAGCCGCGCCGCTGGATCAACTCCGGCGGCCTGGGCACCATGGGCGTGGGCCTGCCGTACGCCATGGGCGTGCAGATGGCCAATCCGGGCCAGGACGTCGCCGTGATCACCGGCGAGGCCTCGATCCAGATGAATATCCAGGAATTGTCGACCTGCCATCAGTACCGGCTGACGCCCAAGATCGTCTGCCTGAACAATCGCTTCCTGGGCATGGTGCGGCAGTGGCAGCAGATCGACTACGGCTCACGCTATTCCGAGTCGTACATGGATTCGCTGCCCGACTTCGTCAAGGTGGCCGAGGCCTATGGCCACGTGGGCCTGCGCATCGAGCGCCCGGCCGACGTCGAACCGGCGCTGCGCGAAGCGTTTGGCAAGCACAAGGAGCGCCTGGTCTTCCTGGACTTCATCACCGACCGCACCGAAAACGTGTGGCCGATGGTCAAGGCCGGCCGCGGGCTGACCGAAATGCTGCTCGGCTCTGAAGACCTGTAAGGAGGCCACCATGAAGCACGTGATTTCCGTCCTCCTCGAAAACGAGCCCGGCGCGCTGTCGCGCGTGGTCGGCCTGTTCTCGGCGCGGGGCTACAACATCGAGACCCTGACCGTGGCGCCGACCGAGGATGCCACGCTGTCGCGCATGACCATCGTCACGACGGGCTCGGACGAGGTCATCGAGCAGATCACCAAGCACCTGAACCGCCTGGTGGACGTGGTCAAGGTCGTGGACCTGACCGAAGGCGCGCACATCGAGCGCGAGCTGATGCTCGTGAAGGTGCGCGCGGTCGGCAAGGAGCGCGAGGAAATGAAGCGCATGGCGGACATCTTCCGCGGCCGCATCATCGACGTGACCGACAAGTCCTACACCATCGAACTGACCGGGGTGCAGGAAAAAGTACAGGCCTTCCTGGAGGCCCTGGACCGCAGTGCCATTCTGGAAACCGTGCGCACCGGCGTGTCCGGCATCGGCCGCGGTGAACGGATCCTGAAGATTTGACCGGCCTTCCAGGCCAAGCCGCACCCTACATACGAACCAACGAATAATCCAAGATATCTGGAGCACCCCATGAAAGTTTTCTACGACAAAGACTGCGACCTCTCCCTCATCAAAGGCAAGACCGTCGCCATCATCGGCTACGGCTCGCAAGGCCATGCCCACGCCCAGAACCTGAACGACTCGGGCGTGAAGGTCATCGTCGGCCTGCGCAAGGGCGGCGCCTCGTGGGACAAGGCCGCCAACGCCGGCCTGCAGGTCAAGGAAGTGGCGGAAGCCGTCAAGGCCGCGGACATCGTCATGATGCTGCTGCCCGACGAGAACATCGCCTCGGTCTACAACAAGGAAGTGCACGCCAACATCAAGGCCGGCGCCGCCCTGGCGTTCGCCCACGGCTTCAACGTCCACTACGGCCAGGTCGTGCCGCGTGAAGACATCGACGTCATCATGATCGCCCCGAAGGCCCCGGGCCACACGGTGCGCAACACCTACAAGCAGGGCGGCGGCGTGCCCCACCTGGTCGCGGTCTACCAGGACAAGTCGGGCGCCGCGCGTGACGTGGCCCTGTCGTACGCCAGCGCCAACGGCGGCGGCCGTGCCGGCATCATCGAAACCAACTTCCGTGAAGAAACCGAAACCGACCTGTTCGGCGAGCAGGCCGTGCTGTGCGGCGGCACCGTCGAACTGATCAAGGCGGGTTTCGACACGCTGGTGGAAGCCGGCTACGCGCCCGAAATGGCCTACTTCGAGTGCCTGCACGAACTGAAGCTGATCGTCGACCTGATCTACGAAGGCGGCATCGCCAACATGAACTACTCGATCTCGAACAACGCCGAATTCGGCGAGTACGAGACCGGCCCGAAGATCGTGACGGACGAGACCCGCAAGGCCATGCGCCAGTGCCTGACGGACATCCAGACCGGCGAATACGCCAAGAAGTTCATCCTGGAAAACGCCGCCGGCGCCCCGACGCTGACCTCGCGCCGCCGCATCAACGCGGAATCGCAGATCGAAGTGGTGGGCGGCAAGCTGCGCGCCATGATGCCCTGGATCGCCGCCAACAAGCTGGTGGACAAGTCCAAGAACTGATTCCGGTGTGCGCGCGGGGGTTTGCGCCCCGCGCGCGCCGGCCGAAAGCGGCATGCCTGGCGAAGGCATGCCGTTTTTTTTGTGCCGGCGCGGGCATGGCCCTTGCTGCGGCCCGTTGCGGGGCCAGATGAGTTAACCTTTCAATGTCTGTCGTAAGTAATTGAGACCATGCCCAATTTTTCCATGCGCGATTCCGAGAACCGCCACCGAAGCATCTACCTGCTGCCCAATGCATTCACCACCGCGGCCCTGTTCGCGGGGTTCTATGCCGTGGTGCAGGCCATGAACAACCGCTTCGAGGTTGCCGCGATCGCCATCTTCGTGGCCATGGTGCTGGACGGCATGGACGGCCGGGTGGCGCGCCTGACCAATACCCAGTCGGCCTTTGGCGAACAATACGATTCGCTGTCGGACATGACGTCGTTCGGCGTGGCGCCGGCGCTGGTGATGTACGAATGGATCCTGAATGACCTGGGACGCTGGGGCTGGCTGGCGGCATTCGTCTACGTGGCCGGGGCCGCGCTGCGCCTGGCGCGCTTCAATACCAATATCGCGGTGGTGGACAAGCGCTTCTTCCAGGGCCTGCCGAGTCCGGCGGCGGCGGCGCTGGTGGCCGGCTTCGTCTGGCTGGCGGTCGATAACAAGCTGCCGATCCACGACAGCGTGATGGCCTGGGTTGCGTTCACGCTGACCATGTACGCCGGCATCACCATGGTGTCGAACGCGCCGTTCTTCAGCGGCAAGAGCTTTGCCCTGGGTCGCAGCGTGCCGTTCTGGGGCATCTTGCTGGTGGTGGCGGTGTTCGTGTTCGTGTCCAGCGATCCCCCGGTGGTGCTGTTCGGCCTGTTCGTGCTGTATGGCCTGTCGGGGTGGATCACCTGGGCCTGGCGCTGGAACCGCGCCCGGCGCTTGCAGCAGGAGCGCCGCGGCCAGTCGTCCTGACCGAACGTCTGGCGCCTCACGCAAAAAAACCCGCCGCGAGCGGGTTTTTTGCTGGGCAGGCGGCGCAGGATCAGCGCCACATATCAGCGCCACATGAAGCGGTCATCGTCGTACATCGGGTCCGGGCCGGGGTGGAAGTGTGTCACCCCGTTGCCGTCGCGCCCCATGTAGACATACATCAGGGAATTCCAGACGCCGTTTTCCTTGTAGCGGTACGACCACACGACCTCGCGCTTCTCGCCCAGGCCGGCTTCCTCGATGCGGGCTGGCGGGCCGAACTCGCAGCGCACGCGGTCCGGGCCCCATTGGCCCTGTTCCAGCACTCTGAAGTGGGCATCGGTCAGCAATGGCATGACGCGGTCGACCCGACCGTCGGTGCCGACGTTGGCGCCCCAGGCGTACTGGCCCATGGGCTGCTGCGTCCAGATCACGCGGCGACCGCCGTTGGCCTGCGGGCATTCGAAATTGGGCCGGCCGAACTGGGTCTGGACCTCGGCCAGCGGGGTGCCCGGGGCGACCTGGGCAAGATTGGCACAGGCGGCCAGCCCGGCGAGGGCCGCGGCGGCCAGGGTGGTGCGGGCAATTCTGTAATAATTTGACATGTCGTGGCTCCTGATGCCTTGCGGCGGGGCAGCGGTGCGATGCCTGGCGGCGGGCCGGCGCTGTCTCTGGGGTAATTCTAGCGAATCGGCTATAATCGCCGGGCTTTATCAAGTGTATTGATTTTGCAAGATGCTTTGCGCCGGCAACGGGGCTGGGCTGGATGGGAATCCAACAGGGCGCTGGCCCGGGATTTCCGGTGTTTCCAGGGTGGCCCCGAAGCAGCAGTGAGAACGCAATAATGCTTTTCGCCGGCAGCGATTTTTTTTCAAACCACGTCAGGGCGCCTCGGCCCTGTCGCATGTCCGAAGAGGTCATCCATGTCTGTAGCTGACATCAAGAAATCCGATATCGTTGCGCAATTCCAACGCGCTCAAGGCGATACCGGTTCCCCCGAAGTCCAGGTGGCTCTGCTCACCGCCCGTATCAACGAACTGACCGGTCACTTCAAAGAACACATGAAGGACCATCACTCGCGCCGCGGTCTGCTGCGCATGGTCAGCCGTCGCCGCAAGCTGCTCGACTATCTCAAGGGCCGCAATCCCGACTCGTACCGCGCACTGATCGAAAAACTCGGTCTGCGCAAGTGATCGACGGGGCTGGCTCCCCATGACGCAACCGTGGTCGGTGCGACGCATGTCGCGACGGCCACGGTTTTTCATTTGTAAGGAATAATCGTCATGTTCAACAAAGTGACAAAATCGTTCCAGTACGGCCAGCACACGGTCGTCCTGGAAACCGGCGAAATCGCTCGCCAGGCCTCCGGCGCCGTGGTGGTGTCGATCGAGGACACCGTCGTCCTGGCCACTGTCGTGGCCTCCAAGAAGGCCAAGCCGGGCCAGACGTTCTTCCCGCTGACCGTCGACTACATCGAAAAGACCTACGCCGCCGGCCGTATCCCCGGTGGTTTCTTCAAGCGCGAAGGCAAGCCGTCCGAAAAGGAAACGCTGACCTCGCGCCTGATCGACCGTCCCCTGCGTCCGCTGTTCCCCGAAGACTTCTACAACGAAGTCCAGGTGGTCATCCACACGCTGTCGGTCAATCCTGAAATCGATCCCGACATTCCCGCCATGATCGGCGCGTCCGCCGCGCTGGCCATCTCGGGCATCCCCTTCAATGGCCCGATCGGCGCCGCCCGCGTGGGCTACATCGACGGCCAATACGCCATCAACCCGACCGCTTCGCAGCTCAAGTCCTCGGCGCTGGACCTGGTGGTGGCCGGCACTGAAAACGCCGTGCTGATGGTGGAATCGGAAGCCGACCAGCTGTCCGAGGAAATCATGCTGGGCGGCGTGGTCTACGGCCACGAGCAGATGCAGGCCGTTATCAACGCCATCCACGAACTGGTCAAGGACGCCGGCAAGCCCGATTGGGACTGGCAGCCGCCCGCCAAGGACGAGGCCCTGATCGCCGCCGTCACCGCGGCCGCCCAGGAAGGCCTGAACGCCGCCTACCAGATCCGCGAAAAGCAGGCCCGCACCACCAAGCTGCGCGAAGTCTACGCCGACGTCTCGGCCAAGCTGAACGCCGCCGCCGCCGAGAAGGGCGAGCCGGCGCCGGACGCCGTCACGGTCGACAACATCCTGTTCTCGCTGGAATCGGCCATTGTCCGCGGCCAGATCCTGAACGGCGAACCGCGCATCGACGGCCGCGACACCCGCACCGTGCGTCCCATCAGCGTGCGCCTGGGCGTGTTGCCCCGCGCGCACGGCAGCGCCCTGTTCACCCGTGGTGAAACCCAGGCGCTGGTCGTGGCCACGCTGGGCACCAAGCAGGACGAGCAGATCATCGACGCGCTCATGGGCGAATACCGCGACCGCTTCATGCTGCACTACAACATGCCTCCGTTCGCCACCGGCGAAACCGGTCGCATCGGCGTGCCCAAGCGTCGTGAAATCGGCCACGGCCGCCTGGCCAAGCGCGCGCTGATCCCGCTGCTGCCGGCTCCGGAAGACTTCCAGTACACCATCCGCATCGTGTCGGAAATCACCGAGTCCAACGGCTCGTCGTCGATGGCTTCGGTCTGCGGCGGCTCGCTGGCCATGATGGACGCCGGCGTGCCGGTCAAGGATCACGTGGCCGGCGTGGCCATGGGCCTGATCCTGGACGGCGGCAAGTTCGCCGTGCTGACCGACATCCTGGGTGATGAAGATCACCTGGGCGATATGGACTTCAAGGTCGCGGGCACCGAAAACGGCGTCACCGCACTGCAGATGGACATCAAGATCCAGGGCATCACCAAGGAAATCATGCAAGTGGCGCTGGCGCAGGCCCGCGAAGGCCGCCTGCACATCCTGGGCAAGATGAAGGAAGCGCTGGACGGTTCGCGCGGCGAGCTGTCGGCTTTCGCCCCGCGCATGCTGACCATCAAGATCAACCCCGAGAAGATCCGCGACGTGATCGGCAAGGGCGGCGCCACCATCCGCGCGCTGACCGAAGAGACCGGCACGCAGATCGACATCTCCGACGACGGCACGATCGTGATCGCCAGCGTCGACGAAGCGCAGGCCAAGGAAGCCCAGCGCCGTATCGTCGAGCTGACCGCCGACGTCGAAGTGGGCCAGATCTACGACGGCTCGGTGCTGCGCCTGCTGGACTTCGGCGCCATCGTGCAAGTGCTGCCGGGCCGTGACGGCCTGCTGCACATCTCGGAAATCGCCAATTACCGCATCGCCAACATCAACGATGTGCTGAAGGTCGGCCAGCAGGTCCGCGTCAAGGTCATCGAGGCCGACGACAAGGGCCGCCTGCGCCTGTCGATCAAGGCTATCGGCGGCATCGAGCAGCAGCAACCTGCTGCCGAAGCCGCTCCGCAAGCGGAACCGCAAGCCGAATAAGGCCGGCCTTTCCGCGTGAGCAAAGCGGCGCCGTCAGGCGCCGTTTTTTTTACGCCCGGCTGCGGCCTTGATTCATCTTCTTTCGTCTTCGAATACCGGGTATCTCCCATCTTCGCGCGCCTTACGGTAAAGTCTTGCGCGTGATACCAACGCCAGCACGGCGCGAGCCGGCAAGGGCGCCACGAAAAGGGGGATTCGGATGGGTCGAGCATGACGCGAGGGCGAGGATACGCCACGCTGGCGGCCGTGCTGCTGGGATCGCTGTTGGCCGGATGCATGTCCGCGCCAGGGCCGGGCCAGGGGTCGCCCAAGGGCGAAAGCATGTCGGCTGACCAGTTCGTCCAGACCGATTTCAACCGTACCGTCACCCTTGAGGTGCGCGACAACCTGGCCAGCCTCTACAGCCTGCTGGACAAGCTCTATCGGCGCAATCCCCGCGAATGGCGCAAGACCGGCGTGGCCGACCATGCCACCGCGGTGGCTCGGGTCAAGCATGCGATCGAGGTGCGCGTCCCGCCGGCCGATCTGGCCGGCCTGCATGACATCCAGATCCTGGCCGTCTCGCTCGATCCCAATTACAGCGGCGACCGCGTCGGCGCCTTCATCTACGGGCTGGCCGACACCATTATCGCCGCGCACAACGGCAAGACGCGCCTGTATGCCACCGACGCGCTCGACGGGCAGCGGGTCTACAATGCGGCACGGAATGTCGAGGCGGCGGCCTGGCTGCTGGCGTCGCGCCGCAACAGCCTGGGCGAGCCGCTGTTGCTGGCCAACGAGATTTCACCGCAGGCCACCAACCTCAGCTTCGAGCGCGAGTTCGGCGCCATCATCGGCCGGCTCGATCTGATCGCCAACCTGCTTGGCGAGAACTCGCGGCGCATCGGCATCAATTACGCGCAAGGGCTTTTGCTGTTCAATTTCCTGCCGGTGCGCTAACAGGATTTTTTCATCGTGATCGATATCGCTTCCATCCAGACCGCCCGCGAGAACCTGCGCGGCCAGGTGCTCAAGACGCCATTTACCCTGTCGCGCACGCTGTCCGACATCTTCGGCGCCGAGATCTGGCTGAAGTTCGAGAACCTGCAGTTCACCGCCAGTTTCAAGGAGCGCGGCGCGCTCAATCGCATGTTGACGCTGTCGGACGAGGAACGCCGCGCCGGTGTGATCGCTGTGTCGGCCGGCAACCACGCGCAGGGCGTGGCCTACCACGCGCAGCGCATGGGCGTGCCGGCGGTGATCGTGATGCCGCGCTTCACGCCGACCGTGAAGATCGCCAACACGCGCCGCTTCGGCGCCGAGGTGGTGCTGGCCGGCGATACCTTCGATGACGCCAAGGCGCATGGTTACGAATTGGCCAGGCAGCGCGGGCTGATCATGATCCATCCCTATGATGACGAAGCCGTGATTTCCGGGCAGGGCACGGTGGCGCTGGAGATGCTGGAAGACCAGCCGCAACTGGACACGCTGGTGATCGCCATCGGTGGCGGCGGCCTGATCGCGGGCATCGCCACCGCGGCCAAGGCGCTCAAGCCGGGTATCGAGATCATCGGCGTGCAGACCGAACGCTTTCCCGCCATGTACGCCGCGGTCAAGGGCGTATCGATGGAACAGGGCCAGTACACCATCGCCGAAGGTATCGCGGTCAAGTCGCCCGGCGCGCTGACGCAGCCGATCGTCAGCCAGTTGGTCGACCAGATCGAGCTGGTCAGCGAGGCCGACATCGAGCATGCCATCGTGGTGCTGCTGGAAATCGAGAAGACCGTGGTCGAAGGCGCGGGCGCCGCCGGCCTGGCGGCTTTGTTGCGGGCCCAGGAAGCGGGCAGCGAACAGTTCAAGGGCAAGCGCATCGGCCTGGTGCTGACCGGCGGCAACATCGACCCCCTGATGCTCGGCGAGCTGATCGAGCGCGGCATGGTGCGCGCCGGGCGCCTGGCGCGCATCCGCGTCGACCTGCGCGACCTGCCGGGCGCGCTGGCGCACGCCACCAAGCTGATCGCCGACGCCCAGGCCAACATCACCGAGGTGCATCACCAGCGCGCGTTCACCTCACTGCCGGTGCGCAACGTGGAAGTGGACTTCGTGCTGCAGACGCGCGGCCCGGAGCACATCCAGGAAGTGATCGACATCCTGAATGCGGCCGGTTTCGCGGCCAGCAACCACGACCATTGAGTCAGGCGCGGCCCAGTTCCGGGTCGCGTCCCACCTGGTTCTTGAGCCGGTACAGCCGCTCGCGATGCAAGGTCGCGGCCAGGGGCTCGGGGTCGCGCCCCAGCGCGACGTAGTCCGCGGGAATCTGCGCGATGGCCGCGCGCATGCGCTCGGCGCCGTCCTGCCACCACTGCGCCAGCATGCGGTCCGGGTTGTACACGTCCAGCCCTTGCCGGCGCAGCTCCGAGCGATTGAAATCCTTCAGGTTCCAGGTCAGCACCTGCACCACGGGTGTTTGTGGCAGGCCGCAGCGCGCGCGGCGCGCCAGGCCGGCGGCGATGACATGGAAGTCCTTGGGGTCGCTGTAGCGCAGCGTGGCTTCGTAGACCTGCGTGTCGCGCTCGCTGGCCTGCGGGAAGCGGGCGTTCATCTCGGCCCAGAATTCGGCCATGACCTCGGGCGGAATGTCCCAGATGCGGCAGGCATTGCGGCGCCACTCCTCGCCGATGCGTTCGGTCCAGACCGGCTGGAACACGCCGGCCTCGGCCAGGCGCAGCAGCAGGCGGCGCAGGATGCCGGACATGAGGACGCAGGCGTCCAGGACGATGAAGGGCGGAGTGGCGTTAGGAATGGTCAAGGCAGGCGAAGCGTTCGGAGCGGCCGGGATG
>LXNH01000264.1_pt1 | contig 13285 bp, 9 predicted proteins | sample 809111 | NCBI WGS metagenome assembly LXNH01 (sample SAMN04870528, study PRJNA318959) | seawater metagenome | biome: 00002010; material: water; isolation source: marine seawater | place: Greece: Milos, Mediterranean Sea | collected 2013-05-29 | depth 5-7 m
GCCGTGGGCCAGTTGCCGATCCACGTCGCCGACGTCGGCTGCGATGTCTTGAGCGGCGCGGGCCGCAAGGCGCTGCGCGGCCCGCGCGGCACCGGCCTGCTTTATGTGCGGCGCGATTTCCTGCCGCGCCTGACCCCCGCCTTCGTCGACACCTATTCGGCGCCCCTGGACGCCGACGGCCGTCCGCAACTGCGGGACGACGCCGCGCGCTTCGAATCGGCCGAAGCCTCACTGGCCTTGCGCTGCGGGCTGGCCAACGCATTGCGCGAGGCCCTGGACATCGGGCTGGACGCCATCCGCGCCCGCATCGACACGATCGCCCAGACCCTGCGCCACGAACTGGCCGCCATCGACGGCATCGAAGTGCTGGATCAGGGCCGGGATCGTTCCGGCCTGGTGTCGTTCAATCTCGCGGGACACGATGCCGCCGACCTTCAGCGCACCCTGGCCGCGCAGGGCATCATCATCGGCAGCAACGGCGTGCCGTACACGCCGCTGGACATGAATGCGCGCGGTCTGGCGCAGATCGCGCGCGCTTCGGTCAGCTACCTGACCCACGACGACGAAATCGACCGCCTGCTCGGCGCATTGCGCGCGCTGTCACGCCGCGGCGCGTAAGGCCCCCCGGGCGCCGCGCGGGCGCGCCCGCACGGCATGCGCCGGGTCACGCCGCCACGCGGCGCGCGAACGGCGACCATCGGGTGAAGACCAGCAGGTTGCCGAACATCACCAGCGCCAGCCCCAACAATGCGGCCGGCGTCCATTGGTAGCCCTCGGCGAAGGTCGACACGCTCAACGCCACCACCGGAAACAGCACCGTGCAATAGGCGGCGCGCGCCGGGCCCATGCGCCCCACCAGCGTCAGATAGGCGGTGAAGCCGATCACCGAGCCCGGAATCGCCAGATAGAGCAGGGCGCCGACGTAGGCCGTCGAGGGGTCGAAGGCGAATGGCACGCCCGCCGCCGCGCAACCCGCCAGCAGCACGCTGGCGCCATACAACATGCTGTAGGCGTTGCCGGTCAGCGGCCGGATGCCGGCGCGCTGCTGCAGCGACGACAGCATGTTGCCGGTGGAAAAGCAGAAGGTGCCCAGCAGCGCGAAGCCCAGCCCCAGCAGCGTCTCGTGGCTGGCCTCCTGGCCCGCGAGCTCGGGCCAGAACAGCAGCAGCAGGCCGGAGAATCCGATCACGCCGGCCCACATCACGCGCGGCGCGATCCGCGTGCCGAACCACAGTCGCGCATTCAGCGCATTCCACAGCGTCGCGGCCGAAAACACCACCGACACCAGGCCGCTTGGAATCCATTGCGTCGCCGTGTAGAAGCACAGGAAATTCAGGCAGAACAGGCACAGCCCCTGGCCCAGGCACAACGCATGCCCGCGACGATCCAGTCGCTGCAGTTTTCGGGTCAGCCACAGCGCGGCGAACAACACCAGGCCAGCCAGTGCGAAGCGGTAGAAGATGGACACGGGAATCGCCACCACCCCAAGCTGCAGCTTGATGGCGATCCAGGTGGTCCCCCAGATGACGACGGTCAGGAAATACAGGAAGAGGTTCACTTTGGGACACTCGGCGGGGCCAAAAAGGACATGAGATCCGGACCCGTGAAAATCGCGGGATCCGGCGCCCAGTCTGCAGCCGCCGAAGACGAAAAAATTGCCGGTTCTTGCGGTTTTTCCGCCTCCACGCGCGCCACGCGAACGGGGATCGCAGTAGCATTTCGGTTCCATGGGCACCACCGCTTCGGCTCCGTCCGACTTCTCCGTTTTTCGCACGCTGTCCGCATCGACCGCGACCCTGGCGCGCGCCGCCTCGCTGGGCGAGGGGATCGCCATCTCGCAATGGGGCCGCAGCGCCCGCGAAACGCTGGGTTACGACATGCCCGGGCACCACACGCTCTCGCTGTACCTGCACGGCGGCGAAAAGTCATTCCGCGTCGGCCATGCGCTGCACGGCGGCGCAGGCAAGTTCTGCGTGCTGCCCGCCGAACACTATTCGCGCTGGTGCATGAACGACACCGTGCATTTCCTGCATCTGTACATCGCGCCCGAGCGGCTGGCGCGCGAAGCCGTGCTGCGGCTCGACTGCGAACCGCGCGCGCTGGAATTGCGCGATCGCACCTACATCCACGATGACTCGCTGACCGACGTCTGCCGGACCCTGCTGGACACCGACTGGAACGCGCCGGCCGAGCGCCTGGCCGCCAGCAGCGCGGCCGAGACCGTGCTGCACCATCTGCTGCGCCAAGGCGTATCGCGCAAGGCCGCGCCGCCGGCGCGCGGCGGCCTCGCGCCGGCGGTGCGGCGGCGGATCATGGATTACGTCGACGCGCATCTGGCCGACCCCTTGACGCTGGACCAACTGGCCCGCGTGGCCGCGCTGTCCACCTATCATTTCGCCCGCATGTTCCACGCCTCGTTCGGCGCGCCGCCACACGCCTGGGTGCGCGCCCGGCGCCTGGCCCACGCGCGCGGCCTGCTGGCCGCCGGCAAGGGCGACCTGGCCGGCATCGCGCAGGCGGCCGGCTTCGGCAATGCCAGTCACCTGTCGCGCGTATTCCGAGACGCCGTCGGTGTCACGCCCGGCCAGTACCGCGCCGCGCATCGCCGCCACTGAAGACACGGGGCGCGCGGTCTACAATGGCGCATCGCCCTTCGCGGCCTGATCGCCTGTCCCGCCCGCGATGCCATCGCCGACTTCCCGCGACGTTTCCGCTACCTTCGATGCCTCCGGCCAGGCGCCGCTGCGCGCCTATTGGCTGGCCGAACTGATCCGCTTGCGCGAAGCGCACTGGGGGCCTCTCGAAGACACCGCCATCGTGCGCCAGGTACGCCAATTGGAAGTCGGGCTGCCGGACCGCATCCTGGCCCGCGCGCAGGCATTGGCGCAACAAGAGAACCTGGCGCCGCTGGTGGATGGCTGGCGCCGCAGCGCTTTCGCCGTGCTGGCGCTGTTGCTGCTGCTGGCGCTGCTATCCGGCGCCGGCGTGGCGGCCGGCGCGCTGGGAGACGGCACCCGGGCCGTCAATGTACTGTGGGCCATGGGCGCCTTGCTCGGCCTGCACCTGCTGACTTTCCTGCTGTGGCTGGCCAGTTTTCTGCTGCGGCCCGCCGCCATGACCCCGCTGGGGCGGCTGTGGCTCTGGATCACGCGCAAGCTGGCGCGCGGCCCCGACAGCGCGCTGGTGCCGCAGGCACTGCTCAACCTGCTGGCGCGCGCCGGCGCCCTGCGCGGCCTGTTCGGCGCGATCAGCCACGGACTGTGGCTGGCGGGGCTGGCGGCCGCGCTGGCGACGCTGCTGGCGTTGCTGTCCACCGCCAGCTACCGTTTCATCTGGGCCACCACGCTGCTGGCGCCGGACACCTTCGTCCGGCTGACCCAGGTCATCGGCTGGCTGCCCTCGCAGTTGGGCTTCCCGCTGCCCGATCCGGCCATGGTGCGCGCCAGCGACGGCACCCGGCCGCTGGCCGCCGACGCGCAGGTGCAATGGTCGCTGTGGCTGATCGGGGTATTCGTGACCTATGGCATCCTGCCGCGCCTGCTGGCCTGGCTGGCCTGCATCGCCGCCACCCGCCGCGCCCTGCGCGGCCTGGCCATTGACCCGGCGCTGGCGGGCCACGCCGCGCTGCGGGACCGCCTGGAACCACCGGCCCAGTCGACCGGCATCGACCGGCCGGTCGATCCGCTGCACCAGCCACGCGTGGCCACCGCCGTGCCCGCCGGACTGGGCGGCCAACCGGTGTTGCTGGGGCTGGAGCTGCCGGCCGACCTGGACTGGCCGCCCGCCACGCTGGCAGCGTCCATCCGCCAGGCAGGCAACCTCGATACCCGTGAACAACGCAACCGCCTGCTCGACGCGCTGGCGCAGGCGGCCGCCTCGCGCCTGCTGGTGGCCTGCGATGCGCGCCAGACTCCCGACCGCGGCACCCTGGCGCTGATCGCCGAGCTGGCGGCGCACGCCAACCAGACCCGCGTCTGGCTATTGGCGCCGGCCGGGGCCGAGACGCGCGAACCGCAATGGCGCCAGCGCCTCTCCGCCCTCGGACTGGACGCCGCCGCCATCATCGGCCCGGGCGGCACGCCACTGGATTGGCTGGAGCATGGCCATGACTGAACCGGTCATCCCCATCGCCGTGGTGGGTCACACCAACACCGGCAAGACCTCGTTGCTGCGCACGCTGACGCGCGACACCGCTTTCGGCGAAGTCGCCGACCAGCCCGGCACCACCCGCCACGTCGAGGGCGCGCGCCTGCGGCTCGATGGCCGCGCGGTGTTGGAATGGTTCGACACCCCCGGCATGGAAGACAGCATCGCGCTGCTCGAATACCTGGAGCGGCTCGACTCGCCCGGCGAACGGCTGGACGGGCCGGCGCGCATCCGCCGCTTCCTCGACACCCCGCAAGCGCATGGCCGCTACGAACAGGAAGCGCGCGTCCTGAAGAAAATGCTCGACTGCGACGCCGCGCTGTACGTGATCGACGCGCGCGATCCGGTGCTGGGCAAGCATCGCGATGAACTCGCCATCCTGGCGGCCTGCGGCCGGCCCCTGCTGCCGGTGCTGAACTTCGTCAACGCGCCCGCCCACCGCGCCGCCGAATGGCGCGATGCCCTGGCCCGGCTGGGCCTGCACGCCGCGGTCGAATTCGATACGGTGGCGCCGCCGCTGGATGGCGAACAACAGCTGTATGCCAAGCTCGGCGTGCTGCTGGATCGCCACGCCGACACGCTGGCGCGGCTGGCCGACAGCCTGGCGCGCCAGCGCCGCGAACGCCATGCGGCGGCCTATGAATTGCTGGCCGATCTGCTGGTCGACGTCGCCGCCCTGCACATCGCCAGCGCGGGCGACGAGACAGCGCTGGCCGCGGCGTCACAACAACTGCGCGAGCAGGTACGCCAGCGCGAACAGGCCTGCGTCACCGCATTGCTGGCGCTCTACAACTTCCGTGCGTCCGATTTCGATGACGACGCGCTCCCCTTGCAAGGCGAGCGCTGGGGCATGGACCTGTTCCACCCGCAAGCGCTCAAGGACATGGGCGTACAGGTTGGCATGGGCGCCGCCGCCGGCGCCATGGCCGGCGCGGCGGTGGACCTGTTCAGCGCCGGCTTGAGCCTGGGCACCGGCATGCTGATCGGCGCCGCGGCCGGCGGCCTGTGGCAGGGCGTGGAAAAGCTCGGCAAGCGTGTCGCCGGCAAACTGCGCGGCTGGCGCGAAATCAGTGTCGACGACGCCGTGCTGCGCCTGCTGGCCTTGCGCCAGCGGCAACTGATCGACGCGCTTGAACGCCGTGGCCATGCCGCGCGCGCGCCGCTGCGGCTCGATCGTCCCGATGATGAAGTGCTGCGCCGCGGCCCCCTGCCCGAAGCATTGAAGGAAGCGCGCAGCCGGCCGGCCTGGTCGGCGCTGGCCAAGGGTCATGAAGACAGCGAGCGGCGCAAGCAGATCGTGCGCGAACTGGCGCGCAGCCTCGCCACCGAGCCCGTGTCCGGCCCCTGATTTAGCCGGCCCGGCGGCGCGCCAAACCCACCATTCGCAACGCGAAGCAAGCACGTAATAACCCCAATCCAAACCGATTGACGCTTAAACGAATCGATCGATAAGATTCGTTCTACATCGGTGTGGTCCTTCCCGCCATGACAATCACAAGGGGTTGGATCTGCCGTGAACCGCCTTTCCTCGTAAGCAGCAACGCCATGCCCCGGCTCCCCATGGGGCCAGGGCCCGATCACTTCTGTCGCGCAATCCGCGCATTACGGAGCATGAGGGCTATGCGTACTCTTCCCTATCTGAAACAAGCGGCACTGGTGGCGGCCCTGACCGCCTCGCTGGCATTCAGCGCCGGCGCCGCCGCCAAGACCTTCCACTGGGCATACCAGGGCGATGCCACCTCGATGGACCCGATGGCCCTGAACGAGACCTTCACGCTGGGTTTCCAGGGCAACATCTACGAAACGCTGGCCGGATATGACGGCAACCTGAAACTGACGCCGCTGCTGGCCGAGAGCTGGGAAAACCCCGAGCCCACCAAATGGGTCTTCAAGCTGCGCAAAGGCGTGAAATTCCACGACGGCTCGCCGTTCACCGCCGACGACGTGATCTTCTCCTGGAAGCGCAGCCTGACGCCCGGCTCCGACATGAAGGGGTATGGCGCCAAGGCCTCCGACATCAAGAAGATCGACGACTACACCATCGAAGTCACCACCCCGACGCCCAATCCGATCCTGCCGCGCGAATGGGTGTTTCTCTACATCATGAGCAAGTCGTGGGCGGAGAAGCACAAGACCACCGAGGCCACCAACGTCAAGGGCGACAACCAGGGCAACTACGCCAACCTGAACGCCAACGGCACCGGTCCGTTCATGCTGGTCTCGCGCCAGCCCGACGTGAAAACGGTGCTCAAGCGCTACGACGGCTACTGGAACAAGAACATCAAGACCAACATCGACGAGGTCATCTTCCAGCCCATCACGCAGGAAGCCACGCGCGTGGCCGCGCTGATCTCCGGCGAGATGGACCTGGTGCAGCCGGTGCCGGTGCAGGACTGGAAGCGCCTGGAAGACGCCAAGGGCGTCAAGCCCTTGACCGCACCCGAAGCCCGCGCCATCTTCATCGGCATGGACCAGGCGCGCGATGAATTGCTGTTCTCGGACGTGAAGGGCAAGAATCCCTTCAAGGACCCGAAGGTGCGCGAGGCGGTGGTGCTGGCCGTGGATACCAAGGCCATCAACGAGAAGATCATGCGCAACGCGGCCAAGCCGCTGGGCTCCTTGATCGCCACCTCGATCAATGGCTACGACGAATCGTTCGGCGCGCCCTACAAGCCCGATCCCGCGCGCGCCAAGAAACTGCTGGCCGAGGCCGGCTATCCGAAGGGCTTTACCGTCACCATGGACTGCCCCAACGATCGTTATGTCAACGACGAGAAGGTCTGCCAGGCGGTGGCCGGCATGCTGGCGCGCGTGGGCATCAAGATCAACCTGCTGGCGCAGACCAAGTCCAAGTATTTCGGCAAGATCCTGCTGCAGGCCGGCAACCAGACCAGCATGTACATGCTGGGGTGGACGCCCAGCTCGACCGACGCGCACAACACGCTGCTGAACCTCACCGCGTGCCGCGACGCCAAGACCGCGGCGGGCCAGTTCAACCTGGGCGGCTACTGCAACAAGAAGGTCGATGCGCTGATCGCCAAGATCGGGGTCGAAACCGACCAGGCCAAGCGCAACGCGATGATCAAGGAAGCCTTCGGCATCGTGCGCAGCGACTACGGCTACCTGCCGCTGCACCAGCAGCCGATGTCGTGGGGCGTGAAGGACAACATCAAGGTCACCCAGCGCGCCGACGACGTGCTCGACCTGCGCGACGTGGTCCTGCCGTAGTACCCGGGCGCCGCGCCTGACCAGACGGCGTGCGCGGCGCCAAGTTGATGCGACCCCCGCGGCGGCGCCAGCCGCCCGGGCGCGCCCGGCCCAGCCCCGCTTGCCGCGACCGGCAATGCGCGGCCCGGCGTTTTCCGACCAAGAGGGCATCCAACCATGCTTTCCTTTATTGCGCAGCGGCTGATCCAGTCGGTGCTGGTGATGTTGACGGTGGCGCTGATCGCGTTCTCCATGTTCCGCTATGTCGGCGATCCGATCGCCAGCATGGTCGGGCAGGACACCACGCCCGAACAGCGCGATCAACTGCGTGAACAGTTGGGTCTGAACGACCCGTTCGTCGTGCAATACGCCCATTTCGTCGCCAACGCCGTGCGGGGCGATTTCGGCATTTCCTATCGCCATCGGCGGCCGGTCAGCGAACTGCTGGAAGAGCGCCTGCCGGCCACGCTGGAACTGTCGCTGGTATCGGCCCTGATGGCGCTGGTGCTCGGCATTCCCATGGGTATCTACACCGCGCTCAAGCGCCATGGCGTGTTGTCCAAGACGTTCATGGCGATCTCGCTGGCCGGGATCTCGCTGCCGACCTTCCTCATCGGCATCCTGTTGATCCTGTTCTTTGGCGTGCAACTGCGCTGGCTGCCCAGCTTCGGACGCGGCGATGTGGTCCAACTGGGCTGGTGGACCACCGGCTTTCTGACCAAGTCCGGCCTGCTGGCGCTGATCATGCCGGCGATCACGCTGGCGCTGTTCCAGATGACCCTGATCATGCGGCTGGTGCGCGCCGAAATGCTGGAGGTGCTGCGCGCCGACTTCATCAAGTTCGCCCGCGCCCGCGGCCTGCCGGAACGGCTGATCAACTTCCGCCACGCGCTCAAGAACACCATGGTGCCGGTCATCACCATCACCGGGCTGCAGCTCGGCTCCATCATCGCTTTCGCCATCATCACCGAAACCGTGTTCCAGTGGCCTGGCATGGGCCTGCTGTTCATCCAGGCCATCAGCATGGTGGATATCCCGGTGATGGCCGCCTACCTGGTGCTGATCGCCTTCATGTTCGTTGTCATCAACCTCGTGGTCGACCTGCTGTATTTCGCCGTCGACCCGCGCCTGCGCGTGCAGAGCAAATAAGGGAACCCTCCATGAACGCCCGCATCGCTCCCTTCTTCGCGCGCGCCGCCGACAGCGACCTCTGGCACAGCTTCAAACGCTCGCCCGGCGCCATCATCGCCGCCGCGGTCACGCTGACCATCCTGCTGGGCGCGCTGTTCGCGCCGGTGATCGCGCCGCACAATCCCTTCGACCTGGCATCCCTGGACATCATGGATGCCAACACCCCGCCGGCCTGGCAGGAAGGCGGCAGCCCCGCCTTCCTGCTCGGCACCGATGACCAGGGCCGCGACATCCTGTCGGCGATCCTGTATGGCTCTCGCGTCTCGCTGCTCGTGGGTTTCGCGTCGGTGCTGTTCTCGATGGTGCTGGGCGTCACGCTGGGCTTGATCAGCGGCTATGTCGGCGGCCGCGTCGACAGCTTCATCATGCGCATCGCCGATGTGCAGCTGTCGTTCCCCGCCATCCTGGTGGCGCTGCTGATCGACGGCGTGGCGCGCGGGCTGCTGCCGCGCGACATGCACGACGAACTCGCGCTGTACGTGCTGATCTTCGCCATTGGCATTTCGGGCTGGGTGCAATACGCCCGCACCGTGCGCGGCTCGACCCTGGTCGAACGCCACAAGGAATACGTGCAGGCGGCGCGCCTGATCGGTATCGGGCCGGTCACCATCCTGCGCCGCCACATCCTGCCCAACGTCATGGGGCCGGTGCTGGTGATCGCCACCATCCACCTGGCCATCGCCATCATCACCGAAGCCACGCTGTCATTCCTGGGCGTGGGCGTGCCGCCGACCGCGCCGTCACTGGGCACGCTGATCCGCATCGGCAACAGCTACCTGTTCTCGGGCATGTGGTGGATTTCCATCTTCCCCGGCATCGCGCTGGTCGCGCTGGTGCTGTCGGTCAATCTGCTGGGCGACTGGCTGCGCGACGCGCTCAACCCCAAGCTGCGCTGAGGACGTCATGGCCCTGCTGAACATCGAAGACATCCGCATCGAGTTTCCCAGCCGCCGCGGCACCCTGGTGGCGGTGGACGGCGTATCGCTGGCCCTGGAAAAGGGCGAAATCCTGGGCGTGGTCGGTGAATCCGGCGCCGGCAAGTCGACCATCGGCAACGCCGTCATCGGCCTGCTCGAAGCGCCCGGCCGCCTGGCGGGCGGCGCGGTGCTGCTCAACGGCGAACGCATCGACACGCTGACGCCGGCGCAGCAGCGCAAGGTGCGCGGCCGCCGCATCGGCATGATCTTCCAGGACCCGCTGACCTCGCTCGACCCGCTGCAGACCGTGGAAAGCCAACTGGTCGAGACCATGCTGGTGCACCTGGACCTGACGCACGACCAGGCCAAGCAGCGCGCGGTGCAGTTGCTGGAGCAGGTCGGCATCGACCAGCCCGAGCTGCGCGTGCAGCAGTATCCGCACCAATTCTCGGGCGGCATGCGGCAGCGCGTGGTGATCGCGCTGGCGCTGTGCTGCGAGCCCGAGGTCATCATCGCCGACGAACCCACCACCGCGCTCGACGTGTCGATCCAGGCGCAGATCCTGGAGCTGCTCAAGAAGCTCTGCCGGCAGGAAGAGGTCGGCATGATCATCATCACGCACGACATGGGCGTGATCGCCGACGTGACCGACCGCGTCGCGGTGCTGTACCACGGCAAGCTGGTCGAGCAGGGCCCGACCGCCAAGATCCTGGGCGACCCCGACCACCCCTACACCCGCAGCCTGATCTCTGCCGTGCCACGGCCCGACATCAAGCTCAAGCGGTTCCCGCTGGTGACCTACATCGAGGACGTAAAGACCCCGGCCCAGCCGCTCGACCTGGCCACGCACTGGCTGGGCCAGCGGCGCGACTTCGGCGTGAGCAGCGACGGACCGCTGGTACAGGTACGGGACCTGAGCATGCGTTTCGTGCTCAAGAATGCCCTGCTCAAACGCAACCAGCGCACGCTGGACGCGGTCAAGCGCGTCAATTTCTCGATCGGCGAGGGCGAGGTGTTCGGCCTGGTGGGCGAGTCCGGCTCGGGCAAGTCGACCGTGGCCCGGCTGATCTCGGGCCTGTATACGCCCAGCGCCGGCACGGTGAACTTCGGCGGCACGGACCTGACCGCGCTCAAGGGCGAGAAGCAGCTCAACCCGTTCCGGCGCCAGATCCAGATGATCTTCCAGGATCCGTTCTCATCGCTCAATCCGCGCATGCGCGTGCTGGACATCGTGGCCGAACCGATCCGCTTCCACAAACTGGCGGCCAGCGAAGCGGAGGCGCGCCGCGTCGTCGCCGACCTGCTCGACGTGGTCGGACTGGGCGACCGCGCCGCCGAACGCTTTCCGCACGAATTCTCGGGCGGGCAGCGCCAGCGCATCTGCATCGCGCGGGCGCTGGCCACGCGGCCGCGCTTCCTGATCTGTGATGAGCCGACCTCGGCGCTGGACGTGTCGATCCAGGCGCAGATCCTGAACCTGCTCAAGGATCTGCAGGAGCAGCTCGGCCTGACCATGCTGTTCATCAGCCACGACCTGCCCGTGATCCGCCAGATGTGCGACCGCGTGGGCGTAATGCGCTACGGCGAACTGCTGGAAGTGGCCGAGACCGAGGCCCTGTTCGAGCATCCGCAGCACCCCTACAGCCAGCACCTGCTGGGACTGATGCCACGGCTGCAATCCATGTCCCGCGCGGGACTGGAGGTGGCCGGTTGACCCCGGCCGACACGACGAGGAGCAAGACATGAGCGCGTTGCCACAGACCCTGTTCATCGGCGGCAAGGTATTCGATGGGCGCGGCGCGATACTGCCGGACCACGGCGTGCTGGTAGAGGGCGCCCGGGTGACCCGTGTGGCCCCGGCGGCCGAATTCACCGGCTTTGCCGGACGCCGCGTCGACACCCGCGGCATGACGCTGATGCCCGGCATGGCCGACTGCCACGTACACCTGGTCTATACCGGCGGCGCCGACCCACAGACGCAGATGTCCAAGCAAGGTCCGGCGCAGATTACGCTGACCGCGCTGGAGAACGCCCAGGCCGCGCTGCGTGGCGGCTTCACGGCGCTGCGTGACTGCGGCGGCAAGGATTACCTGGAGTTCGGCGTGCGCGATGCCATCGCGCGCGGCGTGTTCCCGGGTCCGTCCATCAAGGCCTCGGGGCGCATCATCTGCATGACCGGCGGCCACGGCAACCGTATCGGCCGTGTCGCCGACGGCTGCGAAGAAGTGGTCAAGGCGGTCCGCGAGCAAGTCCATGCCGGCTGCGACCTGGTCAAGATTATGGCCACCGGCGGCGTCATGACGCCGGGCGTGAGTCCCATGGACGCGCACTACAGCTTCGACGAAATGAAAGCCGGCGTGCACGAAGCCAAACGTTTCCGCAAAAGCACGGCCAGCCACGCGCAAGGCACGCAGGGCATCCTGAACGCGGTGCGCGCCGGCATCGATTCCATCGAGCACGGCATCTTCATGGACGAGCAATGCCTGAGCGAAATGCTGGCGGCCGAAACCTATCTGGTGCCGACCATCGCCGCGGTGCGCAACATCGTCGCCAATGCCGACAACGGCATCCCCGCCTATGCGGTGGAGAAGGCGCGCGCGGTGGAGCAGCGCCACCGCGAATCGATCCAGATGTACTACAAGGCCGGCGGCCGCATCGCGCTGGGCACCGACGCCGGCACGCCGTTCAATCTGCACGGCGAGAACGCAATGGAGCTGGCCTACATGGTGGAGTTCGGCATGACGCCGGTCGACGCGCTGGTTGCCGCCACCTCGCGCGGCCACGACCTGATGGGCATGGATGGACATGGCGTGGTGGAACAGGGCGCCGTGGCGGATCTGCTGCTGGTGCAGGGCGACCCGAGCGAGGACATCATGCGCGCTGCCGACAAGCGCTTCCATGTGGCCGTACTGCGCAACGGCGAAGTGATGGCGGGCGCCTTGCCCCATTGATACCCGGCCTTGGCGCCCGGCCGGGCGCGCCGCGGCATCGCGCTTACGGGACGCCGCGCGATATCAGCAAGGCCAGAAAGCGCTCGACCGGCATGCGCTCGCCGTTGACGTCCACGTCGCCCCCCTGATAGCTCAGGCTCGCGACCAGCCTGCCGTCGTCCAGGCGTCCCCACGGGCCGCGCAGAACCTGGTCACGCAGGCCGTCAACCTGCTGGCGCGCTGCGTCACGCGCAAGGTCCTCGGCGATACCGCCGGCCTGCAAGCGTGCCGCGATCAGGTCGGCCAGACTGGCAACCGGCATCGACAATCGGATATCGAGCTGGCGCACGGCTTCCTTGACGACTGCGGCCGGCGAGCGATTCCACAGCGTCGGCGCGGTCAGCCCCAGGTCCAGCTGCAAGGTCGCGGCCCCGCTGGCGGTCTCGACCCGTAATGACGACACCGAAACCTGCGGCTGGCCCAGCAGGAATTTCATCAAGTAGCCGGCCCCCACCATTTTGGCGCTCAGATCGCCGCCGTCCCGGGGTTGCTCCAGGCTCTCGCGGAACGCACGGAACGAGACCAGATCCAGATTGTTGGCGCTGGCGTCCAGGCGCAGGCTGGCGGCACGTTGGCCGTTCAAATCGACACCAGCGATCCGCAGGGCCAGCGCGCCGCGCTTGGCGGTATCGGCGCCGCTGGCATCGGCGGTCACGGCGACATCGCGCAGCGTGACCGGCTTGCCATCGATATCCAGGGTCCATTGTTTCAGGCTTGCGCGGGTCTGGCTGGCTGCGGTCCCGTCGTCGGCGCGGGTCATCTCGTGCGCGATCGACAAGTCCTGCAAGGCCAGCCGGCGCATGCGGTCCGCCCCCGCCTTGGTGAACGGCTCGG
>LXNH01000265.1_pt1 | contig 13276 bp, 9 predicted proteins | sample 809111 | NCBI WGS metagenome assembly LXNH01 (sample SAMN04870528, study PRJNA318959) | seawater metagenome | biome: 00002010; material: water; isolation source: marine seawater | place: Greece: Milos, Mediterranean Sea | collected 2013-05-29 | depth 5-7 m
AGTGAAACGCCTTTGCGCCGATGATAGTGGACGGACGTCTGTGAAAGTAGGTCATCGTCAGGCTTTTATTGCTCAAAACCCCATAGGCTCGCGCCTGTGGGGTTTTGTTTTTGGCCGCGCGGAAAGTACAAGTCCACCGAGTCGGAAGGGCGGGCGAGAAAGTCGTCCGACACGCCTGAAACCCGCGCCAGCATTGAATGTGCCCAAATAACAACGCCAGTGGACCAGTCGGGTTTGTGCGGTAAGATTGACCGAGTCAATTGTTGTTGGAGCGTAATCGTGAGTGATACCCAGACCCCCGCGCCCGGTACGGCATTGGACCTGCGCACGCTGACCCACGTGGCCTATGGTTTGTTTGCCCTGGGCTTTCTGACCAGTGGTTTCTTGGGCATTGCCACGCTGGCCTCAGTCGTGTTGATGTACCTGAAGCGTTCCGACGTTGCAGGTACGGTCTATGCGACGCATTTTGATTGGTTGCTGCGCACCTTCTGGTGGGCGTTGCTGTGGCTGGCCATCAGCAGCTTGGCGGTGCTCATCTATATCGGATGGATCGGCGTCGTCGCCACCATCGTGTGGGGCCTGTACCGCCTGATCAAGGGTTGGCTTGCATTGCTGGATGGCACGGCACCGACCTCGTATGCGTGATCCGGATCGTGCCTGACGGAAAAAGCCGGCGTATGCCGGCTTTTTTATTTGATGAGCGCAACCGCAGGCGATCCCCGCCAACCCCGCTCAGGGTGAGAGTGGTGGTTCGAACCGTGGGCGGGTGATGGATTGCGTCGTCAAGGGAAAGGACGCGCTCGTTGGCGGCAAAGGTCTGTTGCCGCGGCCATCAGCCGGCCATCCCGGCCTTGCCTGATGCAGGGCCTGCAGCGCATTGGAAAGGATCTGGGGTGGAAGTCGCCGGATTGCCCATCGTTATGATGGGGGCTGACGGCAGGAGCTGGAGAGCTTGCTTGTGGAGTACAGCTTCAGGGGTACTGCGGGTCGAACCCGCCCGGCGTTCAAGCCAGGGCGTTGAGGCATAGCCAAGGCAGGGACGTACCAAGTACGCCCTTTGCCCGCTTACTTCAGATGTGCGTTGACCAGCTTGGTCAGTTCGAACATCGTGACCTGATCCTTGCCGAAGATCGGGCGCAGCTTGGCATCGGCGTTGATGTTGCGCTTGTTGCTCGCATCTTGCAGGTTGTGCTTCTTGATGTATTCCCAGATCTTCTTGGTGACCTCGGTGCGCGGCACGGCTTCCGAACCGATCACAGCGGCCAGTTCGGCGCTGGGAGTCAGGGGCTTCATGAATGCAGCGTTCGGCTTGCGCGCGGTCGCGGGTTTGGAGGTTGTGGCCATAATGCGGCGCTCCTTCTCTGGCTGTTGGAAAAATTGTCCTGCGGCCGGAGCATAACGTGTCTCTCCCCTAAAGACAAAGGCATTTATCCTCTGTAGCAACTAAAATATCGCCACTGTCCCCCCTTCCACGTCATTCTGTAACCTCCTATGTACGCACGTTCTGCTTTGGAATCAATTCGCTTGTTTCATGACGAATTGACGGCGCTGCGGCGCGACCTGCACGCTCATCCCGAGTTGGGCTTCGAAGAAGTCCGCACGTCGGGGATCGTGGCGGGCGCGTTGGAGGCGCTGGGCATCGAGGTGCACCGGGGCATTGGCAAGACAGGCGTGGTGGGCGTCATTCGCGGCAAACGCTGCGACAGCGGACGCATGATCGGCCTGCGCGCCGACATGGACGCCCTGCCCATGACCGAAGACAACGACTTTGGCCACAAGTCGACCAAGCCCGGCCTGATGCATGGCTGCGGCCATGACGGCCATACGGCGGTATTGATCGGGGCGGCCCGGTACCTGGCGCAGACCCGCAACTTCGATGGCACGGCGGTACTCATCTTCCAGCCGGCCGAGGAAGGGCGCGGGGGGGCCAAGGCCATGATGGAGGACGGGCTATTTGACACCTTTCCCTGTGATGCCATCTACGCCTTGCACAACTGGCCCGGGCTGAAGCCCGGTACCATCGGCATCAACCCGGGACCGATGATGGCGGCGGCCGACCGTTTCGAGATCCTCATTACCGGCCGCGGCGGTCATGGCGCGCATCCTTATCAGACGATCGATCCGGTCACTATCGCTGGCCAGGTCATCACCGCGCTGCAGACCGTTGTGTCGCGCAACGTCAATCCGCTGGATTCCGCGGTGGTATCGATCGGTTCGCTGCAGGCCGGCCATCCTGGGGCGATGAGCGTGATCCCGCGCGAGGCGCGGCTGGTGGGCACGGTGCGCACCTTCCGCAAGTCGGTGCAGGAGATGGTGGAGACGCGCATGCGCGAGTTGGTCACCGCCATCGCCGGCGCATTCGGCGGCACCGCTGAGCTAACCTATGAGCGCATCTATCCCGCGACCCTGAACACGCCGCAACACGCCAATCTGGTCGCGGATATCGCCACCGAGATGATCGGCAAGGAAAACGTGGTGCGCGACCTGGTCCCGTCGATGGGTTCCGAAGATTTTTCCTTCATGCTGCAGAGCAAGCCAGGCGCTTATTTCCGTCTGGGCCAGGGCGGCGCCGAGTCTGGCTGCGTGCTGCACAACTCGCATTTCGATTTCAACGATGCCGTCATTCCCCTGGGCAGCGCGATGTTCTGCGCGCTGGCTGAACGGGGCATGCCGCTGGCAGATTAAGAAGCCCTTCACATGTCTACGCAAAATACGACTCGACTGACCATCACGCGCCCCGACGATTGGCACTTGCACCTGCGCGATGGTGCCGCGCTGGAAGCGGTGGTGGCGGATACGGCGCGACAGTTTGCCCGCGCCATCATCATGCCCAATCTGAAGCCGCCGGTAACCACCACTGAACAGGCCGTGGCCTATCGCGGCCGCATTCTGGCGGCGCTGGCCAAGGCGGGCGGCGATGTTGGCGCTTTCACGCCGTTGATGACGCTGTACTTGACCGACAACACCAGCGCCGAAGAGATCTTCCGCGCGCACGAGTCCGGCCAGGTCTATGCGGTCAAGCTGTATCCGGCCGGGGCCACCACCAATTCCGACGCCGGCGTCACCGATCTGCTGGGCAAGTGCGCCAAGGCATTGGAAGCGCTCGAGAAGTGTGGCATGCCGCTATTGGTGCATGGCGAAGTGACCGATCCGTCGATCGACGTGTTCGATCGCGAGGCGATCTTCGTGGAACGGGTGATGAAGCCGCTGCGGCGTGCGTTCCCCGCCTTGAAGGTAGTGTTCGAGCACATCACGACCAAGGAGGGCGCCGAGTATGTGCGTGATGCCGAAGGTCCGATCGCGGCCACGATCACGCCGCAGCATCTGCTGTACAACCGCAACGCGATTTTCCAGGGTGGCGTGCGGCCGCATTGGTATTGCCTGCCGATCCTCAAGCGTGAAACCCACCGCCAGGCGCTGGTGGCGGCCGCGACCAGCGGCAGCCCACGCTTCTTCCTTGGAACCGACAGTGCGCCGCATGCCCGTGGCCTGAAGGAGCATGCCTGCGGCTGTGCCGGCTGCTACACCGCTTTGCATGCGATGGAGTTGTATGCGACCGCGTTCGATGCCGTCGGCAAGCTGGACCAGCTGGAAGGGTTCGCCAGTTTCCACGGGCCGGATTTCTACGGTTTGCCGCGCAATACGGGAACCTTGACCCTGGTGCGGGAGACCTTCCAGATTCCGGAAGAACTGCCGTTCGGCAATACCGCGCTGGTGCCCCTGGCCGCGGGCGAGACGCTGGCCTGGCGCGCCACGTCGTAGGCACGCCGGTGGCGCATCCCGCGCCGTTGGCGATGCGCCAGATATCGTAGTGGGCCGCAGCAAGCCGTGGTAGCCCGCTGCCCCAGCCTCAGAGGCCGCCTTCGCGGCGCGCCTCGAGCAATTCCCAGCGCGCGAATTTCTCTTCGAGCTCGCTTTCGAGCTTGGACAGTTCGCCGTTGATGCGTTCGACTTCGGCGGGCGCATCGCGGTACAGGCTGCCATCGGCCAGCTTGCCGGCCAGCGCCGCCTGCTGCGCCTCGAGCGCGGCGATGGCGTCGGGCAGGCCCTCGAGTTCGCGCAAATCCCACGAATTCATTTTGGCGGCTCGTACCGGCTTTGCCTTGGCGGCCTTGGCGCGGGCGGCGGCTTCATCGGCGGCGCGCGCCTTGGCAGTATCTTCCGCGGTGCTTTCGACGAGCGCCGGGGCGGGCCGCTGGGCGACCCATTCGTCGTAGCCGCCGACATAATCGCGCCAGTGGCCGTTGCCCTCGTAGGCGATGGTCTGGGTGACGACGTTGTTCAGGAATGCGCGGTCGTGGCTCACCAGCAGCACCGTGCCGGAATATTCCTGCAGCAGTTCTTCAAGCAACTCGAGCGTTTCGATATCGAGATCGTTGGTGGGTTCGTCCAGCACCAGCACGTTGGCCGGACGCGCGAACAGGCGCGCCAGCAGCAGGCGCGCGCGTTCCCCGCCGGACAGGCTGCGCACGGGCGAGCCGGCGCGCGCGGGTGAGAACAGGAAGTCGCCGAGATAGCTCATGACATGCTTGCGGGTGCCGCCGATCTCGACCCATTCGCTACCCGGGCTGATGATGTCGACCAGCGTTGCGTTCTCGTCGAGCTGGGCGCGCATCTGGTCAAAGTAGGCCACCGACACGTTGGTGCCGGTGCGGGTCTTGCCGCTGTCGGGCGGCATTTCGCCCAGGATCAGCTTGAGCAGCGTGGTCTTGCCGGCGCCGTTGGGGCCGATGATGCCGATACGGTCGCCGCGCAGGATGGTGGTGGAGTAGTCGTCCACCACGACCTTGTCGCCGAAGCGCTTGCTGACGTGTTCCAGTTCGGCCACCAGCTTGCCGGAGCGCTGGCCTTCGGCCAGTGCCAACGACACGTCGCCGACGCGTTCACGGCGCTCGGCACGTTCGACCCGCAGGCGTTCCAGGCGCCGCACGCGGCCTTCGTTGCGGGTGCGGCGGGCTTCCACGCCCTTGCGGATCCAGACTTCTTCCTGGGCCAGGAGTTTGTCGAAACGGGCTTGCTCGAGGCGCTCGGATTCCAGCCACTGGGCCTTGCGCTCTTGCCATTGCGAGAAGTTGCCGGGGAAGCTGAGTAGCCGCCCGCGGTCGAGTTCGACGATGCGGGTAGCCACTGAATCGAGGAAACGGCGGTCGTGGGTGATGATGACCGCGGCGCCCTTCCAGGTGCGCAGCATTTCCTCGAGCCAGGCAATGCCGTCGAAGTCCAGGTGGTTGGTGGGCTCATCCAGCAGCAGCAGGTCGGGCTCCTCGACCAGGGCGCGGGCCAGCGCGACCCGCTTGCGGGTGCCGCCGGACAGGCCGGCGATCTGGGCGTCCGCGGGCAGGCCGAGTTTTTCCAGCATGGCGCGCACGCGCGAGGGGCGCTGCCAGTCTTCGTGGTCGCCTTCGACGTTGCAGACCACGTCGAAGACGGTGGCATTTTCGTCCAGTTCCGGTTCCTGTTCGACGGTGGCCACGCGCAGGCCTGAGCTGCGGGCGATGTCACCGTCGTCTGGCGCGGTGCGGCCGTCCAGCAGCCGCAGCAACGAGGACTTGCCGGCGCCATTGCGGCCGATGAGGCCGATGCGCTCGCCGGCCTGGATGGCGAAGTCGGCGTGGTCCAGCAATGGGTGGTGGCCGTAGGCCAGCTGGATGTCGGTCAGGGTGATGAGCGTTGCGAGGGCCATGTAGGGAGTCGTTTTTGCGGCGGGATAAGCGGATCAGGCCATATTGTCGCAGGAACCCGGGCGGCTGTTCGGGGACGGAGCCGAGACCTGTACTAGAATACGCACCGCAAGGCGGGTCGGGCGATCGCGGTGGATGCGAATCCATCGAGGAAGGTCCGGACTCCACAGGGCAGGGTAGCGGCTAACGGCCGTCCGGTCGCGTCTTCGGACGCGGTCGAGGAACAGGGCCACAGAGACGAGTCTGCGGGGCGGGCGTGCCATGCGCGCACCGATACGGCCATCTCCGTATCGCGCCAGCCGGTAACGGCGGGCGGCATCGCAGGGTGAAACGCGGCAACCTCTACCCGGAGCAACATCAAATAGGCATGCGTGCGGCTTTCGGGTCGCGAAGGGCGGCTCCGTCCGAGTATGCGGGTAGATGGCTACAGCGGCTCAGCAATGATCCGCGCAGAGGAATGATCGTCCGCCAGGGAAACCTGGTGTACAGAATCCGGCCTATAGGCCCGTCTTGCATTGGATTTCCGATCGGCGCGCGCTGCGGCGCGGCTTTTTTCAGGTCTCGATGTCCGCCATCTGGCGCGCAGCCCCCGCCAGTCTTCGGCCGGCGGGCCGGGTAAAACAATGCAAAGGCATTGTTAGCCGCCACTTCTTAAGAACCACATTTAGATAGTGACGCAACCTCCTGATTTATTGGGAGGTTTTTCTATTGGTGAATTTACAAGTTGCTCTAAGTCCTTGTTGTGATTGAAAAAATTGCAACCGTGCGCTTGACCGCCCCATTGCCATACCGTAGAGTGGGAAATAGTAGGAAATTGTGCAATTAAGTGGGGTAAAAGTGGTGTTTCAGGGAAGCAGCGCGCTCACGCTGGATGCCAAGGGGCGGATCTCGATTCCGACCCGGCATCGTGACGCGCTCATGGCGCAGGCCGAAGGCCGCCTGACCCTGACCCGCCACCCGGACGGCTGCCTGCTGGTGTACCCGCGGCCCGAGTGGGAAAAGAAGCGCGAGCAGATTGCCGCCTTTCCCATGACGGCTCGCGCGTTGCAGCGGCTGCTGCTGGGCAACGCTCAGGACGTGGAGCTGGACGGCTCTGGCCGCGTCCTGATCGCGCCTGAACTGCGCAACGCTTCCGGATTGACGCGCGAGGTGATGCTGCTCGGTATGGGCGCGCACTTCGAGCTGTGGGATGCCGCTACCCTGGCAAGCCGCGAGGCTGAAGACCTGGCCAAGGGTATGCCGGATGTGTTGAATCAGTTTTCGTTCTGAAAGAGTTATGGAATTCGAACATCGGCCCGTCCTGCTGGAGCCGACGGTGGACGCGCTGTTGCTGGCCGATTTCGGCGGCAAGGGCGCGACACGGTCGCACGCCCAGGACGAGCCGGCTGCGGCTACGCGCAAGGAACGGGGTGTCTTCGTGGATGGCACCTTCGGTCGCGGCGGCCACAGCCGCGAGCTGCTTGGCCGCCTGGGCCCGGCCGCCCGTCTGGTGGTGTTCGATAAGGACCCCGAGGCGATCGCCGTCGCCAATGCGTTGGCGGCGGTGGATTCCCGGGTGACGGTGGTGCACGGCGGCTTTGCCACCATGGCCGAAGCGTTGCGGCAACGCGGCATCGACAAGGTCGATGGCGTGATGCTGGATCTGGGCGTGTCGTCGCCTCAGATCGACGATGCCGAGCGCGGTTTCTCGTTCATGCGGGATGGCCCGCTCGACATGCGGATGGACACCACTCGTGGACCCACGGTGGCGGATTGGCTGGCGCAAGCCAGTGTGGATGAGATGCGGGAGGTCATAGCGGATTATGGCGAAGAACGGTTTGCTTTTCAGGTTGCAAAGGCGATTGCTGCTCGCCGCGCAACAAGGCCGCTGCGCACCACGCTCGAGCTTGCCGAGTGCGTCGCCAGCGCCGTCCGCACGCGCGAAAAGGGGCAGCATCCGGCCACACGCACCTTTCAAGCTCTACGGATTTACATCAATCGGGAACTCGAAGAGCTCGCGCGCACCCTCGCGTCAGCTCTAGATCTGCTCGCCCCGGGGGGGAGGTTGGCGGTGATCAGCTTTCATTCGCTCGAAGACCGCATGGTCAAGCAGTGCATCGCGGCGGCGGCGCGTCCGGCTGCCGCGCATGCGCGCTTGCCCCTGCGCGAAAGCGAAATGCCCCAGCCGGTGCTGCGCTCCCTGGGGCGCGTGCTGGCCGAAGACGATGAAGTCTCGGCCAATGCGCGCGCCCGTTCGGCGGTGTTGCGGGTCGCCGAACGCACCGCCACGCCCTTGCCCGCTGAGGGCGGCATGGCATTCGTGAAAATCGGTTCGCTGCCCGGCAGCGATCTGGCTCCGCCGCCTCGCCGCGGCGGCAAGGGAGGGCGCCGCTGATGGGTCGCGTCAACCTGATCGTTGCGGCTTTGCTGATGCTGTCGGCCATTTCCCTGGTCACCAGCCGGTATCAGTCGCGCCAGCTCTTTGTCGAGTTGGGTCGCGATCAGGCGCAGGCACGCGACCTGGAAACCAACTGGCGGCGCCTGCAGCTGGAACGCGCCGAGCTGGCGCGCAATGCCCGGGTCGATGTGATCGCGCGCGACACGTTGAAGATGATTCCCATCGTGCCTGACCGCACGCTGTACCTGAATCAACCGCCGCTGCCGCCCGGTGGAGGTGCCCGATGAAGCGCGTGCCCTTCTTCGATAATCCGGTGTTGCGCGGGCAACTGCCGACCTGGCGCGCGCGTTTGGTGCTGATCCTGCTGTTCGGCGGCTTCACCGTGCTGGCCGGCCGTGCCCTGTTCCTGCAAGGGCTGTCCACCGAATTCCTGCAGCAGCAGGGCGAGCGCCGTTACGAGCGCACCCTGACGCTGTCGGCCACCCGCGGCAAGATCATGGACCGCAACGGCTCGGTGCTCGCTTCGAGCGTGCCGGCGCGCGCCATCTGGGCCATTCCCGAAGACCTCAAGCAGGCCACGTCCGCCCAGTTGGATGCGCTGGCCAAGTTGTTGGAAACGCCCATCGCCGACCTGCGGCGCCGGGTCGACGAAGACAGGAACTTCGTGTATCTGAAGCGCCAGGTTTCGATGGACGTGGCCGACAAGATCAAGCAACTGGGGCTGCCCGGCGTGCATCAGCAACCCGAGACCCGCCGTTACTACCCCGACGGCGAGGTGATGGCGCACGTCGTCGGCTTCAATAATGTCGAAGATCAAGGGCAGGAAGGCGTCGAGCTGACGTTCAATCAGCAGTTGTCGGGCCGGCCGGGCAGCCGGCGTGTCATCAAGGACCGGCTGGGCCGGGTGATCGAGGATGTGCAGGCCGTGACCCTGCCGGTCGATGGCCGCGACCTGCGCCTGTCCATCGATACCCGTCTGCAATACCTGGTGTTCAAGGAATTGAAGGACGCCATGGAAAAGCACCAGGCCAAGGGTGCCACCGCCGTGATCGTGGATGTGCATACCGGCGAGATCCTGGCGCTGGCGAGCCTGCCGACATTCGATCCGAACCGGCGCGAAACCTTCCATGGCGCGAACCTGCGCAACCAGGCCATCACCGACACGTTCGAGCCCGGCTCGATCATGAAGCCGTTCACCGCCGCCTTGGCGCTGGACCTGGGCCGTATCACGACGTCGACACTGTTCGAGACCGGCAACGGTCGTTTCACCTATCAGGGCAGCACCATCAGCGATGTCAGCCGCAACGGTACGCTGGACGTGGCTGGCGTGCTGCGCAAGTCCAGCAACATCGGCATGACGATGATCTCCGAGAAGTTGGAGTCGCGCGAAATGTGGGACCGCTTCACCGAGTTGGGACTGGGGCAGGCGCCGCAGGTGGGATTCCCGGGCGCGGCCCCTGGCCGCCTGCGGCCGTGGGAACGCTGGCGCTTGATCGAAAAGGCCACCATGGCCTATGGCTATGGCTTGTCGGTGTCGCTGCTGCAGGTGGCGCGCGCCTATACGGTGTTTGCCCGCAACGGCGACATGGTGTCGCTGACCCTCGTCAAGCGCGACAGCGATCCCACCAGCGTCAAGATCTACACGCCCAAGACCACCGCGCTGGTGCGCGGCATGCTGGAGGCCGCCGCCGGGCCGGAAGGCACCAAGGCCGCCCAGGTCCAGGGTTACCGCGTGGCGGGCAAGAGCGGCACCGCGCGCAAGATCGTCGATGGCAAGTACAGCATGCAGCGCTACCGCAGCTCGTATGTGGGATTCGCGCCGGTGTCCGATCCCAAGATCGTGGTCGCGGTATCGATCGACGAGCCCACGGTCGGCGGTTACTACGGCGGCGCGATCGCCGCGCCCGTGTTCTCCCATATCGTCGGCGGGAGTCTGCGGTTGATGGGGGTGCGGCCGGACGCGCCCTTCGAGTCGACAATCGTTGCCGGTATCAAGGAGCCAGGCAGATGAGCGCCAAGGGCTTCCTCTCATCCTCCGTCGCCACGGTCGAACACGCCGTGGCGTGGTTGCATTCGCGCGTGTCGTTGACCGCGCACCTGAAGCTGGACTCCCGCGAGATCGAGCCGGGCGACGTGTTCGTTGCCTGCCCGGGACTGTCCAGCGACGGCCGCCTGTATATAGAGAAGGCGTTGGCGCTGGGCGCCAGCGCGGTGTTGTTCGAAGCGCCCGCGACCGAAGCCATCGAGGCCGCGGCGGCGGCCGGCAATACGCCGATGCTGCCGGTGAGCGGCCTGCGCGCCCTGTTGGGCGAGTTGGGCGACACCTGGTACGGCCGGCCGTCGGCGGCGCTGGCGGTGGTGGCCGTGACCGGCACCAACGGCAAGACTTCGTCGGTGCAGTGGATCGCCCACGCGCTGGGACGCAACGACAAGCCCTGCGGCACCATTGGCACCCTGGGCGCGGTGCTGCCCGACGGGCAGACGCTGGGCGGCCATCTCACCACGCCGGACGTGCTGACCGTGCACCGTCTGCTGGCGGCCATGCGCGATGCCGGCGCCAAGGCGGTGGCGATGGAGGCGTCGTCCATCGGCATCGAACAGGGCCGTATGGATGGCGTGCGGGTGGCGCTGGCCGCCTATACCAACCTGACCCGCGATCACCTCGATTATCACGGCACGATGGCGCGGTACGAGGCGGCCAAGGCCAGCCTGTTCCGCTGGCCGGGGCTGAGCGCCGCGGTGGTCAACGCCGACGACGAAGCCGGTCGCCGCCTGATCGCCTCGCTGCCGCCGGCGCTGTCGGTGATGGGCTACAGCCTGAGCGCGGATCCGGCGATTCCTGCCGCGATGCGTGCGCGCGACCTGCAGGCCACCGCGCAAGGACAGATATTCACGCTGGTGTCGCCGCATGGCGAGGCGCAGATCGTGACGCGCCTGCTGGGAGCGCACAACGTCTCGAACTTGTTGCTGGTGGCGGGCGTGCTCTACAAACTGGGCCTGCCCTTCGCGCAGATCGCGCGCGAACTGGCCGCCACCGATCCGGTGGATGGTCGACTGCAAACGGTGGAACCGGTGGCGCTCGCCTCCCAGGCCCATGCCGGCCGCGGGGCGCTGGTGGTGGTCGATTATTCGCACACGCCGGACTCGCTGGCGCGCGCCTTGATGGCGTTGCGCCCGGTGGCCCAGGCGCGCGCCGGCCGCCTGGTATGCGTGTTCGGTTGTGGCGGCGATCGCGACGCAGGCAAACGCCCCGAGATGGGACGCATCGCAGCCGAGCTGGCCGACCATGTCGTGGTGTCGAGCGACAATCCGCGCAGCGAATCGCCCGACGTCATCGTGGCGCAGATCGTTGCCGGCATTCCGGCTTCGGTGATGGCCGAGGTCCAGGTGGACCGTGCCCGCGCCATTATGCAGACCATCTGGGCCAGCGCGCCGGAAGACGTGGTGCTGCTGGCGGGCAAGGGGCACGAGACCTACCAGGAAATCGCCGGCGAGAAACTGCCTTTCGATGACCGGGAATGGGCGCGGCTGGCGCTGTTGCTGCCGCAGGTCAAAGGCGTTTCCACCGACACCCGGCGCATTGGCGCCGGCGAGATGTTCGTGGCGCTGGTGGGCGAGAACTTCGACGCCCACAATTATCTGGACCAGGCCGCCGAGCGCGGCGCCTGCGCCGCGGTGGTGGCGCACGCCGTGCCGGAATCGAGTCTGCCGCAACTGGTGCTGGGCGATACCCGCGTGGCGCTGATGCGTATCGGCGCCGCCTGGCGCGCCCGCTTCTCGCTGCCGGTGGTGGCGGTGACAGGCAGCAACGGCAAGACCACTACCAAGGAAATGATCTCGGCCATGCTGGCCGGCTGGCAAGGCGAGGAAGGCCGTCTCGCGACCGCTGGCAACCTGAACAATGACATCGGCGTGCCGCTGACGGTGCTGCGCCTGCGGCCGGAGCACCGCGCCGCCGTGTTCGAACTGGGCATGAACCACCCGGGCGAGATCGCCCAATTGGCGGCGATCGCGGCGCCCAGCGTGGCGCTGGTCACCAACGCCCAGCGCGAGCACCAGGAATTCATGCATACCGTGGAAGCGGTGGCGCTGGAAAACGGTGCCGCCATCGCCGCGCTGCCGGCGGATGGCGTGGCCGTGTATCCGGGCGACGAGCCGTACGCGGCGATCTGGGACAAGCTCGCCGCGCCGCGCCGCGCGTTGCGCTTCGGCCTGCAGCCGGGGCTGGATGTCTACGCCGAACAGATTCTGGTGGACGTCGATTCGACGCGTTGCCGCGTGGTGACGCCGATGGGCAATGCCGATCTAGTGTTGCCGGTGCCTGGCGTGCACAACCTGCGCAATGCGCTGGCGGCGATCGCCAGCAGCATCGCCGCAGGCGTGCCGCTGGATGTCGCCGTGCGGGCGCTGGCTGGTTTCAGTCCAGTCGCGGGCCGCATGCAGCACAAGAAATTGAGTGACGGAACGTTGCTCATCGACGACACCTACAATGCCAACCCCGACTCGGTTCGCGTGGCCATCGATGTGCTGGCCCGCATGGCCGGCACGCGTGTCCTGGTGCTGGGCGATATGGGCGAAGTCGGCGACAACGGCCCCGCCATGCATGAAGAGGTGGGCAATTACGCGCGCGAGCTCGGGCTCGACGCGCTCATCACGCTAGGCGAAGCCAGCCGGGCGGCCGCGGCCGCCTACGGTTCGGGCGCGCACGCCTGCGCATCGGTAGACGAAGTGGTTGCCGCATTGCGCGGCCTGCGCGCGTCCTGCGTATTGGTGAAAGGATCGCGCTTTATGCGCATGGAGCGGGTAGTGACGGCTTTTACTTCGAATGACGGACATGCGTCCAAGGGGCAGGGGGACAACCATGCTGCTTGAGATCGCCCGCCTGCTTTCCGATGATGTGCGCGCCTTGGGTGTGTTCGAGTACATCACGCTGCGCGCGGTGCTGGCCTGCGCCACCGCGCTGCTGATCGGCCTGGTGGCCGGCCCGCGCGTGATCCGCAAGCTGACCGAGATGAAGATCGGCCAGGCGGTGCGTTCCTATGGCCCGGAAAGCCACCTGGTCAAGACTGGCACGCCGACCATGGGGGGCGTGCTGATCCTGATTTCCATCGCCATCAGCACGTTGTTGTGGGCCGACTGGACCAACCGCTTCGTCTGGGTGGTGCTGCTGGTGACCTTCGGTTTTGGCTGGATCGGCTGGATGGACGATTACCGCAAG
>LXNH01000266.1_pt1 | contig 13246 bp, 15 predicted proteins | sample 809111 | NCBI WGS metagenome assembly LXNH01 (sample SAMN04870528, study PRJNA318959) | seawater metagenome | biome: 00002010; material: water; isolation source: marine seawater | place: Greece: Milos, Mediterranean Sea | collected 2013-05-29 | depth 5-7 m
TTCTCTCGTCCGACAACCCGGCCATCGACCTCCTCCCTCACTAATGCTTGTTCGATTTGCGCACTGATTTGTTCGATTAACTGTTTGCGGCGACCTCCCGCGGCTTCTCTAGCAGCTTCTAGTCGCCTTGCTCGCATCGGGTAAAGCGCGCGCAAGCCCAGATCTTCAAATTCCATTCGAACTTCATTCATGCCTAGGCGGGTAGCGATCGGCGCGTAAATGTCTAGGGTTTCGTTTGCGATTCGCTTCTTCGCTTCTTTCGACATGACGCCCAGCGTACGCATGTTATGCAATCGATCAGCCAGCTTTACCAGGATCACACGAATGTCCTTCGCCATGGCGAGGGTCATTTTTTGAAAGTTTTCCGCCTGCTTTTGTTCGGCACTATCAAATTCAACGTGAGTTAGTTTGCTGACGCCATCGACAAGGTCGGCGACCTCAGCCCCAAACTGCGTGCGAATATCATCCTTTGTGACACCGGTATCTTCGATCACATCGTGCAACAACGCAGCCATGATGCTTTCGTGGTCCATGCGCATTCGGGCTAGCACGGTGGCGACGGCTAGTGGATGTGTGACGTACGGCTCGCCGGTGCGGCGCGCTTGGCCGTAGTGCGCCTGCTCAGCATAGAAATAGGCGCGCTTGATATCCCTGATCTCAGAAGCAGGCAGATAAGCGCTGATCATATCTTCAAAGCCAGTGAATGACTGTCGCTGGCTGTGGACGGGGAGCAGTTGGGGCCGCGACGTACTGTGGAGTCCCAAGCGACGTGTTACGTCGTTGAATGAAACTCCCAGGGCTTGGAGCGGCGTGGACATAGATTGTCGGGTCGTTTAGAGGACTGGAGCCTCGAAGCTGGCAGCAAACTCTTCTTCAGCTTCAAGCTCGTGTTCACGAGCCATCACCTCTGGCGTGATATGGCCGTCGGCGATTTCTCGCAAAGCTATGACAGTTGCCTTATCGGATTCTTCTTCCACCAGTGGATCTTTGCCACCAGTGCTTAATTGACGTGCCCGCTTAGCGGCTAGCAAAACAAGCTCGAACCGATTATCAACATTATCCAAACAGTCTTCGACAGTAACCCGTGCCATTGATGTGACTCTCTAAAAAAGGGCGCGCAGTATAACGACAAGCCAGTTTGCTTGTCGAATTTCCAAAGCGCCTAATCTGACAAAAGATCAGACAGCGTACCCTGCAGGTTCCTACTTTGTTTCTCCTGGTTCAAGCGATAGGCTCGCACGATTGATTGCAAGTCTTCAAGCGCGCGCTCAAAGACATCATTCAATATCAGAAAGTCGGCTTCGTCGTAATGTGCGAGCTCTGCTTTTGCCGCGAGCATTCTCTTCTCGATGACCTCGTCATTATCTTGACCTCTAGCGGTTAATCGCTGTCGCAGTGTTGCTGTTGAGGGCGGCAGGATAAAAAGGCTTGCGGTATCGTCGCGTTGCGCGCGAATTTGACGAGCTCCCTGCCAGTCAATTTCGAGTATTACATCAATACCCTGCGCTAGTTGGTCATCGATGCCAGCTTTCGCAGTGCCGTAAAGATTTCCGAACACCTCTGCCCATTCGAAAAAGCCATCGTCCGACCGAAGCTTGAGAAATGTTTCCTCGTCTACAAAGTGATAATTAACACCGTCGACCTCACCCGGGCGGCTCGGCCGGGTTGTGTGAGAAACAGAGACCGCAACATTGTCGAGGCTGGCAATCAGGGCTTTCACCAGCGATGTTTTTCCTGCTCCGCTTGGCGCTGAAACAATAAACAGGGTGCCTTTGGCCTTGTCCGACTGATTACTCAAGATTCTGTACCTGCTCGCGCATTTGTTCGATGATAACTTTGAGGTCGACCGAGGTGTTGGTGGTGACCAAAGAGGTTGTTTTAGCTCCCAAGGTATTGGCTTCTCTGTTGAGTTCTTGCATCAAAAAGTCGAGTCTGCGACCGCAGGGTCCATTGCCTGAAGCGGCATCATTTACAGCGGCAACGTGGGCATCCAAGCGATCTAACTCTTCGGCCACGTCTGCTTTGCTAGCAAGGAATGCCAACTCTTCTTCAAGTCGATCTTGATCGTGGGCGACATTAAGGCTTTGAAGCTTATCAACGACACGCTGGCGCTGTGTTTCCCGCAAGGACGGGAGTTGCGTCCGATACTCGGCGACCATCGCGGATATCAGCTGACAACGGTCCTTGATTAGCGATACCAGCTTGTCACCCTCCTGTTTCCTCATGTCGACAAGACTTTTAAGCAGACTCGATACAGCTTGCTCGCAAGTGCGGGTGACGAGATCGCGGTCTGGACTGTCGCCGGACCAAATGCCGGGGGACATCAATACATCTAGCTGACTGGGTGCGGGGCTATCTGGAAATTCCGCTTCTATCTGAGCGAGAGCTGTTTTCAACTTACTCAGTCGGTTGTGATTTACAATGAGGTCAGATGCGGCTTCGCTACGCTCCAATCGGATATTTATTTCGACTTTGCCTCGATTTAACACCGCTGATACCTTTTGTCGTATCGTCGCTTCGCTCGCTCGTAGTGCCTCGGGTAGCTTAATATTCAGATCGAGGAAGCGGCTGTTCACGGATTTGCACTCAAAAGACAAATTCCAGTCGGCAATAGATACCGTCTCGGATGCGAATCCGGTCATACTTTGCGCCATGCCTTTTCCTCGTGGTGGCTCGGTCGTAGAGTCTAGCAATAACCCGATAAATCAGCAGTACCCAAAGGGAGATCAATGTTGGTTAAGCAAGTAGTAAGGCCCAGTGGGCGACAATATAACGACCTGCGGGCTGTTGATTTTCAAGTGGGTTTTACAGCCAACGCGGCAGGCTCTGTACTCGCCTCCTTTGGCGACACCCGAGTCTTGTGTACTGCGTCTGTCAGCGAGAGCGTGCCTTCCTTTTTACGTGGTCGTGGTCAAGGGTGGCTGACGGCTGAGTATGGGATGTTACCGGGATCCACCAATACTCGAGTGGATCGCGAGGCAACAAGAGGCAAACAGACGGGCAGGACCGTTGAAATTCAGCGACTTATTGGTCGTTCTCTTCGTGCAAGCTTGGATTTGAGCTTGCTGGGTGAGCGGACAATTACTGTCGACTGCGACGTCCTGCAAGCAGATGGCGGTACCCGCACGACGGCGATCACTGGTGGCTGTGTTGCTGTTGTGCTGGCTCTCAATCATTTACAACGTGAGGGCTTGTTAACCGAAGACCCGCTTATTGATCTCGTCACTGCTGTGTCGGTGGGGGTGTGGCAAGGCCAGGCTATTCTTGACCTTGATTACCCAGAGGACTCGTCGGCAGACAGTGATGTCAACGTTGTAATGCTTGGGGATGCTGGCTTTGTTGAGGTTCAGGGCACTGCAGAGTCAGCTATTTTTTCGCGCAGTGAACTCGATCAGATGTTGAGCCTTGCCGACTCGGCGCGTCACTCTTTGATAGCTGCGCAACGGCAAGCGCTAAGTCAGAGCTAGAGAGTGATGTCGTAGTCGACGATAACCGGCGCGTGTGACGAGAATACATCGTTGGTATAAACCGATGCTGATTCAACACTCGCGCATAGCGACTCGGAAATGATCTGGGTATCAGTTCTGATACCCGGCGAATCATCGCCCTCTGGCCACCAAGTGAATTCTTCGCTGTCTGGCTCTGCTTCGCGGAACGCATCGGCATAACCATCGCGATACAGTGAACCTAGCCAATCGCGCTCCTCTGTGCTGAACCCCGGAATATCGATTCTATTACCGGACTCCTCTGCATCCATCGGGCGCCAAGCCATTTCCCAGCCACCACAGAGGATAAAATCTCGCTTCTTATTACGTACTTTTTGAAGATGCGCGTGGAACTGGTGCAGGAACGATAGCTTTAGACTGCGATCTCCATCGGGCGCTACATTTGAGGGTACTAATATCGACCCCACGCTACACGTGTCGTAATCAGCTTGCAGATAAATACCGAGATGATCGAAATCGATGAAACCGAGACCCATCATGATTGCTTTGGGCATGTCTCTACAGTATAGAGCGCAACCGTTGATGGACGGATTATCGTAGTTATCAGCGAAGTAGGCGTGATAGCCCTCGGGGAAGGCCGAATCTAACTTGATGGAATATTCTGAACACTGCGTATTCTGCAAACATATAACGTCTGCGTTCTGCTCAAAAATCCAGGGAATCAGCCCCTGCGAGGCTGCTCGCTCAAAACCATCCACCACTAGCGATAAGACACGCATTTTTTGTTCCTGAACACGCCGAGCCGGTATACTACGTCAATGCAAGCGCAAGTCGATCTATTATGACGGCGAGAGCGGCTATGCTTGAGATGAGTGGCATGAATAACGGGTTTAAGCGAGAGAATACAGGGTGTCTGGAGCGAGAGTTAAGAGCGATATAAGGCGGGAATTCATAGAGCTAGCGATTCAGTTTGGCGCTTTACGATTCGGAGAATTTACGCTCAAATCAGGTCGGATAAGTCCTTATTTTTTCAACGCCGGGGTCTTCTCGACAGGCAGGGCGATGTCGACCTTAGGTCGATGCTATGCCGCGATTATCGCCGATGAGTTTTCCAGTGCCGACGGGCTATTTGGGCCCGCTTACAAGGGTATACCGCTGGCCACGTCAACAGCCATTGCGCTCTTAAATGATTACGAGCGAGACCTTCCAGTGACGTTTGATAGAAAGGAAGTGAAAACCCACGGGGAAGGTGGGCAGCTGATGGGCGCCTCGTTATCTGGAAATATCGTCAGCATTGACGATGTGATCACAGCAGGTACGGCGATTCGTCACTCGGTAGATCTTATCCAAGCTCATGGTGCTACCGCGGCTGGTGTGGTTATCGGCTTGGATCGCTGCGAACGTGGAACGGGGCAGCGCTCTGCTGTTGAGGAAGCCGAACAGTCTCTGGGTCTGGCAGTGCGAAGCGTTATTACCTTGCATGACATTATCGATTGGTTAGAAACTCAACAGGATAGTGCCGAGAGTTTGGCCAAGATGAGAGAGTACCGTGAGGAATTCGGTGTTTAAGCCCCTGATCATTATCGCCGTTGTGGCACTAAGCCAAGCCACCATTGCCGACAACTTGTATCGGTATAAGAACGAGGCCGGTGGCACAGTGGTCGATTGGCAGGTGCCCGTAGAATTCATTGCGAAAGGCTACGAGATATTGGATGGAAACGGCACGGTGGTCGAGATTGTGCCGAGGCAGCTCACAGTCGAAGAAATGAATGACTTGGATCTGGTCGCTAAGGTGAAGCAAGATGCCGTCGCGGAAAAGCAGAGACTTGCTGAATGGGATCGGCAACTATTGCTCCGGTATAGCACGGTTGACGATATCGAGGCGGCACATCAAAGGGCGCTGAGTGAGCTAAAAATTAGATTATCGATTTTGACGAGTAACCAACGATCTCTGAAGGCTCGATTGGAATCCTATTTGGCGAGGGTCGCGGAGGCGGAGCGTCGTGGTCGAGAAGCCGGCGATGCTGACTTAAATTCGATCGCAGCTATTCGGAGAGAAATCGAGACTAACGCCAAAGCGATTAGCGAGCGGCGACTCCAGTCCGATGCAGTGACTGCCTCTTTTCAGCAAGACAAAGAGCGTTTTGCTCAAATTCAGGACGTGGTGTTACTAAGACGGTCTCTTAGTCGCGGCGGTAGTGGGCCTAAATCCCGCTAACGCCCGGGACAGGTTTCTTAATCGAACTTACCAACAGCGACCACTGTTCTTCCCAGGTGTCACTTGGATTGTTACTGAAGTCCGATCGAACGAATTGAGCGAGTTTGCCTTCGGTAGTTGCCAGCATCAGATTAGCGGCGGCTTTTAATGGGATGGATGTTCGCCAACCTTGCTCAGTCTCCGCCAGCCGCAGACACTGCCGCAGTTGTGTCTCGAGCCGCTCAAAAATTTGGTTCACCCGCGCTCGGAGTCGAGGATTTTCGCCAAGGAGGGCATCGCCGTTGAGTATTCTACTGATACCCGGATTTCGCTCACAAAAGATGATTACCAACAGCAGAATCTGATAACACCGTTCCAGTGGGTCCTGTACGTCATTCAAAACAGCGGTAACTCGACTAAAAATCGTCTCTTCCACAAAATCCAGCAGAGATTCATACATTCGTGCTTTCGATGGAAAGTGTCGATACAAGGCGGCTTCCGATACATCCAGCTCGGCCGCTAGCTTAGCCGTGGTGATTTTGTCCCCAGCGCTTGACTCGAGCATGGAGGCCAGCGCCTGCAGGATTTGTTGTTTTCGATTGGGGTGGCGTTGCTGCATTGTGACTTCTCAATCCTGAACGGTGTCGCTGATTAGCTGCCAGAATCTACTGGCTTGTTACTGATCAAGGTGCCGATGCCCTCGTCACTAAATATTTCGAGCAGTGTGGCATGTGCCACCCTACCATCGATGATGTGCGCGCTGTTGACTCCGTGTTTTACAGCGCCAAGCGCGCATTCAATTTTTGGGAGCATGCCGCCCGATATCGTTTTATCCGCGATCAAGGCTTCAACTCTCGTTGTGGTGAGTCCGGTCAGGGTCTCGCCTTGTTTATCTAGCAAGCCAGATACATTGGTCAATAGAATCAGCTTTTCAGCCGATAACACCTCGGCAAGCTTACCAGCGACCAAGTCAGCGTTAATGTTGTAGGTATGGCCGTCTTCCCCACCTGCAACCGGGGCAATTACGGGTATATAACCGTTATTTTTAAGCTTGGTTAGAATATCGGTGTCGATGCTGTCGACGTCACCGACCAAGCCAAAGTCATTGCTTTTTTCACCCTCCCTCTGAGGGCGATTCAGTGCCTTTGCATGAACCAATCCACCATCCTTACCTGTAATGCCGACGGCGCGTCCGCCATTGCGCTGAATGCTTTCAACGATCTCTTTATTGACTGCGGCACCCAAGACCATTTCAACCACGTCAGCGGTTTCTTCGTCAGTCACCCGCATCCCGTCGATGAAGGTCGACTCGATGCCCAGCCGTTCGAGCAACTTTCCTATCTGTGGGCCACCACCGTGCACGATGATCGGATTCATACCCACCAATTTCATTAGGACGACATCGCGCGCAAAATGCTCGTGTAGCTCCGGGTCTGTCATCGCGTTTCCGCCAAATTTGATCACCATGGTCTTGCCGGTAAAGCGCTGGATATAGGGCAGCGACTCGGTGAGCACCCGCGCAAATTGCTCGGCATTTTCTCTGCTTAGTGACATGGTCTCCTCAGATGGGGCGCTGTTGATTGTTTGCTACGACTAATACGGTAGCTTGAGGTCGGGCAAACTTCTAGTCACGGTCTCTCGCATACCGCCTCGAATGCGGCGAAGCGCGTCGTCGTTATCACCTTCAAAATAGAGGGTTGCCTGCTGTGAATCGCTGTTGTCGACGGACAAATAAGCCCAACTGTCGGCAAAGTCGATTCGAACGCCGTCTAGCTCTGTGACTTTAGCGCCAAGAAAGGTCGTCCTATCTCGTAAGCAATGTAACAGAGTATCTAGACAATCGGGTTCGATCCGAAAGTTCAGTGCTTCAGTGGCAACCGAGTGCGGTAAGGTTTCAGTCAGTGTTGTAAGAGAACCCCCATCGTTACTTATAATCTCAACGAGTCGACACGCCGAATATATGGCGTCGCTGGCATCGAACCAGCGGTCTCGGATAATGAAGTTGCCGTTAGTATCCCCAGCAAGAACGGCACCATTTGATTCCATGATGCTTTGCAATCGATGCGGTGAAGCAGACACCATTTTTGCGCTGCCGCCACAGCGAGTGGCAAAGCTGGGTAGGTTGCGGGTGCAGCTTGGCCCAAACAAAACTTCATTACCGGGGTGGCGCTCAAGGACATCCTTACTCAATAGCATGAGTATGTAATCGTTACGAACGGATAGGCCGGTGTCGGAAATCACCCGTAAACAATCGCCCGACGCATTGATCAGAAACCCAAGGTTCGCGTCACTAGCCTTGACTTGATCTATCACGACTTGGAGTTGATTAGTCTCTGCTTTTGCTCCTTTAGTGAGCACTGCTTCAGTATCGCATCCCAAGGCTGCCAGGGATTCATTAGCTAGGGTCAGTGTTAACTGGTCAGGACAACCAATTACGATACGCATGGGGTCTTCCATCGCCACATCGAGTGAAATCCGCTCGACGTACTCTGCCTTCAAATTCAGTTTCATGGTCCGCCCATTCCCCGAGTTGTCGACAGGTTGGAGGCACTGTTGCAGGACGCTTCGCCACTGCTCTTTTGAAGCCGATCGACCATCCAAGGAAGAGTAAAGCTTTAATTCTTTGCGAAATTGATCAGCTTGAAGATGCAGGTAGCTACTGGCTACACCATCATTGATTGCTAAGGTCAGCAGGGGCGTTGTGGTTTCCCCTAAATCGACAACATCGATACCATTAGACAGCAACTTTTTTAGCAAGTTGGTTTTGTATTTTTTTAGCTCAGAGGTCCCCGTGTAGCCTATGACGTAAGATGTGATCGAGGCGTGATGGGCAAAGTTTGCGACACCTGCTGCCAATTGATCGAGGCGATTATCGTCCTGCTCTAAGCTATCAAATTGGCAGCTGATATAGCCATGGTCTGACAGTCGCCAACCTAAAATTTCAGTTTCGTCGGAGTCAACGTCGGCTGCGCCCGGGATTGTTGATGAGCGGTTGGCAGTGGCAGGCTGAGAACTGTTTACTGATGACTTGACTCCGAGCTGGCTTGGTACGGCAATATTTTTACGACGGCTGATAGCGCTGAGTTGGCGCAACATGATAGCCAGCGGTTTTAGCGCGCCATGATTAAGTCTGATTGGTATTCGCGTATCCACAGTATCGAGGATGACCGTTACGTCATCGGCGAGTTGTTTTGGTAAGCGCGTAATTAATAGCCAAAAAGCGATACCGATTCCGGTTATGAGCAGGAGCCAAGTGATCCAAGGGAGAGCAAAGTTGGTGACTCCCGAGGGTCGGGTTACTGCAGCAACCTGAAGAATCCACTGCGTACCAGGGATCTGGGCGGACCCAGATATTGTTCCGATGTCGTCAGGTGTATCAAGAATGGTAATCGGTGGCTCGTCGTCAAAACTCTGCACCAGAGCCACTTTATGTGACTCTGTTGGCGCTGCCATTGCGGCCAGAATTTCTCCCGGAAACTGTGCCAGTAAAACACCGCCCTCGGCACTATCACCCCAGGGCGAGGCGACCGCGATTGTCCATTGCCCGTTAAGCTTCACTGCCTCAGGAGTTGGTTTTTGGTTGTTGTAAGCTCGTCTTACTAGGTCCAACAGAATATGCGATGTCAATCCGAAGTCGGAGGGGTCTAGACTGGCAACACCCAGATCACTCAGTCGGATAACGGTCAGCGTTGCCGCGCTGGCAAGTGCCTGTCGCTCCGCTTCATCGATCGACTTTTCTGCCGATAGATTTAACGATTGTGCTGCCTGCTCGACTCGTGATTGTGCGCCGTCGATCAGTGCACCAATCGCATTGGCCTGATGTGTCGCTATGGCCTGTGAAGTCCTCGACTGTGCATCAGCTGTGTAATTGGGAAGAGCCCAAACGGCTAACCAAATCAGTACCAAGACTGATGGCAAGCTCGCGAAAGCCAATACCAATGCAGCTATTGAGCGATAGGCACTATCGCTGCCTTGGATGTCGCCTTCGGGCGTTAAATGCGCGGGTTCGCTACTCATAGCATTGTCACTAGATGATTTACCAAATGACTCGCTAATACCCGCTTATTCATGGGTTTTAGCTCGTGAGTTGCATCAGATGACAGGAGCATACCGGCGTTAAATTCACTGTCGAAACCAATGGTTTTGTCTGAGACATCGTTGACGAAGATGCAATCGATGGCCTTTTCGATCAACTTTTTATGGGCATATGCTTCGGTATTCTCAGTCTCCGCCGCAAAGCCCATAACAACCTTTGGTCTATCGTCTATGCGAGCCACCTCCGCGATAATATCGGGGTTGGCCACGAGCTCAATAACGGCGCTAGATTTATTGCCACGTTTTATCTTTTCATTCGCCACCGATGCTGGTCGAAAATCCGCGACGGCAGCGGCACCGATAAACACATCGGATGAAGCAGCTTCTCTTATCGCAGCTTCATGCATTTCGAGAGCGGTAGTCACCCGAATGACTGAGACCGCCGGGTCTGCTGTCAAGGCGACTGGGCCCGATATCAGTGTGGTCAATGCGCCGGCTTCAGCGCAGGCATTTGCAAGAGCGTAGCCCATTTTTCCAGAGCTATGGTTGCTTAGGTAGCGGACAGGACAGATGGGTTCACGGGTGGGGCCGGCAGTGATGACGACTCGCCGTCCCTCAAGTAATCGAGAGCTAAAATGGGTAGCGATATTGAGCACCATATCCGTCGGCTCCATGAGCCTGCCGGTGCCGATATCACCACAGGCCTGGCTGCCCGAGTCGGGCCCCAAAAACTTGATGCCTCGATCTTGCAAGGTCGACACATTGGCTTGGGTTGCTTCGTTAGCCCACATGCCCTGATTCATCGCTGGTGCCACAAACAAGGGAGCTGGAGAGGCTAGAACGCAGGAGGTTAATAGGTCATCAGCGCGTCCATCGCAAAGCCGTGCCAGTGAATCCGCGCTGGCCGGTGCAATGATTATTGCGTCTGCCCATCGTGCCAATTCGATGTGCCCCATGCCAGCTTCCGCTTCGGTGTCGAGTAGCTCAGTGTGCACAGGATGCCCCGAAACGGCTTGCATCGTTAGTGGTGTGATGAACTCCTGCGCGCCGGCAGTCATGATGACTCTGACAGACGCGCCCGCTCGCGATAACTCGCGCACAAGCTCGGCCGACTTATAGGCAGCAATACTTCCTGTTACACCAATGATGAAATTTCGATTCGTAAGCTGTGCCATCGCGTTTCTGGGCATGGGAACCTTCTGCTAACGGTAGCATTACGCCTTGTTCTTTGACAGAGCGTTTAAGCCAAAACCAAGGGCCGAAGTGACAACAACATGCACAATTACAACGTCAATTTAACCCGCTTTGTACTAGCCGATCTGTTGGATAACCCCGGCGCTGAGCGTGCGATTTTGTCGCTTGCCGGTTCTGGAGCGTCCTCGCTGCTCAGTCTCGGCGGCCTGATTCATCGAATTATTGAGGACGGCAGGCTGGCTGTAGATGTCGACCACGTGTCACGACGGCGGTTGCAGGCAGCGATTTCCCTAAATCGCCTGATTCAAAGCGACAAGCTCTCAGTCCATCACCTCATTGATAGTCCTAGCGCATGCTTCGACTATCTGAGTGCTTCAATCGGCTATAGCTCGCGTGAGCGTTTTATGGCGTTATACCTCTCGGCGAGAAAACATTTACTTGCCAGCGAGACCCTATTTCAGGGCGACATTGCTAGCGCCGCTGTTTACCCGCGCGTTGTTGTAACCCGCGCGCTTGTTCATCATGCGTCCTCGGTCATCGTTGCTCACAACCATCCCTCGGGCTCGATTGAGCCGAGTCGCTCGGATATTGACGTGACTTATCGGTTACGAGATGCCCTGCAGACTTTGGATATTGAGCTAGTTGATCATGTTGTGGTGTCAGGTGCGGATTGTTTGAGTTTGCGTGAGGCAGGTTATCTTTAAAGTCTTTTGTTGCCTCCGAAGGCTCGCTTTGGTATCTTACCGCTCCTTTTTTTTGTGGGCTGAATTCATGTCTCGCGTATGTCAAGTAACAGGTAAGCGTCCAATGACCGGCAACAACGTGTCGCACGCGAAAAATAGAACGCGACGGCGTTTCTTACCTAACCTCCATAACCATCGGTTTTGGGTGGAATCTGAAAAGCGCTTTGTTTCGCTTCGCGTATCTCCTAAAGGCATGCGAATTATAGATAAGCGCGGTATTGAAACCGTACTGTCGGAGCTCCGTGCTCGCGGCGAAAAAGTGTGAGGTAAAGAGCAATGCGTGAAAAAATCCGAATGAACTCGACGGCTGGTACAGGCCACTTCTACACTACTGACAAGAACAAGCGGACCATGCCCGATAAGCTTGAGATGAAGAAATATGACCCGGTGGCACGTAAGCACGTGATCTACAAGGAAGGTAAAATCAAGTAGCACCGACTTGATTTGCGAAGGCCCCGTTTTTCGGGGCTTTTTTTTGTCTCGGTTTTGATTCTCATTCGGCCCGCTTGCCACAACGTGAGGAATCAGATGTGTTAGATCGCCGTCAGATCTGAACAATGCTCATCAAAACTGATGCGTTAACGGCCTCGTGAGTTTGTGTAGAGTGGAGCTATGCCAGAGCTACCAGAAGTAGAAACAACAAAACGGGGTATTGCCCCTCACGTCGTATCGCAATGCGTGACGTCGGTAATTGTTAGAGAGTCGAGGTTGCGTTGGCCGGTACCCGATGATCTCGCTGACATTTTGAGCGGACAGACTTTTGATGGAGTGAGCCGCCGAGCAAAATATTTGCTGTTAGAAACCGAGTTAGGCGCGCTGATGGTGCATCTAGGCATGTCTGGATCGCTGCGCTTGGTCTCGCCTGGCGAGCCGCTGAAAAAGCACGATCATATCGATATTGGACTCAGCAACGGTCTGACCCTCCGCTACCATGACCCGCGTCGTTTTGGCAGTGTTCATTGGCTTGATGATGCCGGCAACCATCCACTGTTGAGCCACTTAGGCCCGGAGCCACTGTCTGACGATTTCAACTCCGATTACTTATTCGCTAAGTCGAGGCGCCGGAACTCCTCGGTGAAGCAATTCATCATGGATGCGACAGTCGTCGTTGGGGTGGGCAATATATACGCCAATGAAGCGTTATTTATGTCGGGTATCCGTCCCGATCGAGCCGCTAACCGGATTAGTAATATTCGTTATCAGCGTTTGGTTCAGGCAATTAAGCAAGTGTTGGATTTTGCTATTGGTGTCGGTGGCACAACGCTCAGAGATTTTGTCGGCGGCGATGGCAAAGCTGGCTATTTTGCTCAGCAATTATCGGTTTATGGGCGAGGTGGCCAAGCCTGCGGTAGCTGTGGACGCGCGCTTAAGGAAATTCGTCAGTCCAACCGAAGTAGCGTCTTCTGCCAAAGCTGCCAGCGTTAGCTCGACACTTTATCTTTAAGCGCCTTCGCCACAACTGGTGGAACAAATGCGTCAAACTCGCCACCCATCAAAGCAATTTCCCGGACCAGAGAAGATGAGATGAAACCTAGATTTTCAGCGGGGGGTAGAAAAAGCGTTTCAAACTTTGGGTACATCGTCCGGTTCATATTCGCTAGCTGACTTTCATATTCGAAGTCAGTGACGGA
>LXNH01000268.1_pt1 | contig 13204 bp, 12 predicted proteins | sample 809111 | NCBI WGS metagenome assembly LXNH01 (sample SAMN04870528, study PRJNA318959) | seawater metagenome | biome: 00002010; material: water; isolation source: marine seawater | place: Greece: Milos, Mediterranean Sea | collected 2013-05-29 | depth 5-7 m
TCGCCAGTGGGCCTGGTTCGCCACCATCGCCATGGGTTTTCTCAACATGGGCAATATCTTCAGCGGCCGCATCCTGCCGCTCCTGATCGGCCTGGCGTTCCTGTGGCTGCCGGCCAGCCTGGCGGACAAGATGTCAAAGGACGACTGAGGCATGGGCAAGTTCATCTACGCCATCTACGCCATCATCGTGGTCATGGCCGCCACCGGCGCCAATTCCCCCAGTGCGCGCATGAGCAGCGGCGGGGGCAGCAGTTGGGGGGGCGGCTATTCGGGCAGTTCGGGCTGGTCGTCGGGCGGGTCGCACAAGTGACCCTGCACGCGACGCCCGGCCGCCACATCCTGGCCGATTTCCACGGCGTGTCCGCCAGCCTGCTGGGCGACGCGCAAGCGCTCGAACGCGAACTGTTGCGGGCCGCCGAGGCCGCCGGGGCGCGGGTGCTGGGCACCCATTTCCACCATTTCGGCGCGGGCGCCGGCGTGACCGGCGTGGTCATGCTGAGCGAGTCGCACATCAGCGTCCATTCCTGGCCCGAGCACCAGTTCGCGGCGCTCGACATCTTCATGTGCGGGGCCGCCCGCCCCGAACTGGCGCTCGAATGCCTGCGGGCGGCGCTGGGCCCGGACTCGGCGCGCGTCACCACGGTCGAGCGCGGCTGAGCGCGGCGCCGGCCTTTCCCGTTCCCCCTTGCATTGACTTGGCGCAAGCCGCCCCGGGGCGCAAATTGACGAGCGTTATATACCTCTATATATTTCGTTACCGAGATAGATCTTGCCCGAGGAGAGCTTCATGTTGCGCAAACATCCGATCCTGGCGCTGGCGCTGGCCCTGGCCGCCGCGTGCTGGGGGCCCGCCGTCCATGCCGGCGAGCTGGTCGTGTCGGCCGCCGCCAGTCTGACCAATGCCTTCAAGGCGGTGGCGCAGGCCTACGAAAAGGAGCATGCCGGCAGCAAGGTCATCCTGAACTTCGGCGCTTCCGACGTGCTGCTGCAGCAGATCATCAAAGGCGCGCCCGCCGACGTGTTCGCGTCCGCCGACCAGAAGGCGATGGACAAAGCGGTCAAGGAAAAGGCCGTCAAGGCCGACACCCGCGTGGATTTCGCCGCCAACCAGGTCGTGCTGATCGTGCCGGCCGACAGCAAGGCCGGCATTACCGCGCTCAAGGACCTGACGCGCGACGATATCAAGCGCGTCGCCTATGGCAACCCGGCTTCGGTGCCGGTGGGCCGCTACACGCAGGGCGCCTTGCAGGCCGCCGGCCTGTGGGATGCGGTGCAGGCCAAGGCGGTGCTGGCGCAGAATGTGCGCCAGAGCCTGGACTACGTCTCGCGTGGCGAGGTCGATGCCGGCTTCGTGTTCGCCACCGACGCGGCCATCATGCCGGACAAGGTCAAGGTTGCCGTGCGCGTGCCGTCGCAGACCCCGGTCACGTATCCCATCGCCCTGACCGCGCGCGATGCCGCCACGAAGGAGGCGCAGCGCTTCGTGGCCTATGTGATGTCGCCGGCCGGCCAGGAGATCCTGGCGCGCTACGGTTTCCAGAAACCCTGAGGCCGTGGCCAGATTCGATCGCGGTATGTGATGAACGATCCGGTTTGGGTGCCCCTGCTGCTGACCCTGAAAGTGGCGGGCTGGGCCACGTTGCTGGCCACGGTGGCCGGTACCGCGGCCGCCTATGGCCTGTCGCGCTGGCGCTGGCCTGGGCGTGACCTGCTGGACGCGGTCCTGACCTTGCCGCTGGTGTTGCCGCCGACGGTGCTGGGCTATTACCTGCTGGTGCTGCTGGGCCGGCGCGGCGTGTTCGGCGAGAAGCTGGCGGCGCTGGGGATCGAGCTGGTGTTCACCTGGCAGGGCGCGGTCATCGCGGCCTCGGTGGTGGCTTTTCCATTGGTATTCAAGTCGGCCCGCGCCGCCTTCGAAAACGTTGATCCGCAACTGGAAAGCGCGGCGCGCGTGCTGGGCGTATGCGAGGCGGGCGTGTTCTTCCGTGTGACGCTGCCGCTGGCGGCGCGCGGCATTGTCGCCGGCGTGCTGCTGGCGTTCGCCCGCGCGCTGGGCGAGTTCGGCGCCACGCTGATGATCGCTGGCAATCTGCCGGGCCGCACCCAGACCCTGTCGGTCGCCATCTACGAAGCGGTGCAGGCCGGCGACGACGCCACCGCCAATTTCCTGGTGCTGGTGACCTCCATCACCTGCGTGGTGGTGCTGGTGGCGGCCGGCAAGCTGGTGCCGCTGCGCGGCCGGCGCAGTGGAGGCGGGCAATGAGCGTCGACCTGCGCATTCGCAAGAACATGGTGTCGGGCGACCGGCATTTTTCGCTGGACGTGGCGTTCTCGTCAGTGGCCAAGCGCATTGCGCTGTTCGGCCCCTCCGGCGCTGGCAAGAGCCTGACGCTGCGGGCCGTGGCCGGCCTGCTGCGGCCCGATGGCGGCCGCATCGTGGTCAATGGCCGGGTGCTGTTCGATTCCGCGGCCGGCGTCAGCGTCGCGCCGCAGGCGCGCCGCGTGGCCTACCTGTTTCAGGACTACGCGCTGTTTCCGCACCTGACCGTGGCGCAGAACATCGCCTTCGGCTCGCGCCGCGGCTGGTTCAATCCGCCCCGGCGCGCGGTCTCGCCCGAGGCGCGGCGCTGGGTCGATGCGTTCGAGCTGGGCGCCATCGTTGGCAGCTATCCCCACGAGATATCGGGCGGGCAGAAGCAGCGCGTGGCGCTGGCGCGCGCGCTGATGCTCGAACCCGACATCCTGTTGCTGGACGAGCCGTTCTCGGCGCTCGATGCGCAGCTGCGCGGCAAGATGCGGCAGGAACTGAATGCGCTGCAGCGCCGGCTGGACGTGCCGATGTTGCTGATCACGCATGATCCGGCCGATGTCGAGGCCTTGGCCGACGAAGTGTTCGAGGTGCGCGAGGGCCGGGTGCGGCGCCGCGACGAAGACGTCGGCATCTGAACGCGGCCGGCCTGCCGCGCGGCAGGCCGCGCAAACGCCGGGCCGCGCCGGGCGCCGGCTCAGTCCAGCACGCCCAGGATCACGCTGGACGCCTTGAAGATGGCCACCGCCTGCGCGCCTTCGTCCAGGCCCAGGTCGAGCGCGCTGTCATGGGTGACGATGGCCGCCAGGGTGGTGCCGCCCGCCAGGCTGATCAGGATTTCGCTGTTGACCGCGCCGGTGCGCACCGCCGCGATCGTGCCCGACAACTGGTTGCGGGCCGACAGCCGCAGGCCGGCGCCCGGCGCGCCGACGATGACCGACGAGGCCTTGACCAGCGCCAGGGCTTCCTTGCCCGGCGCCAGTTCCAGTTCCTGGGTGCTGTCGCGGGTGATGGTGGCGGTGATGATCTGGTCGCCAGCGATACGTAGCAGGATTTCGTCGTTGACGGCCCCGGAGCGCACCTCGATCACGGTGCCCATGAGTTTGTTGCGGGCGCTGGTTTTCAGCATGAATCGCCTCATCAAATCGAGATCGCCGCTGGCGTCGACGCCGGCGCGCGCCAGGTTTTCCATGAATCTTCGGTGTTCGGATTCGAGCGCGCGGAAGGTCGCGATCAGGCCGCGGGCCCGGTCGGTCAGGCGCGTGCCGCCGCCGCCTTTGCCGCCGGCCGCGCGCAGCACCAACGGTTCGCCCGCCAGGTTGTTCATGGCATCGATGGCATCCCAGGCGCCCTTGTAGCTCATGCCCACCGCGCGCGCCGCGGCGGTGATCGAGCCGGTGGCGTCGATCTGCGCCAGCAGGTCTATGCGGTTCTTGCCGCCCCAGTTTTGGGTGCCGGAACGAAACCAAATCGAGCCGTCGAGTTCCAACATGGGTATCAGGTGTGGTCAGGGTCTGGAAGTCAGCCCCGAGTGTAATGGAGCCTGCGCCGCCGGTCGGGAAATATGCGATGAGAATGAGATGCTGTTGAAACTTTATCCGCTTCGCGGCACTATGGGTGCGCTCAGGATGTGTTGATGGGTGTAGACGCAGGGGGCGCTCGCGGCCCCGCCTTCCAGGAGATCGACATGAACGCGCTGAAATTGCTGGCATCGGGTTCCATGGTGGCGCTACTGGCGGCTTGTGCCACCGGGCCCACCGTCAAGAGCGACTACGACCATCAGGCGGATTTCTCCCGCTACCGGACCTTCGGCTACATGTCGCCGCTGGGCACCGACAAGGCCGGCTACAGCACCCTGCTGACCGAACGCCTCAAGAACGCCACGCGCGGCCAGATGGAAATGCGCGGCTATGTCTACAGCGCCGTCGATCCTGACCTGCTGGTCAACTTCAACGGCAAGCTGCGGCAAAAAACCCAGGTGACCGAGGCGCCGCCGCCGATGGGACCGTATTACGGCTACCGCTCCGGCTTCTATGGCGGCTGGCCCGGCTATGGCTGGGGCGACACCGTCTACCAGTACACCGAAGGCACTCTCAATATCGACCTGATCGACTCGCGCCGCAAGCAACTGGTGTGGGAAGGGGTCGCGGTCGGCGAGGTGCGCAACCCCGAAATGGCGGCGTCGGCGCAGCGCGTCGACAAGGCCGTGGCCGAGATCTTCGCCAAGTATCCCTTCCGCGCAGGCATCGCCACGCCGCAACTGCCGGACAAGACCAAGCCCTAGTTTTCTGCAAGGAGCCCGCATGAGTACACGCAGCAAGGCCGCCCCCCCGGATACCGGCAAAACGCCGCCCTATGACACCGTGGCCCTGGTGCTGCAAGGCGGGGGGGCTCTGGGGTCCTACCAGGCCGGCGTGTACCAGGGGCTGCACGAGGCGGGCATCCGTCCCAACTGGATTTCCGGCATTTCGATCGGCTCGATCAATGCGGCCATCATCGCCGGTTCGCCCGAGGACGAGCGGGTCGAGCGGCTGCGCGGGTTCTGGGAAAGCATCTGCCGGCCGGCCGGATTCGCGTCGGTGCCATGGGGCGACACGCTGGCCGGCATGTTCGAGGGCATTCCCTTCGGCTTCGGTTCGCCCGCCATGAACGGCCAGTTGTCGGCCTTCCAGGCTTTGTTTTCGGGCCAGCCGGGGTTCTTCAAGCCGCGCTTTCCGCCACCCTACTGGGTGCATGGCAAGGGCGCCGCGTCCACCAGTTTCTATGACACCACCCCGTTGATGGCGACCCTGCGCGAGTACATCGATTTCGACCTGCTCAATTCGGGCGCGGTGCGCGCCAGCTTCGGCGTGGTCAATGTGCGCAGCGGCAACTTCGCTTATTTCGACACCCAGACGCATACACTCGGGCCCGAACACATCATGGCCTCGGGCGCCTTGCCGCCGGGGTTTCCGTCGGTCGAGATCGACGGCGAGCATTATTGGGACGGCGGCATGGTGTCCAATACGCCGCTGGCCCAGGTGCTGACCAGCGATAACCTGCGCGACACGCTGGCCTTCCAGGTCGATCTGTGGCCCGCCCGCGGGGGGCTGCCGACCTCCCTGGAGGAAGTGGCCGAGCGCCAGAAGGACATCCAGTATTCCAGCCGTACCCGCATGGTCACCGACCAGTTGCGGCGCGTGCTGAAACTGCGCCACTGCTTGCAGCAACTCCTCGAGCGGCTGCCCGAAAAAGAGCGCGGCGCGTCCGAGCTGGCGGAAATCCGCCGGCTGGCCAAGATCCCGGCCACCAACATCATCAACCTGATCTACGAGGCCAAGCATCGCGAGCGCTTCTCGAAGGACTACGAGTTCGGCACCGAGGCCATGCGCGAGCACTGGGAGTCGGGGCTGGCCGATATTCGCCAGACGCTGGCCAAGCCCGACGTCCTGGCGCGGCCTACCCAGGATAGCTGCTTCGTGGCCCACGACATCCACCGCAACGGCAAGCGCACTGCTTGACCGGCAGGGGGCTCGGACTTGTCTGATTCGCAGGGGGTGGCGCCGCACAAGCGGGGCATCGACGGTAGTCTTTCGGCAAGACTTGAAACCTTGTTCCGGTGCCGACCACTGCCTTCGTCTGGTGGCTCGTCCCGGTGGAGACTTCGCCATGACCATCCGTGCCCCGCATTCCAGCCCGCTCGTGTCCGCTTCCGCGCCGCGGCCGACCCCTGCCGCCGCCGGGACCGGCCCGTCGCCGCTGGCCGCCGGGCCGGTCTCGATCGAGACCGCCGCCGGGCAGTTTCCCGTCCGCCTCGATGGCTGGTGGAGCCTGCTCTACCATGGCTGGACCCTGCTGACGCCGCAAGGCACGCGCCTGGACCTGACCGAGGTCGAGCGCGCCTGCTTCCAGTGCCTGCTGCGCAATCCGCGCAAGGAGCTGTTGCGTGAAGAACTTGCGGTGCTGCGCGAGGAATTGATGCTGCCGCGCCAGAGCACCAATCTGCGGGCCTTGAACGTGGCGATCTGCCGGCTGCGGCGCAAGGTGCGGCAGGCGGGCGGGCGGCTGCCGCTGCATACGGTGCATGGCGTGGGCTATGTCTTCCTGGGCAACCTGCAAGAGGTCGCCGACGTCTGAGCGGCGTTGTCAAAATCCCCTCGCGAGGCCCCTCGCCGCTGTGAAAATCGGTGATTTCCCCAATAACTGAGTTACATTAACGGGCTATTCACGTGTCACTGGCGGGGTGCGGGGTTTTGCTTTGATCGCAATGGCTTATTGCGGTCAAATACAGCGGTCGGACACGGCCGCTGTGAATCCGCGGCCGCCTTCGGCAACCGGACACGGCGGTTGGCAGACGCCGTCACATTGTTGCGGTCGCTTGGCGCGGTTAACTTCGCGGGGGTTTCAATGCGGTTTTCGCCTAAACGTGTCTCAGGTCTGGTTCTTTCCGGGGGCGTCCTCGCGCTGTTGTTGGCGGGGTGCGGTGAAAAGCCGCAAATGAACCCTGGCATGCCCCAGGTCAGCGTCATCACGGTGCAACCGCAGCGTACTCCCATCATTTCCGAATTGCCCGGCCGGGTCGACGCCGTGCGCGATGCCCAGATCCGCGCGCGGGTCACGGGTATCGTCCAGAAGATCGCCTTCGAACAGGGCGGCGACGTCAAGGAAAAACAGCTGCTGTTCAAGATCGATCCGGCGCCGTACAAGGCCGCCTACGATCAGGCCACGGCGCAGCTCAAGCAGGCCCAGGCCAACCTGTTCAGCGCCAAGCTGCTGGCCGACCGCTACGCGCCGCTGGTCAAGGCCAACGCCGTCAGCAAGCAGGAATATGACAACGCCGTGGCGGCCTACCGCCAGGCCGATGCGACCGTGGCCGCGGCCAAGGCGGCACAGGACAACGCTGCCATCAACCTGGGTTACACCGATGTCACCTCGCCCATCACGGGCCGTATCGGCAAGCCGCTGGTGACCGAGGGCGCGTTGGTCGAGGCCACCTCGGCCACGCAGATGGCCACGGTGCAGCAGCTCGACCCGATCTACGTCGACTTCACCCAATCCACCTCCGACCTGGCCGCGCTGCGCCGCGCCTTCGCCAGCGGCAAGCTGCAACAGGTGGGCAAGGATGCCGCCCGCGCCACCGTGGTGCTGGAAGACGGTTCCGAATATGACCATGCCGGCAAGCTGCTGTTCACCGGCATCACCGTGGATCCCAGCACCGGCCAGGTCAACCTGCGCGCCGAGGTGCCGAATCCCGATGGCATCCTGCTGCCCGGCATGTACGTGCGCGTGCGCCTGGAGCAGGGCGTGGACGACAAGGCCCTGATGGTGCCGCAGCAGGCGCTGCAGCGCACGGCCGATGGCTCGCAGAGCCTGATGCTGGTCAAGGACAACAAGATCGAACAGTTGCCCGTCACCACCGGCGGTGCGATCAAGGACAAGTGGATCATCACCAGTGGCCTGAAGGCCGGCGACGTCGTGGTGGTCGAGGGTTTCCAGAAGATCCGTCCCGGCGCGCCGGTGCAGGCCAGTCCCTGGAACAAGTCGGGCGCCGCGCCCGCCGCGGGCGGCCAGCCGGCGCAGCCCGGCGCCAAGCCGGCCGAGCCGGGGGCCAAGCCGGCCGAACCGGCGCAACAGGCCCCGCAGAAATCGTAAGCGGCTCGCAGCGCAACGCGCTGCGTTCCTCTTTGGTGAGCATCGCTTTCAGAGTCAGCCCACATGCCGCAATTTTTTATTGATCGACCAATCTTCGCCTGGGTAGTCGCCCTGTTCATCCTGCTGGCGGGGATACTGGCCATCCCCAACATGCCGGTTTCGCAGTACCCCGACGTGGCGCCGCCGGCCATCACCATCACCGCGACCTATCCGGGCGCGTCGGCCAAGGAAGTGGCCGAATCGGTCACCAGCATCATCGAGGACAAGCTCAACGGCGCCAAAGGCCTGATCTACTACGAGTCGGTGAGCGATTCCTATGGCACCTCGACCATCACCGCCACCTTCGCGCCCGGGCGCGATCCGGACCTGGCGCAGGTGGACGTGCAGAACCGGGTATCCAACGTCATCGCCCAGTTGCCGTCCGCGGTGCAGCAGCAGGGCCTGAAGTACGAGCAGACCAGTACCGGTTTCCTGATGATCGTGACGCTGTCGTCGACCGACGGTTCGCTCGATCAGACGGCCCTGGCCGACTACATCACCCGCAACGTCCAGAATCCGGTGTCGCGGGTGTCGGGCGTGGGCCAGTTCCAGCTGTTCGCGGCGCCGCGCGCCATGCGCATCTGGGTCGACCCGGCCAAGCTGGTGGGCTTCAACCTGAGCATGGCCCAGGTCAACCAGGCCATCTCCTCGCAGAACGTGCTGGTGTCGGGCGGCAGCATCGGCGCGCCGCCCAACCCCGATTCGCAGCGCATCACCGCCACCGTGGTGGCCAATGGCCAGCTCAGCACCGTCGAAGGCTTCGGCAAGATCGTGCTGCGCGCCAACACTGACGGCTCCAAGGTGCTGCTGCGCGACGTCGCCCGCATCGAGGTCGGCGCCGACAACTACCAGTTCGGCGCCCGCCTGAACGGCAAGCCGACGGCCGCCTTCGCCATCGTGCTCTCGCCGGACGCCAACGCGCTGGCCACCGCCCAGGGCGTGCGCCAGCAGATGGATCAGTTGTCCAAGTACTTCCCCGGCAATATCACCTACGCCATTCCCTACGACACCGCGCCCTACGTCAAGGTCTCGATCGAGCAGGTGCTGCACACCCTGGCCGAGGCCATGGTGCTGGTGTTCCTGGTGATGTACCTGTTCCTGCAGAATGTGCGCTACACCCTGATTCCGGCGCTGGTGGTGCCGGTGGCCATGCTGGGCTCGTTCGCGGTCATGCTGGCGCTGGGATTCTCGATCAACGTGCTGACCATGTTCGCCATGGTGCTGGCCATCGGCATCCTGGTGGATGACGCCATCGTGGTGGTCGAGAACGTCGAGCGGATCATGGCGACCGAAGGCCTGCCGCCCAAGGAGGCCACCAAGAAAGCCATGCCGCAGATCAGCGGCGCCATCGTCGGCATCACACTGGTGCTGGTGACGGTGTTCCTGCCGTTGGCCTTCATGAGCGGGTCGGTGGGGGTGATCTACCGCCAGTTTTCGGTGGCCATGGCCGTGTCGATCTTCTTCTCGGCGCTGCTGGCGCTGACCTTCACGCCGGCGCTGTGCGCGACCATTCTCAAGCCGGTGCCCAAGGGCCACCATGACGAGAAGAAGGGTTTCTTCGGCTGGTTCAACCGCAAGTTCGACGCCACCACGCACGGCTACCAGAACTGGGTGTCGCGCATCCTGCACAAGGGCGGCCGCATGATGCTGGCCTTCCTGGTGCTGGTGATCCTGCTGGGTTGGCTGTATCTGCGCCTGCCGTCGTCGTTCCTGCCCGAGGAAGACCAGGGTTACGTGATCAGCAACATCGAACTGCCCACCGGCGCCAGCGCCAACCGCACGGTGGAGGTGATCGAGGAAGTCGAGGACTACTTCCGCCAGATTCCCGCGGTCGAGAACATCATCACCGTGCAGGGTTTCAGCTTCAACGGTAACGGCCTGAACGCCGCCATCGCATTCACTACGCTCAAGGATTTCAAGGACCGCAAGGGCAAGGGCGATTCGGCCGGCGCCATTGCGTTCAATGCCTTCCAGAAGCAACTGATGGGCATCCACGACGCCATGGTGTTCACGTTGGTGCCGCCCGCGATCTCGTCGCTGGGCAACGCCACCGGTTTCGACCTGCGTTTGCAGGATCGCGGCGCGGCCGGCACCGACGCGCTGGCCGCGGCCACCGGGCAACTGATGGGCATGGCCATGAAGAGCCCGATGCTGTCGCAGGTGCGCATCACCGGCCTGTCGGCCGGCGCGCAGCTGACGCTGGACATCGACCGCGACAAGGCGGCCGCCTTGGGCGTCAACTTCGACGAGGCGGCCACGCTGATCTCCACTGCCGTCGGGTCTGCCTATCTGAGCAAGTTCCCCAACCTGGGCCGGATGCAGAACATCTGGGTGCAGGCGGATGCGCCGTACCGCATGCAGCTGTCCGACGTGCTCAAGCTCAACGCCCGCAACGCGCAGGGTGGCATGGTGCCGCTGTCGGCATTCGTGTCGGCCAAGTGGTCGCAGGGCCCGGTGCAGGTGGTGCGCTACAACAGCTACGAATCCATGCGCATCGGCGGCAGCGCCGCGGCCGGCTACACCACCGGCCAGGCCATGGAAGAGATGGAAAGGCTGGTGGGTCAGCTGCCGCAAGGCTTCGGCTACGAATGGACCGGGCTGTCCTACCAGGAACGCCAGGCCGGCAACCAGGCCCCGATCCTGATGGGCCTGTCGCTGCTGGTGGTGTTCCTGGTGCTGGCCGCGCTGTATGAAAGCTGGGCCATCCCGATCTCGGTGATGCTGGTGGTGCCCCTGGGCATGCTGGGCGCGGTGGCGCTGGTCAGCGCGCTGGGCATGTCCAACGACGTGTACTTCCAGGTGGGCATGGTGACGGTGATCGGGCTGGCGGCCAAAAACGCCATCCTGATCGTGGAGTTCGCCAAGGACCAGTACGCCCGCGGCATGGGCTTGTACGAGGCGGCGGTGGAAGCCGCGCGCCTGCGGTTCCGGCCGATCCTGATGACCTCGCTGGCCTTCATCCTGGGCGTGGTGCCACTGGCCATGGCCACTGGCGCCGGCGCCGCCAGCCAGCGCGCGGTGGGCCTGGGCGTGCTGGGCGGCATGCTGGCCGCCACGCCGTTCGCGGTGATTTTCGTGCCGACCTTCTTCGTGGTGGTGCTGGGCCTGTTCAAGACCCGCCCGCGCCTGCTGGGCGCCGAGCTGCGCGCGTTCGAGGAAGAGCAGGCGGCCAAGAAGGCGGCCGCGGGGCAGACCCCGCCGGACGCTCCTGCACAAACCAACGGTGGCCAGGAGGGCAAGGAATGAGCGCCCTGATGTTCAAACAGACCGCCTTGTCCGCCTTCGTGGCGGTGGCGTTGGCCGGCTGCTCGCTGGCGCCCGACTACAAGCGTCCCGACGCGCCGGTCTCCGGCAACTGGCCGGACCAGCCCAAGGTGCAGTACGGCGCGTACGCCACACCGACATCGCTGGGCACGCAGCCGGCCGCCGCGGTGGCGCCGCAGGCCGGCACGCCGGCGGCCAGCCTGGGCTGGCGCGATTTCTTCCGTGATCCGCGGCTGCAGCGGCTGATCGAACTGGCGCTGGTCAACAACCGCGACCTGCGCGTGGCGGTGCAGCGGGTCGAAGAGGCGCGCGCCCAGTACGGCGTGCAGCGCGGCGCGCAATGGCCCAGTATCGGCGCCGGCATCCAGGGCCAGCGCCAACGCCTGCCCGAGAATATGCGCCAGCCGGGGGCTGGCTCGATCAGCAGTTCGTACCAGGCCGGCATCGGCCTGACCACTTTCGAGATCGACCTGTTCGGCCGCCTGCGCAATCTGTCGGAAGCGGCGTACCAGCAGTACCTGTCGACCGAGCAGGCGCAAAAGAGCACCCAGATCACGCTGATCGGCGCGGTGGCGCAGTCGTACTTCAACTTGCGCGCGGCGCAAGTGCAGTTGGAACTGACCCAGCGCACGCTGGCCTCGCGCCAGGAGTCGTACAACCTGGTCAAGCGCCGCTTCGACGGCGGGGTCGCTTCCGAGTTGGACCTGAACCAGTCCAAGTCGCTGCTGGATACGGCCTCGGCCGACCTGGCGCAGCTGGCCCGGGCCCAGGCCCAGGCCGTCAATGCGCTGGTGCTGCTGCTGGGCGCGCCGTTGCCTGAGGACTTGCCCGCGCCCGCGCCGTTCGGCCGCGACCAGTTGCTGGCCAGCGTGCCGGCCGGGTTGCCGTCCGACCTGCTGGAGCGCCGCCCGGACATCCTGGCCGCCGAGAACAACCTGAAGTCGGCCAATGCCAATATCGGCGCGGCGCGCGCGGCGTTCTTCCCGACCATCTCGCTGACCGGCCTGTTCGGCGTGGCCAGCCCGTCGCTGGATACGCTGTTCAAGGGCGGGCAGGGCTATTGGAGCTTCTCGCCGTCGATCACCACGCCGCTGTTCGCGGGCGGCAGCATCCGTGAAGGCCTGAACCTGGCCAAGGCGCGCGACAACATCGCGGTGGCGCAGTACGAGCAGACCATCCAGCAGGCGTTCCGCGAAGTCTCGGACGCGCTGGCCGGCGAGGCCACCTATGGCGCCCAGCTGGACGCCCAGCGCGCGCTGCAGGATTCGTCGGCGCGCACGCTGGAACTGTCGAATCTGCGCTATACCAATGGCATCGACAGCTATCTGCAGGTGCAGACCGCGCAAGTGGACTTTTTCAATGCCCAGCTGGCGCTGGTGCAAACCGGCCTGGCCGCGCTGATCAACCGTGTGGAACTCTACAAGGCGTTGGGCGGCGGCTGGGAAGAAACGACGAAAGTGCAATGATAGAACTTGGTGTAAACATCGATCACGTCGCGACCCTGCGGCAGCAGCGTCACACGACCTATCCCGACCCGGTGGCGGCGGCGCTGCGCGCCGAGGACGCGGGCGCCGACCTGATCACGCTGCATCTGCGTGAAGACCGCCGCCACATCCAGGACGCCGACGTTTACGCCATCCGGCCGTTGCTGCGCACCCGCATGAACCTGGAATGCGCGGTCACGCCCGAGATGCTGGAGATCGCCTGCGCGGTCAAGCCCAGCGACGTCTGTCTGGTGCCGGAAAAGCGTACCGAACTGACCACCGAGGGCGGGCTGGAAGTGGCGGGCGCATTGTCGGCGGTGACGGACGCGGTCGGCCTGTTGACGGAAACCGGCATCCGCGTGTCGCTGTTCATCGATCCCGATCCGGCGCAGATCGCGGCCGCCGCCCGCGCCGGCGCGCCGGTCATCGAACTGCATACCGGCGCCTATGCCGACGCCGAGGGCGACGCCGCCGAGGC
>LXNH01000270.1_pt1 | contig 13199 bp, 13 predicted proteins | sample 809111 | NCBI WGS metagenome assembly LXNH01 (sample SAMN04870528, study PRJNA318959) | seawater metagenome | biome: 00002010; material: water; isolation source: marine seawater | place: Greece: Milos, Mediterranean Sea | collected 2013-05-29 | depth 5-7 m
GCCCTACCTGCTGCTGGCGGGCACGGTGCTGGCCGGCTGGCAGATGGCGCGCGCGCTGCTGGTGTCGCTGGACCGCCAGGACGAGGACCCGGCCTTCCACCAGGCCAAGATCGCCACGGCCCAGACCTACGCCCTGCACAAGCTGACCCAGGCGCCCGGCCTGGCGGCGGTGGTGGCCGGCTCGATCGAGTACGCCGTGCAGCCCTGACGCCGCGCGGCGCTGCCACCGAACCCGGAAAGACCGCTGCGGCGGTCTTTTTCCTTGGTGCGCGGCGCCATTAAGCATATAACCATAATGAATAATGAAAAGGATAAAACATATCTAAAATTACTAAGCGGATGTGGGAAACCCGGGTCCGCGGGCAAGCCGCCAGCCGCATCAAAGGCGCCCTCGTTCAGGACCTTTCCTCCATGCTCCGCAAGCTGTTCACCACCGCGCTCCTCGCCGCCACCACGTCCCTCGCTCACGCCGCGCCGCCCGCGCTCGAAATTGGCTACCTGCCGATCCTGCCGGACGCGCAATTGTTCGTGGCGCTGGAAGAAGGCACGCTGCAGGCCAAGGGCGCGCCCGCGCCCAAGCTGGTGCAATTCCAGAGCGGCCCGGCCTTGACCCAGGCGCTGCTGGCCGGGCAGCTCGACGTCGCCTATGTCGGCATCGGCCCGGCGCTGGTGGCCAGCGCCAAGGGCGCCGGCATCAAGGTCGTGGCCTCCAACATCGTCGAACAGGTCAACGTGGTCGCGCTGGGCGCGCTGGCGCCGTATTTCGCCTCGGGCGATCCGGCCACCGCGTTCGCCCGCTTCGCCAAGGACAAGGGCAGAAAGCCGGTCATCGCCAGCTACCCCAAGGGCGCGGTGCCCGAGGCCGCCCTGCAATACTGGCTGCGCCAACGCCTGAAGGCCGATCCGGCCAGCCTCGAACTGATCTACCAGGGCGAAGCGCAGATCCAGCAGTCGCTGCTGACCGGGGCCATCGACGGCGCCGCCATTCTCGAACCCACCGTCACCACCGTGCTGACCCGGCTGCCGGAATCGCGCGTGGTGGCGCGCGGCTCGCAGCTGTTTCCGAACCAACCCGGCGCGGTGCTGCTGGTGCGCGACAAGCTGATCGCCGAACACCCCGAAGCGGTGCAGCAACTGGTCAACGCCCAAGTGGCCGCGACCGCCCTGCTGCGCGACGACCCGGCGCGCACCGCTGCGCATGTGCAGAAATATGTCGGCGGCGGCCGCCTCGACCGCGCGCTGGTGGAAAAGGCCATCCGCAACTCGCATGACCAATTCGTGGCCGACCCGCATGCCATCGTCGGCGCCACCGCCGAACTGCAGGCCTTCCAGGCCAGCCTGGGCACGGTCGGCGCGGCCAGCGCCGACGTCAAGCAGTTGTTCGACACCCGCTTCTACGACAAGGCCGCCCAGCCATGAGCCAGACCGCCCCGGCCCTTGCCGCCCCCGCGGCCCCGGTCCGCAACGGGGCGCCGCCCTGGTTCGCCGCGGCGCGCCGGGCGGCCTACGGCATCTCCGGCCTGGTTATCTTCATCGCCATCTGGAAAGCCGCCCTGCTGTGGCAATGGGCGCCCCCCGGCACCCTGCCCGACCCCTTCGCACTGCCCGCCACGCTGGTCCAGGAATGGCAGTCGGGCCGCCTGCTGCCGGCCATCGGCTCCAGCCTGGTGCATTACTTCTGGGGCCTGGCCGCCGGCACCGCGCTGGGCTTTGCCGTCGGCCTGGCGGCCGCCACGCTGCCGCGCTTCGACCTGGCGCAAGCCTACCTGGCGCGCATCCTGCGGCCGATCCCGCCGCTGGCCTGGGTGGTATTCGCCATCGCCTGGTTCAAGGTCAGCCATGCCGGCGCCGCTTTCGTCATCGCCATCGGCGTGTTCTGGGTCAACTACTTCGCCACCTACAGCGCGGTGCGCAATGTCGACCCGCGCTACTACGAGCTGGCGCGCGCCTTCGGCCATGGCGGCTACCTGGCGCGCGCGCTCGGCGTAACGCTGCCGGCCATCGCGCCCGGCGCGCTGTCGGGCGTGCGCACCGGCATCGGCCAGGCCTGGATGACGCTGATCGCCGCCGAACTACTGGGCGTGCCCGGCATGGGCCAGGAAATGAATGCCGCCGCCGGCGTCGGCGCCTACGACGCGGTGGTGGTCTACATGCTGATCATCTCGCTGGTCTACACACTCTGCGACCTGGCGTTCTCGGCGGTCGAAGGCAAGGTGCTGCAATGGCGTCCGTGATCGAATTCTCCAAACTCTCGTACCGCCATCCGGGCGCCGACGCCCCCGTGATCCAGGGCCTGTCGCTGGCGATCGAGGCGGGCAGTTTCGTGGCCGTGGTGGGCGGCTCGGGCGTGGGCAAGTCCACCCTACTGCGCGCGGCGGCCGGCCTGGCCGACCCCGCCAGCGGCGAAGTCCGGTTCCAGGCGCCCGCGCGCGCGGGCCGCCGCAGCCGCGCCGTGGTGTTCCAGGACAGCCGCCTGATGCCGTGGCGCACGGTCGGCGGCAACGTCGGTTATGGCCTCGAAGGCCTCGGGCTGGATCGCCATGAACGCCAGCAGCGCATCGACGCCGCGCTGCGGCTGACCGGCATGGGCGACTATGGCCGCCGCTGGCCGCACCAGTTGTCCGGCGGCCAGGCGCAGCGCGTCGGCATCGCCCGCGCCCTGGCGGTCAAGCCCGACCTGCTGCTGATGGACGAACCCTTCAGCGCGGTCGACGCCATCACCCGCCGCAACCTGCAGCAGGAATTGATCCGCGTCTGGCAGGGCGCCGGCGCGGCGGTGCTGTTCGTCACCCACGACATCGAGGAAGCGGTGTTCCTGGCCGACAAGGTGGTGGTGCTGGGCGGCCGCCCGGCCAATATCGCCGGCAGCTACGACATCGACCTGCCGCGCCCGCGCGACCGCGCCGATCCGGCATTCGCGCGGCAAGTGGCGGCCATCGCCCACACGCTCGAACATCACTGACCGGACCGCGCCCGCGCCTCTCACGCGCGGCGCGCGCTGGCGCAGTGCGCCGCCGGCGCCGCCTTGCGCGGCAACGTCAATGCCCAGAACAGCGCCGCCGCCAGGCTCAGTCCCAGGCCCAGCGCACATACCCCGAGCCAGCCGGCCCGCGCATAGACGAAGGTCGATGCGATCGACCCGAGCCCGCTGCCCACCGCGTAGAACATCATGTAGCCGCCGACCAGGCGGCTATGGGCCTGCGCGCTGATGGAAAAGATCATGGCCTGATTGGTCACGTGCAGCGCCTGCGCAGCGATGTCCAGCACCAACACGCCCAGCGCCAACGCCCACAGGCTCCGGTCCAGCAGCGCGATCGGTCCCCAGGCCAGGCACAGCAGCGCCAAGCCGGCGCCGGTGGTGAGTTGGGCATGGCCCCTGTCCGCCAGCCGGCCGGCCCGCGCCGCCACCAGCACGCCCGCCACGCCCACCAGCCCGAACGCGCCCACCGCGCTAGGCGTCAACGAATACGGCGGCGCGCTCAGGGGCAGCACCAGCGCCGTCCAGAACGCGCTGAAGACGGCGAACATCAGCAGCGCGATCATGCCGCGCACCCGCAGCACCCGCTCACTCGCCAGCAGCGTGAGCATCGAGCGCAGCAGCGCGCCATAGCCCAGTCCCGCGGCCGGCAGGGCGCGGCGCGGCAGCCAGCGGGCCAAGGCCAGCGCCAGCAAGGCGGCCAGGCCAGCGGACACCAGGTAGACCGCGCGCCATCCCCACAGGTCCGCCACCGCGCCGGCCAGGGTGCGCGCCAGCAACAGCCCGATCACCACGCCGCCCTGCACCGCGCCGACCACCCGCCCCCGCTCGCCCGGCGCCGCCAGCACGGCCGACAAGGCCAGCAGGCCCTGGGTCATGGCGGTGCCGAGCAGGCCCAGCGCCAGCATCCCGGCCAGCAGCCACGGCGCGGCGGACGCCAGCGCCACCGCGGCCAGCGCCAGCACCAGCAGCCCCAGCTGCGCCAGCATGAGGCGGCGCCGGTCGAACAGGTCGCCCAGCGGCACCACCAGCGCCAGCGCCAGCGCGCAGCCCAACTGCGTCGCGGTGACGACGATGCCCACCGCGCCCTCGTCCAGGCGGAACTCGCGGCCCATGGCGTCCAGCAAGGGTTGCGCGTAATACACGTTGGCCACGCTCAATGCGCAGGCCACCGCCAGCAGCAGCACCAGCGCGGTGGGCATGCCGCCGGCGGATGGCGGCGCCAGGGGGGAAGGATCGGTTCGGTCAGACATGGCGGCCTTTTTGGTTTTATTAAGAAACCAGAATGCTAGGCCTTAAGGTTTTATAATGCAACCTTATAATCGACATTCATCCGCCGCGACGGCGGCAAAGGTCAGGACGATATGGTCAAACGCACCAGTCTCGAAGGCGCCGCCTGCCCGGTGGCGCGCGCGCTCGACGCCATCGGCGACTGGTGGTCGCTATTGATCGTGCGCGACGCCTTCGACGGCGTGCGGCGCTTCGGCGAATTCCAGAAAAGCCTGGGCGTGGCCAAGAACATCCTCAGCGGCCGCCTGCGCACGCTGCTGGCGCATGACATCCTGGCGGCGGCGCCGGCCTCGGACGGCAGCGCTTACCAGGAATACGTGCTGACGGAAAAGGGCCGGGCGCTGTTTCCCGTGATCGTCGGCCTGCGCCAGTGGGGCGAAGACCACTACTATGGCCCGGCCGAACCGCACTCCACGCTCATCGACCGCAAGCGCGGCCAACCGGTGCGGCGCCTGCAGGTCCGCGCCCAGGACGGCCGCGAATTGGCGCCGGACGACACCGTGGTGCGCAAGGTCGACGGCGACCGCGCCTGACCCTGGCGAGTCCTGCCGCGTCAGACACCGGCGGCCTGCGGCCACTGCCCCGTGGCCAGCGCGGTCGGCGAATAGCCGCCAAAGCGCCAACGCAGCGCCAGCGCGCCCGGCCTGGCCCGCACTCGCTGCACACGCACCCGCCACAGCCGTTCGGCCCCCGCGAAGGCGGCGATCTCCGGACTGTCCAGGATGACCTCGGCGCGGCCCGACACCTGCAATACGTCGCCGCGTTCGAAGTCGATGAACAGCAGCGCGGCGCGCGGATTGAGCAGCATGTTGCCCAGCGTATTGAAAAAGCGGTTGCCGGAGAAATCCGGGATCGTCAGCGTGTCGCCGTCGATCCGCACGAAGCCGGGCTTGCCGCCGCGGTGCGAAACGTCGACCCGGCGCCCGGCGTCATCGGTGTCGGCGTAGGTCGCCACGAAGAGCGTATCGGCGCGCGCGATCAGCGCCTGGTCGGCCTCGGCCAGCGTCGTCCGCTCGCGCGCCGGTGCCGGAAAGCGCAGGGCCGGCGAGCGCGAAAAATGGAAATCGCGCGCCTGGATGTACTGCGGGCAGTTGCCGAACGACTCGGCCACCGTGACCGCGAACCGCTTGCCGTCCCACGCGCTGATACGGCCATTCATGCGGTTGCGGCGGCGCGTGTGCAGTTCGATGCCCAACAGCCCCACCGCCTGATCCGGGCCCAGGCCGGCGCGCAGCGGATCATCGGCGTCCGGCAGCGCGGCCACCTGCAAGGTCACGGGGTCTGGCGATACGGCGAAGCCCGGCTCGCCCTCGATCACCCCGGCCCAGGGGTCGCCCTGGCCATCGACCGCGCCCATCACCAGGAACGGCAGCTGCGCGAAGAAGGCGCGGTGCTGGTCCGGCATGTACGGGCGGATCACCTTCGCGCCCACCTGCGCCATGCGCTCGGCCATGCCGACGTGCGCCTGTAATTGACGTTCGCCGGCGTGCCAGGGCATGGCGCCGGCCGCAGGCGGGACCGCCGCAGCGCCCCCTGCCGGCCTGGCGCTGGCCGAATCGCCGGCCGGCGCGGCATCCGCGGCGCCCATGGGACGTATCGTATTCGCATTCATCTCAGGCTCCTGGTGCGCGGGCTTGCCGCCCGCGCCTGGCATCACGCCGCCCGCAACCCGACCGGCGACACCGCCATCGGCACGAAGCGCGGCAATGCCTCGATCCGCGCCAGCCAGTCGCGCACGCGCGGATACGCCGCCAGCGACACATTGCCTTCCGGCGCGTGCGCCACGTAGGTGTAGCAGGCCACATCGGCGATGGTCGGCGCGGCGCCCGCCAGATAACCGGTGGCCGCCAGCTCCTGCTCCATCACCGCCAGCAGAGCATGCGCGCGCGCCAGCGTGGCCGGCACGTCATGCGAGGCGCCGAACAGCGTCACCAGCCGCGCCGCGGCGGGGCCACTGGCCAGCGGACCGGACGCCGCCGACAGCCAGCGCTGCACCGCCGCCGCGCCCACGGCATCCTCGGGCAGCCAGGCCTGGCCGCCGTAGCGCTTGCACAGGTACACCAGGATCGCGGTGGAGTCGGCCACCACCACGCCGTTATCGTCGATCACCGGCACCTGGCCGAACGCATTCAGCGCCAGGAAGTCGGGGCGCTTGTGCGCGCCGCCGCGCAGGTCGACTTCGACACTACGGTGGGGCACGTCCAGCAGCGACAGCATCAGGGCCACGCGGTGCGAATGGCCGGACAGGGGAAAGCCGTAGAACGTCAGGGGAGCGTTGGACATGGCGCTATCTCGTGAAAGGAAACAGGCGTCCATCTTGAACCCGCTCCGCGCGCGGGGGAACCGCCTGGCCACGCAAGACAGCATTGCCGCCAGTGAAAGAATGGCCGCCGGCCGTCACACCGGGGCCGTCACACCGGGGCCGTCACACCGGCAGTGCCGCCAGGTCGCGGCGCAAGGCCTCGACGCAGAACTCGACGAAGCTGCGCACCTTGGCCGAACTCCTGCGCCCTTCCGGATAGACCACATGCACCGGCATCGGCGGCAGTTCATAGTCGCGCAGCACGACCTGCAAGGCGCCGCTGGCCAGGTCGCGCGCCACCTGGTAAGACACCACCTGGGTCAGGCCCCAGCCCTCGCGCGCGGCCGCCACCGCGGCCTGGAAAGAGGTCACGGTCAGCTGCGAGTCCAACGGCAGGCGGCGCGGCTGCCCATCCTGCAGCAGGCGCCACTGCGAGCCGCGCCCTTCCATGGCTGCCGTGATGGTGCAAAAGCGCGCCAACGCATCGGGGCTGTCCGGCGTGCCGTTGCGCCGCAGGAAATCGGGGGAAGCGCACACCACGCGCCGCACCTGTCCCACCGGCACCGCCGTCAGCGTGGAATCGGGCAGCGCGCCGATGCGCACCGCCACATCCACGCCTTCGTCCAGCAGGTTCACCACGCGATCCACCAGCAGCGCGCGCACCGAAACCTCGCGATGCTGCCGCAGATAGCCCATCACCGCCGGCATGACATGCAATTCACCGAAGCGCGCGGGCGCGGTGATGTGCAGGGAACCGCGCGGCGCGGCCATGGCGCCGGCGGCGGCGTCGTCGGCCTGCTCCACCGCTTCGAGAATGCGGCGGCAGTCGGCGGCGTAGCGCGCGCCGGCCTCGGTCAGGCGCAGGCTGCGGGTGGTGCGCACCAGCAGCAGCGTCCCCAGCCGCCGTTCCAGCGCCGCGACGCTGCGTGTCACGGTGGGGGCCGACATCGCCAAACGACGCGCGGCGGCGGCGAAGCCCTGCGCCTCGGCCACCGCCAGGAAGACACTCATTTCATGGAATCGGTTCAAGGCGCTCGGCCTCCTCGGGATGGATGCGCGCCGGCAGGCCCGGCACGGCCGGCAGCGCTGCGACGCTGTCGCGCACGCAACGCCGCACGATATCCGCCAGGGCCGCGGCCACCGGCGCCGGCCGGCCTTGCGCGTGATACAGCGACAAGGGCAACGGCGGCAACGGCGGCAGGCCCTGCTCGCCCGGCGCCATCACGCGCAACCCGGCCGGCAGCCCCAGCGGGGTGCGCACCATCAGCCCCAGGCCCGCGCCGACCGCCGCCCACAGGCCCGCCAGGCTGGGGCTGATGAAGGCCGCGGTCCAGGCGATACCGGCGCGATCCAACGCATCGGTGGCGCGGCTGCGGAACAGGCAGGGCGCCTCGAATGCCACCAGCGGCAAGGCGCCATCGGCATCGCGCACCGGATCCATTGCGGCCGGACCGATCCAGCACAGTGGCAGCTCGGCCAGCCTCAAGCCATGCGGCCGCGCCGCGTCATGGTCCCAGGCCAGCGCCAGATCCAGTTCGCCGGTCGCCACGCGTTCGAGCAGGTCGGCATTGCGCGCCACCCGCGCTTCGATCCGCACCCGCGGATGGGCGCGGGCAAACTGGCCCAGCACCCGGGGCAGCAGGATCTCGCCGAAATCCTCCTGCAATCCCAGGCGCACCCGGCCCTGCAACCGCGTGCCGCGCACCGCCACCGAAGCCTGGTCGTTCAGTTCCAGCAGCCGGCGCGCGTACGCCAGCATGGTCTCGCCCGCGTCGGTCAGCGCCAGGCCGCGGCCGGCCTTGCGCAATAGCGGCACGCCGGCCTGATCCTCGAGCTTTTTCAGCTGCGCGCTGACCGCCGAGGTGGAACGCCCGAGACGGTCGGCGGCGCGGCCGAAGCTGCCTAGCTCCACCCCGGCGACGAAGCTGCGCAACACGTCCAGGTCGAAAGTGACAGGCCGCATTATTGTCCCGTTTTTCAAAACCTTTAATTGAAAATTTCCTGATTTTCAGAATTATGTTACGGGCGCAGACTGGCCGCGTCAATGTCAATCCCGCTTGGAAAACCATCATGTCCCTGCCCGCCTCCGCCCTCTGCGCCCCCGCGCCCGCCGCGCGTCCCGCCCACCGATGGAAGGTGCTGGCAGTGGGCGTGGCCGCCAATGTCGCGTTCTCCGCGGCGGCGGCCGGCCTGCCCGCCACCGCCGTCTTGCTGCGCGCCGATTACCAGCTGGACAACGACGCCCTGGGCCTGGCGCTCGGCGTGCTCGGCCTGGGCGTGGCGCTGTTCGAACTGCCCTGGGGCCTGCTGGCCGACCGCTGGGGCGACCGGCCGGTGTTGCTGGCCGGCCTCGGCGCGACCGCGGCGGCGCTGGCCTGGATGAGCCTGTGCGCGGCCCCGGCCCACGGCGTCGCGCCCGCCTTGTGGCTGCTGGCGTTGGGCCTGCTGCTGGTGGGTGTGATGGGCGGCAGTGTCAACGGCGCCAGCGGCCGCGCGGTGATGGCATGGTTCGACGAGGGCGAACGCGGCCTGGCGATGAGCATCCGCCAGACCGCCGTGCCCCTGGGCGGCGGCCTGGGTGCGCTGGTGCTGCCATGGCTGGCGTCGCGGGCCGGCTTCGGCGCCGTCTTTGGCCTGCTGGCCAGCCTGTGCGCGGGCGCCGCGCTGCTGACGCTGGGCTGGTTGCGCGAGCCGGACCGCGCGCGCACGGCCGCTCCGCCCAGCGCTGGCGCGGCGCCCCGCTCCATGGCCCGCCCCAGCAGCCCGCTACGCGATGCGCGGGTGTGGCGCGCGGCGGTGGCGATCGGCCTGCTGTGCTGCCCGCAATTCGCGGTGCTGACGTTCGCCACGGTGTTCCTGCACGACTTCAGCGGCGCCGGCATCGCCACGCTGACCGCGGTGATGGTGGCGGTTCAACTGGGCGCCATGGTCGCGCGCATCGCCAGCGGCCGCTGGACCGACCGCCACGGCAACCGCCGCGCCTACCTGCGTGGCTGTGTCTGGCTCGGCTGCCTGCTGTTCGCGGCGCTGGCGGCCGCCGCCTGGGCCCTGGGCGCGGCCCCCGGCCACCGCGTGGCGTTGTTGGCCGTGCCGGTGCTGCTGGCCGCCGCCGGCATCTGCGCCTCGGCCTGGCACGGCGTGGCCTACACCGAACTGGCCACGCTGGCCGGCGCCGCCCGCGCCGGCACCGCGCTGGGGCTGGCCAACACCTGCGTCTACCTGGGGCTGTTCCTGACGCCACTGGCGCTGCCGCGGCTGGTGGCGGCCACATCCTGGCCGCTGGCCTGGCTGGCCGCCGGCGGCGCCATGCTGGCGGTCTTGCCGCTGCTGCCGCGCCCGGGGCGGCCGTGAACGCGCGGCGCGCACAGCGCCGCACAGGCGGCAGCCGAGGCCCTGGGCGCCGGGATTTTCACGCGGGGATACTCGGACTTCCGGCTAGCGCCGCCGCGCAGTCGCAACGGATGGGCGTCACCCCAGCCGGCCGCCGCTCCCCACGGCTGAGCCAACCCAGCGCGATCGGCCACAGCGTGTCGCGAAAGCGCTCATGGAAAAATGCAAAGTGGCCAATGGCCTCCAGCCCCAGCGAGGCCGGCGCCAGGCGCAGGTGCGTGCGGGCGCTGCCGGTGAAGTACGCCAGCAGCCGGCCGATGGCGGCCTCGGTGCCGAATTCGTCGTCGGTGACGCTGAGCGCCAGGATCGGCGCGGTCACCGCCGCCATCGCGGCCACGCGATGGTCCGGCCCGCCGCGCCCTTCGAAGCGCGGCCCCATGAAGCTCCAGTCGCGCACCACGCCACGCGGCGTATCCTCCAGCCAGCCCAGGCGGCGCCCGGGAAAATACCCCAGGCAGGCCGCCAGCAGCGGCATCGCCACATGCCACTTGGCCAGCATGCGCAGGCGCTGCCCGGCGGCATAGTCGCGCCAATAGGCGTATTGCGCGCCCATCGTGAAAATGCGCCGCAAGCGCCGCGCCGACGGCGCCAGGCCGGTGACGAAACCGCCGATGCTGTGCGCCACCACATCCACCGGCTGGCCCGGAAAATGCGTGTCGACATACCCCAGCACCGCCTCGAAATCCTTCTCGCCCCAATCCATCCAGGAGGCCTGGAACCCGCGCAGCGAGGCCGGACGCGATTCTCCGATCCCGCGGTAGTCATAGATCAGCACGTCGAAGCCGTGCCGGTGCAGATAGGCGGCGAAGCGCGCGTAATAGCGGCAGCGCACCGAGGTGGCGGCGTTGATGACGACCACCGGACGCGGGCCGGCCGGGCCGGGTCCGGGATGGCGCCACACGTAGCCTCCCAGCGCCACGCCATCGGCGGCGCGCAGTGTGATGCGGTGCGTATCCATATTCACATTCCCTCAGATCAATCAAACAAGGTCTGGAACGGCCTTTCTGAATCGATTAAACCTTTGGGAAATCATGGATTCAAACGATTATTCGTCGCCCATTACATGCTTTATAGGAATGTGTCAGGCCACCGCGCCGCGGCTCGCCGAGCGGCGCAGCACCCCCGGCGGGCTGCCGTAGACCTGTTTGAATACCCGCGTCAGGTGCGCCTGGTCGGCAAAGCCCACGGCCAACGCCGCCTCGGCCAGCGGCAAGCCGCCGCGCAGCAGCGCACGGGCGCGCGCCACCCGCCAATTGCGCAGCCACGCCAGCGGCGGCAGACCATAACGGCGCGCGAACCGCTTGACCAGCGTGCTGCGATGCCGGCCCTCGGCCCGCGCCAGTGCCTCCAGGTCGGGCGCGCAGGCCGGATCGGCGCGCATGCGCTGCAACAGCAATGCGCAGACGTCCGTCGCCTCGGCCGGCGCCGCGCCGGACGCGGCTGGGGTCTGCCCATGAGCAGCCAGCAAGCCGAACAGAGCCGCCGACAGACGGCCGCTGCGCGCGCCGTCGTCGATGGCCTCGGGCGCCAGCGCCGCCAGCCACGCGGCGCACAGGCCGGGGTCGCGGATGACCGGCCCTGGCAGCGCCAGGCCGCCCTCGCGCAGCGCGGCGGCGTGGTCGTCGAACCAGCCCGGCTCGATATACGCCATGCGGTAGGCCAACAGCCCGGCCGATGTGCCGCCGGTGTGCACCTGCCCCGGCGCGATCACCACCAGGTCGCCCTCGCCCGCCTCGAACGGCCGGCCATGCACGGTGAAGGCGCAGCGCCCCCGGGCGATGGCGCCGATCGACCAGGCGTCATGGAAGTGCGCCTCGTAGCGATAGGCGCGCAGGTCGGCAATCAGCACGTCGCCGGGCAGGTTCGCGCCGCAATGCCAGATATGTTGGGAAACCGCCATCGAAAAAATGCCTGGGCAGGACTGTCGGGGGGCGGCCGCCAGCGCCGGCCGCCCTGGCGACAGACTACCCGAAATAGCGCGCCGGCGCGTGCGGCGGACGCGCCGGCGCCATGATGGCGGACGCCGCCCTCACGCCTTGCCGGCGGCCAGCGCGGAGGCGCGGCCGCGGCCGAACAGCGGCCGTTGCACCGTCTGCGCCAACAGCACGCCGGCCAGCGTCACGGCGCCGCCCAGCAGATGGTACGAATGCAGTTGCTCGCGCAGCAGCGCGAACGCGGCCAGCGCGGTGAACAGCGGCAACAGGTTGATGAAGATGCTGCAACGGTTGGGGCCCAGGCGGTGCACGCCCTCGATCCACAGGAACGACAGCAGCACCGACGAGAAGATGCCGGCGTACAGGATCAGCGGAACCGTCTTCATGTCCAGCGCCGCCTGGGCGGCCGGCACCCGCAGGTACAGCGGCAGCATGTACAACAGCGCGAAAACCGACTGCACGAAGGTCGACTGCCAGGCCGGCAGCGGCACTTTCCAGTGGCGCAGCAGCACGCCGTACAACGCGTACGAGAATGCCGCCATCAGCATCAGCCCGTCGCCGACGTGGATGCCGTGCTGGAACACGCTCAGCATGTCGCCCTGCCCCACCAGATACAGCAGGCCCAGGAACGACAGCGCGCCGCCCACCGCCATGCCGAGGGTCAATGGATCGCGCAGGATGACCACGCTCAGCAGCATGCTCAGCAACGGTATCAGCGCCGTCAGGATGGCCATGTTGGTGGCGGTGGTGGTCTCGGCAGCGCGGTACGACAGCGCCTGGAACAGCGCCGCGGACAGCGCCCCGTACAGCGCCAGCTTGGGCCAGTGGCGCAGGATGAGCTTGCGGTTGCGCCAGGCCGGCACGGCCGTGAACACGCCCATGATCGCCAGCGCCAGGATCAGGCGGTAGAAGGTGATGGCCGTGGGCGAGATGGCGCTGGCGGCCATCTTGGAAACGATGACATTGCCCGCCCAGAACAGAATGGCGAACAATGGGAACAAGTAGGACATGATGGGTTCACTCGCGGAAAGGGAATCGGCCATCCGTCCCGCGCGATGCGCGGGCAGCGGATGGCCGCTATCCTATTGAGCCTCCCCGCGCCCGTCTCCCGATGAACAGGCAAGGACTATCGCGAAATGGGCACCACCCGCACGCCGCCCTCAGGGCCGGAACGGCAGCGCGTCCAGCGGCGCCTGCACGCCGGCCATCTGCGCCGTCAGCAACGCGGCGCTGCCACAGGCCAAGGTGAAACCGAGCGCGCCCTGGCCGATGTTGAGCCACAGGTTGTCGGCCGCCGGGCTGCGTC
>LXNH01000272.1_pt1 | contig 13153 bp, 12 predicted proteins | sample 809111 | NCBI WGS metagenome assembly LXNH01 (sample SAMN04870528, study PRJNA318959) | seawater metagenome | biome: 00002010; material: water; isolation source: marine seawater | place: Greece: Milos, Mediterranean Sea | collected 2013-05-29 | depth 5-7 m
TTGGAATAAGATATAAGCGCGATGGAGACGACGCGGCCATAGTGCCAGCCCAATGTAAAATGATGATGGCAGGGCGAGGGTCATCGGCTTAGTCGTGAAACCCGGCTCGCCAGCACAAAACGTTACAGATAAAGAATAGCACGCGCTTATGAATTGGTTATCCAGAATAAAGTTGACACTAGGATCTCAGGAAAGCGAGCCCTCGGTTCCGGACTCAGCCACCCTCTACGCGACTCTGATGCTAGAAATCGCGCAGGCTGATCAGGAAGAAGATACGGCGGAGCTCGCCATCATCGAATCTCGACTCCACAAGCTCTTTGGCCTCGATGAAGCTGATTGCAGGGCGGTAGCGACCTCAGCACGCGAGCAATTAGCTCAGGCTCCAGGGCTCTATCAATTTACGAGGCAGCTTAACGAAACATTATCAATCGAAGAGCGAGGTAAGCTCGTTGAGTCGCTGTGGCAAGTCGCATTTGCCGACAACGATCTTGACAAATACGAAGAAGCATCCATTAGAAAAATCTCAGATTTACTGTATGTCTCTCATGGCGACTTCATGAAGGCAAAGCACGCCGCTCAACAGGAATCCGGTGAGCACTGAAGCCACACCACTTAAAGAGACCAATTTTTCGCGCTGCCATCGGTATCGCTATTACTTGAGCCATCGCTGGTCCGATGGAGAGCGTTGCGTTTTCATTGGACTAAACCCCTCCACTGCGACCTCAAAAGAAGACGATGCGACCGTCAGAAAGTGCGCTGCATTTGCTTTGAGTTGGGGATACTCCGGATTTGAACTCATTAACTTATTTGCGCTTCGCAGCCGCGACCCAAGCGAACTCGCCCGACACCCCGAGCCAATCGGCCCCGCCAACAATCGGTGGATCAAACGCACACTGAGTGACGACAAGTTGGTCGTAGCATGCTGGGGAAACGGCGGTGCTCTGTTTCAACGCAAAGAAGTTGTCAGGGGCATGTGCTGTCGCTTGCACTGCCTTGGCATTACCAAAAGCGGGCAGCCAAAGCATCCGCTTTACCTGCCGACGAAAACCCCATTGCGGGCCTTTTGACGCACAGAGAGCTCAGCTAGCGGACAATGAAGACAAGAACAAAGATGGCGATAAGTGCTATGAGTTCGAGTCGCAAATACCGATGTAACCAACGTTTTAAGGAATCCACGGCAACAGCTTCCTGTTGTAGAGCTGTCCATTATTTGAGTAACGCTAGGCAACATCAATAGCGCGAGCGCCACTATTTATCGGTAAGGTGTCGAATACCTTAGGGGGGGAATTTATGGACACCGCCGCATCTCATCAACAACACGAAACCCTGCCTTGTCGTGGTTGCACCGACCAGTGCCCCAACCGACAACAGTGCCAAGGTAAGCCTTGGAGGATACCCAGTTCGGACTCGGATAAAGCGACCGAGAATTAACAAAGCCCAGTGGTTGCTATTTCTCCGCTGGCGGACCTTCGTCCACTACTAGATCAGTAGATTCCCGACCAACGCACCAGTAACTGACTCATAATCGACAAGCCGGTCACGGTCGCTATCAATAGGATGACGAGCAAAATCGGTCTAAATGGTTTTCGGGTGGTCGAGTTAACACCGGTGGAAACTACGTGATCAACCCGCGCTTGATCTTCATCCGATAATACCCGCCCATTGTCATCATTCGATTCCTGACTCACGCTGAGCGCCTCCTACGTTACCCATCGAACAGAGCCCCAAAAAAAGAGACTCGCATACTCAAAACTCCAGAACCTCACTGACTTTTGACAGCCTTTTCAGCCTTGATACGTCAAAGCCGAGCGGTGACGCGTCGCCGTAAAGAGTATTCACCTACTCTACAGATTCCAAGTCCTTGCGATCGATTGTTATGCCTATCCAATTCGCAAAAAATATAGCCAGTTCAGCGCTTTTGGATTGCCTTAGACCGCAGTGCCTAACCTGCCAGTGCACTATGACCAAGCTCGCGTCTATCTGCCAGCAATGCGAGGAACAGCTTATTCCCTCGCCGAACCGCTGCCCTTTTTGCGACATACCCCTAACCACAGCAAGAATCTGCATTATCTGCAGATCAAAACATTCACCGATCGATCGATTTCAATCTGCCTTTCTTTATCGCGAGCCCCTGCCGTCACTCATCAATCTATGGAAGTTTCAAAACCGGCCTGACCTCACTCAGCTGATCGCGTCGCTCGCTGCCAATTCTCTTAGGACTTTGCTTCTCAAGAGTGATGTCGTGGTCCCGATGCCTACCCACTGGCGACGTCAGATGTGGCGAGGTTTTGATCATATATGGTTGCTGAGCAACTCACTGTGTGAACAGCTTCAACGCCCACCACCGATACCCGCCCTAAAGCAAAGCCAGTGGCGGCCACAGCAATCCAAAATCAGCCGACCACTGCGACAGAGCGACGGGAAAATCTTTGAAGCCAGAAAGTCACTGTCGAATCAGACCATCGCCTTAATCGACGATATAACCACGACCGGCGCGACTGCCCGAGCTGCTGCGCGTGCGCTCAAGAACGCCGGTGCGCGATCTGTTGCTTTGGTAGCGATTACCTCTGCTTAAAAGCGGTTACTGCTGCTTTCTGGATCGAGGGTAAATCGCCTGTAGGACCCACGGCCAAAAACGATTGTCTGCCAATAAAACACGGTCTAGATGCTCGAAGTAGGCCTGGGTTTCGCTCGGGTCTTCGAACATATCCGAGCGGGTGTAGCGCGGCTCAGATTCATCCAGAGTCTTCACCACCGTAGCCGGGTTGCCCGCTACCACAACATTGGCGGGGACATCCTTGGTAACCACAGCACCCGCTGCTACGACACTGTTATCGCCAATAGTGACCCCTTTCAAAACCGTACTCCGGTCACCTAGCCAGACATTATCCCCGAGGCGTACCGGCTTCGGATTAAGGTCCCGATTGACCCTATCGTAGAGTCCGTGCCAATCAGAGTCGGTGATGTAGCTACCGTGCGCCATCATGCAACCATTACCTAAAACAATCTCATCACTGGCCGAAATACGTGCCCCGGGCGACATCAGACATGCGTCGCCGATACGAACCGATCCCAAACCAAAGTCGCGCCCCCAAACACCAATTTGCACCGGATGATGCATCTCACCAATCGCTGTAAACGAATGTCCGATACTGATGTTGGGACCAGAGATGATGACAAACCACGGGGACATGATTGTTGAGTACGGCCCGAGGCTTTCGCAGCGGGGCCGCAAAAACCAATTCACCCACCACTCCCGAAACTTTAGGTATCCCCCCTTGACCCAAAAGGGTCTTAAATCGCGTCGCATCGTTACCGTTTTCTCTATCCAAGGCTAGAATGATGTTAACCCAAAATACCGGTGTCCCATGCCATCCTCAGCTTCAAAAGCCGTGTCTACTAATCAATCAGAGGTTCACCCCGACCTGCTGGAGGTAGTCCGCGCTCATCGAAAGTCGCAGTGGCAAAGACCAACGCCCGCACATACGGAGGCAGCTGCACGCGATGCCATTGCTTGGATACGGGCGCGTAACAAACCGGTCATTCTCGACTCTTTTTGCGGTACCGGTATGAGCACTGCAATTCTTGCGGCGCAATTTCCAAACCACAGTGTTTGCGGCATCGATCAATCAGCACATCGTCTTGATAAGCATCAACCTGCAGCACTCGAAAACTATCGACTCTTTCGAGCCGAGTGCGAGACCTTTTGGCGGGAAATGAATGATGCCCACATAGCGCTCGATAGGCATTACCTGCTGTACCCCAACCCGTGGCCAAAGAAAAATCAGCTAAAGCGCAGAGTGCATGGTCATCCCTCGTTCACGCTACTGGGGAAACTGGGTGGGGACGTAGAGATGCGCACCAATTGGAAATTATTTGCTCAGGAGTTCGACCTTGCCGCAGTAACTCTGGGCTTTACTGGCGGTATCGAGAGGCTGGCGATAGATGACCCGCTAACGCTCTTCGAGCGCAAGTACAGCCAATCGGGACAAGCTCTGTGGCGATACCGCGGTCGAAGGGAAAATTGAAAACGCTGCAGTCCTGTCGAGCAAGCCTCTCTGATGGCCATCGCTAAGGTAACAGACAAGGATCAGGCACAAATAGGGACTCCATGTGTCTTCGACCCGCAGACCTACGCCACACAAAGCGCTGAAGGTTCAGGGTATTAGCCACCGTTGGCTGAGTGATACGCCGGCGATAACTCGATTACCGCATCAACCATTGCAGCCACGCAAGCCGGATCAATTCCGGGGGTGATGCCATGACCTAGATTGAAAACATGGCCCGTACCATTGCCGAAGCTTGCGAGAACAGAAGCAACCTCTTGCCGAATACGCTCAGGCGATGCGTGAAGCATGGCGGGATCCATGTTGCCCTGCAGTGCTACTCGATCACCAACCTGAGCGCGAGCTTTCGCCAAGTTAGTCGTCCAATCGAGACCAACGGCATCAGCACCACATTCGGCAATACGCTCAATCCATTGGCCACCACCTTTGGTAAAAACTATGATCGGCACGCGTCTGCCGTCGGCCTCCCTCGGAAGGCGTTCTACTACTGCTTTCATATACTGCAGTGAGAATTCCTCGTAATCGCGATGTCCAAGAGCGCCGCCCCAGGTATCAAAAATCTGAAGCGCCTGTGCGCCATGCTCTACCTGAGCCGTCAGGTAAACCGCTACGGCGTCAGCGAGTTTTTCAAGCAATAGATGCATCGAGGCAGGGTTGTCGAAGGCCAATGCCTTGGTCTTGGCGAAGTCTTTCGAGGAGCCGCCTTCTATCATGTAGGTAGCCAGGGTCCAGGGAGATCCCGAGAAACCAATGAGGGGGACCTTGCCATTCAACTCGCTACGGATCAGCGCAACAGCGTCCATCACATACTGCAGTTCATCGCGGCAGCGCTCCGGCTCAAGTGCACTAATTTCAGCGTCAGATGTGAGCGGTCGCTCAAATCGCGGCCCCTCACCCTCAGAGAAATAAAGCCCAAGACCCATGGCATCGGGGATGGTGAGAATATCGGAGAATAAAATCGCCGCGTCCATGTCGTAGCGTCGCAGCGGTTGCATGGTGACCTCACAGGCAAGCTCGGGATTGGTACAGAGACCCATAAAGCTACCGGCTTCCGCACGAGTGGCTCGGTACTCAGGCAAATACCTACCAGCCTGCCTCATCATCCACAGTGGTGTTCTATCTACAGGTTCACGCAGTAGAGCGCGCAAAAAACGATCGTTTTGCAGTGTTGCCATATCGGCTGTTTCCCCCGAACGGCGTCGTATAGTCGATGCTCGCTCTGATTTCTATTATTGGTTAGACCGCAAGATAATCGAGTATGCCCTCCGCGGCCTGTCTGCCTTCCCATATGGCGGTTACTACGAGGTCAGACCCGCGTACCATATCACCCCCAGCGAAGACTTTGGGGTTTGTCGTTTGAAATTTGAAAGTTTGATACTCAGGTGCTATGACACCGTCCCAGTCATTCAGCGTGATACCCCAATCAGCTAGCCACGGCGCGGGACTTGGCTGGAAGCCAAACGCCATAATGATGGCATCGGCTTCGAGGACTGTCTCGGAGCCCGGTATATGTTCGGGACGTCGGCGACCGTCCTGGTCGGGCTCACCCAATTTGGTTTCAACGACTTTGACGCCGATGGCATCACCGAAATAGTCCACCACCGAGGTAGGCTGGCGATTGAATAAAAACTCAACGCCCTCTTCTCTAGCGTTCTGAACCTCACGACGACTGCCGGGCATATTGGCCTCGTCTCGCCGGTATACGCAGAAAACCTGCTCGGCTTGCTGTCTTACAGCCGTGCGAACACAGTCCATGGCGGTATCGCCACCACCGAGAACGACCACCGTTTTGCCCTTTAAGTCGATGAACGCATCATCGGCTTGTGGATAGCCCATTTTTTCGTTGATGTTGCCGATGAGATAGTCGAGAGCCTTGTAGACCCCGGGCAAATCCTCTCCGGGAAAGCCACCGGTCATTGCTTTGTAAGTGCCCATACCAAGAAAGACAGCATCAAATTCGTTCAGTAGGTCGCTGGCCTGCACATTGGAGCCAACCGTGGTGTTGAGTCGAAACTCGATTCCCATTTCCTCAAACACTTCTCGCCGGCGCTCCATCACCTGCTTCTCGAGTTTGAACTGGGGAATCCCGAATGTAAGCAGACCGCCGATCTCGGGGTAGCTATCGAACACGACAGACTTAACGCCATTACGAGCCAATACGTCGGCACAACCCAGACCCGCTGGGCCCGCGCCGATAATCGCGACTCGCTTGCCGGTATCGATCACACTGCTGAGGTCAGGACGCCAGCCCATCGCAAGGGCCGTGTCGGTAATATATTTCTCGGCATTACCGATAGTCACTGCGCCAAAGCCATCATGGAGCGTACAAGCACCTTCACAGAGGCGATCCTGTGGACAGACACGACCACAGACTTCAGGCAGTGTGTTGGTTTGGTGGCTTAATTCCGCCGCCTCAAATAAACGCCCCTCGGCCAACAACTTGAGCCAATTTGGGATCAAATTGTGGACTGGGCACTTCCACTCACAATAGGGATTGCCGCATTCCAGACATCGGTGAGATTGCTCCTTCGCGGTTTGCTGGGTAAAGGGGTCATAGATCTCTACAAACTCCTCAGTGCGCGTTTGCATCGACCGCTTTTCGGGGTCGCGCCGTTCAACGTCGATGAACTGGAAAGGATTTGCCAATCGCTCTGTCATATCATCGCCTCTCTAGTCGGTCTCGCGGAGTCGAGATAGCAGCATGTCGAAATCAGCAGCCTTGGGCTTCACCAGCCAAAAACGGCCGATGTAGTCCTCAAAATCATCGAGGATTGTTTGACCCCAAGCCGACCCTGTTTCAGCTGTGAACTCTCGAATGTTATCGCGGAGAAAATGACGGTGTGCCTCTGCCGATTCACCGACAATACGATGAATCTCCACCAATTCGTGATTGAAACGATCGATAAAGTCACGCTCCATATCGAGTACGAATGCCATACCCCCAGTCATGCCAGCGCCAAAGTTAATTCCCGTGGGGCCAAGTACCGTAATGCAACCACCGGTCATATACTCACAGCAGTGATCACCGGCGCCTTCAATAACAGCGTGCGCACCGGAGTTGCGAACAGCGAATCGCTCACCTGCCAAACCGGATGCGAATAGCTTGCCACCGGTGGCTCCATAGAGACAGGTATTACCTATGATGCTCGCGTCCTGACTACGGAACTGACTACCGGCAGGCGGTGCTATAACGAGCTTTCCGCCCGCCATACCCTTACCGACGTAATCGTTACAGTCACCCGAAAGGTACATGTGCAAGCCGCCAGCATTCCAGACGCCAAAACTTTGGCCAGCGGTACCTGATAACCGCAACGAGATGGGCGCCGTTTCCATGCCGGCATTGCCGTAGCGCTTAGCGATTTCACCCGACAAACGAGCACCTATCGAGCGATCGCAGTTAGTCACCTCGTAGCTAAATTCACCGCCGGTTTTAGCATCGATCGCCGGTAGCACATCATCCAGAATTGCCTTAGCTTTAGCACTCGAGTCAAAGGGCGGATTGCGCTCCACCTGACAAAACTGTGGCTGATCTGCGCCGTCCTGATCGACCCAGGTAATTGGGTGTAAGTCGAGACCCTGCTGTTTTGCCGTGACACCGTCGATGTGTTCCAGCAAATCCACACGACCAATCAGATCTTCGAGCTTGGCTACACCCAATCGCGCCATCCATTCCCGTGTCTCTTCCGCAACGAAGGTGAAGAAGTTCACGATTCGTTCGACATCGCCCACAAAGTGGTCATCACGCAGCGTCTCATTCTGAGTGGCGACACCGGTTGCACAGTTATTGAGATGACAGATTCTGAGGTACTTGCAACCCATAGCGATCATTGGCGCCGTACCAAAGCCAAAGCTTTCAGCACCTAAAATCGCGGCCTTCACCACGTCTAAGCCGGTCTTCATGCCACCGTCGGCTTGGAGTCGAATCTTCCCGCGCAGACGATTGCCGCGCAGTGTTTGATGCACCTCAGCCAGGCCAAGCTCCCAAGGTGAGCCAGCATAACGAATAGACGTTAAGGGACTAGCGGCGGTACCGCCGTCATAGCCAGAGATAGTGATGAGATCCGCATAGGCCTTCGCGACCCCAGCTGCGATCGTTCCAACTCCGGGCTCGGAAACAAGTTTTACCGATACCAGAGCATCGGGATTCACTTCTTTTAGGTCAAAGATCAATTGCGCAAGATCTTCGATCGAATAGATATCATGATGTGGTGGTGGCGAAATCAGTGTCACGCCCGGGACTGAATAACGCAGTTTCGCAATCAGACTGTTGACCTTGCCTCCCGGTAACTGACCACCCTCCCCGGGCTTGGCGCCCTGAGCGACCTTAATCTGCAAAACCTCGGCATTAACCAAATAATGAGGTGTCACACCGAATCGACCCGATGCAATTTGTTTGATTTTGGACACCCGATTAGTGCCGTAACGCGCGGGGTCTTCTCCACCTTCACCACTATTTGAGCGCGCACCAATGGCATTCATGCCCATTGCCAACGACTCATGCGCCTCAGGCGACAGCGCACCAAGCGACATTCCCGCAGAATCAAAGCGCTTCAGTATGGCCTCAACCGGCTCAACCTCATCCAATGACAGCGCCTCGGGTGCCGTTTTGACCGCGAGTAAATCGCGTAGTGCCGCCACCGGCCGATCGTTACAAAACTCTGCATACTCTGAATAGTCACGCTTGTCATTGCTAACGACCGCGCGCTGCAAGCTCATAACGACATCGGGGTTATAGGCATGGTATTCACCGCCGTGCACGTACTTGAGCAGACCACCGGCGACGACGGGCTTGCGAGCAATACGAGCCGCTCTGGCGATCTGCTGCTGGTCGTATTCCAGGTGGGCAAAGGTGGCGCCTTCAACCCGCGAGGTGACACCTTTAAAGGCAACATCGACGACTTCTTTACTCAGGCCTACCGCCTCAAACAACTGGGCACCACGATAAGAGTTTACCGCCGAAATACCCATTTTCGACATGATCTTGAGAAGACCCTTGTTGATGCCACGGCGATAGTTCTTGTAGCAGGTATTTGGTGCGCCCAGCAGTTCACCCGCATCGAGCTGGTCGGTTAGGACGCTGTAGGCTAGGTATGGATATATCGCAGTAGCGCCAAAGCCCAACAAACAGGCGATCTGATGAGAATCGCGGGCACTACCCGTTTTGATAATGAGGTTCGCGTCGACGCGGAGTGAATCACGAATCAGCGAATGATGTATTGCACCGGTGGCCAACAGGCTGTGAATCGGCAGACGCTGATCGCTGATGTTGAAGTCGGAGATGACCAAAATACCTGGCGCGGATGTGATATGAGCACGGGCCTGATCACACAGCCTGATTACTGCCTGCTGTAAGTTTTCCGATTCAGGGTCGTAGGTCGCGTCGAGCTGATAAACCGGAGTGCCCTCCTGCTCGAGCTCGAGGATGGCAGCAAATTTGCCTTGCGATAGTACCGGCGAGGTTAGGCTAATCCGGCGCGCGTGTGATTCCCGCTCCAGAAACACATTAGCTTCCCCACCCAGGTCAACCTCGAGACTCATCACAATGGCCTCTCGCAAGGGGTCAATCGGTGGATTGGTAACCTGAGCAAATTTCTGCCGGAAGTAATCGTAGAGCGACCTTTCCTTGGCTGACAACACCGCCATCGGCGTGTCATCACCCATAGAACCCACCGCCTCGTTGCCGCTCTCTGCTAGCGGTTTCAGCACCTGGTCGCGCTCTTCGAGACTCACCTGAAACATCTTTTGATACAAGTCCACCTCAGCGGGATCCACAGGGGATGTCAGCTGTCCGTTGTAGCTTCCCTCGATGTGTCGGGCGTACTCACGCAACCAACGCTTGTAGGGGTGGCTACTCTTGAGCTGCTCGTCGATATCCTTGGTATGAAAAACTTGGCCTGTTTCGGTATCGATAACCAAGATCTGACCAGGGCCGACACGGCCTTTGGCGGTAACTGACTCGGGCGCGTAATCGTAGGTACCAACCTCTGATGCCAGCGTGATGAATCCATCGTCAGTCGTAACCCAACGCGCTGGCCGCAAACCATTGCGATCAAGCAGGCAACATGCGTATCGACCGTCAGTCAGCACAATCCCCGCAGGACCATCCCAGGGCTCCATGTGCATCGAATGGTATTGATAGAACGCCTTGAGGTCTGGATCCATGCCTTCAGTATTTTGCCAGGCTGGCGGAATCAGCATCCGAAGTGCCTTCGGAAGCTCAACGCCCCCGGTGACCAGTAATTCGAGCATGTTATCCAGACTCGAAGAATCCGAGCCGGACTCATTAACCAGCGGGGCTACTGTATGTAACTCCGGTAACAGATCTGATTGAAGTTTCGGCGTCCGCGCTTTTGACCAGTTGCGGTTGCCTTCGATCGTGTTGATCTCACCGTTATGCGCCAGCATCCGAAACGGCTGCGCTAGCGGCCATCGAGGCAAGGTGTTGGTAGAGAAACGCTGGTGGAAAACACAGATCGCGGTTTCCAGCGCTGTGTCACCCAGATCGGGATAGAAATGCTCAAGGTCGGCGGGCATCACCAGACCCTTATAAGAGATCACGCGATCAGACAGACTACAAACGTAAAAATCCGGATCATCGGTGATCGCCAACTCGACTCGTCGGCGAACCATGTACAGGCGTGCAGCTAACGCCTCGTGGGTCGCAGGATCAGTCTCCAAAAACACCTGCTCGATCCGGGGCAACTGCTCTTTTGCTATATCGCCACAGACGTCTGGTTGGGTTGGCACCTCGCGCCATCCCGCCACCTTGAAATCAAACCTTTTGGCAACTTCGGTGATGACTTTGCGCGCTTGCGCCTGAGCTTCGGGGTCTTGGGACAGAAACAACATGCCCACCGCAAAGTGCTCGGCGAGTGGACGACCTGCAACAAACTCTCCAGCCTGCCGCATGAAGCTATATGGCATTTGCATTAATAAGCCACAGCCATCGCCGGTTTTGCCATCTGCAGCAATACCACCCCGGTGAGTCATACAGGTCAGCGACTCGATGGCAGTTAACAAGAGACGATGGCTGGGTTCACCGCGGACATGCGCAATCATGCCGAAGCCGCAGTTGTCGCGGAATTCTTCCGGATCGTAGAGGCCACGCGATCGCGTCGCGAGCGCCTCATGGGTCGCGCCTTTCAGCTCGGTCATGTTGAAGATGCTCACTACTTTGGGTATCGACAAGAGATGTCGGGTCACTACACCCCGCTTGGCGGGCCAATCAGTTTACAACGATTGTGAAAAATCTACAATTTTCACAGTTGCCAACAGAGTGGCTGAAGCAATGGCTACCGGCAGGCCTCTATGACCTTCGACAGGTCATTTCTAGACACATCGTCAACGGTCAACGCGTCACCCAGCGACTGCAGCACGACAAATCTTATCCTGCCATCAATGACTTTTTTGTCACCGGACATCGCCTGCAAAAAATCATCTAGGCTCATGGCCGCTGGCGGGGTGGAAGGAAGGTCGAAGGTCTCCAAAAAGGCCAACAGCGAATCGAGTGTGTCCTGCTTTATGGTTCCGCGCAGTATAGATAGCCGCGTTGCCATGACCATTCCGCAGGCAACAGCCTCGCCGTGCAGCCATTCGCCGTAGCCAGAAACCTTTTCAATGGCATGACCAAAAGTATGCCCGTAATTCAAAATCGCTCTGATACCTGCTTCTCTCTCATCACGGCCCACGATATCAGCTTTTATCTGGCAACAGCGAGCCACTACCTGTCGAAGAACATCGGGATCTCTGGCATGTAGTTGATACCTTTGATCGATCAGCTCATTGAAGAAATTAGCATCAGCGATCAATCCGTATTTGATCACCTCGGCGATACCTGCCGCGTACTCCCGGTCCGGCAGAGAGTCCAGTGTCTTAAGGTCTATAACAACCGCCCGCGGCTGATGGAAGGCGCCAATAAGGTTTTTGCCCATGGGGTGATTAACCCCAGTTTTTCCTCCGACCGAGGAGTCGACCTGTGCCAGCAGCGTAGTGGGTACTTGCACAAAGTCCGCACCTCGTAAAAAGCAGGCCGCGGCAAAACCAGTGATGTCACCGATAACACCGCCACCGAGAGCGATGAACACCGTGCTTCGCTCATGCTTATTTTCCAGGGCTTGCGTTAACACATGAGACACGGTGGCCATGTGCTTGTGCTCTTCACCATCGGGAATAATGATGGAGGTCAGCTGGCGGTCCCCCAGAATCGCGTTGAGCAACGGCTCCAGAAAATAGGTAGCAATAGTCTCATTCGTAACAACGCAGACGGCGCGATTACCAAGGATTGCCAACCACTGCTCACGGTCACAAAGTAACCCGGTGCCAATATGGATCGGATAACTTCGATCGTTGCTATCCATCGGTAATGAAACGGTCAGGGACTGTTTATTTGGCGCACTCATCTACCTTACCCTACTGACTTATCTTGGCCCGTCGTTGTGAGGGTCGCCTGAAGTTGCTCATGAATTAGCCCAGCCAAATGCTTAGCCGAGGTGCCGCCGGACTTGATCGTTAAAGTCGCAACCTCCTGATAAAGCGGTTCTCTAACAGACATGAGCTCAACGAGTTTCGCCTTGGGATCAGCCCCGGCCAACAGCGGGCGTTTGTTATTGCGACTCGTCCGATTAACGAGGGTCTTAATGCTGGCTTCGAGGTAGACCACTGCGCCGGCGCCAGAGAGCTGCCGGCGATTACCCTCTCTTAGAACCACACCCCCGCCAGTGGCGATAACACCCTCGGAAAGGCTTGCTAGTTCAGTAATGACAGCAGATTCTCGATCGCGAAAACCCTGCTCGCCTTCAACATCAAAAATCCACGGGATATTGGCGCCTGCACGAGTTTCAACCACCTCGTCGACGTCGTAAAAAGGAACATCAAACAGTCGAGACAGCTGCCGCCCAATTGTCGACTTACCAGCCCCAGGCGGGCCAACCAGAAAAACCTTCATACAGCGATGGCGCTCAGTCCAACAATACTTCGGACAGGATTCGCGGAGTAATAAAAATGAGAGTCTCGACCTTTTTATTAGTATTCACCGAGTTTCGGAATAAAGCGCCGAGACCGGGCACATCGCCCAATAGCGGAACTTT
>LXNH01000273.1_pt1 | contig 13145 bp, 13 predicted proteins | sample 809111 | NCBI WGS metagenome assembly LXNH01 (sample SAMN04870528, study PRJNA318959) | seawater metagenome | biome: 00002010; material: water; isolation source: marine seawater | place: Greece: Milos, Mediterranean Sea | collected 2013-05-29 | depth 5-7 m
GTCGGATGCGATGGTCGTCCAGCGGAACAGCTCTTCCACGGATGGTGTACCCAAATCATGGAGCTTGCGCGCAGTCTCCCGCAGCAGGAGGCGGGCATAACCATTCCATTCTTCGGTATTGGCGTCCTTGCCAAGGGGCACGATGGAAAGCGCAATCCGCTTCCAGTCATACTCGGCGCGAACTTCGTTGAAGAACGACCAGCCTTCGGTGCGCTGATCGTAGGGGTTGAGCAGGACGTCGGTCGGACGCCCGAAGCGGCTGTAAAGATCGCCGTCGGGGTCCACGATGACCATGCGGTCGGCGCGCTTTTGCGCCGAGAAAACCAGGCCACGCAGCAGCACGGATTTGCCGCTGCCGGTGGCGCCGTTGAGCAACGTGTGCAGGTTCTCGATGTTAGTGGGCATCGGGACGCCCGCCACATCGATCTGGGCGGCATGGGGCTCCGTGCACAGCTTGCGCAGTTTCTTGATGGGGACAGCTTCGGTGCCGCGGATGTGTTTGGCGTAGCCCGCACCATCAAAGCCCTTCTTGGTGGCATGGCGCTTGAGCGCGAAGGCAAGCGAGAAGGCGATGACCAATCCGAGGATCGGGGCGGCGATGAGCGGGATATGTTCGGGCGTGGCCTGGATCCAGCGCGCGAGAATCAGCCAGGTGATCCGGTTGAACGGGATGCCCGACATCGCCTTGGCGGTAAAGAACCAGGCAAAGCAGGGCAGAAGCAGGACGGCGAGCCGGAGGATGCGCCGGCGAGTATCGGGTGCCATGGATATCCTTGCGAGAGGGGGAGAAGTGGTACGCGCTTGGCGTGAGGCGCCGGCCGGTGGATGGCCAGGCCGGCAAGAGGGGAAGATCAGAGGGTCACGGCGAGCACGGCGGTGCAGAGAGCGGCACCTAAGAAACTGCTGGCCACGCAGAGCAAGCCGGCCCGCCAGGCGGTGGCGGGAAGAGCGCCCTGGGCCTGCCGCGACGCCACACGCAGCTCGCTCGCGGCGTGGGCGAGGGTGCGGGTGGCATCCAGCATGGCCCGGCTGGCGTGGTCGGCGGCTTGAGTGGCCGCCTCCTGGCCGGCCTGGCGGATGGTGCCGGGCAACGCCGCCAGCGCCTGCTGGATATCGGCCTGCTGTAGGGCGATCTGCTCGAGGCGACCGATCAACTGGTGGCTCTCGCGCAGGATCTCCTGGTAGAGCAGCTCCACCTTGCTTCGGGGCGGCGCGTGTGCCGGCGCGGTCTGCGGGGCATCGGTCATGACCCGCTCCTAAGCAAAGAGCGCGTTGAAGGCATGGTCAAGCTGCCGATCGACGGGCCGGGCCAGCGATTGCAGTGCATGCATGTCGCTCAGATGGGAGGTGAGCGCTGTGTCCGTGCGATCAGCTTCGCGCAGCAACTGGCGGTAGTCGGTCGTGTCGGCCAGGATCTCCTTGATGGTGGTGCGCTTGTTGGCCAGGAGGTCAAAGACCTCGTTCTCGAAGATCGCGGCTTCCGGGTTTGCCAGAAAGCCGCCTGCCTGGCGTGCGTAGCCGAAGATGGCGGCGAACTCGTCGCGCACGTCGGCGTCGACGCGGTTAAAGAGCACGCGCACGCGTTCTGCCGGCACGCCGATCTGGGCCAGGGCCTGGATCGTCTTGATGGTCTCGCGTTGAGCTTTTCCGGACGCAACGACAGGCAACACGTAGTAGTCGACCTCGAGGTGGGCCTGGTCGTACTTCACCAGTTCGGCCAGGAAGTCCTCGATGTTCGACGCGCCCACGTCGACGATCGCCGCTTCGGCCATGAGCAGCTTGCGAAAGAGGCGTCCGAATTGTTCGCCACGTAGCTGCTCGACGTCCAGGCCGAGGTCTGCGGCGCTTTCGTTGGTAGATTCGACCGCGATGATCTCCGCGTCCGGCACGCGCGGAGCGAAGACGTGGCTGGTGGCCATGGTCTTACCGACGGAGCCGGAATAGTTCAGGGTAGCGATTTTCATGGGGGAGAATTCCTATTTCTGGCGGCCGAGTTCGGCCAGTTGGTTGAGGTCAATGGTGTCGGCGGATCTACGCAGTTGAACGAGATCGCCCTTGGTGGTGACGGTGCCGGGGCGGCGCATGTCAGGGGCGGGGGAAGGCGGTTGCGGTGTAGACACCATTGCGGTCATGGCAGAAGCCTCACGGGACGCACCCGGAGATATGCGTGCGGTGACTTTGGACTGTTGTCTGCGCCATCGACAGCGTGCCTGACGAATGGAAGCCGCCTTCATGGGGATTCCAGCACTTTCCAGTGCGGCAGCGATGGCCACATACGGGACGCCTTGCTGAACCAGTTCATCAATGAGTGGCAGCAACGTTCGAAATCGGGCGCGAACTTCAGATTGTCGTAGGGCGTTTAGCTGCTGAACGGCATTCTGGATGTCGGGCGTCGGTGGCAGGGATTGGCTTTTTCGCATGATGAAAATGCCCGGAGCCTCCGGGCTGCAGACGGGGTTGATGGGAGGGGGAGCCGCGCCCGCATGGCGGGCGTGGGGGAACCGTTGCGGTTCCCCAGGGGGTCGGAAGCGCGGACGCAGCAAGGCGGCCGGCCAGGGGGGCAGCAGCCCCCGCGCTTTTGGGGGCCGTACATCCCCGCCCGGCGAGCGGGGTTTTCGCCGGGAAGGGGACGCTTGCTCCCGGGGGCCGAGGGGGAATTGCTGTGGCGCATTTTGGCTAACGGCCTGCGCGAGTCTCAGGCGGTGCCACGTGGCGGGACCGTGGCGAGCAGTTGGGGCGTGGCGAGGCCATAGGCCCGCAGCGCCCCGGGGGGCTACCGTTCCCCCGCCCGGCGGGGCGCAAGCACCGGCGGGGAGGGGGGCTGAAGTATGGGTTTCAGGCCGGCGCCGCAGGCGTCGGGGCGAAGGGAGCGAAGCGACCGGAGGGTAGGCGGATCGGCCGGCGATTTGCCACAGCGCCTCGCGCGCGACCCTCTTTGAAACCTATAAAACCTATAAATACCTATAGTGGCCCGTTTTTGGGACTAGCAAAATGCCGTTTTTGGGACTAGCACCAGCCAAAAGCGGGACGGGCAAAACGTGATCTTGGGCTAAGCCCGAATTTGGGACAGGCGAAGAAATTGGGACCGGCTGTGGATAACCCGTCAAGGCGGTGGCACAAGCCCGGCCGCCCGAAAGACCCGGACCTTGAAATCGGGCGGGGGCTCATTGGGGGCCTGTTCAAGTCCCAGGGCCTTGCCCTTGGCTACGATGCCGGACCAACTGCTTTGCCACGACTTACGCGTGGACGATTGCCTTTCCCATTCGCGGAACACCCATAGGCGCCAGGATTCGAACCAGTCCTCGGACATGCCTGCCTCGCCGGGCCGTGAGCGCATGTACGCGCTGAACGTGGCAGCCATGGCGTCGATCTTCTCGGCAGGCCAGTGCGGCCGCTCGCGTTGCGCCCAGGTTCGCCAACGGGCGGGCAAGCCCCACTCTGCCGGCAGCCGCGTGGCACCGGCGCCGCTATACGCCCGGGCTGCAGATCTGCGTCGGTGGCCACGCGTCTGCATGCCCAGCATTTGGGCTGGCGTTGCCGGTCGCGCCGACGGGACCTCGGCGGCCGATGGTGTGGTCGATGTGGCCAGGCACGGCGTGGCGGGATCTGACTCGATGTCTGGCCAAACGTTTCGCGTGGCCGCAACCATCGTGCGGGCCGTCTCGAGCGCTTGGTCCTGATCCTGCGCCTGCTGGGCGGGGCAGGAGGACGCTACCGCGTGTTCGGCGACCCGATCGGGCTCGACACTGCGGTCTGCGTTGTCCTTGCTGTCTCCCGCATCCTGAATGGTGTCACGCGTCGGCGCTGCTAAGTCGAGGCCCTGCTGGGCGGGCTGGGATGCGTGCTGATAGTCGGCCTGGTGAGCCGCAATGGCCATATTGATGCGGGGGACGGCATTCGGGCACAAGCGATAAACGACGCTACTGCGGTTTTCGCCCGCGCGCATGAGCGTGTCCTGGATGGCTCCCAACTGACGTAGCCTGGCCAGCGCCTCAATGACGGTCTTACGGTTCAGGTGCGTGATCTTGGCCAGGTACTCAATGGAGGCGAACACCGTCCAGTCCTGGGCGTCGTAGCGAACGAGTTGGGCCAGGCTCAAGAGGATCAACTTGGATGATGACTTCTGGACGTCGGCCATTCTGGCCCATTTGCATGCTTCGACACTCATGGTCGCCCCTTGTGCTGCTGAAGGTTTTTACCGGGTAACGGATGGGTTCGTGTCGGGCCGATCACGCGTGGCCCTCCTGGACAGATTCGGCGATGGAGGCACGCGGCCGAAGCGGCAGGCCGTGCTTTTCGTAGAACTCGCGGCGGGCCAGCAGCCAGGCCTTGTAGGGCCAGGCGCGGCGCTCGCCCCAGGGGTAGGCATCACGGATGGCAAGGTGGATCTGGTCCAGGGACAGGCCATTGGCCTGGCCGTCTTGATACACCTGCTGCATGATTTTGTAAGCCATGCGAGTGCGCGCTTCCTGCGCGCCGCGTTGGCGGATCGCTTGGGTCATGGAAGTCTCCGGGAAGTACAGGCGCTCGGCCAACGATGGTGCTGACAGAGCGAGAGAGAAATGTCGGGCAGACGCGGGCGCGTCGACGGTATGGCGTGTGGCGCTCGCCCCATGGCGAGGGGCTCTGCTTAGGGGCCGGGCATCGCGTAGCGTGCCGGCGGGCCGCGGCGTGATTTGTTTGCCAGTGTTCGCCAGCTCGGGGCACGCGGGTATTGCAGTGGCCCGCGAAGTCCTAAGCGATACCGCCGGCGTGGAGAGGTGCTGCGGCGGGCCAAAGGGCGTGTGCGGCGGGGGGACGATTACAGGCCGGCGCTGGCGCCGGGATTGAAATAAACCTCGACGAGCTTGTAGTCGGCGAAGTAGAGCGAGATATCCAACGTCGAATGCAGGTACTGCAGGATCGATGGCACGTCCAGCGAGTTGCCTGCGAGTGATTGCTTGACCAACAGCGCCACGCGCCGGAATGTGTCTCGCGCACTGTTGGCGTGGGTCGTCGTGACTGATCCCGGGTGGCCCGTGTTGAGCGCACTCAGGTAGTCCCAGGCCTCGGGGCCGCGCAGTTCGGACAGAAAGATCCGGTCGGGCGAGCTGCGCATGGCGGCCGCTATGCAGTCCGTGGCCGAAATGCGTCCGGCGCCCGTGCCATAGATCATGTGGACCTTGTTGTCATGGTTGGGCAGCATGAGTTCGTGGACGTCCTCAACGGTGAGCAGGCGCTCGCTGGTCGGCACGCATTCGATGAGGCTGCGGGCAAAAGTGGTTTTGCCGGAGCCAGTCTTGCCTGAGACGATGATGTTCTTGCGCCCGAGTACAGCCTGGGTCAGAAAGCCCAGCATGTCGCGACGGTCCAACAGATCCAGCAACTCGCGGTCTTGTGGGGAAAACGTCTCGCGCGCTACCGGTGCTGGACTGACGTTGACCCAGTTTTCGAACGCGCCGTCGGTCTGGAGTTCAGGCAGCGTCTTGACCAGGTTGGCATGCTTGCGGATGTTGACCGACAGCGTGCCGTTGATCACGGCCGGGGGCTGGGCGACCTGGCCGCGTTCGCCATCGGGCATAAGCAGCGACATGATGGGGGAGAAATTCACGCAGTTGTAGCTTGCCATGGCCGAGACCAGCGCCTGCAGATAGTCGAACGATAGCGAGGCGTCTTCGCTGCGGTGCCATTGCCCCCAGCGCCGAACCAGGATGAGGCTCGGGCGGGGGATGGTGATTTCGCGAACCAGATCTTCGGCCATGTATCGGGCAATGGGCTGCATCATTTGACGCAGCGCGATGTCGCTGGCCACCGCCGCGCTGGCGGTGGCGGGGGGAAAATCGTTCATAAGGGTATGTAGAGACAGGTAGGCCGACCATCCCGAGCAGGACGGCCGGACATATCGTTGAGGAAAGGATCCACCGGCGTCCGTGCCGGGGGCATTACCGGGCAATGGGGCGCAGGTCGTAGACCGAGCCGAAATCCAGGTCGCGCGCGACATAGATGCCAATGCGGCCACCCTGGTTGCGGTACAGGGTGGGGGGGATGTTGATCGAGTTGTCCAGCACGGTGCTGACGGCGTTTTGGGCCGCGTCCCCGGTCGAGTCAAAGCGAATCGACCCGCTCTCGTTGCCACCCCGAGACGAAGCCCAGCTCCCCAGGTCGCCGATAAGGCTCACCAGGATGGCGCCACCAAAGCGCTCGGCAAAGTGAGTGTCAATATGCCCGTCTAGGCCTGCTTCGCCCAATGGTCCCGTACCCGGCGAATCAAGATGGATGATGACCCCCTTGGGCGTCTCCAGCCGGGACCAGACCACTCCGATGCGCGGCTGGCCTTGTGCGAGAACGCCTTGCTGGTAGCCGATGAACTTCGTGCCTGCGTCGATCAGGACGACCCGCCCGCTGGTAGACCGCACATCATGCGGCGCATAGCAAGTGATCATGCCGGCCTGGGCGCTCACGAACTTCGTGTCCTGCAGGCAATCGATCATGGTGCCTTGAGTCACGAGCATGTCTCGGTTGCCCAGAGTGCCAGCACGCGCCGCGTTGAGTTTCATGGGCTTGAGACGCTCGGACATGGGGCCGCTGTCACCCTCGCGAGCGGGCGCGGCGGCTGGCGCCGTGTTGGCGCTTTGCTGCTCCCCGTCCTTCTTCGCTTGTAGGCTACTGGACAACCGTCGGTGCATGACCGGATCCACCACGATGGACTTGGCGATTTCGCCCAGGCCAGGTCCCGTCGGGGGCACTGCGGTTGCTGTGGGGGACGATTCGGCGGGCGGCGACGGCGGCGGTGGGGCAGGGGCGGGTTCCGGTGGACTGCGAAGCTTCAGGCCAGGCATGATGTTTTCGATCCGTGCTGGGATTCCAGCGACAGCGTGCGGATCAGCCTGGTCAATGCCGTTAAACCACCGCCAGAACAGCGACCCCACGATCATGAGCGCCATCAGCAGCAACAGCATGAAGAACGCCTTGGCGCCGGGTGCGCGCGGTTTGGCCGCGCCTTGAAGATCCGGCCGGCCCCGTGCCTCGATCTGGGCCTGCTGCCGCTCGATCTCGGCAACCGCATCCACCGGGGCGTTGGCGCCCCGTTTGCGTTTGAGAAACTTCATGGCAGCGACTCCTCACGCAGTACCCGTTGGACCGTGGGCGAGACGGTGCCAGTGGGCAGTGTGCGCGCCGCGGACGGTGCATCATTGTGGATCGCAACCACTTTCTCGCCCAGACGCAGGTGCCAGCGCGCGGCTGTGCGGTGCAGTACGATCGTGCGATCGCCGTCCATATGACGGTTGGTGATCACCTCGTGACCATCCGGATCCACGAAATACACCGTGGGCAGGTCCTGGCCAGGCGCGAAGCGCAACCAGGTCTGCGCACCATCGTCCCAGGCCGCCTCGGGTCCGATGACAGTGTCACCGCTCATGGTGTAGCTCTGCCAGTTGATGGCCAGGTCGCCCGTGGCCAGATCCTGCTGCACGCGACCCTTCTCTGCCTGCGCGGCCGTCTTGGCTTGTTCGGCTTCGGGGTAGCGCAGCACGACCCGGAACACCTCCCGCCCGTTGCGCTGCTTGGCGTACTTGAGCAGGAACGAGTAATTGCGTTTGGTAGTGATGTAGATCAGGTTCGTGTCAGCCTGCTCCACGATGGGCTTGAGTAACAGGTGCTTGCCGATCTGCTGAAAGTCATAGGCGGCTGAGTCGCCAAAGGCGTGTGTCACGTAGTCCTCATCGTCGTTCAATTGGATCTGCGTGGCCACGCCCAACGTGGTGTCGATCTGCACGACATCGGCCGGATCGTAGTCGGTCCAGCGGATACGCTGATCCTTGGGTGAGGCTGCGGGCCGATCAAGTGCCCAGGCGGGCGGCGCTGCCGCGCACAAGGCAAGTGCCAGCGCCGCCGCCGCGGCGCAGTGAATGCGGGTTCTCATCGGCTGTGTTCCATCCCGTGGGTGTGGTCACGATGGTGTTGGTGCAGGTGCTGCATCTCCATGCCGGCCTGCTTGTCCTGATCGGCATCGCGCACCAGACCCACGCCGCCAACCGCCCTGAAGGGGTAGCTGATGGCGAGCGACTCTTCCTGGCCACTCAGCTCGAACGAGCGGTTCAGCGTGTTGCGCGCATGCACTATGAGATCGCCCGTGTCGCGGTCGAGCTGGATCAGGCAGTTCGGTGTGGTGCCCACGACCGGGCCGCGGTACTCGCGGCCATCTTCGGGCTGGCGGATCTGACGATCCTGCTCGCCGTAGAGTTCGACCGGCCGGCGTGCCTCGCGGATGCGTTCCTCGAAGTGCTTGCCGATTCGATCAGCGGCCATGACGATGGTGGGTAGGCGCAGGTTGGAGTCCTTGTGCAGGTGATCCTTGGCCAGACGAGCGGCGCCGTAGAGATCAGACTTGGCGTAGCGCTCGAGGTCGCGCAGAAGGGCCGTGCGCTCGGCGTTGGACAGGCTGTGAGCGTTCTCCAGGCGGCTGGCCAGCTCGGTGATGTGCTGTTTCTTCATGACGATTACCTCAGCGTTTCCACGTCAGTGGTATAGGTGATGACCTGAAAACCGAGCGGGTTGTCACGCCCGATGCTTTCGGTCAGAGGGGTGTTTACATAGCGGTAGGCGAGCGTGGCGATGAGCTGCTCGGGTTTGTGATTGGCGTCCGCGCCTTCCAGATGGCGAGTGAAGCGGACGGTGGCGCTGCGGTTGGGCCCAAGTGAGATGCTGCGCACGTTCACGATGATTCGGGTGTGCTTGCCGTAGCGCGTGTCCAGGGCCTCATAGCCGGTGTTGGCGTTGTCCTGGAACTTGGCGTAGTACGCGCGCTGTACATCCGGGGCACTAAAGAGGCCGCAGCGGTCGTAGTTGTTCTGGATGGTGTTCCAGTCATAGCCTTCGCAGGCGAGCACGTACTGGTGGATGAAGAACCGGGCGATGCGCTCGCCGTAGTCTTCCTTGCCGTTGCCGAGCTGCGTGACGTGCTCGATCTCGCCGGTGGCGTCGTTCACGCGCACCACGTAGGGCAGCGGGGCTTCCTTGAGCGGAAAGATCGAGGCCAGCGCGCCGGCTGACAGGATGGCCATGATCATCGCTCCGGTGGCCGCGCGCCAGGCCACGCGCCGTGAGCTGAGCAGTTCGGTGAGCAGATCGCGCTCCAGGCCACGTTTGCGCTCGACCTCTTGTTGGATGGAGAGCTTCGGATCATCGGTCGGCATGGGGACCTCGCGAAAGCAGTAGCGTGGCGTGTCGTGCGGGGGATATGGACGACAACGGGCGAGCCGCGGCGAGCGCGGCCATAATGGCGAGCTTCATCGGTTCTCCGGGGAGAAATAGAGGGGGGTTAATGCGGGTGCGTCGGTGTCAGACCGGACGCGTCAGGGTAGGCGAGTGAATGCCTGGAGAAGGGGGGAGCAAATCGGGGCAGCGGGATGAAAGTGCACCGCACAATGAGAAAGGCACGACGAATGCCGTGCCTTTCGGAGGACGCTGTATGCAGGACGGACGAAGAATTACCAGTTTTCTTCATCCATTTGTCGTTTATGGCGCTTTCGCCATGCAGGCATTTCCTCGTCGCGGATGGCAGATGCCGATCCAGTGCCAACCATCAGCAGCGTTGGCCACTTGACGCAGATGTACCAAAGCGGGCGGACTATCCAGTTCCAGCTTGCACGAGCCAAGCTGAACCACTGAAATGCCGTGACCGGTTGCTCGGCCGAGGCGGTTGTTGCGGGCGTGACAGGAATGTCAGCACCTGCAACCGGCCTTTGTGTCAGCGGTTTCCCCAGCGGTGTGATCAGACTCATGTGGTTCTCTCGTAGGACACTATTGAAATCTAGGTTTTGCTAACGAGCGGAAATCATGTTAGCCGATCTTCCCAAGGAAGGGAACAGATACGCCACCACCATCCCCACCGCTAATTTTCGCCGTAATCGTTGAAACCTGCGCCAGCATCTGTTTCGCGCACATCATGAAAAAAATGAGCGCAGTCAGCATACCGAAGACGTTGATCTGATCGGCGTTTGTCGTATCCAGCAATCCTTGTTGCAGCATGCCGAACATGCCCATGATGAACATAAAGACCAGCATGAAAAGGCCGGCGTAGATTGCGTAATAGACCGCCTGCCGAAGCCACCTATTGAAGAAGTCTTTGGTAACGTCAAACAGCAGCGCAAGGATGCAGAGAGGTCCTAGCACCACCACCAGGCCCATGCCGAGCTTGACCGTGATCAGCACGATCATGCCGATGGCGCTCATGATAGATGATATGACCGTGATGATGAGGGCGATCAGAACGAAGACGAAGGCCTTGCCGATATTCTTTATGCCCGTGGGCGCACGCTCCTGCAATCGGGTGCTGATCTCGGTACCGTTATTGGCGGCATCATCCATGATCTGTGCCGGCGTCTTGAGCGTGCCCGTGAAGAGCTTGGCGACGTCGGTGGGAAGGTCGAGCATGACGCCGGCGATCTGCTTTTGATACAGACCGCCGGCGCCGGCAATGCCCACGATGACGGCAATGGTCACGAGCTTGCGCGTAGCTTGTAGGATCGGTGTCTGGATGGCGCCGGTCATGATGAGCCAACCGTACCATATCAGCGCGATCGACAATCCCAACCCAACGACCGGCATGATCTTTTCGGTGACGGAGGCCACCAACGGCGTGACCACGTCAACCAGCATCTTGGTGATCGACTTGTCGATCCAGTCCGCGATCCAGCCCAGGCTGAAGAGCTGGACGCCAGTCGTCGGGGCGGCCATTACCGTACTCCCGGCAGCGGCGCGCGGATGGCTTCGACGCTGAAGGCGCTCGCCGCGAGTTTATCGGCCTGCGCTTCCATCAAGGCTTGCTCGGCTTGCAACTGGCGCTGCAGGCCATCGGCGCGACTTTGGTCGACCTGGATGTTGGCCTGTTCCACCAGCAGACGCGCCTGCAGATCTGCAATCGCCTTGGGGTCCTGCGTCTGGTTGATCTGGGCCTGCAGCCTGTTGACCTGGGTCATTCGTGCGGTCATGGCCTTTTGCGTCTGTTCCATGAGCGCCTGGCTGCGCAGCGCGAGGCTGTCGGCACGGGCGTCCAGGTTCTTGCGATCGGTCTCGTAGTTGCCAGTAAGGCGTTCTTCGCGCTCGATGCGCTTGAGGATCTCGCCAAAATCACCACCCGTGGCGTTAGCCGCGCGCAGCACCTGGCGCGCATCTTCGGGCAGGGCCTCACGGATGGCGGGGTTATTCAGGATGTCGCCTAGATTGCGAGTGCCGGTCAAGGATTCGAGGTGGCGGCGCTGGTTATCGAGCTGGTCTTTGAGAACGGCGATCTGCTCTGCGTACTTGGCGATCGATTCGGCATGCTTGATGGCGCGGTCGGCGATCGCGGCGCCGTCCACGACAGGGATGCCGCTGGCGTGCGCCGGCGTGGTGGCGGTCGTGGCCAGGGTGGCGCAGAGGATGAAGGCGGCCGCGCGCCGCAGGGGGAGGTTCATGTTGGGCATGTTCAATTCCTTGTCGCCTCGCGGGCGAGAGTGAGGTAGTGCTGCAACCACTGTTCGGGATCTTCGCCGCACGCGGCAATCGCTTGCTCTGCGAGTTCAGCCATGTCGGCGGATCCCGAGAAGACGAGGATCGAATCGGGGCAGGTCGAAAGATCCAGCGTGGCGGTGACGGTCGAGCCGCCTTGCTTGATGACAAATTGGCGACTGAATTCGCCCAGGTTCTTCACGAGTCTGAACTCGGCCGGCGTGAGCTTGAACTGGTCGATGTAGGTGGCCGCCGTGGCTTCGGGGTTGGGCAGGTAGATCTGGGTGGCCGACTGCTGGATCATGGAGCGGCCCACGGGGATCTCGCTGATCGCCTCGGGTTCCTGGGTGGCGTAGGCGAAGACACCGTTCTTCTTGCGGATTGTGCGGCTCACGTTCTGCATGAACCACTGGAAGTACGGCACCTTGAGCGGGTGCTGTACCTCATCGAAGAAATACGCGAAGCGCCGGCCATCAACCATTTGTTCAGTGCGGTAGAGCAGATAGGTGATGGCTGCGTCGCGGATCTCGTCGTGGTCCAGGAACTCGGTCAGATCAAAGCCAAACAGATTTGTGACCGACAGATCCAGTTGATCGGTCTCATTGTCCAAGAGCCATCCGTTGGCATGGCCGACGCACCAGCGCTGCAGGCGCTCACGCAGGCTGAGAGTGGCGCCCTCGGAAGGCGCTGCCGGCAGAAACTGCAGGAGCGTGGACAGACGCCTTTGAGCGCGTGGCAAAAAGCTCACCAGCTTCTGGACCGCGGCCTCGATCTGCTTTTGTTCGCTCATGGTTGCCGCCTGAGCCCCGTCGGCCGCCAACTGCTTGGTCATCGTGACCATGAAGGCGATGCTCTTGGCGGTGGGCTCGAGCTGCAGGTAGTTCCAACCCGTGGCCGTGCCCATCTGCATGGGGAAGTACCTACCGCCCATCTGCATGATTGCCACTTGCATGCCGCGATCCTTGTCAAAGACCGCGGCGGTGTAGCCGAACTTACGGGCTTGTGAGATGAAATGGCCCAGGGCCACGGTCTTACCGGTGCCGGACTTGCCGATGATCGAGGTGTTTCCCAAACGCCGCTTGCCGGTTTCGTCGGCTTCCTCCAGGGATGCGTGGAAATTCATGTAGTACGGCGTGCCACCCGTTGTTTTGAGCATCGTCACCGCCGGCCCCCACGGATTGCCCGCTGGCTTGCCATAGAGATAGTTGTGCATGGACGAGAAGCACAGGAAGTTCAGAGACGTGATCGGGCAGGGCCGCGGGCGCCACTTCCAGTTGCCGGGAAATTGTGCTGCCCAGCCAGCGATAAGTGCGCGGTCCACCAGGCGCGCGACGATCTCGCTGCTAGCGAGGGTCCCGCTGATCTCGGCGGCCGCGCGCAGTGCGTGCTCGCTGTTCTCCCCAAATACCTGCAACGTGGCGTGGTGATCACCCATGACGAATTTTCCCGATGACAGGTCATCGCGTGCTTTCTTCAGGTCGGCGATCTGACTGGCCGAGTAATCGCCCGAGTCTTCCAACCATTTGATCTGACGGGTCAGGGCTTTCAGACCTTCTGCCTTGGGCATGGAGCCGAAGGACTGCGAGAGCACGAATTCGTAGGGCTGGTTGAGAAGGTCGTTCAGGTGCCCAGGCTTGGTGTTGTTGCAGTACTCGCGCACTTCGAGCATCACG
>LXNH01000274.1_pt1 | contig 13129 bp, 7 predicted proteins | sample 809111 | NCBI WGS metagenome assembly LXNH01 (sample SAMN04870528, study PRJNA318959) | seawater metagenome | biome: 00002010; material: water; isolation source: marine seawater | place: Greece: Milos, Mediterranean Sea | collected 2013-05-29 | depth 5-7 m
CGCAGCCGCGACGGCCGGCGCTTCGCTCGCAACGGCGGGCACCTCCCCCACCGCCACCACCAGCGCCGTCGCCTCCGCCGCCAGCCCCGATACGGTCCTCGGCAGCACCACCGCGCGCGCGGCCGGCATGAGCGCCAGCGCACCGGCTACCCGCGCCACCGACCTGTCGGCCGCGGGCGGCGCAGCCACGGCAGCAAACGCGGGCGCGCCCCCCAGCGCCAATGCCGTCGCCGGCTCCGCGACGACCGGCGGCGTCGGCGCCACGGGCGTCACCGCGGTGGCAGGTGGCGGCGGACTCGCCACCTTTGCGCAACAGGCCGGCGCCGCCTCCACGGCCATGAGCGGCGCGTCGACGTTTCTGTCCAGCGGGGTCAGCGCCAACGTGGGCGCGGCCATCGTGCCCGTCATGACGCAAGCGCTGAACAGCGCCGGCGACCGGGCCGCCGCCCTCGGGTCGGCCGTCGACACCCTTTTCACGCTGCCCGACGTCAAGCAGGCCAACATCCCGGCCGTCGCCGGTGCCATCCTCAGCATGCCGGGGCTGTCCTCATCGGCTGTGCCGGGCGTGATCGGCGCCATCCTGCAATCGCCCACCCTGGCCACCGAAACACTGCCCAAGGTGGCCGAGGTGCTGATGAAAATCCCGGGCGTGGCCGATTCGCCCCTGCCGCAGATCGCCCGCGACGTGCTGGACACGATCGGCCTGGGTCCCATGGCGCGCACGCAGGGCACCCATCTGCCTGGCGATACGCCCGCGGCCGGCGACGCCGGCCGGGTGGTGCCCGGCGTCTCGACCTATCGCGGCCGCCAGGACGGCGCGCGCCTGCAGTACGTGAACCTGGAACGCGCCGACGAGCGCTGGAACGACGGCAACGCGCTGACCACCACCGAGCGCCAGACCCGCCGCCCGCGCATCCACGTGGAATTCAACCGTCCCGGCTCGCACCGGTTCACCATCACCGTCAAGGCCGACCCCGGCAACATCGCCTATTCCAGCCGCGAACGCGGCCGCCGCGCCAGCTATCAGGAGCCGCACGCCAACCCGCGCAGCTATGTCACGGACGCGGACGGCACCCGCATCGTCGACGACATCGCCCTGCCCGCCGCCGGCCGCAACGTCTATCTGTTCGAAGTGCGCGACGAACGCGGTCAGTTGATCAAGACGGAACGCGTCGAGACCGCACGCCGCCTGTACATCCAGGAAGTCATGTGCATGAGCGCGCGTCCGGCCGCCCATCTGGCCGACGTCACCCCGGTCACGGCGGAGTTCGCGCTGCACGGCATCGACATGATCCAGCTGCCCCGCCTGCGTTTCCGCGGCCGCTCGGCGGTCGACGCGGCCGACAGCCCTACCGCGCAGCAGGCCATCATGGACGCGGTGCGCCGCGTGTACGCCAGCTCCCCGGGCAAGCAGCGCGAGCCCTACACCCTGGTGGTCTGTCACGTCGACCGACTGGCCGCGCCCGGCACCAGTGGCGACATGCGCCTGCCCGTTCCGGCCGGCCCGGGCGGGCGCGTCATGACCGTTCCCATCCTCAACGACGATCGCACGCTTGCCAGCCTCTGGTACGAATTCGACGACGGCGACGATTGGTTGGTGCATGCCCGCTACATCCATACGGACGCCTCGGGCGTGGAGCGGTCGATCCCGATTCCGCGCCACCTGATGACGCCGGTCCGCGAAAGCTCCGGCGCTGTCTTCTCCGTCACCGTCGACCTGACCCAGATTTCGGCCACGCCCTTGCGCGGCATGCTCAATATCCAGTTCAACACGGTGGCCGCGAGCTACGCGGGCCTGGCGCTCACCGGTACCAACCTGCTGTTTGTGTCCACGCTGGACCCGTACGAGCCCAACTCGCAGGCCTACCTGACCGAAACGCTGGCGCACGAAATGGGCCACCTGCTCGGCATGGTGCCCAGCGGCCCGGATTGGCCCGGTCTGCGCGATGAAGACCCCTCGGCCGACGACTCCAAGCTGGATCCGCCGCAACACTTCTACTACAACATGGGAGGCCACTGCTACTTTGGCCTGCCCGACCAGAATGGAGAGTACAGCGACGAGATCGGACAATGCGTGATGTACGGCATCACCTGCGCCAACATCCACTTCTGCCCGAGTTGCAGCAAGGCCGTGCGCAAAGTGGACTGCTCCGAAGGCTGGAGCTCATTCTGATGCCATTCTCTCCGCCACCAAGAATCCTCGCTGCCTGACACATTCAAGATGCCCATCATGACTACCGACTGGATCGAGCCCGCCACTTTCGCCTCGGTGCCCCCGCATTCGCAGCAAGAGCATGCCTGCATGCCGCCGCTGCAGGGCTACGACGCGCAGATGCGCATTGCCGCGCCTTCGCGCGTGAAGATCCGCGACGGCAACACCCTGACGATTCCCATCTGCGCGCGCGGCATCCTGCCCGCGGTCGAGAACCCGCAACTGCCACGCTTCGTGGCGGTGGATACACGCAGCGGCAAGGTCTATCGCGGTGTCGCGTTCGACTACGTGCGTCCCAAGCTGCCCAACGTTGCCGTCGATCCCAGCAAAGGCCCGACACCGCCCAAGATTGCGCTGCCCCCGGGCATGACAGTGGAAACGCGCTTCACCACCGACATGGCCGGCGTGCTGCACCTGCCCGCCACGCCGGCCACGTACGAGGTCTATATCGAGGCCGAGGACGTGAAATCGAACACCGTGACCATCGAGGTCGAAGACGGCGCCAAGTAGGGTGCCATGAAAAAAAGCGGCCCTGCTTTCCAGGGCCGCCGCCATCACCGTCACGCCGCCGCTCAGGGCCGCGCCGGCGTCATCTGCCGCAGGTTCTGCTCATTGCGCGCGGCCTGGCCTTCCACCCGCTCGGCGTTGCGCATGTCGTTGGCGCGCTGCGTCATCTCCGCCTTCGCATCAGTCTTGGCGAACACGTCCTTGTCGCGCACGCGGAAGTACATCGTGGTGCTGGCCAGCAGATGGTCGGGCCAACTGCTCAGCATGGCGTCATGCACCAGCCAATCGAACAGCGTCATGACCTTGGCCGGCAGCTGGGTCTTGCCGTCGCGCGCTTCGCGCCAGGCCGTCAGCAGGCGCTGCTGCATCGCGCGCTCGGCCTTCATGTCGGCCAGCGGATCGACTCGTTTTTCCGGCGTGCCGCCGCCGCGCCGGATGATCTCGTCGCGCATGTCCTGGCGGTCGCGCTGGTCCTGCTCCATCTGCTCGATGGCGCGCAGGACCTGCGGGTTATTGCGCGCCAGGTCCTGGCGGCGCTGTTCGGTCGCCGCGTCCTGGCGCTCGCTGTCTTCCAGGCGCTTGTATTCCTCTTCCAGGCGCTCCCATAACGGCTTGAACCGCTGTGGCGGCGCCTCGCCCCGACTGGCGTCGGCGCGTTCGCGGCGCTCTTTGACCAGCGCTTCCAGTTCACGCGCCCGCGCCGTGGTCTCGGGCTTGGCAAGCGCTTCCGAAGAGAGCATCGACAGGCGGCGCTGTTCCTGCATGAGCTCCTGCTCAGGCGTGAAGAAATCACGATCCTTGATCCATTGCTCGGCCGGATCGGACAGCCCCGCGCGGAACACCGGGTCCTGATAGCGGACCGCCAGCCAGCGCAGAAACACCTCCATGTGTGGCGCAAAGTCGCAGCCCGGCTCGTACTTGACCAATTCGCGGTAAGCGGCCACCAGATCCTGCACATAGTGCTTCTGGCCCTCGGCCTCGATGGGGCTGGCCAGCGTCAGCATGCTGTAGGCCGTGATATTGGTCTCGTACAGCGACTCCATGCAATGGATGGCGGCGCCCTGCGCGATGGCCAGATTCATCATTTCTCGCAACGGCACGCGCGACAGCGATGCCCGCGTGCCCAGCGAACCCTGCGGCGCCACGCCCGTCACGTCGCCACTGGAGCCGGGATACAGATACTGCAAACCGCGCGTCTTTTCCAGCGAATCCATCCGCTGGTTGCGGCGCAGCTCATGCGCCGCCGCGAAATGCACCGCCTTCTCCACCGCCGCGGGCACGGCCAGGTTGCGGTCCTTGTGGCTCTGCTTGATCAGGTCGGTGACCGGCAGAAACCCCAGGAAGGTGTTCTCATCCATGATCGAGACCACGGAATCGAACAGCCCCAGGAAGCGGATACGGATCTGCGCATTGGGCGCGCCGTCTTTTCCAATGATTGCCAGGTCCTGATCGTGGCGGCGCTTGTATTTCTTGACGATATCGTTGACGAATTGCTTGGCGATAATGCCCCCGCGGTCGCCGCCGAATACGGAAATCTCGATCCGCACGACCTTTTCCGTGCCGGCATTGGCCTGCTCGTAAGCCTGCTCGAACTGGCGCTTGGCCGCGTCCAGGCGCGTGTCCACCCCGGTTCCCATCAGGTAGGCCACCGTCTGGTTGTCCCGCACCACCGGCACCCCTTCCAGCAGCGTCGCCTTGGCGACGTTCTTCCCCGCGGTCCAGGCCACCTTCAGCGGATTTTTCCTGAAGTCCGCCCAGAACCCGCGCACCGTGGCGCGCGCCCGGTTGCCCAGGCGCTCCGGATCCATCGCATTCCAGATCCGCACCGTCTTCTCGGGCAGGCTCTTGACGTCCTTGATGACATCCTTGTAGGCCTTCACCATGGGCTGGTAGGAGCCGTCCTTGATCGACTGCTTGGTGGCCTTTTTGAGCCGCCCCATGCCATCCATGTCGGGCACTTCATCCAGCCGCGTAATGTTCTTCGCCGCGTCCTTCACGCTCGCCGCCGCCTTGTCGGCCATCTGCCCGCCCGCGATCGCCATGGCGTTGATGATCACATCCCGCTTGGCGTCCTCGTTCAGCTCCACGCCGATGCCGGAATAGTAGAACCGCAGCCAATGCTGCTTCTTCGGCCGGTCGCGGTCGCCCTCGGAAAAGTGCGCCATCCACAGGCGGCTGACGTTCGACAGGAAAGTGGGGTTGGCCTCGTCCAGGTCCTTGTTCCGGCCAAAGCCGTCGAAGAAGAATCCCATGCGCAGCGTCAACCCGCATTCGGTGCAGGAATCCTTGGGATAGGCGGCCGCGTTCTCGGCCATGGCCTTCAACACCGACGCGGGCGTGCGGTCCTGCTCTGGCACTTGCAACTCAGACATTCTTGTCTCCGGGCGCGGTTCCCGCCGCCTTGATCTGCGCGATCCGCTCCTTGGACAGGCGGAACACCGCGCGGCCGAAGTCGCCGGGCTTTCTATTCGCATCCTTCAACAAGGCGGAAAGCGCCGCGTCCTTGTCGAAATCCGACGCGACAACGAAATACAGGTACATATAGCCGCGCATGTCCTCGCCATCCTCGATGCGATAACGCGTCCAGGCCTGCCGGGCGACCTTGCCCAGCACATTGCCGACTTCATGGATGTTCCGGTAAGCGCCGAGCGCATCGCGATGGTTCTCGTAGAGCCAGCGGGTGGTATCGACGATCGGAATCCGCACCTGCCCCAGCAGCTTGCGGCTCAACGCCAGCTCCATGTGCTCGTCCGGATAGATATGCAGTTCAAGAATCACCGGACCTTCGCCGTCCGGCACGCTCGCGGCGGGAAAGTGCACCTTGGTTTCCTTGTTGAACACCACGTCGTCGAGCTTGCCGTCGAACAGGTGCTTGCGCATTTCGTCCACGTCGCCGCCACGCCACTTGACGATGAAATCGGTGCCCTTCAGGGTGTAGCAGCAAGTCACGCTGCCCTCGCCCCCGCCGGACGGAATGGCCGACGTGCCGGCGGCCGCGCCCGATGCGTCGACCAGACGCACCGATGACAGCTCCCACGGCGTGTAGTTGTACGTCACGAAACTGACGCCCTGATAGGTGGGTTCGCCATTGCAACCGGCCAACAGGCCCAGCCATATCAGCACGCCGATCAAGCCTTTACGCATTCCTTGCTCCCGAATTGTCCGGCTTCATGCCATCTCGTTGCGGCGACGGCGCTTCACGCATCACCCATCTCCCTGGCGGCCCGCTGCCGCGCCTGCACCTCGTCCCACACGGCGTCCGGCACGCCCGCCAGCGCTTTGGCCAATCCGCCCTCGACGCCCGGCCGATACGCGCGCAGGCATTCCCGTATCCGCGCGTGTTCGTCAAAGCGCGGCGAGATCGACACGCCCCAGGCGACGTAGTCGAACGTGTCCTTGTCGCCCGCCACGCCATGCGCGCGCGCGCGCTCCAACTGTGCCTGCACACGCGGCACCAGCGCGTCCTGGTCGGGATTGCCGGGCAACAGGCCCGGATACAGGCGGCGCAACTGCACCGCCAGTTTGTCGGGGTAATCCAGATCGAACAGCATCTGGTGCTGTTCCGGCGTGAAGCGCTCGATGCCTTGCGCGCGCTCGGCGGGCAGCCGTCCCGTGCCCGGCAGCTCGGCCTGCGAACCATCGCGCAGCGCGTAGCGCAGCGCGATCATCGGCGCCGCGAAACGCGCGCGCTGCTCGGGAGTCCACACCAGCAGGGCGCGCGCGAGAATGCGGCTGTCATACCAGTGCAGGAAGAACTCGCTGGCGTCCGGCAAGGCGTAGTCGCAGAAACGGCCAAAGTGCGCGAGCAGCTTTTCCAGCGGCACCGCCGAGGCAAAGCACTGCATCGCATAGCGGCCGCCGGCGCGCTCATGCAGCGCCTCCAGCACGCGCACCAGCACCGTGTTGAAGCCCGCGTAGCGCGGTCCCCGCAACACGCCCTGCGAGGCGCCATCGATTTCGATCAGCAAAGGTGCCACGTCGGCATAGATGTCCAGCCCTGTCTGCGCCCAGATCGAGCCGAAGCTCAGGTCTGGGGTGGCGCGGATGCGCGCCAGCAGATCGGGGTGGCCGCGGAAATCGACGATCGCGTAAGCGCGCGCGGCTTCGCCGTGGGGGCCGCGGTGATGCGGCAATTCGGAGAACGTGGACCGCAGCGCGTCCTGCCAGGAATAAGCCATCGCCGTCACGCCTTGTCGGTGATGGACTGCACGCTTTCCTGGGCGTCCAGAATGCAGGTCTTGCAGACGGTGAACTGCGGGAACGGATAGGGCATCTGCGTCGGCCCGGCGAATTGCTTGTTGCCGGTCTTGACGTCAATGCGGCCCGGCGCCGTCACGGTGATGTTGCCGCCTTCGATCACGATGCTGGCGCCCGCCGCGTTCGCGATGCGGATGCGCTGGGGCGAGGCGTACTCGATGCCGGCATTGGCGCTGACCATGCGCAGGTCCTGCCGCGCCTGCACCGTCAACACGTCATGTTGCGAAATGACATCCACCTCGCCAGTACCGGCGATGAGATCCAGGCCGGATTCCGCACCGCCCTTCTGCACCCCCGCCACGATGCCCAACGCCTGGCCCGTATGCACGCGCAACGCGCCGATGACGGCCAGGTTGTGGTCCCGCCCCGATGACCAGTGCACCAGTTCGCCAGCCGCGACCTGCACGTTGCGCCCCGCCGCCTGCGTCAGGCCCGCGCGGCCGGCCATCAACACCAAGGGATCGGTCAGGTGCGGCACCTTACCTTCGGCCGCCTCAGTGTGCTTGGCCGACGCATCGCCGACCGCGCCGCCAATCGCCTCGCCCGCCACGGTGCCCGATACCGCATGCGTCATGGCGGCCAGCGGCGGGCGTTCGCCATCCAGCCGGCTCGCGCCCGCCGCGGCAGTGCCGCGCGCCGAAGCCAGCCGCACGCCTTGGTGCGCGCCGATCACCCCGTCGAACGACTGCGCCATGATGTCGGCCTGCCCAGCCAACGCCAGGGGCGCCGCCGCGTCGCCCGCGGGCTCGCTGCCGCCGGCGGCATACGTGGTGAGCAGCACGCCGCCCCCGCCACGCACGGCGCCAAACGCGTCGGTGCGCAGCTCCGCGCCCACGCCGCGCACATTGCCGCGATAGTTGCCGCTCTGGTGGATCAGGTGCCCCAGATTCAATTCGCTAGCCGCCTGTGTGGACTTGATCTGCATGCGCAGCTGGCCATCGCTGTCGTCGAACACGATCTGGTTGTAGCCGTCGCCGCCGAATTCCTTGCTCTTGAAACCGCTCAGGGCGGCCGCGTTGCGATGCTGATCGTCGCCGCCCGCCGCGCCATGCCACGCAGGCGCATTGCCGCTGGCCAGGTTGGCCTGCGCGCTCGGTTTGCCATCGGAAGCGGCCGCGTACACCTCGGCATTCATCGGCTCGCCCGCCCTGCCGCCAGGCGTGGACGGAATGCCGCCTTCGCCGCGCCCGTTGTAGAGCGCGCCGACGACCAGCGGCTGGTCGATGTCTTCATCCAGGAATCGAACCAGCACCTCCTGGCCGATGCGCGGCACGAAGCTCATTCCCATGCCCGCGCCCGCCTGGCGCTGCGCCACCCGCACCCAGCGGCTATTCGCCAAACCCTCGCCTGTGGATTGCCAATGGAAACGCACCCGCACATCGCCCCGCGCATTGCGATGGATCTCGTCTTCACCGCTGGCCTCGGTAGCGCCTTCGGCATTGGTGACGATGGCCGTGTGGACGCCAACGGCGGAAGGCGCGCCCGCCAGCCTTGCGCCACGCGCGGCCACTGGCAAGGCGCGCCACGGCCGGTCGCAGCGCAGCGCGCGAAAGCGGTTGGCGTAGCCGACTTCATGCGCGCGCGCCAGCACCGCCGCGTCGGGGCGTTGCGCATCGAACGCGGCCTCGTCCCGGTCTGGCGAGCGCGACTGGCCAAGCCCGTCGTCCAGTTCGTCCAGGGCTCCAGCTCCCGCGTCCGGATCGTCTCCGGCGCCGGCCTCGAAATCCGCGCCGCGGGCATGTTCATCGTCAAAGCAGAGAAAGTCGTCCAGCGCGCCCAACCGGTCAGCCAGGCTGGCATCGTTCTGCCCGGGCAGATTGTTGACGCCCACGTGTTCCACGCGGTCCAGCGCGAACACCGGCTCAAAGCCCGGCTCGCCCGCCGGGCCCAGCGGCGACATCTCGCGCAGCGTAAACCGCGTGCCCGAACGGAAAGTGCGCACATTGCCGCGCCCGATGAAGGTCTCGGCGTGGGCCTGCGTCGCCTGCATCAGCAGGTTGGCCTGGAATTGGGCATGCGCCTGGTTCAGCAGCCCGCCCTGCCCCAACGGCTCAAACCATTCCAGCCCCGCGCGCTCGTCATCGGCGCCGCTGGCGGGGCCGGCCAGCGCCTGCCCGGTGATGGCGTACTTGCCGGTCTCATGCCAGGCCAGCAGCGTCACCCGCTCCACGCTCCGGCGCCGCCGGCGCGCGATGGCCTGCACGCCATCGCGCGATTCGCTCGCATGGGCGCGCTGGAACCGCACGCCCCCGCCCGCCGACTCGGCGTCCTCGCCCAGAACGCGACTGTCGGCAAAGATCAACACGGCGTGACGCGCCGGGGCGCTATCGTCCTCGACCGTGGTCCAGCCCAGCCCGGCTTCCGCGAGCAGACGCGACAGGAAGGCGTAATCGGTTTCACGATACTGCGTGGTGTAGGCGCGCGCGGGCAGTCCGGCCAGGTGGCCCTCGACGTCTGGAGACACTTTGTAGGTGTAGCCCTCGTAGCCGTCCAGCACGTGGCGCACGATATCGAGCACGGACTGCTTCTCATAGATGCGGCTGTCGCGCCGCTGCGTGGCCAGCCACAGCCATGGCGCCAGCGTCAGGCGATAGCGCGCCATGCCCGCGTTGCCGCCCAGCATTTCGGCCGCGCGCACCACGCCGCTGCGGCCGGCCTCGCTGCCGTCGGCGCGTGTGGTCCACAGGGTGGCGGGCCGCGACACCATGTCATTCAGATCCAGCGTGGCGTCCTCGGCCAGCGCCACCACGCGCATCTCGCCGAGCGTGGACAGCCCTTCGCGCGCCACCCAGCCTTCGACCTGCAGGGCCGACAGCGCGCCCTCGCCATCGAGGCGGTAGAGGCGGGACTCGGCGCTGAAACCGGCGTTGCTAGCGTTGACAGCCATGGAACGAAAACCTCGTGCGGACGTGGGCGATGCCGGCCGCTGCGGCCGGAAAGAATTCAGGGTTCGATGTTGGCTTGCGGCGTCGGGCATTCCACCGCGGTGCCCCACTGGCCCGCGCACACGCGCAGGCGGCATTGCTCGCTCTCGATGAAACTCAATCGGCGGCATTCCTTCAGCCGCTCGGACAAGGGCGAACCCGGCATCTCGCGTATGAAGATGCCATCCGATTTATAGACGCGCGTTCCTGGTGGCGATGCGGGCGGCAGGCCATAGCTCATCAACGCCGACAATAGCGCGGCATCGGTATCGGCGGGCTTTGCGTTCTTGCGCGGCGCGGCGGCGGGCTTGGCCGCGCGCGGCGCATTCGCCGATTGCGCGCCCTGGCTCGCGGCCTGGCGCGTGGGCCCGGGCGCCGGCGCCGCGGCGGCCGGCGGCGTCATCGCCAGCACGGACAGCGGATTGGTCGGCGCGCCTGGCGGCTCGGGCTCACCGCGCCCCAGATTCTCATCGCGCGCGGGCGGCGCCTCGTCAATGATGGACGCCACCGCGGGCGGCGCTTCCAGGGCGCTAAGCGGATTATTGCCGGTGGGTGCTGCCGAAAGCGATGCCCGCGGCAATGAAGCGCCGGCGGCCGCTGTGGGCACGGTGCCGGACACGGCGGCGGGCGCCTGCGCCACCATGGGCGCCGCGCCTTCGTCGTGGATCACCCACGCGATGCCGCCCGCCAGCAACGCCAGCACCAACGCCAGCGCGGTCCAACGCCGCGCGCGCGAGCCATGCGGCGTTGCCATGTGTTTGACCTCGGCTTCCGGCGCGCGTCCTTCCAGCGCGGCCAGGATGCGCGATGAGTCGGCCTCGCCACGCGCGGCCGGTGAAGCGCTGAGCAGACTCGGCGCGGTCATCGTAGGGCGAGCTTTTTCTTTCTCTTCTGCCATGCGGATTCCCGTGTCAGCAGGAGGCGTGTGCAGCCCCCCTGTAACCAAGCCCGACGAGAATACCCGATAGGCTTATCTCGATCATTGCTCCTTGTTACGATTCCTAAGGGTCGGACGCTGTTTGCAACGCCGGATCGCTTGCCTCATGCGCGAATAGAACAAAAGATTACGCCTTCACATGAGGGACCTACCTTGCTGTTACTGCTGCCTCTGTATTTTTTGCTGGCGGTGGGCGTATCCGCTCTCCTGTTTTTCCCCGCTCTGCGCCAAGGCGCGGCCCGGGGTGTGCGCGCGTGCGTAGCAGGCGTGGCACGGGGCGCAACGCGCAGCGCGAGCCAGGCCGGTGACGCCGTGGGCGGCACGGCCGGCGCTGTTGGCAGAGGGGTCGGCGCGTCGCTGGAGTGGGTACGACGCTATCGCTGGCAGGTGCTGATCGGGCTGGCAGTTGTGTCGCTTCCGTCACTTTTTGCTTTCGTCATGCGACACAATCACACATTCGTTTACAGCACCCAGACCACCGGTCCGGACCGCCGGATCCAGGCCTTGCTGGAAGGCGAACGGCTCGCGCCGCCCCCTGCCCTGCCACCCGAAGCCTTCACCACGCGCGAGGTCGAACTGGTGCGTCCGAAGCTGGCTGGCGCGAGCCGCAACTGGGACCTGCTGGACGCCGATTTCCGTCAACGGCTGCTGTTGGCCTACCGCATCATGCGTGAGCAGCACGGCTACGAAATGGCCCTGATCGAAGGCTACCGCAGCCCCGAACGGCAGGAAGAACTGGCGGGCCTGGGATCGCATGTGACGAACGCCGGCGCCTTCCAGAGCTACCACCAGTTTGGCCTGGCCGCGGACAGCGCGTTCTATCGCGATGGCAAGATCGTGATCTCCGAAAAGGATCCCTGGGCCATGCGTGGCTATGAACTGTTCGGCCAGACGGCCGAGCTGGTTGGCCTGACCTGGGGCGGCCGCTGGAAGATGATGGACTTCGGCCATGTGGAACTGCGCCGGCCGGGCGTCATGCAACGTGCGCGGGAGGCCGCGCAATAATGCTCCGCCTGCTCAAAAAAGGACTGATCGTCCTGGCCCTGTTCGCCGTGGTGTGGCTGGCCGTCATCATCTGGTGGCAAGAGTCGCGCACGCTGCCCACCGGCGTGGACATCGGGCTGTACCTGTTCGCGTTGCCGCTGGCGCTCCTGGCCGCATTCTGGCTCGGTGCGCGCCTGGTGCGCGCGGCCCGCGCCCCCCGGGCCGCACCCGCAACGGCCGAGGCCGCGTCGCCGGCCAACGCGCCGCCGCCCGCCGCCGAGTTGCGCCTCATCGCCGTCGCCGCGCGCGCCGCGGTGGGCGCCGACACTGCCGCCATCGCCACGGCGCTGGCCGAACAGAAGCGTCCAGAGCTGGACGCCGAACTCAAAACACCGCAGGGCTTTCCGATCTTCGCCGCGCGCGTGCCCGGCATGGACGATATGGAACTGTACGCCGCCGCGCGGGAACAGGGCGCGCCCGCCGACGCCCTGGCCACGGCCACGCTGCGAGCCACGGCGCTGCTGGCCGAGGTCGCGCGCGCGCTGACCCAAGAGGCGCATGCGCGCGTCACGGATCTGGATGTGCCGGCGCGCGAGGCAGATTGGCCGTTGCTGCGCTTCGAGGTGCTGCTGCCGGCGCACTGGTCCGACGCGGCGCGGCAACGCGCGCTCGCGGCGGTGCGCGCGGCCGCCGGGGTCTGGCCCGACGCCCGTATCCGCGCCGCCGGCCACCCGGCGCGCGACACCATGGCCGCCGAGCAGTTGTTGCGCCAGCTTGCCGCCGAGCCGGGCGATGCCCAGGCCGAGCCGCAATGGTGCATCGTGCTGGCCGGCGATGGCTATCTCGACGCCGAGCAGGTCGCCAGTTGGGACGCCTCGTCGGCGCTATTGACGCACGCCAATCCGCAGGGACGCGTGCCAGGCGAAGCCGCCGCCGGCCTGCTGCTGGCGCCCGCCGGGACCCAGGCCGAACTGCAGCTCACGCTGTCGCCGGTACTGCCACGGCAGAAGCCGGCCGACGCGCGGGGCGCCCAGGCCGAAGCGCCCCTGACGGACCTGGCGCGCGACCTGCTGCAGGCCGCCCGTGTCGCGCCCGACAGCATCGCCCATATTCTCAGCGATGCCGATCACCGCGGCAGCCGTCCCCTGGAACCGTTGAGCGTGGCCACGCAGTTGTTTGCCCATCTGGATGGCGGCAAAGACTGCCAGGCCCTCGGCGTGGCCTGTGGCCACACGGGCGCGGCGGCCTCGCTGCTGACGCTGGCCGTGGCCGGCGAAACCTGCATGCAGTTGGACCAACCCGTGCTCA
>LXNH01000276.1_pt1 | contig 13098 bp, 10 predicted proteins | sample 809111 | NCBI WGS metagenome assembly LXNH01 (sample SAMN04870528, study PRJNA318959) | seawater metagenome | biome: 00002010; material: water; isolation source: marine seawater | place: Greece: Milos, Mediterranean Sea | collected 2013-05-29 | depth 5-7 m
CTCAGTGCTGAAAACCTACCCGTCAGCTCCTTCGTTTGACCCCTGATACCTTTGGTCGCTTCGCTGTCAAAATTTTATAGGCTGTTCACTAGAACTGTGATAGAAATTGAGAATCAATAACAATTGAGGGGAGTCCGATGCCGTTTTCACCTAAATCCAAGCGAGATGTGTTTTTTACAAAGAAGCCGTTGGCGGTTGCCGTTTTGGCGATGATGCCTGTCGTAGCCGCCCAAGCCCAGATCGAAGAGATCATAGTTACCGCTCAGAAGCGTGAACAGAGCCTTCAAGATGTGCCGATTAGTTTGCAGTCGTTTAACACAGACACGATCGCTGAATTGGGTATTCAAGATTTCCAGGACTACGCACGCATGATGCCCAGCGTGCAGTTCCAGCCGACTCCTGCAACTGGAGTAGGTTTTACTCAGGTCTACATGCGAGGAGTAACGACCGGGCGAGATGGCCAGGCGACCACGTCTCAGCCGAGTGTGGGTATGTACCTCGACGAGCAGCCCATCACGACGATCCAAGGCAACTTGGATATTCATATGTATGACATAGCGCGTGTAGAGGCCTTGGCGGGACCGCAGGGCACACTTTACGGTGCCAGCTCGCAGTCAGGTACGATTCGAATCATCACTAACAAGCCTGATCCATCGGCTTTTGCAGCTGGCTACGCGGTCGATGGCAATGTGGTGGACGGTGACGACACTGGCTACACCTTTGAAGGCTTTGTTAACATGCCGCTCAGCGACTCCACTGCTTTGCGAGTCGTTGCATGGAACCGACGCGATGGTGGTTGGATAGACAATGCTAGAGGAACACGAACGTTCCCGGGTGTGGCCTCCACAACTGCCGACGATATTATTCTCGATAATGCTGATGTTGCTGAGGATAATTACAATACCGTAGACACGGTCGGCGCTAGGGCGGCCCTTCTCATTGACCTCAATGAGGATTGGACGATCACGCCGCAGTTGCAATATCAAAAGCAGCAAGGTGAGGGCTCCTGGGGTGAAGACCTCAGTGACTTTGGTGGCGATCAGCGGGTCACGCACTTCAAAGAAGAGTTCACAGACGATGAGTGGTTCCAAGCCGCGTTAACGGTCGAGGGTAAGATCAGTAATTTTGACGTTGTCTACTCGGGCGCACACCTCGATAGAGACGTGGACGGCTCGTTTGACTACTCTGACTACTCCTATTGGTACGACACGATCTACACCACGGGCTACTATGCCGATCTGCACTTCCTCAGTAGTGGGGATCGAACAGTTGAGAACCAATTCTTCGATGATGCGGGCACTCGAGTTATGCCTGGTGCTCGATTTGTCAACGATGATGGTTATGAGAAAACGAGTCACGAGATTCGCATTAGCTCGCCGCAGGATGCCAGCGTTCGGTTACTCGTGGGGGCTTTTTATCAAAAGCAGGAACATGATTTCCACCAGCGCTGGCTGGTCGAGGGTCTGGCTCCTTCAATGTGGCCTAACCAAGGCACGGATCAGCGATTCAAAGACATCGTTTATGTCAATAGTCTATACCGTACGGACGAGGACGAGGCGTTTTTTGGTAGCGTGAGCTTTGACGTCACCGATGATCTGGAAGCAACGTTCGGCGCTCGATACTTCAAACCGGAAGTATCGGTTGAGGGATTCTACGGCTTCGGCCTCGGCTTCAACGGCGTTTGGTCGGGCACTGGGGAGGCTCAATGCGAAACTCAGGACGATTGGAACGGTAAGCCCTGTAAAAACGTTGATAAAGGAATTAGCGAGAGCGATCAAGTTTATAGAGCGAATCTGACGTATCGAGTTAATGACGACGTTATGGTTTATGGTACTTGGTCGGAGGGCTATCGCCCTGGCGGTATCAATCGAAAGCCTAGCGCTGGCGAGTATGTGTCGGACTTCCTGACCAACTATGAGTTTGGTTGGAAGACAACACTAGCTGATGGAACGCTTCTATTTAACGGAGCCGTCTTCCTTCAAGAGTGGGATGACTTCCAGGTTTCGTTTGTCGGAGCTAATGCGATCACGCAGGTCGACAATGGCCCTACTGCGGACGTCAACGGTATCGAAGGTCAGATTCAATGGCTGCCAACCGATGGCCTGGAGATTTCGGCGGCGTTCACGCGTTTGGATAGCGAATTAAAGGATCCTTATTGTGATGGGTGTGAGTCGGATGGTGGAGCTTGGGCTCCCGCCGGTGCGTCTTTACCCCTAGCGGCTGACTTCAAGGGTAACGTGGTCGCGCGGTATTCCTTTGAATGGGCTGGATTCGACGCGCACATGCAGGGTTCACTCGCCTACGAAGGCGAGCGAAACTCTGACTTGCGTCTCCGAGATAACGCGATCAAAGGAACGATTCCGTCAAATACCTTCATGGATGTGTCGGCAGGTCTGCGAAATGACAGCTATGCAGTAGAGCTTTACGTCAGCAATTTGACTAACGAGGATGCGCCTTTGTATTACACGTCACAATGCGCGACCGGGACATGTGGCTCGCAAAATTATGGTGTCCTCGCAAGACCACGAACCATAGGTCTTCGTTTTTCACAGAAGTTCTAGGAAAAACCTGTTTCGATAAAATAGGGAACGGAGTACCGCATCATCAGGGCGTCTTTTCGGCGCCCTTTTTTTTGAGCTGCGTGTGTTGTGTGTAAGACTAACCGCACCTGTTGATTCTCTAAAACTCTATCGGCAGTGACTGTACTGAGGACCTAATGGAAAAATCAGTAGATCGTGTTAACTTCGTTTTGACCCTTTCCGTCATGCTAGCCATGGCCATACCGCTCCTGCTCTTCCCCGAGGCCAGTGCCCTGGCGCTGCAAACAGCCTATAAGTTTCTCGCCACTGAGCTGGGATGGTTGTACATACTGACGGCGATAGCTGCGTTTGGTGCTGTCCTTTTCCTCGCCTTTGGTCCCTACGGGCGAGTGCGGCTCGGCGACGATACACCGGAGTTCAGCACTGCCAGCTGGATTGCGATGCTGTTCGCAGCCGGTATTGGTGCCGGCATGATGTACTGGGCGTCCATCGAATGGGCGTTTTATGTCGACGCGCCGCCGTTTGGTGCTGAGCCGCGATCGCCCGAAGCTTATTTATGGGCGTCTTCCTTTGGTATGCATCACTGGGGACTGGTTGCTTGGTCGTTTTACTGCTTGCCAACGCTCGCCATTGCTTACCCCTACTATGCGCGAGGGGTGTCCAAGCTCAAGTACAGCATCTCAGCGCCGCACTTCATCAAGGGTGGTGAATCGTCCATAGGCGCACGTCTCATGGACAGCTTTTTCATGATTGCCTTGGTGGGTGGCATTGGTAGCTCATTAGGGTTTTCCACGCCCATGATTGCTGCGCTCATCTCGAGATTAACGAGCATACCGGTAAGCTTTGAGATGGAGCTTCTCATCGTGGCAGCCTGTGTTGCCATGTTTGGCACTAGCGTGTGGCTGGGCCTCAAGCGAGGCATCAAACGACTCAGTGACTTCAACATGGTGCTGGCATTCGTGATTTTGGTGTGCGTTCTCCTCGCCAGCGATACGGTCTTCCTGTTAAAAATGGCCATCAACTCTATTGGTCACACATTGCAAAACACCGTAGCCATGATGTTCTGGACTGATCCCATCAACGACACGGGCTTCATCGAGGACTGGACCATTTTCTACTGGGCCTGGTGGCTGGCCTACGGCCCCTACATTGGGATCTTTGTGACGCGCATCTCCAAGGGCCGTTCGTTACGCGAAGTGGTGCTTGGAATGTTGGGCATGGGCTCAATGGGCGTTTGGTTGTTCTACCTCATTATTGGCAATCATAGTCTCGGGCTTCAATTGAGTGGCGAGGTCGATGTGCTTGGCGTCATGGCCGAGTCAGATGGCAATCAGGCGATTATCGCGGGACTGGATGCCTTGCCGGGTGCGACTTTATTTATCGTTGCCTTTATTTTCCTAACCAGTATTTTCACGGCAACGACCTATGATAGTGCGTCTTATGTGTTGTCAGCGAGTGCGACGCAGTCGCTCAAGCCATCAGAAGATCCGGCTAGATGGCATCGTGTGTTCTGGGCCTGTGCCATTGCGATCTTGCCGATAGGTCTCATGTACGCGGGCGGCCTTAAAACTGCGCAGACGGTGGTTCTGGTGGTGTCACTACCTCTGGTATTTACTTTCTGGTTGTCGGGCATCTCTTTATTCAAATCACTCAAGGAAGATCACGGTGAAGTTCTGGACCCATCAGCCACCTAAGGGTGTGGGCTTGGCACTCGCCGCCGGATACGCTCTGGCGCAGGTGAGGGCATGAGCGATCAGCCGGTTGCAATCGTTACCGGGGGTGCAGCTGGTATTGGACTTGGCATTGCTTCCGCATTGATCGCCGAAGGTTACGACGTATTTGTGCTCGATAATGATTTGCATCACGTCGATGACTACAACGCGAGCCATCCGCTATCGCGCGCTCGATTTTGTGATGTGTCTGATGCTTCGGCAGTCGCCACTGAGATCGATGGCGCACTTCATGTGGTGGGCAGGATAGATCTGCTGGTAAACAATGCGGGGATCTCAGGCCCGACGGCGCCTGTCGAGGCCGTGGATCCATCGGAGTGGCAGAAGACCTTAGACGTTGGCCTGACTGGCGCCTTTAATGTGACAAGGTCAGTCGCGCCAATCATGAAGGCGCAGTCATCAGGTGCCATTATCAATATTGCGTCAAACGCGGGTCTAATGGGTTGCCCCAATCGCTCACCCTATGTGGCGGCTAAGTGGGGCTTGATCGGGCTGACCAAAACCTGGGCGATGGAACTGGGGTCTTTCAATATTCGAGTCAACGCCTTATGTCCGGCCAGTGTCAGAGGCTCCAGAATTGATGGTGTGATTGAGAGTGACGCGCTCGCCCGGGGGGTCACGCCGGAGGCGGTGCGAGAAGTGTACCAGCGTCAGAGTTCGCTTCGGACCTTTACGAGGGCCGAGGATATTTCCGCTACGGTTTGCTATCTAGCGGGCCCCGGTGGGCAAAGAATTTCTGGTCAATCGATAGGAATCGATGGCCACACCGAGACCCTGACAAACTGGCTAGAGTCTTAAGCTTATGTAGCTTTTGATAGGTAAGAAACTTAAGAGCACGATGAGAGTTGGCCATGAAGGCAGTTACTTTTAGTCAATTCGGTGCAGCGAATGAGGTGTTGACTGTTAGCAATGTGGCTACGCCTGATCCTAAGCCCGGCGAGGTATTGGTTCGTTTGGCTGTTAGCGCCGTGAACCCTTCCGATGTAAAAAAGCGAGCGGGAGCTCTTCCGGATTTACTTGTTAATGGTCCAGTAATTCCTCACAGTGATGGCGCCGGGGTTATCGAGGCGATTGGAGAGGGCGTGACCGAGGGTCGTCTTGGTGAACGGGTTTTTATCTACCAGGCGCAGTATGCGCGATCGATGGGAACCGCGGTAGAATATGTGGTGATCCATTCACGACGTGCCCCGAATCTGTCTGATGAGGCCTCTTTTGCCGTGGGTGCCTGCATTGGCATACTAATGATGATGGCGCACCGGTGTGTCACTGCTGATGGTCCATTGGTTGGACTCTGGGTGCTGGTAACTGGTGGCGCAGGGCGCGTCGGTAACTACGCGATTCAGTGGGCAAAGCAATTTGGCGCCTGGGTGCTGGCGACAGGGAGTAATGCTGTTGACAATAAATCCTGTTGCGACGCCGCTGCTGAGTGTGGTGAACCATCGAGAGTCTGGGTGGGCTCAGTGGCTGCTCGACTGCACCCAAGATCAGGCTATTGATCGCGTAATCGATGTTGAATTTGATGAGAATCTTCCCGAGGTGCTTAATTGCATTCGAATCGGAGGCACGGTTGCGACCTACTCAAGCAACCTAAATCCTGAGCCAATGCTACCGTTTCGAACGATGATGTTTATGGACCTCACGGTACGACTTGTTATCGTCTATGATGTGCCCGAGTTCGCCAAGGTCAAAGCCGTTGCGGATACGCAGGACGTATTGCGTGACCATAAACTTACCCACCGGGTTGCTCACTATTTGCCGGCGGGAAACTGGGTTCAGGCCCATGAACTTATTGAACGTGGAGATGTCCGTGGTTGTGTCGTGGTTGAGCTATAAGAGAATGCAATTTATTAAACGGCGACGTGTCAGCTTTGGTGTAAAGCTGTTTTCAGCGTTGCTCGCATTTGGCGTGAGCACGTTTCTCACAATGCAAACTTCAGCAAACACCTCTGAACTGCAAGTGGCTAATCTCGGGACCTGCTCAGTGGAGAGCGGAGGGCAAATCAACAACTGCGTTGTTACATATCGAGTTTTTGGTGAGCGCAATGCAGACGCATCAAATATTGTTCTAATGCCGACCTGGGTGAATGGCTCGTCTCAAGCGCTGGCTGACTCAAATTACCTCGGACCTGGCGGTATCGTAGATACTAATAAATATCAGGTCATCGCGATTGACGCTCTCGGCAACGGATCGTCCTCATCTCCATCAAACTATGATCATGATGTCTTCCCAGCAATCTCTATTCGAGACATGGTCACCAGCCAATATCGCTTAGTGACCGAGCATATGGGGCTTGAGCGTGTTCATGCGGTGGTGGGTGCATCGATGGGCGCATATCAAACCTACGAGTGGTTGATAATGTACCCTGACTTTGCGGATCGCTTTATCCCCATTGAAGGGACGCCGTGGACTACTTTTTACGGTTATCTACGTGACCAAATTCTATTGGCAACACTCAAACTCGATCTCGAGGATCCAAAGCAATTCGAGGCAGCTAAATCGATTGTTGGTGCGCTTAAGGGGCTGGTATACTGGACCCCCGATTATCTCAACCGTGAAATGGGGGATGGCGATTTCGAAGCAGCCTATTCAGCGTTAGAAGGCAGTCCTTCGTTGAGCGACCTGAGAAATGCGCTGTCACATCGAGAAGCTATCGCCACTCACGATATCCGTCGAGATCGACCTGACTTTTTAAATACCGTTAAAGCACTTTCTGGGAGCAAAGTGCTGGCCGTTGTGTATGAAGAGGATATGGCAGTGAACCCCGAGCCTAATTGGGATTTTTCGTCGATACTTGGGTTTGAGGTCATCGAATTTCCTGGTGACTGCGGTCATTTTGGGCCAAATCCCGAGTGCTACCAAGACCAGCTGATACCAATTGTGGATGATTTTTTGGCGCTTGACTTTCCGATAATGGAGCGCCAAGCACTGACTGTAAATGGGGTCGAGCGGGAGTATTTTTTGCACACCCCAGAGACCCGAGAGAGTGCGCCGCTGCCGCTACTTATCGCATTACATGGTTGGGGTTCGACAGCTACCGGGTTTTCAAGAATCTATGGACTTAACAATCATGCTGATAAGAGTGGCTATGCCATAGCCTACTTACAGGGCTCGAATTTCTATGCGCCACTAGCTTGGGCTGATGGACTGCACTTTGTTAGCAGTTGGAATGATGAAGCAAGTAATCTGACACCCACTTCGGCTGGGCCGCATTGTACGGTAGATCGACTACCGTACCCTTGTCCGCCAGATTGTGGCTCATGCAATCACTGCGGCTGGACATCCTGCGGAGATGACCTGACCTTTGTTGATGACGTTATCAAAGAGCTGTCACAGCGTGCCAATATCGATAAGGAACGAATTTATCTACTGGGAAATAGTAACGGAGCGACCATGGCGCAGCGTTATGCGTGTGAAAATAGTGCGCGCGTTGCAGGGGTTGTTTTGTTAATTTCTCAAATGCCACCTGGACATACATGTGGTCCATCGAAAGCCCTGCCGATGTTTCATTACTACGGGGGTTTAGATGACAACGTAGGGCACGATGGTGAGGCGACGAGCGACGGGTGGATATTTTCATCGGCGGCCGACAACACACGAGTTTGGGCCGAGCATGTTGGGTGCCAGAACCCGCCGCAACTTTGGCAATCGGATCTTTCCGACAAGTTTGGTTGGGAATGCTCGGTATATCGCGATTGTGGGAGTGAAAAAGTCGAGGTGGTGAGTTGTAAAGACCCGGATCAGCACCATGAATTGGGAGAGCAACGAATACCCTGGATTCCTGCAAACTGCGTTACCGAGAGTCAAGCAGGTTCTCTGCCTGGCCAACCACTTTGTCCTGACAGTGCCAGTGTGCGTCCTCAATCCGCTATGGATGTGTTCTGGGGGTTTATTAGCCAATACTGACAGCTCATTACCCCTCCCAAAGTGTAATGAACTTTACCAGCGCTTCGATTTCCGAGATGGTGAGTTGCTCGGCATAGGCTGGCATCGCACCGACGCCCTGCACGAGCGCGGTTCGAATGCGATGAGCGTCAGGTCTGAGCTCATCAAGATCAGGGCCAATCACACCTTTGGAACCGGCAGCCTCGAGGCTGTGGCAGACACCGCAAGGTGGATTGGCTGTCTCTACAAACAAGCGCCTTCCTAAACCTCCTTTGTTGCCAACCCTGTCGGTTTGCGTGCTAGAAACGCTAGCTACCGCTGCGAAGCCAGCGTCCGTTTTGGAAACTACAGTACGCTGATCCCTCATCGCTTGTGTGCTGACTTCGACGGCCAATCCATGATCACGCCAGCCGTTATGGCCATAGCCGCGGTGATTGGCGGGGAAGTACTCGAGTTGGCTCTCACCCGCCGTATCGGTGGCCTTGCTAACCAGTAAATAGTTACCTTCTGCAAGATCGGCCTCGAGTGAAAATGTCCGCCAGGCATTGGGCCCTAGGTCAGGACCGTACAGGCTGGCACGCTGCCAGCTCGCACCACCGTCGAGCGAGACATCAACGTGGTCGATTCCGCGTTCACCCGAGAACGCTACGCCAAAGAGCTGATGTCTGCCCAGAGGAAGTGACCCTCCCTGGGCGCCCGGTCCGTTGAGCCAAGACTTCACAGGCATTCGGTACATCGATGGGTGATTCGCATTTCCGCTCTCACCGACAGCGCGCATTCGATACCCCGACTGTTGGATCTTATGGTCTGATTCGTTGATCGTGGCAGCGAGCCGCTTCACCCACTTGACGCTATTCACGCCGAAATAGCCGGGGACAAGCAGCCGCACGGGGCCGCCGTGCACTAGAGGTAAGGGTTCGCCGTTCATTTCCCATACCAATAAACAGTCGCCTAGCCCTTTATCGATGGGCACCGATCGTTCGACAGCCACCGAACTCGGCTCGATTCCGTCGGGTAACAGTTCGCCGCCTGTAGCGGTAATGAAGCGCGCTTCAGTGTGCGCACCACCTAGATTTTCGAAAACGGTAGAGAGTTTGACGCCGGTCCACAGCGCACACCCAGCAGCGCCAACACCCCAGGGTGAGCCTGATGGTGAATGCGCAAAAAATGCGCGTCCATTGCCCGAGCATTGCAGCACGCTGGCGACGGTAGTCGGCGGCAGGGCTTTGAGCTCAGCAAGGCTTAGGATGGTTGTATGGTCAGCTGTCTGCCCAGCTCCTTCAATGGCGACTGTCCAGAGGTCTCGGTCAGCGATAATCTGCGATTCTGGCATCGGCAGATTATTGCGCACAAAAAACTGCGAAATAGCGGTGATGGGTCCCTGTCCGTAGGCGCTGCGAAGCGTCTCTAGCGCCAGCGGTAGGTCGTTGTGTTCAATGAGGTCACTCGATGCTTTGTTGGCGGGTAGCAGCCGCTTCACTGCAGATAGCGACACCTGCGGTAGCAGAACAGCGGTCGCTGCCAGTACCTTAAGGAGTCGTCGCCGTGACGGTGTTTTCCAAGTTGAGGACATCGTATCTGCTCGCAGCCTTTTGTAGTTATAAGCCTGTTTTTATTAGTCAGTACGCGAAGGGCTTAACGCCGTGTGATCATACGTTACTGCAAGAGAGCCCAAACGATGAGGCCCAACGTCAATAAAATCAATGCTCGGTGCATGACAATGCTTTGCTCAAAGGCGCGACTCATCATGACACCCAGGCCACACCAAACAACGGCAAAAAATACCTGCGCGACCAGAAAGCTGAGAGGAACGACCAATAGGCGTTCCGCGGCTGATTCAAAGCTGTCAGCGAATTGCGTGATCGCCAGCGTGGCCATCATCCAAGTCTTCGGACTGAGTGGGTGGACAATGCTACCCGAGAGAAACGTAAAGCTAGCGTTAGCACTCCCGGGCTCGGGTGGCGTCCAATTGCGCAGTGCTAAATAGGCCATGTAGGCTGCGGAGCAATAGACAAATAGCGTGGCGATGGTGGGATTGGCCTGAAGTAAACCAATGAGACCCAGTCCCAACGCCACATTCAGAGCCAGTTTTCCTGCCGTCAGCCCCGCAATAAACGGCAAAGTGCGAGTCAAACCCTGCTGTGCACCGGCCGTCATCAGCAGCATATTGGCAGGCCCCGGTGTTGAGACCATCAGGATGATAAACATCCACAGCGGCAGGTACTGATCGATCAGGTCCACGGCGATGAATGACTCGTTGGCTAGTGAAGCGCAGGATACGACAGATCGCCTATTTGCGTTAGTAAACGGGGCACGCCTGCAGGCTTGAGGATGTGCTACTGTCGAAGAAAAATAATAGAGGTACGGCAATGGACCTGTCATACGGTAGTGAATACGACGCGTTCCGCGAGGAAGTGAGGTCGTTCATTTGTTCCCATAAGCACGAGCAGCCAAAACCGGGTGATGGCATCAAGAGCCAAGCCATGCGTGATTGGCAAAGCCTGCTCATCGAGCACGGCTACCACAGCCGAACTATCGCTAGCGAGTACGGTGGTTATGGCGCCGAGCCCGACATTATCAAGTCGCGCATCATTGCAGAGGAATTTGGCGCTGAGCGGGTGCATCGCGGCTTTAATGGCCAGGGTGTCACTATGCTTACCCCAGTCCTGCTGGAGATGGGTACTGAGGAGCAGAAAAAGGCCTTTGTCGAACCCACCATCAAAGCCGAGATGATTTGGTGTCAGGGCTACTCGGAACCCGGTGCTGGCAGTGACTTGGCAAGTCTCACGACGAAGGCGGAGCTCGATGGTGACGAGTGGGTGATTAACGGGCAAAAGATTTGGACCAGCACCGCTCACCACGCCGACTGGATTTTCTGTCTGGTTCGAACCGAACCCGATGCACCGAAGCACCTGGGTATCTCGTTTTTGCTGTTCCGAATGGACACTCCGGGGATTGAAATAAGACCGCTGGTGGATATGACGGGAGATGCTAACTTCAATGAAGTTTTCTTCACCGATGTGCGGGTGCCTAAGCATCAAATCGTCGGTCAGCGCGGTCAGGGATGGCAGGTGGCAAATGCCATCCTCGGGCACGAGCGTGGCTCACTGGCCACACCCGATGCGGCGATGAATCGACTCCATGGTGTAAAGCGACTGATGCGTGAGGAAAGCATCAATGGCGAGCCCATTATGTCCAATCCGGTATTTCGCGACCGCCTAATGAAGCTCGAGGGCCGCGTACTCGCGATGCAATACAACGATATGCGCTTGCTGTCTGCCAAGATTAATAAGAATCAGGATGTCCGCCTCGCCGGCATGATTGTGAAACTCATAGGAACAGAGCTTCGCCATGAAATCGAATGCTTGGGCATCGATGTCATGGGTGAAATTGGTCTGAGTTACGGTGACAACCCTCACCTGCGTGGCCACGGAAGCTGGCAGTATCAGTACATGTTCTACCTTGGCCTGATCATCGGCGGCGGAACGTCGCAAATTCAGAAAAACATTATCAGTGAACGCGGCTTGGGTATGCCAAAAGAACCCAAGATCCCGTCAGAAAAATCAGCTAAAAAATCACCTAAGGAGGCCTGAGATGGAGTTTGGACTATCACAGGACCAACTAATGCTCGGCGACAGTGTCCGTAAGTTTCTGGCCTCAGAAGTGCCTCTAGATACAGTACGACAGCTCGCCGCAGGTGAGGTTGATGATTCGTCAGTTTGGCAAGGGCTGGCCGACATGGGGCTTGCGGGGCTGATTATCCCCGAGGCCCACGGTGGTGCCGAGCTGGGTATGCTGGACGCTGTAGCAATCGCCGAGGCTTTAGGCTACGCCGCTTGCCCGGGCCCGTTTTTAAGCACGGCGATCATGTCGGCTTATTTGCTGAACGCGGCTGGAGCCACTGACCCCCTGACTCGCATGGCCTCAGGTGAATATCGGGTGGGTATCGCGTTCAGCGATGTTATTGGCTCGCGAAAAGGGCAAGTTACCGAGGCTGATTCCAGGCTGACAGGGCAGTCACTGTTCGCGCTCGACGCCAGTGCTGATGCCTATCTAATTGGTTTATCTGATGGCCGGGTCTTTATGATCGAGGTCTCGGAGGTAACGAGGTTGTCACTGTCGACCATTGACGTCACGCAAAGTGTTTGTGAGCTGTCCTTTGATCAGTCGCCGGCCTGTCTTGTATCGAGTAGCTCAGAGCTTGTGTGGCAGACGATCTATCGAGGGCGCGCGATCCAAGCGGCCGACACCTTGGGCGCCGCGCAATACATGTTGGATCAGGCAGTGGCTTACTCACTTGATCGTAAGCAGTTCAACCGGGTGATTGGGTCGTTCCAAGCGGTGAAACACATGTGCGCCGAAATGGCATCACAACTCGAGCCTTGCCGCGCCTTCGCATGGTATGCAGGGCATGCATTTGATGAGTCGACAGACGATGCGACACTTACCGCCTGTCACGCGAAGGCGCACCTAGCTGAAGTAGGGCAGTTTGTTGCGAAAACCAGCACTGAGGTGCATGGCGGCATGGGCTTTACTGACTTGGTTGGCCTGCACTACTGGTTCAAGCGGATAGGCTTCAACCGGCAGTTACTGGGTTCGCCTGAAGCCGTCAGGCACGAGGCCGCTGAGCTAGAGGGGCTGTGTTAGAAAACGTATTTTGGAGATATTAGCGAGTCGCCAGCCTCTCTAGGGTGACTGTTTCTAGTGAAGTCCGAGCTAAGTCAGAGTTGAGAAAGGAGTCCCACACATGAGTCCCAGCAGAAAATATTCCCTGGCAGCCATCGTGTTATCTGCCGTCATGAGTCTTCAGGTCTCAGCCCACAATCATGCAGGTGAGAAGCCCACGAAAGATCCGGTGAATGTGGTCGCGATGACTCTGCCTCAGATTGTCAGTGGGTTGGACACAGGTCAGTTCAGCTCGCAAGATCTGACGCGCGCTTACCTC
>LXNH01000277.1_pt1 | contig 13092 bp, 10 predicted proteins | sample 809111 | NCBI WGS metagenome assembly LXNH01 (sample SAMN04870528, study PRJNA318959) | seawater metagenome | biome: 00002010; material: water; isolation source: marine seawater | place: Greece: Milos, Mediterranean Sea | collected 2013-05-29 | depth 5-7 m
GCACCAGGTGGCGCTCGTAGTGACCGTCGCGCAGCATCACGTCGACCATGCGTTCGCAATACTCCGAGCTGCTGACGTGTACCAGCGCCTTCAGGTCCGCCAGGTCGCTGGCCAGTCCCGCGCCACAGGCGATGAAGCCGACCCGCAGCGCCGCCGAGAACGACTTGGAAAAACTGCCGATGTAGAGGGTGCGCTCCAACTGGTCCAGCGCCGACAGGCGCACGGACGAGGTCGGCTTGAAGTCGGCCAGCGGATCGTTTTCCACCACGATCAGGTTGTGGCGCGCCGACAGTTGCAGCAGCCTGTAGGCCTTGGCCGGCGAAATGTCCGAACCGGTGGGATTGTGCGCCAGCGACTGCGTGAAAAAGAGGCGCGGCTTCTCGCGCTGCAACAAGGCCTCCAGCGCCACCAGGTCGGGGCCGTCCGCCAGGCGCGGCACGCCCAGCATGCGCACCCCCGCCAGCTTGAGCTTGCCGAACAGCGGGTAGTAGCCCGGATCGTCCACCAGCGCGGCCGCGCCCGGCGGCAGGAAATAGCGGATCACCAGGTCCATGGCCTCGTTGGCGCCGTGCGTCAGCACCAGTTGCGACGGCGCCGCGCTGATGCCCACGTCGCCCAGCTTGCGCATCAGGCTCTCGCGCAGCGGCGCATAGCCGAAGCGGCTGCCATAGCGGAACAAGGTGCCCAGGCCGGTGCGCACCACCTTCTGGTGATAACGGTCCATACGCATGTCGGCCAGCCATTCCACCGGCGGAAAGCCGTCGCCCGCGGCGATCGCGTCGGGCTGGGTCTTGAGCTGTTCGCGCATCAGCCAGACGATGTCCATGGCGCGGCTCAACTGGCCCGGTTCCTCATCGGCGGCGCGCCGCGCCCGGCCGGTGTCCAGCACGTAGAAGCCGGAGCCGCGGCGCGGCTCGACCAGCCCGCGCGCCACCAGCATCTCGAACGCCACCACCACGGTGTTCTTGGCGTAACGGTGCAATTGCGCCAGCTCGCGCAGCGAGGGCAGCTTGTCGCCCGGGCGGTACACGCCTTCGGCGATCTGGCGGCCGATCAGGCGCGCCAGGCTTTCGGCGATGGGCGCGGCGCGTGGCGCGCGGCCCGGGGAATTGTCGGCGTCCACGGCGCGGTTTCCAGCAGGAAAAAGTCGAAAATTGGTGCAGTGCGATGGTACTGTTTGCCCAAACTGTACCTCTGAAGGCCGGTACAGTTTACCTAGAATCCGGTCACCCGATTCTTAGATGGAGACAATGCCATGGTGGCCGATTCACGCCTGCCGAACTTCCGCGCCCTCACCCCTGCCCAACGCCTCGCCGCCATCGCCGACGCGGCCGGCCTGACGCCCGAGGAACGCCGGCAACTGGCCGAGCCCGGCGCGCTCGGCCTGGAACGCGCCGACGGCATGATCGAGAACGTCATCGGCGCCTTCGAACTGCCGCTGGGCGTGGCCGGCAACTTCCAGGTCAACGGCCGCGACGTGCTGGTGCCGATGGCGGTGGAAGAACCGTCGGTGGTGGCCGCGGCCTCCTTCATGGCCAAGCTGGCGCGCGGGAATGGCGGCTTCGAGACCTCCAGCACCCGGCCGCTGATGCGCGCCCAGGTGCAGGTGCTGGGCCTGTCCGACCCGCACGGCGCCCGCGTGGCGCTGCTGCGCGAGCGCGAGCGCATCGTCACGCTGGCCAACAGCCGCGATCAGGTGCTGATCGGCCTGGGCGGCGGCTGCCAGGACATCGAGGCGCACGTATTCGCCGACACGCCGCGCGGCCCGATGCTGGTGCTGCACCTGATCGTCGACGTGCGCGACGCCATGGGCGCGAACACCGTCAACACCATGGCCGAGGCCGTGGCGCCGCTGGTCGAGGAGATCACCGGCGGCACGGTGCGGCTGCGCATCCTGTCGAACCTGGCCGACCTGCGCCTGTCGCGGGCCCGCGTGCGCCTGACGCCGCAGACCCTCGACACCCGGGAACGCAGCGGCGCCGAGATCATCGAGGGCGTGCTGGACGCCTACGTGTTCGCCGCCACCGACCCGTACCGCGCCGCCACCCACAACAAGGGCATCATGAACGGCATCGACCCGGTCATTGTCGCCACCGGCAATGACTGGCGCGCGGTCGAGGCCGGCGCCCACGCCTATGCCTGCCGCGACGGCCGCTACACCTCGCTGACCCATTGGGAAAAGGACGCCAGCGGCGCCCTGGTCGGCACACTGGAAATGCCGATGCCGGTGGGCCTGGTGGGCGGCGCCACCAAGACCCATCCGCTGGCGCGGCTGGCGCTCAAGATCATGGACGTGCGCTCGGCCCAGGAGCTGGGCGAAATCGCCGTGGCCGTGGGCCTGGCACAGAACCTGGGCGCGCTGCGGGCGCTGGCCACCGAAGGCATCCAGCGCGGCCACATGGCGCTGCACGCGCGCAACATCGCGCTGACGGTGGGCGCCGTGGGCGCCGAGATCGACCAGTTGGCGCGCCGCATGGCCGAGGAGAAGGACGTGCGCGCCGACCGCGCGCTGGCGCTGCTGGAGGAACTGCGGAAACCGGCCTGACGGCACGGCACGGCCGGCGCACGCACGCCGGCCGCACAAAAACAGAGGCGGCGCCGGGAATCACCCGCGCCGCCGATCCATCAAGGAGACAGACATGGAAAGAGACAGCAAGGCGTCGGCCGCACGCCTGGCCGAAGTATGGAACGACACGGTCGACCTGCGCCACCTGGCGTGGGCCATCGCCATCGGCATCCTCATCAGCGTGGCGGGCTTCTACGCCGCCAGCGCCTGGCTGCGCGACAAAGTCGCCTCGCCGGAACTGGCGCATGCCTACGCCATGCTGGCCGGGCTGGCCGGCTGCGTGCTGTCGGGCGTGATCTGCGCCCGCCTGTTCCCGCCCAAGCGCGAGGTGGTCGAGCACAGCGCCGCGCACGATCCGGCCTGGCGCGCCGAGGTGCTGGCCGAACTGGCCGCGCAACCCGGCGGCCTGGGCACGCTGGCGGACCTGCCGCCGGAGGTGGTCAAGGAACTGCAGGAACTGGGCCTGTACGAACTGTTCGCCGCGCCCGCCGCGGCGCCGGCGCCGCAGGGCCGGGCGCGCAACGTGCATGAAGAGGTGCCGGCATGAGCGATCCCGTGCTGCTTGAACAGATCATGGTGGCCGCCGGCATGGGCCTGCTGGGCGCGGTGGTGTTTGCCGCCATCGGCCTGGTGTCCGGCACCGACGAGACCACCACGCTGGCGCCGTTGACGCTGCTGGTGGTGCTGCTGGGGGTGCCGCCGGCCGGCGTCTTCACCTTCTTCCTGGCCGGCGCGGTGGCCAAGCACATGACCCACGCGGTGCCGACGGCGCTGCTCGGCATTCCCGGCGACACCATGGCCACGCCGTTGCTGCAGGACGCCAACATGCTGCGCAAGCTGGGCGTGCCGCACATCGCCCTGCGCAAGATGGTCTCGGGCGCCATCGTCGCCGCCTTCGTGGCGGTGCCGCTGGCGGTGCTGTTTGCCGTGCTGCTGGCGCCATTCGGCGCCGCCATCACCAAGTGGGCGCCGTGGATATTCCTGGCCGCGGCGGTGCTGATCGCCTATTTCTCGGCTGGCCGCTGGGCCTCGGTGGCGCTGCTGGTGCCGTTCGTGGTGGTGATCGTGGCCTTGCAGAGCCTGACCGCCAAATACGGCGTCAAGCTCAGCATCAGCTACTTCCTGGGCATCGCCATCGGCCCGCTGATCGCCGACCTGTTCACCGTGATCGCGCCGCAGGGCCGGGCGCAGATGATGCGCGACAAGGTGCGCACGTTCTCGCTGGCGCCGGACGTCAAGGGCTGGTCGGGCTACTTCCCCAACCCGCTCAAGGTGATGGACCGCATCCAGACCCGCTGGACCCTGGCCACGGCCACCATCTCCAGCGCCACCTTCGTGTTCAGCCCGGTGGCGATGACGGTGGTGCTGGGCGAACTGGTGGGATCGCGCGTCAAGCATGCCTATCATCGCCTGACCACGATGCTGAGCGCGCGCAACGGCGTCACCGAGGCCACCTATATCGCCGAGGCCCTGATTCCGCTGATCGCCTTCGGCCTGCCGCTCAGCCCGGTGGCGGCGGGCCCGGCCGCGCCGCTGTTCAACGCGCCGCCGCGCTTCACGGTGGACGCGGCCAGCGGCCAGACCCACAACCTGCACAACCTGCTGAACCACTGGGAATTCCTGGGCTATGGCATGCTGGCGGTGCTGCTGGCGGCCCTCGTCTCGTACCCCTTCGCCATGAACTTCGCGCGCCGCGCGGCATTGTTCGTGTCGCGCAAGGTCAGCCACGAGGCCATCATCGCCACCTTCGTGGGCCTGATCATCGTGATCAGCGTGTGGGAAGGCCAGTTCCTGGGCCTGCTGGTGATCCTGACCATGGGCCTGTTCGGCGGCCTGCTGTCACGCCGCTTCGGCTTCAACACCGGCGTGCAGTTCATGGGCTATTACACCGCCGTGCTGACCGTGCCGGCGCTGGTCAAGCTGGTGGCGTAACGCGCCGGCGGCACGGGGCGGAGCCGTCCGGCTCCGCCCCTATGAGTCCGCGGGCCAGGCGCCCGGCCGCTCTTGCGCCGCTTTCCCCAGCCCGCTTGATCCCGCGCAAGGCGGCCCGCCCTGCCTTGCTCTAGCCTCGGAACCACTGTTCCTACCTAAGGCTATTTCATGACGTGGTTCAAATCCCTCACGCTCGCCGGACGCGAATTGCTGCCCATCATCCAGGGCGGCATGGGCGTCGGCGTTTCCGCCCATCGCCTGGCCGGCGCGGTCGCCAGCCAGAACGCCGTGGGCACCATCGCCAGTGTGGACTTGCGCCATCACCACCCCGACCTGGTCGAGCAGACCGAGGACTGCCGCGACCGCGAGCAGATCGACAGCGCCAACCGCGTGGCCCTGGACCGCGAGGTGCGCGCCGCGCTCGACACCGCGCAGGGCCGTGGCGTGGTCGCGGTCAATGTCATGAAGGCAGTGCGCGACCACCCCGCCCTGGTGCGCCAGGCCTGCGAAAGCGGCGCCCAGGCCATCGTCATGGGCGCCGGCCTGCCGCTGGACCTGCCTGACATGACCGCCGACTACCCCAAGGTAGCGCTGGTGCCGATCCTGTCGGAGGCGCGCGGCGTGGCCGCCGTGCTGAAGAAATGGATGAAGAAAGGCCGCATGGCCGATGCCGTGGTCATCGAACACCCCGGCTATGCCGGCGGCCACCTGGGCGCGGCGCGCCTGGATGACATCCACGACGAGCGCTTCGATTTCAAGCGCGTGCTGGCCGAATGCCGCCAGTTGTTCCAGGATCTGCAACTGGGCCGCGACGCGCCGCGCCTGATCGTGGCCGGCGGCGTCGGCAGCCACGACCAGGTGCGCCATTGGCTCGGCAACGGCGCCGACGGCGTGCAGGTGGGCACCGCCTTCGCGGTCACCCATGAAGGCGACGCGCACGAGAACTTCAAGCGTGTGCTGATGGCGGCCGATCCGGACAAGCTGGCCGAATTCACCAGCGTGGCCGGCCTGCCGGCCCGCGCCGTGCCGACGCCATGGCTGACGCGCTACCTGCGCCAGGAAAAGACCTTGCAGGACAATACCCGCTGCGATGCGCGCCGTTGCAGCCAGCGCATGGACTGCCTGACGCAATGCGGCCTGCGCGACGGCATCGCGCGCTTCGGCCAGTTCTGCATCGACCTGAAGCTGGCCGCCGCCCTGCGCGGCGAAGTCAGCCGCGGCCTGTTCTTCCGCGGCGCGTCCAAGCTGCCGTTCGGCGATGCCATGCGCAGCGTGCGCGAGCTGATGGACTACCTGCTCAACGGCCGGATGCCGGCCGCGGCCCAATGACGGTGGCGCGCGGCAGGCGCTAGCGCGCCGCCGGCAAGTCGAATTCGAACACCGCCCCGGGCTCCGGCCGCCGCACCAGCCGGATGTCGCTGTGGTGCAGCTTCAGGATGCGGTGCACGATCACCAGGCCCAATCCGCCGCCGTCGCGCGGCCCGTCGGCCAGCACCGAAGCGCGCGTGAACAGGCCAGCGCGCAAGGCCTCGGGAATACCGGCGCCGTTGTCGCTGACCCGCACCTGCACGCCGTCGCGCGCCTGTTCCAGGCTCAGTTCGATGCGGCCGCCCGGCGCGCTGTGGCGGATGGCGTTGTCCAGCAGGTTGGTCAGCACGCGCTCGATCATGCCCAGGTCGGCGCGCACGGGCGGCAGGTCCTGGTCGATGGCGGTGGTCAGCCGCTGCTGGCGCGCCTCCGCCGCCAGCTCGAACTTCTGGATCACGTCCTGCGCCAGTTCGGGCAGCGAGAAGGTTTCCGGTTCCAGCCGCACCAGCCCGGACTCCAGCCGCGCCAGCTCGAACAGTTCCTGCGCCAGCCGGCCGACCTTGCGGCTCTGCGCCAGCGCGATGTCGAGATAGCGGCGGCGCTCGGCCGCGTCCAGCGTCTCGTCCTTGAGCCGCAGGGTCTCCAGGTAGCCATGCAGCGAGGTCAGCGGCGTGCGCAGGTCGTGCGAGATGTTCGCCACCAGGTCGCGCCGCTGCTGGTCCTGGCGCGTCAGTTCGCGCCATTGCTCGGATATACGGCGGCCCATCTGCACGAAGCTGCGGCGCAGCAGCGAGATTTCGTCGCCGCTGGTATCGCTGGCGTCGGCGGGCTTCTCCAGCGCCGCCAGCGCGCGGCCGTCATCGCCGTCGAAGGCCCGCACCGCCCGCGTCAGCCCGCGCAGCGGCCGGGTGATCAGGCCGAACGCCGCCAGGCCCGCCACCAGGCCCAGCAGGGCCACCAGCGCAATCGACCACAGGGTGGTGCGCAGCACCGCGCTGCGCGACACGGCCATGGCGAGCGCGTCATGCGCCTGCCCTTGCAGCACCACGTACACATATCCCTGCTCGCGGCCGGCCACCCGCACCGGCGCGGCCGAGAACACTTTGGCGGTATCGACGTGGCGCGGATCGTCGCCCTCGATCGGCAGCGCCTCGCCCGCCAGGAAGCGCCGCACCGGCGCCAGGTCGACCCGGTCGCGCTTGATCTGTCCGGGCGGCGCCGCGTCGCCGACGATGCGGCCATCGTTGTCCAGCAGGTAGACCTCGACCGCCGGATTCACCGCCATCAGCATGGTGAACAACGAACGCACCGCGTCCGGCTTCCAGCCATTGGCGTCCATCAGTTCATTGGTGCCGGCGATGTGCTGCGCCAGCCCGCTGGACAGGCGCTGCACCACCTCCTGCTCGTAGCGCAGGTTGGCGGAAATCTGCAGCCACGCCGATGCGCCGCAGCACGCCAGCAGCAGCAAGGCGAACACGGCCGACAGGCGCTGGGTCAGCGTCAGGCGCTTCATGGGGAGGACTCCGACGGCGCGCCGGGCGCGGCCGCGAACTTGTAGCCGCGGCCCCAGACCGTCAGGATGCGCTGGGGATTGGACGGATCGGTTTCGATCTTGGTGCGCAGGCGGTTGATGTGGGTATTGACGGTGTGCTCATAGCCCTCGTGCTGGTAGCCCCAGACCTGATTCAACAGGTCCAGCCGCGAAAACACCTTGTCCGGATGGCGCGCGAAGAAATGCAGCAGGTCGAATTCGCGCGGCGTCAGGTCCAGCCGGCGGTCGTCGACGGTGGCGGTGCGGGCGATCGGGTCGATCGCCACCCCATATTGCTGCAGGCTGCCGGCATCGAGGCGGGCGTTGCGCTCCAGCGCCTCGGTGCGGCGCAACAGGGCGCGCACCCGCGCCACCAGTTCCAGCATGGAGAACGGCTTGGCCAGGTAGTCGTCGGCGCCCAGCTCCAGGCCCAGGATGCGGTGCACCTCGCTGGAGCGCGCGCTGGTGATGATGATGGGGGTGTAGCGCGTCATGGCCCGGGCGCGCTTGCAGATTTCCAGGCCGTCGATGCCGGGCAGCATCAGGTCCAGCACCAGGGCGTCCCAGCCGCCCTCCTCCAGCCGGCGCATGCCTTCGTTGCCGTCGGCGGCGTGCTCGACCGCATAGCCCTCGTCGCGCAGGTGCAGGCGCAGCAATTCGGCGATATGGGCGTCGTCTTCAACGATCAGGACGCGGCGGGACGTATCCATGGGGACTCTGTCGGCAGGAGGCGGCCGGGGGCCGCGGGCAGCGCCGGACGCGGGGGAATCTACCCGCGCCGGCACGGCTATTGTCGCCAATCCACGGACGGCGAGTTATCACATTTATTTTAAGTTTGCGTGAGGACTTGGATATCGCCCCCGGGGAAGAATGGCTCCAACGACAACAACCGCCTCCCCGAGGAGCCCCGCCATGATGGCCACGCCCGCCACCCCAGACGCCCCCGCCGCCCCGGCGCCCGCCGGCCACGGCCCCGTGCACCCCGGCTGGCTGCGCATCGTGCACTGGCTGAACGCGCTGGCCGTGGTGATCATGGTCATGAGCGGCTGGCGCGTCTACAACGCCGCGCCGTTCTTCGACTTCACCTTTCCCAACGGTATCACCCTGGGCGGCTGGCTGGGCGGCGCGCTGCAATGGCATTTTGCCGGCATGTGGCTGCTGCTGGTCAACGGCCTGCTGTATCTGGGGCTGAACCTGACCACCGGCCGCCTGTGGCGCAAGTTCTTCCCGGTCGGCCCGCGCGGCGTCGCCCGCGACCTGGCCGCGGCCCTGCACGGCAAGCTGTCGCACGCCGACCCGCGCCACTACAACCAGGTGCAGCGGCTGGCCTACCTGTTCGTCATCGCCGACATCACGGTGCTGGTGCTGTCGGGCCTGGTGCTGTGGAAGTCCGTGCAGTTCGACACGCTGCGCGTGCTGCTGGGCGGCTATGAATTCGCGCGCCGCATCCATTTCTTCGCCATGGCATTGCTGGTGGCTTTCGTGGCGCTGCACCTGATCATGGTGGCGCTGGTGCCGCGCAGCCTGATCGCGATGATCCGCGGTAAATAAGGAGCCCTACGTGAGCGCAAAACGACGCCTGTCGCTGCTGGGCCTGGACGGCCCGGCCATCCTGAAGGAAGCCGTGAAGATCCTGGACAAGCGGGTCGAGGCGCCCTCGCGCCGCGCCTTCCTGCGCCGCGGCCTGACGCTGGGCGGGCTGGCGATGCTGTCCGGCTGCACGCTGTCCGACGATGAAAACGTCGAGAAAGCGCTGACCGCCGTGTCGCGCTTCAATGACCGTGTGCAGGGCTGGATCTTCGACCCGGACAAGCTGGCCCCGACCTATCCGGAATCCATGATCACCCGCCCGTTCCCCTTCAATGCCTACTACGGCATCGACGAGGTGCGGCAGGTCGAGGAAGAAAGCTTCCGGCTGGAAGTCACCGGCCTGGTGGCCGACAAGCGCCGCTGGCGGCTGGACGAGCTGCGCGCCATGGCGCAGATCGACCAGGTCACGCGCCATATCTGCGTCGAGGGCTGGAGCGCCATCGGCAAATGGGGCGGCGTGCCGTTCTCGGCCTTCCTGAAGCGCGTGGGCGCCGACCTGAGCGCGAAATACGTGGGCTTCAAATGCGCCGATGACTACTACACCAGCATCGACATGCCCACCGCATTGCATCCGCAGACCATTCTGGCGCTGACCTACGACGGCAAGACGCTGCCGCCGGAGTACGGCTTCCCGATGAAGCTGCGGATGCCCACCAAGCTTGGCTACAAGAACCCCAAGCACATCCAGGCGATTTTCGTCACCAACACCTACCCGGGCGGTTACTGGGAGGACCAGGGCTACAACTGGTTCGGCGGCAGCTAGGTGTTTTTTCTTTTTTTCCCACGACCCACCAGAGGAACGCATCATGAAGACACTCACCACCGCCGCTTTCTCCCTGTGCCTGGCCTTTGGCGCCGTCGCCGCGCACGCGGCCGACAACATGTCCAAGGACGGCATGGCCAAGAGCGGCATGTCGAAGGATGGCATGGCGAAAGACGGCATGGCCAAGGACGGCATGTCGAAGAATTCCATGTCCAAGGACGCGATGTCGAAGGATGGCATGGCGAAAGACGGCATGGCCAAGGATGGCATGTCGAAGAACTCCATGTCCAAGGATGCCATGTCGCCCGACGGCATGAAAAAGGGTGGCATGTCCAAGGACAGCATGGGCAAATAGGCCCGCGCCCATTCCCCCACGCCGCAGGCGCCGCTCCGACCGCGCCGCCTGCGGCCCGCATCCACAAGGAGCTTCCCATGCGACTGACACGCAGGCACTTCCTGGGCGCGGGCGGCGCCTTCGCGGCCGCCGCCGGCCTGGCGCCCTTGCTGGCCGGGCGCGGCGCGCGCGCCGCCCAGCCCCGCGCCTATCCCTACACCCTGAGCGACGCACAATGGCGCGCCAAACTCACCCCCGCGCAATACGAGGTGCTGCGCCGCGCGGGCACCGAGCGGCCCTACACCAGCCCGCTCAACGACGAACATCGCGCCGGCACGTTCGCCTGCGCCGGCTGCGCCCAGAACCTGTTTTCGTCGACCACCAAGTTCGACAGCGGCACCGGCTGGCCCAGCTTCTGGCAGCCGCTGGACCATGCCGTCGACACGCTGGAGGACCGCAGCTTCGGCATGCGCCGCACCGCCGTCAATTGCAGCAACTGCGGCGGCCACCTGGGCCACGTCTTCGACGACGGACCGCGCCCGACCGGTCTACGCTACTGCATGAACGGCGTGGCCATGCGCTTCACCCCGCAGGCCTGACCACGGCCCGCGCATCTTTCCAAGGATTCTGCATCATGTCGCTCCGCCCGCTCTCCCGCGCCCGCCACGCCGTGCTGGCCGCCGCCGCCCTGCTCGCCTGCGGCGCCGCGCAGGCCGCCGAAAAGGCCTTCATCATCCCGCCCCCCGCGCTCGACGCGCCGGCCACCGCGGCCCCGGAAAAAGCCGTCATCGCCGGCGGCTGCTTCTGGGGCGTGCAGGCGGTGTTCCAGCACGTCAAGGGCGTCACCTCGGCGGTCTCCGGCTATGCCGGCGGCCAGGCCTCCACCGCCGACTACGACACCGTCAGCGGCGGCCGCAGCGGCCACGCCGAATCGGTCGAGATCACCTACGACCCGAAATTGGTCAGCTACGGCCAACTGCTGCAGATCTACTTCTCGGTGGCGCACGACCCGACCCAGCTCAACCGCCAGGGGCCGGACAGCGGCACGCAATACCGCTCCACGGTGTTCCCCGCCAACGACGAACAGCGCAAAGTGGCCGAAGCCTATATCGCGCAATTGAACCAGTCCGGCGTGTACCCCAAGGCGCTGGCCACCACGGTCGAACCGCTCAAGGGCTTCTACCCCGCCGAGGGCTACCACCAGGACTACCTGGTGCGGCACCCGTACAGCATGTACATCATGGTGAACGACGTGCCCAAGGTGGAGAACCTGGCCAAGACCTTCCCGGCGCGGTATCGGGACAAGCCGGTGCTGGTCAATCCGTAGCCGGCCAGTGCACAGGCCGGGCGGCGGCCCGGCGTGCCAGGGCCGCGTGCGCCGGTCCGCATTCGTCGCGCCGGGCGGCGCGGCCATAATGCCGCGCGGCCATTTCCAGGCACCGGCCAATAATAAAAACGGCGCCATTTCCAAAATCGGAAAGCCGTATTTTCAATCGTCTGGAAAATAATATCGAATGTATCAATTCCCGCCATTTTGATAATCTGGCCGGTATCCAAATCCCCAATGAAATCAATGTGGTTGGTATCCATACCGGCAAAATTCGTCGATTTGGATGGTATCTCTTCGATGATTTTTTTGTTTGCAAAAAAGCGGGTATAAATTGCGTCCTTTTTCCACCGCCCCCTCCATTCCATACAAAGTATTTCAACGCACGGCGGCACGGTCTCCGCCGTTCGCGCCGTATGGAAGCCGGATGACGGGCCGAGACAAAAAGGACCCCAGTCTTGATTTATCGCACCAACCCGTGGCTGACGGCCACGGTCGCACTGAGTACCTCCTGCTGCGGCGCCGCCATGGCCGCCGACCTGACCGTCGGCCCCGGCAACACGCAGGTGATCGACGGCTCGGCCGCCTTTCCCGGCGGCGTTGACGTCAACGGCGGCACCCTGGTGGTGGGCGGCAACGGCGGCGGCGCCGGCGTCACTCTCGGCGGCAATGTCAACGCGACCGCGAACGGCACCGTTTCGGGCTTCGGCACCATCGACGGCAATCTCGACGTGACCGGCGCGCGCGTCGCCCCCGGCTATCCTGTCGGCACGCCGACCGGCGTGTCCAACGGCAATATCGTCGTCAAGGGCGACCTGTCCCTGAACAACGCCGTGTTCGACTTCGAGACCGGCTACGCCGGCCTGCCGATCACCCAGCCGGGCACCGGCGACAACCTCACCGTGGCCGGCAACGTCGCCCTGAACAACACGACGCTGAACGTGTCGGTCAACACGCTGGGAGTGAACGCGGGCTATTACCGCATCCTGTCGTACGGCGGCACGCTGAGCGGCAACGGTTTGACACTGGGCACGGTCAGCGGCGACTCGGTGCCCGCGGCCACGATCCAGTCGCTGACCGGCGACAAACAGATCAACTTGATCCTGGGCCCGGCCACCACCAACCTGTGGAACGGCAATGGCGCCGCCTCGGCGACGCGCGCCGGCGGCGGCGACGGCACCTGGAGCGCCGCCAGCGGCAACTGGAACAGCCCGGCCAACGCCAGTGGCGCCCTGCCCGATGGCGGCTACGCCATTTTCACGGGCGCGGCCGGCACCGTCACGGTCGATGGCGGCGCCGGTGCGGTGCGGGTCTCGGGCATCCAGTTCGCCACCGACCGCTACACCTTGCAAGGCGCGCCCATCACGCTGGTGGGCAGCGGCGGCAATCCGCCGGCCCTGGTGGTCGGCGACGGCACTTACGCCTCGGGCCAGTTCGTCGACACCATCCACAACCCGTTGCAAGGCACCCAGGGCTTCGTCAAGACCGGCCCCGGCTCGTTGATCCTGACCGCCGACAGCAGCGGCCTGAGCGGCCCCATCCTGATCGCCGACGGCGCCCTGGAAATCGACGGCAAGTTGAACGGCCCCCTGGACATCGGCCGCGAAGTCGTGCTGGCGGGCGTGGGCCAGGTCGGCGCCACCACCCTCTACCCCACCGCCGTCATCTCGCCGGGCAACGACGGCTCGCCCATCGGCACGCTGACGGTGAACGGCAACCTCGCCTTCGGCGCCGACACCGT
>LXNH01000281.1_pt1 | contig 13045 bp, 12 predicted proteins | sample 809111 | NCBI WGS metagenome assembly LXNH01 (sample SAMN04870528, study PRJNA318959) | seawater metagenome | biome: 00002010; material: water; isolation source: marine seawater | place: Greece: Milos, Mediterranean Sea | collected 2013-05-29 | depth 5-7 m
CCGCCGCTTGGCGGGGCGCATCGAGGGTGGCGGCGATGCGCGGCCACAAACCAGGGGAGGGCTCGATGGGGGAGGCCAGCGCGGTCAATGGCAGTAGCCGGTCTTCCCAGCGCGCCACGGCGGCGCGCAGCGTGGGATCATGGGGCAGGCGGCTTTCGACCTCACGCCGGCGGTGGTTGGGCAACGTGCCCAGCACGTACTCGCCGGCCAGTTCGTCCAGGTCTTCCGGGGTTTCGGGGGGCGCGTTCATGCCAGGCATTCCTTGAGCGCCTTCAGGCTGCGCTTGATCCAGGCCTTGACCGTGCCCAGGGGCGCCTCCAGGCGCTGCGCGATTTCGCTGTGGGACAGGCCCTCGACGTAGGCGTGCAGCAGGCAGTTGCGGCGCACCGGTTCCAATTGCTCCAGGCAGGGGCCGATGCGGCCAGCGCTTTCGCGCCATTCGAAGGCATCGCGGGTGTCATGCCACGCCTGCATCGAGTCACGGATATCGAGCGCGGCCGCGGTGTCATCGTCCACGCCGGTTTCGCGGCGTTCATCGCGCACGGCGTTCAGCGCCAGGTTACGGGCCACGCTGTACATCCAGCCTCGCGCCGAGCCTCGGGTACCGTCGAAAGAGGCCGCCCGCTTCCAGATATTGACGAAGGTGTCGTGCACGATGTCTTCGGCGCGCGCGCGATCTCGCAGGATGCGTTGGGCCACGCCCAGCAGGCGGGCGCCCTCCTGGTGGTAGAGAGCCTCCAGTGCGGGCCGGCGTCCGGCCGCGCACTCTCTGAGGGCCGCTTCGTAGTCGAAATCCGGGGCAGGTCTGTTCGGCATGCTCGCGGGGCACGGAAGGTTGGGCCCGGGCGCGTTCCGGGCGGCGGATAGGGCATCTTACCGGAGTTCCGCCGCGCGAAACGCGCCCGGCTTCAGTTTGCCTTCCAGAAGATGTAGTCGGCCTGGTAGGAGACCTGGCTGCGTTGTCCCAGCGTGGCGTTGGTGCAAGGCGCCTGCGGCGCGACGCCGCCCTTGAGCGCGGTGCGCTGGATGTAGGCGACCCCGGTCATCGCGCCCTTACCCATGGCGGGATTGGCCTTGACCAATTGATAGGGCAGATTACCCGCTCCGGCTGGCGCAACGGCGACCTGGGTGCCGGTCAGTTTGGAGCCATCCGTTGCTTCCCAGGTGGCGGGCGGGCCGTAGTAGCTGCCGACCTGCTTGCCCTGGCGGTCTTTCAATACCGCTTTCGGGCCGGCGAAGACCCATTCCGCCTGGTCCTTGGCGTCGGCCTTGGCACGGCATTCGTAGGTGATCTCGCCGGTGCCGACGGTTTCCCAGGCGACTTTGTGGCCGGCCGGCACCTGCACGCTGGCGGGCAGGCCATCTTGCGAATACGCCATGGCCTGCGACTGGCCGAGCAGGCCGCCAGCGGCCAGGGTTGCAATGGCGAACAATGTGGCGGCCGGGCGGCCGGCGATGCGTCGAGTCTTCATGAGGGGTCTCCTGCGATAGGGGATCTGTCTGCAACGACGCACGGGGTGCGCGTCGTTGCAGGTACTACACGCGGGAAACGCTTTTGGATGCAGCCGGGTGAAAAAAAATCGTGAGATCGATCCGGAAAGCGGCGCACTCTCACCGGTTGACGCAGGATGCCGCCGCCGGATCAGGCCGCCAGCGCCTCATCCTTCCAGCGCTGTTTGTCGCGCAAGGGGGGCGCGCCGAACAGGCGGCTGTATTCGCGGCTGAATTGCGACGAACTCTCGTATCCCACCGCGTGCGCGGCCAGCGCCACGCCGGCGTCGTCGGTCAGCATCAGGCGGCGTGCCTCTTGCAGCCGCAGGTGCTTCTGGTACTGCAGCGGGCTCATGGCGGTGGCCTGTTTGAAGTGATGGTGCAGCGACGACACGCTCATGTGCACGTCGCGGGCGATTTCCTCGACCCGCAGCGGCTGGGCATAGTTGTCGCGCAGGATGCGGATGGCCTTGGCCACGCGGTTGAGTTGGCTGTCCTGCAGCACGGTCTGGCGCAGCACCACGCCCTGGCCGTTCATCAGCAGGCGGTACAGCAATTCGCGCTTGACCATGGGGGCCAGGATGGGAATATCGCGCGGCGTGTCCAACAGCCGCAGCAGGCGCAGCACCACATCCAGCAGCGCGCCGCCCAGCGGATTGACGCACATGGCGCGGGCGGCCTCCGCCGGCAACAGCGGCGGCAGGTTCTCGTCGCTGATCAGGGCGGTGATTTCCTCGGGGTTCAGGTCCAGCCGCAGACCCAGGTAGGGCAGCGTCGGGCTGGCCACCGAGACCTTGGCCACCACCGGCAGGTCGACCGACGAGATGAGGTAGTGGAACGGGTCGTACTCATAGGCTTCGTCGCCGATCAGCACCCGCTTGGATCCCTGCGCGATGACCGCCAGCGCCGCCTTCTGCAAGGCCGGCTTGGGGCCGGTCGGCTGCGAGATGCGGTGCAGGTACAGGCCTTCGATGGGGGTGTCGAGCGAGCCCTCGAGCGTGCCGGTCATGCGTTCGAGCAGGCAGAGCAGTTCGTGCCGGGCGGGCTCGAAAACGGCGTTCGGAGGCGTGGGGGTATCGGCGGGGGAGGGAGGCATGGACAGGCTCCGGGCAAGGCGGCCGCGCGCGTGGGGGCGAGCGGCACGCCAGAGGATCAGGCGCTATCGAGTGTAGACCCAACCAGGAATGCGCGTTTGTTGGCGAAACCGGATGCGGAGGAATAGGCAAAAGATGTGGAGGATCGGGCGTGCCCAGGGGGAGGATCCGCGCAGGGCGGAGAATCAGGCAAAAAAAGGGCAGGATCCAGCATCGCCGGCCGCCGTCGCGGCGCCGCATACTGTGCCCATCCCAGCCGTGCGCCGACGCCGTCCCATCCCGGGCCGGCAGTGCACCGCGCCCTGGAAGGAGTGCAACCATGCGGTACAAGAAATTCGGCAATACTGGCCTGTTCGTCTCGGAACTGTGCCTGGGCACGATGACCTTCGGCGGCGAAGGCGAATTGTGGAGCAAGATCGGCGCCCTGCAGCAGGAAGACGCCAACCGGCTGGTGGGCCGCGCGCTGGAGGCAGGCGTCAACTTCATCGACACCGCCGACGTGTATTCGGAAGGGCGTTCCGAGATCATTACCGGACAGGCGTTGCGCGATCTGAAGGTGGCGCGCGACGATGTGGTCATCGCCACCAAGGTGTTCGGCCAGACCGGCGCCGGCGTCAATGCCCGTGGCAACTCGCGCTTTCACATCATGGACGGCGTCAAGAAGAGCCTGGCGCGCCTGCAACTGGACCATATCGACCTCTACCAGATTCATGGCTTCGATCCGGCCACGCCCATCGAGGAAACGGTGCGCGCGCTCGACAATCTGGTGCAGCACGGCCATGTGCGCTACGTCGGCGTGTCCAACTGGGCAGCCTGGCAGATCATGAAAGCGCTGGGCATCGCCGAGCGTCTCGGCCTGGCCCGCTTCGAGTCACTGCAGGCCTACTACACCATTGCCGGCCGCGACCTGGAGCGCGAAATCGTGCCCCTGCTGCAAAGCGAAGGCGTCGGTCTGATGGTGTGGAGCCCGCTGGCCGGTGGCCTGCTCAGCGGCAAATACAGCCGTGACGGCGAGGCCGCGGCCGGCGATCGCCGCGCGCAGTTCGACTTTCCGCCGGTCGACCGCGAACGCGCCTTCGACAGCATCGACGTCCTGCGCCAGGTGGCCCAGGCGCGTGGCGTGTCGGTGGCGCAGGTGGCGTTGGCCTGGCTGCTGCACCAGCGGGCGGTCACCAGCGTCATCATCGGCGCCAAGCGCGTCGACCAGTTGGACGACAATCTCGCCGCCACCGCCATTCGCCTGGACGCGGAAGAACTGGCGGCGCTGGACAAGATCAGCGCCTTGCCGCCGGAGTATCCGGGGTGGATGCACACGCGCCAGGGCGAGTTCCGCCGCCAGCAGTTGCGTGAGTCCGACGCGGCGTAACCCGGATTCGGGCTGGGAAAGCGCCGGCGGCGGCTGTTGTCAACGCCGGCGCGCCGCCGGACGGGTAGAATCCTGGAACCGGGCGCGGCCGAGCAGCCGCGTCCTTTTTCCGGGAGCTTCCGTATGCCGCGCATTGCGCGCCGCGCCGCCGCGCTGGCGGCACTCATGCTGGTTGCCTTGGCGCACGCGGCCCAGGCGGCCACGCCCGCGTCTTGCTTCGATTACGTCCCGACCCCGCCCGATGCCGCCGTGGCCCTTCACGGCGACATGCGCGGCGCAACCCCGGCCGGCCGCGGCAACGCCAGCGCGCCATCCGGCATCCGCTGCGCCAAGTCCTAGCGCCGCCATGGCCATTCCTTTCCTGCGCCAGCTCACCGCGGTCAGCCGCACGCCGCAGGCCAACCGGCGGCTGGCCTACTTCCTGACTTTCGTCGCCGGCGCCGTCAACGCCGGCGGTTTCCTGGCTGTGCAGCAGTACACCTCGCACATGTCGGGCATTGTCTCCATGATGGCCGACCACATGGTGCTGGGCAGCGTGGCCGTGGTGGCGCAGGGGCTGGCCGCGTTGCTGTCGTTCCTGGCGGGCGCGGCGACCTCGGCCTCCCTGATCAATTTCGGACGGCGCTCGCACCTGGCCAGCGAGTTCGCCCTGCCGCTGGTGCTGGAGGCCCTGTTGCTGCTGGCTTTCGGGCTGCTGGGCGCGAACCTGGGGAACCTGCGCTGGTTCTACGTGCCCGCCACCGTGATGTTGCTGTGCTACATCATGGGCCTGCAGAACGCGATGATCACCAAGGTTTCCAAGTCCGAGATCCGCACGACCCACGTGACCGGCATGGTCACCGATATCGGCATCGAGCTGGGCAAGTTGTTCTACTGGAACCTGGCCCACGATGACAAGACCGGCACAGCGCCGGTGCGCGCCGACCGTGGCAAGCTGGTCGTGCTGAGCACGATGGTGTCGCTGTTCTTCACAGGCGGGGTAGTGGGGGCCTATTCCTTCTATCACTACGGTTTCGGCTCGACGCTGCCGCTGGCGCTGTGTCTGCTGGTCCTGGCGGCGGTGCCGGTGGCCGACGATATCCGCCAGTTCCTTGCGCGGCCCTAGCGAGCGGCTGCGAGTCCGCGGCGCTGGCGCCCCGGTCAGGCGCGGGCGTGCGCCAGCACGACTTGCAACGCGGCGGCCGTTTGCCAATGCAGGCGTTCCAGGCGAGCGTCCCGGGCGGGATCTGTGACCGCGTAGCCCTTGGCATCCAAGGGATAGGGCCGGCCCAGCAGCCGCGCCATGTCGATCTGGTAATAGCTACTGTCGCCATAAGGACGCTTGCCGTCGATGAACGGCATGGGCCAGTAGGCTTCGCCTTCGCGCAACACTGACTCCAGTTCACGCTTGCCGGCCTCGCGCCAGTTCGCCGCGCGCAACAGAATCAGGTGCTCGCGGCGCAACTGGAAATGGCCCTGGGCGTCGACGCCGCTGTCGGGGAAATCGAAGGCCGCGCGCCGCGGGGCCGGCAACGCATAGCGCCCGGGCGCCAAGTCGCCGACCGCGCGCACATAGCCCGGCAGCAAGCGGCACACCTCGGCCAGGCGCCGTGTCGCCAGGCGTCTGTCGGCGGTGCCCAGCAGCGTCATCGCCGCGCCGACGCTATCGTCGCCCCCCAGCGGGTGCTCGAATTCGATGCCGGGCGCGCCGGACTCCATGGGAATCCAGATCACGCCAAGGCCGCGCATCAGCCTGGCGTGGTCCGCGCCGAAGCGCAGGCGTGCCAGGTCCGCCTGGAATACCCGGCGGATGATGGCGTCGCGGTCGTCGGCGGCCGCGTTGCCCGTCGCCGACGCCAGACGCAGCGGCGCGCAGACCAGCGTCGCCAGGGCCAGCGTGAGCGCGCGGCGCGGCGCGCACGCGCCGGATGCGGCTTGCGCGTCTTGAGGGGGCGATGCCGTGGTGGGCTGGCGCGGCATGGGGCGGGCTTCAATGACGGTCGAGGGGGTTGGCCAATGCGGCATTCGAGGTTGGGCGTGCAGCGGCATTATCGTGGCAACGATGCCAGGGCGGCGGCCGCGCGGGAATAGCCGGGCTGTACTCGTAGCGCCGCCTCGTAGCTGGCGCGGGCCTCGGCCTCGCGGCCAAGCCGCTGCAACAGCAAGCCCTGGTTGGTCAATATCTGGGCGCTGGAGGGTGTCGCCGCCACGGCGCGTTGGTACGCCTGCAAGGCTTGCGGAACGCGGCCCAGGCCATCCAGCAGCGCGGCTTCCAGGTTCAGGCCGATGCTCCATTGCGGATAGCGCGCGGTCAGGGTGCGCGCCGTGGCCAACGCGCCGGACAGATCGCGCAATTCGGCCTGGGCGCCGGCTTTGTTCACATAGAACCAGCGATTGTCCGGATCCAGCCGGATCGCTTCATCCAGCAGCTTGACCGCTGCCGCCTGCTGGCCGTTGGCGGATTGCAGCCGGGCCAGGAAATTCCTGACGTCGGCATTGCCGGGGTCGCGCTGGGACAGGTTTTCGGCGAGGCGCAGCGCCTGGGCCACGTCGTTGGCGCGCAGCGCCGCGGCGATCTGCTGGTTGGCATCGCGCAGCGGCGCCGGCCATTGCTGGATGCGGGCGCGCAAGGCGGCCCTTTCCGCTGCCATCTCGGTCTGGTAGGCGTGGTCGAATTCCAGCGGGAGGTCAGCCTGCGCGCGGGCGCTGGCATGGCCCGCCAGCAGCAGCGCGGCCAGCAGGGCGCGGAGAAGGCTGCGGGTATATGCCGGGCTGCGGCGTGGGCCCCTCATCCAGTCGAAGAGCGTGGCGCGGGGCAGGCGCGGCGGACGGTGCGGCGTTGGGTTCATGAGGGATGGCGATGGCGACGCGGACCCTTACGATATCCCGAAACCGCGTCCTCGGCCGCATGAACGGAAAGGCCCGGCGTTACCACCGGGCCGGGCCGCCAGGCATCCAGGCCTTGCGGCCTGGCACCCGTGGCGGCAGGGGTCATTTGGGCATCAGCACGCTGTCGATCACGTGGATCACGCCGTTGGACTGGTAGACGTCATAGGTACTGATGTTGGCGGTGCCGCCTTTCTCGTCCTTGACGATGAGGTTGTGCTTGCCATTCATCATGACCCACAGCTTGCCGCCGCTGGCGGTGGTCAGTTCGGTGACGCCACCCTTTTTGGCCTTGGCGGCCAGGGCGTCAAAGTCCAGCTTGCCCGGCACCACGTGGTAGGTCAGGATCTTGGTCAGCGTGGCCTTGTTCTCCGGTTTGACCAGGGTGTCGACGGTGCCGGCCGGCAGCTTGTTGAAGGCGGCATTGGTAGGGGCAAAGACCGTGAAAGGCCCCTTTCCCTGCAGCGTATCCACCAGGCCGGCGGCCTTCACCGCCGCGACCAGGGTAGTGTGGTCGGCGGAGTTGACCGCATTGGCGACGATGGTCTTGTTGGGCATCATCGGCTGTCCGCCGACCATGACATCGGCCGCGAAAGTGGGTGACAGGGTCAGGGCGGAGCAGGCAATGGCAATCGAAGCGAGCAATTTCATGACGATCTCCTTTTTTGGTTGGCCGTCGTCAGCAAATACGGGTCGGCGCGGCCAATGGATGCATCAATGTTCCTAGGACAAACCCTAGGCAGGCGGCGCGGGCGTGGTCAGCTCCGCCGGCGTGCTGCCCCGGTGCCACGCGACCGGATCACTACAATGGGCTGACCGGAACCTGGTGGCGGCGGTTTCGCAGCCGGTTTCCGGTAAACACGCCTTTCGGGCGCTTGTTCGCAACGTAGGTCCGGCAGCGGGCAGGTAGTATCGGGAGGTGGGACACTAGGTCGCGCACCGGCGCGCGGCCACGCCGCGCATCACGCGATTTTTTTTCCGGAGGACAAGAACAAACATGGACGCGGAATTCTGGTTGGAACGCTGGCGCGACGGGCGCACGCATTTTCATCAAACACGCGTGACGCCACTGTTGCAGAAATACTGGCCGACGCTCTCGGTGCCCGCTGGCGGCAAGGTGCTGGTGCCGTTGTGCGGCAAGTCGCTGGACATGGTCTGGCTGGCGGCCCAGGGCTATCAGGTGCTGGGCGTGGAGCTGTCGCAACTGGCCGTCGAGCAGTTCTTCGTCGAGAACGAACTCAAGCCGGTCATCCACGACAGTCCCTACGGCCAGCACTACGTGGCGGGCAATATCGAGATCATCCGCGGCGACATCTTCAAGCTGGACGCGCCGCTGCTGTCGCACTGCGTCGGCGCCTACGACCGCGCCGCGCTGGTGGCGCTGCCCGCGCAGATGCGGGGCGATTACGTGCGCCATGTCTACGGGCAATTGGCGCCCGGCTATCGCGGTCTGCTGATCACGCTGGACTATCCGCAGGACGAAATGGACGGACCGCCCTTCGCGGTGGTCGATGCGGAAATGCGCAGCCTGTTCAACGGCGTGTCGCCAGCGGTCATCATCGACCGCCGCGACATCCTGGCCAAGGAGCCCAAATTCGCCGAGCGCGGCGTGAGCCGGCTCGACACGGTGGTCTACCGCTTGGGCGAGCAGGCCTGAGGCGGGGCGTCCGGCGCGAGCCGCCGCGCCGGGCATGACCGCGCCCTGGCGCGGGCGCGATCAAAAGAACCAGCCGCCACGCGTCAGGTCTTTTTCGCAGCGTTTGTACTGGCTGGCGAATTTATCGGCGCGCGCCTGCACTTTCTTGGACACCGTCTTGAGCCACGCCTTGCGGTCATAGCTGCGGTTGCGATAGCCGGTCCAGCCCTCGTGGTAGTTCAGGTATTGGCCGTAGGCGTCCCATTTTGAGATGCCGTTCAGGCGCTGGCTCTTGTTCATGTACCAGCCCATGAAGTCCAGCGCGTCGGCGAAATTGTCGCGGCTGGCGCCCCAGCCGCCCGCGTCCTTCTTGTAATCGGCCCAGGTCTCGTCCTTGGCCTGGGCGTAGCCGTAAGCGGAACTGACCCGGCCCCATGGGATGATGCCCAGGAAGTAATAGCGCGGCGGCACCGCATCCTGCTTGAAACTGGATTCCTGGAACATCATCGCCATCGGTACCTGCACCGGCGCGCCCCATTTCTTCTGCACTTTCAGCGCGGCATCGTGCCAGTCCGGCTTTTCACGGAAGATGGCGCAGATGTTCTCGGGATTCGACGGGGGCGCGGTGGCGCAGCCGGCCAGCGCGGTCAACAGTGGCAGCGGCATCAAGAGCCGTGTCATGGGCGGTCTTCTCCGGGGAGCCGGCGGGCGGCGGTTACGTCTGGTACGTCACGATTTGCAGTGATTGTATAAAAACGTATCGCTGCAGAAGTTCCGCCCCCAATTTCGGACCTCGGGCAGGGGGAACGGTCCGATCCACGTCCTGGCGTGGCCTGCGTGCGCGCCAAAGAAAAACGGCCCCGGATCGCTCCGGGGCCGTGTCACAGGCGTGCCTGCGTGGCGAGGCTTACACCTCGATCACGTCCGCCACGTCCTTGTAGTCGGCGATCTTGTCGAAGTTCAGGTACTGGTAGATCTGGTCGCCGCTCTTGTTGATGACGCCCATGTCGGCCATGTACTCGTCCTTGGTCGGGATACGGCCCAGCTTCGAGCAGATCGCGGCCAGTTCGGCCGAACCCAGGTACACGTTGGTGTTCTTGCCCAGGCGGTTCGGGAAGTTGCGGGTGCTGGTGGACATCACCGTGGCGCCTTCGCGGACCTGCGCCTGGTTGCCCATGCACAGCGAGCAACCCGGCATTTCGGTGCGGGCGCCAGCCGTGCCGAACACGCCGTAATGGCCTTCTTCGGTCAGTTGCGTGGCATCCATCTTGGTGGGCGGGGCCACCCACAGCTTGACCGGGATGTCGCGCTTGCCTTCGAGCAGCTTGGAGGCCGCGCGGAAGTGGCCGATGTTGGTCATGCAGCTGCCGATGAACACTTCGTCGATCTTGGCGCCGGCGACTTCCGACAGCGTCTTGACGTCGTCCGGGTCGTTCGGGCAGGCCACGATGGGCTCGTGCACGTCGGCCAGGTCGATCTCGATGACGGCGGCGTATTCGGCGTCGGCGTCCGGCTCCAGCAGTTGGGGGTTGGCCAGCCAGGCTTCCATCGCCTTGATGCGGCGGCCCAGCGTGCGCTCATCTTCGTAGCCGTTGGCGATCATCCACTTGAGCATCACGATGTTGCTGTTGATGTACTCGATGATCGGTTCCTTGTTCAGGCGCACCGAGCAGCCGGCGGCCGAACGTTCCGCCGAGGCGTCCGACAGTTCGAAGGCTTGTTCGACCTTCAGGTCGGGCAGGCCTTCGATTTCGAGGATGCGGCCCGAGAAGATGTTCTTCTTGCCTTGCTTGGCGACCGTCAGCAGGCCCTGCTTGATGGCGTACAGCGGGATGGCATTGACCAGGTCGCGCAGGGTGACGCCGGGCTGCAGCTTGCCCTTGAAGCGCACCAGCACCGACTCCGGCATGTCCAGCGGCATCACGCCGGTGGCGGCGGCGAAGGCGACCAGGCCCGAGCCAGCCGGGAACGAGATGCCGATGGGGAAGCGGGTGTGCGAATCGCCGCCGGTGCCGACGGTGTCGGGCAGCAGCATGCGGTTGAGCCAGGAGTGGATCACGCCGTCGCCCGGACGCAGCGAGACGCCGCCGCGGGTGCTGATGAACTCGGGCAGCGTGTGGTGCGTCTTGACGTCCACGGGCTTGGGGTAGGCGGCGGTGTGGCAGAACGACTGCATCACCAGGTCGGCCGAGAAGCCCAGGCAAGCCAGGTCCTTGAGTTCGTCGCGGGTCATGGGGCCGGTGGTGTCCTGGCTGCCGACCGAGGTCATCTTCGGTTCGCAGTAGGTGCCCGGGCGGATGCCGCGGCCTTCCGGCAGGCCGCAGGCGCGACCGACCATCTTCTGGGCCAGCGAGAAACCCTTGCCGGTGTCGGCCGGGTCCTTGGGCAGGCGGAACAGCGTCGAAGGCGGCAGGCCCAGCGCTTCGCGCGCCTTGGCGGTCAGGCCGCGGCCGATGATCAGCGGAATGCGGCCACCGGCGCGCACTTCGTCGAACAGCACGTCCGACTTCACCTGGAATTCGGCGATCACTTCGCCGTTCTTGAGGGCTTTGCCTTCGTAGGGGCGCAGTTCGACCACGTCGCCCATTTCCATCTTGGAAACGTCGAGTTCGATCGGCAGGGCGCCGGCGTCTTCCATGGTGTTGTAGAAGATCGGGGCGATCTTGTTGCCCAGGCACACGCCGCCGAAGCGCTTGTTCGGCACGAAGGGGATGTCTTCGCCGGTGAACCACAGCACCGAGTTGGTGGCCGACTTGCGCGAGGAGCCGGTGCCGACCACGTCGCCGACGTAGGCGACCAAGTGGCCCTTTTCCTTCAGCGATTCGATGAACTTCACGGGGCCGCGCTTGCCGTCTTCTTCCGGTTGGAAGGCGGCGCCGTCACGCTTGTTCTTGAGCATCGCCAGGGCGTGCATCGGGATGTCGGGACGGGTGGTGGCGTCCGGGGCCGGCGACAGGTCGTCGGTGTTGGTTTCGCCGGGCACCTTGAAGACCGTGATGGTCAGGCTTTCGGGCAGTTCGGGACGGCTGGTGAACCATTCGGCGTCGGCCCAGCTCTGCATCACGGACTTGGCGTTGGCGTTGCCCTTGTCGGCCTTTTCCTTGACGTCGTGGAAGGCGTCGAACATCAGCAGGGTCTTTTTCAGGGCGTCGGCGGCGATCGTGCCGATTTCCTGGTCGTCGAGCAGTTGGATCAGCGGGCCAATGTTGTAGCCGCCCAGCATGGTGCCGAGCAGTTCGGTCGCCTTGGCGCGGCTGATCAGGGCACAAGCCTCGCTGCCCAGGGCCACGGCGGCCAGATACGAGGCCTTGACCTTGGCGGCGTCGTCCACGCCGGCCGGAACACGGTGGGTCAGCAACTCGACCAGGTTCTGCTCTTCGCCGGCGGGCGGGTTCTTCAGCAGTTCGATCAGTTCAGCGGTTTGTTTTGCCGTCAGGGGCAGCGGGGGGATCCCCAGGGCCGCGCGTTCGGCAACGTGTTGGCGGTAAGTATCCAGCATGTGAGGCCTGCTCAAAGTCGGGTTGGAAGAAGGGGTGTGGCCGGAATTGTAGAGGGAAGAGGGCGCCCCTAGCAAATGTCTTATATCTTATATAAGACTTGTGTCGATAGGCGTTGCCTGCGGGCCACGGCCCCGGGCGGGCCAGGGTGGGAGGCGGCGGCATGACCGGCGTGAAAACGAGGTCGGACTGGGGCGGGAATGCCCGGAATGGGCGGCGTGGCGGCAGGCGGGCGCGGCCGCCATCAAGGGGGCGCCCGGTGCGGCGGCCTGTCGCCGCAGCGTCAGTTGGCCTTGGCGTCGTACACCACGCCCACGCGGGCGAAGTTGGCGCCGTACTGTTTGATGTCCAGTTGGAAAGGCGCGCTTTCGCCTGGCTTGAGCCTGGGCAGGCGCAGCTCCGAATAGCGCGCGCCGGTCAGCTTGTCCTGGGCGTCATAGAGGCTGACCCACACCTTGACGTTGTCGATCTCGGCGCTGTCGTCGTTGCGTACCCGGCCATGCACCGTGACGTACTTGTAGCGGTAGCGATAGGTGAAATTCAGGGTGCCGGTGCCGATGCCGGCCTCGGTGTTCTCGACGCGGATGTCCAGCTTGGGGCGGCTGCCGGGCAAGGGGGCGCGCTTGGCCGGCTTCCAGTCGGTCTTGATCTCGGAATAACGCTCGAAATTCTCGCCGTTCAGCATCACCGGAATGCGCTCGCCGGGGTAGAGCATGGCGGGCAGCGACCATTCCTGCCGCAGCCGCAGGCGGCGCGAGCCGTCGAATACCGCGATTTCCATGCCGGGCGACAGCGCCACGTACTGGTCGCTGCGGTTGACCACTTCGGCCAGCAGCAGCGGGCGTTCGATTTCGTTGAGCAGGCGGCGCGGCGGCGACAGGCTCAGCGACGCCGGGTCGAACAGGGCGAAGTCCGGATCCAGCAGTTCGGCCGTGGTCAGCCGCACGTGGTCGATGACGCGCGGATTGGCGGGACTGACACGGACAATGCGGCTGACCGGCGTGCTGGCGGCCACAGCGGCGGTGGCCGGCGCTGGCGCGGCTTCGGCTTCGGCCGCTTTGGGCGCGTCCCAGGGCAGCAGGCCGTTGTACTTGGC
>LXNH01000282.1_pt1 | contig 13011 bp, 10 predicted proteins | sample 809111 | NCBI WGS metagenome assembly LXNH01 (sample SAMN04870528, study PRJNA318959) | seawater metagenome | biome: 00002010; material: water; isolation source: marine seawater | place: Greece: Milos, Mediterranean Sea | collected 2013-05-29 | depth 5-7 m
GGCTATGGCCCCGGGCATGATCGTGTCAAACGAGCCGGGATACTATGCTGCGGGCCGATTTGGGATAAGAATTGAAAATCTGCAATATGTTCGGCCGGCCAAGCGAACGGGCGACAAGCACCGAGACATGTTGGAGTTTGCTCCGCTGACACTGGCGCCAATCGATCGGCGGTTGATCGATAAAGCCGCCCTTACGCCAGACGAGAAATTGTGGTTGAACACCTACCACGCCGACGTGCTGGCAAAGGTAGGGCCACTAGTGGACTCGGGTACAGGAAACTGGCTTGAAAAGGCCTGTCGTCCGTTGCGATGACCATTTTTCACATACAACCTCTGAGTGCTAGAATTATCCGACACAATCATATATTTCTGGTGCATAAGAATAAGAGAAAACAATGCGCCATTATAACTTCCAAACCGAAATTACCCTTGAAAATCTGATATGGGCCGCACGCCGTCAGGAATTCATTTCCTATCATCGGCTCAATCAATCTCAAGGCATTGCTGATCAGGATTGGTCTTACGCATCAAGTTTGCTGATGCGCCACCTTGACCAGTTGGCAAATAAAATTTATCGCGAGAGCAAACCAGTCTTTCCATTTTTGGCTGTCGCGCGCAAAGAACTGGGAACCGGCAAACACACCACACGACGCCACCGCCAGATTATCCGGGCATTTGGCGACGTCGCACCCTCGGAAAAAGAAATTGCGGCCTTCATTAAAAAAGAGCAGATGCGTTGCTTTGCTTCGGGCATCGAAAAAGGCTGGCCGACACCGGAAGAAAAACCGCCTGACGCGCCGCGCCAACCCGCGCGCAATGCCGAAGTTCAGGCAGCCCGAAATCATCGGTCGAAAAAAACCTGAACCCGAACGAAAAGTGCAACGCGCGCGGCGCTTAGGTCTGCTCTGAGGTCTGCTCTGAAAGTTTCAACCAGCCCTTCTCATCCAAAATGGTGAGACCCAATTCTTCGGCTTTTTTGCGTTTTGACCCCGCCCCGGGGCCTGCAACGACAATATCTGTCTTCGCAGATACCGATCCGGCAACCCGCGCGCCGAGCATTTCAGCGCGCACCTTGGCCTCGGCGCGCGACACGGTTTCCAGCGTGCCGGTAAATACAATGGTTTTTCCCGCCAGCGCGCCCGATGTTTCAGCCTCACCCACCGGGCTTGGCGAAACGCCGGCGGCCACCAGCGCGTCCAATATGGCGCGGTTTTCGGCTGCTGCAAAAAACTGCTGCAACGCCAAGATCAGCGTTGTGCCGACGCCGTCAATCGCCTCAAGACCCTCGCGTGTTTCTGCGTCCTCTTGCGCCAATGCCGCCCCGCCGGCTTGAAAACCTTCCAATGTTTTGAAGTGCCGCGCCAAAATGCGCGCCGTGGTTTCGCCGACATGGCGAATACCAAGGCCGAAAATAAACCGGTCGAGCGCGACATCGCGGCGCTGGTCGATCGCATCGAACAGTTTGACGACGCTGTCTTTCAATGTCCCGATCTTTTCACGCGCACCGGATGTGTACCGCCAGAAATCGGGTGGGTTATCGCCATAGCGCGCACGCAGCATGAAAATATCATCCGGCATACGCACCAGACCCGCCGCCCATAAATCCTGAATCTGCTTATTGCCCAGCCCCTCAATATCGAGCGCGGGCCGCGACACAAAATGCTTGAGCCGCTCGCGTACTTGTGCCGAACACGACAGCCCGCCCGTGCAGCGAATGACAATATCGGCCTCACCGTCCTCGCGCAGATCGCGCGCCGTTGGCGAGCCGCAAACCGGACAATGCGTCGGAAACGTAAAGCGCTGTACGTCCGGCCGGCGGGCATCGGTTTCCACGCGCACAATTTGGGGTATCACATCGCCCGCGCGCTGCACGACCACCGTGTCGCCAATACGAATATCCTTGCGCGCGATTTCATCGGCATTGTGCAGCGTCGCATTGCTCACGCGCACGCCACCGACCGTGACCTCCTGCAATTTTGCCACCGGCGTCAATGCACCCGTGCGCCCGACCTGAATGTCGATATCGAGCAACACGGTGGTCGCCTGCTCGGCAGGAAATTTATGCGCGATGGCCCAGCGCGGTGCGCGCGATACAAACCCCAAACGGTTTTGGTAATCCAGCGCATCAACCTTATAGACCATGCCGTCGACATCATATCCCAGCCGCGCCCGACGCGCCTCAATATCCCGCCAATGCGCCAGCAGGTCATCCGTGCCGTCACACACGCGAAAGTCGCTATTTACGTCGAACCCCCAAGCGGCAAACAACGCGACCATGCCGGATTGCGTTTGCGCGGGCAGGTCGGACATCTCGCCCCACGCATAGGCGAAGAACCGCAAGGGCCGGGTCGCGGTAATGGCAGGGTCAAGCTGGCGCAGGCTGCCCGCTGCCGCGTTGCGAGGATTGGCAAATTCAGATTTGCCAGCCGCTTTCTGGCGTTCATTGAGGGCGGTAAAATCCGACGCGCTCATATAGACCTCACCGCGGACTTCGACAATCTCCGGTACTCCGTCGGGAAGTTTATGGGGAATGCCCGACACGGTTTTCAGATTTTCGGTTATATTTTCACCGACGCGGCCGTCGCCGCGCGTGGCGCCGCGCACCAGCACACCGTTTTCATAACGCAAAGAAGCTGAAAGCCCGTCAATTTTAGGTTCGGAGGTCAGCTTCAGGTCCTGACCCGCATCCAAGGTCAGGAATTTACGCACACGCTGGATGAAATCATCCACATCCGCGCCATCAAACGCATTGGCGAGCGACAACATGGCGACCGCGTGGGTTACCTTGGCAAAGCCCTGAACAGGGGCGGCGCCGACCCGTTCAGACGGGCTGTCATCTCGCTTCAAGTCGGGAAAGCGCGCCTCAATATCCAGATTGCGCTGGCGCAGCGCGTCATATTCGGCATCGGTGATGATGGGTGCATCGTCTTGATAATAGGCGGCATCATGGGCGGCAATCTCACGGGCCAGCGCGTCAAGCTCGTCGGCCGCTTCGGCGCGGGTCAAATCGGCGACAGATTGAGCGCGGCTCATTTGGCCTCCGCCTCGAGCAATTTGCCCGCCGCCGCGCGCGCTTCCGACGTCACATTTGCCCCCGACAGCATACGCGCCACCTCTTCAAGGCGTGCCTCGGCATCCAGCGGGTTCACGCGCGTCACTGTTGCCGCCAATTCGGTTGTCTTCGATACTTTCCAGTGAAAATCACCGCGCGCAGCGACCTGCGGCGAGTGAGTTACCACAAGCACTTGCCCGAGTTCTGCCAGCTTATGCAAACGCACCCCTACCGCCTCCGCGACCGCACCGCCCACGCCGGCATCAACCTCATCGAAAATCAGCGTGCCGATCTGACCGCTGCCAGCGAGGCTGACCTTCAAGGCCAGCATAAACCGCGCCAACTCGCCGCCCGAGGCAATGCGCGCAATGGGACCGGGCGCCATGCCCGGATTTGTCGATGCGTCAAACGAGACCCGGTCAATGCCATCTGCACCGCCCTCGGCCACATCGCCCACTTCGACGCGTGTTTCAAAGCGCCCGCCATCCAACTTCAACGGCGCAAGCTCACTGTTGACGCAGCGATCCAGTTCACCCGCCGCCGCAAGACGCGCCGCAGATACACGCTGCGCGGCGTCGCTATAAGCAGTTTTTGCTGCCTCATAAGCAAGCTCCATCTCCGCCAACCGGTCGGCACCGCCGTCAATATCGGTTAGCTGCTGGGCAAGCTGGGCCAAAACATCCGGCAGGTCGTTGCAACCCACATTGTGTTTGCGGGCCGCCGCGCGCAAAGCAAACAATCTGTCTTCGACGCGCGCCAGTTCGGCCGGATCGTTCTGAATTTCCCCCGCCGCCGCCTGCACCGCCTCGCGCGCTTCAGCAGCCTCAATCAGCGCGCGGTCAAGCGCGTTCACTGCAGCATCGAGTTTCCCCGCGGCTTCAGGTGCTGCCTTTTCCAGCCGACGCAACGCGCCGTTGAGCGCAGTTTCCACGCCAGTATCGCCGGCCAAAAATTTGCGCGCCTCATCAAGATCGACGGCGATTTTTTCAGCGTTCATCAACAAGGTGCGCTGGTCGGCGAGGTTTTCCTCCTCGCCGGATTGAGCGTCGAGCGTTTCCAGTTCCGCGACGGCATTGGTGAGATAATCGGCTTCTTGCGCCGCGCGCGCCAAAGCATCGCGATGCGCCGCCAGCCTTTTTTCAAGCTGCATTTTGGCGCTGTGCAGGTCGCCCAGCGCCCGCACATCATTTTCAATCCCGGCAAATTGGTCGAGCAGGCGACGCTGGGTGCGGGCATCGGTTAGCGCTTGGCTTTCGTTCTGCCCGTGAATTTCAACCAGCACGCTGCCCAGTTGCGACAGCAAGCCGACACTGACAGGTGCATCATTGCAAAACGCCCGGCTGCGTCCGTCGGCGGTCTGAATGCGTCGTAAAATCAGTTCGTTCACATCGGCGCCGGCCGCCAGACCGTTTTCATTCAACACGGCTTGCACGGGTTCATTTTTTGAAATGTCAAACACCGCCGTTACGCTACCCTGCCCGGCGCCGCTACGCACCAGCCCCGCATCGCCGCGCGCACCCAAGGCTAGCCCCAGCGCATCCAGCAAAATGGATTTTCCGGCTCCTGTCTCGCCGGTCAGCGTACACAGATTGCCGTGCCAATCGAGATCGAGCTTATCGATGAGAACAATGTCGCGTATCGACAGTGATAGCAGCATTCGCGGCCCCTAAAAGACCTTGTCGAGAGCCCTGCTAATCCAGGAAGAAGGGTCTGCCTTTGGGGTGAGTTGGCGTTCGACCAGAAACGCATAGCTGTCTTCATACCACCGGCTGTTGGGAAAATTATAGCCCAGCACCGCGGCGGCATTTTGCGCCTCGTTTTCGACGCCGAGCGACAGATAGACCTCTGTCAGGCGGTGCAACGCCTCTGGCACATGCGAGGTGCGCGGGAAGTTTTTGATGACATTTGAAAATCTGACCGAGGCGGCAACATAATGGCCGCGTTTGAGATAATATCGGCCCACATCCATTTCCTTGCCCGCGAGATGGTCACTTGTCAGGTCGAGTTTCAAAACCGCATCGCGCGCATAATCCGTGTCGGGGAAACGCCGGATCACCTCGATAAGCGCTTGCTGGGCGAGTTCGGTAATCAACTGATCGCGCTTTACATCGGAAATGCGTTCGTATTGGCACAAGGCAATCAGATAATAAACATATGCCGCGCGCTTATTGCCCGGATAGAGCGCGAGAAACCGCGTTCCGGTAAGGATCGCTTCGTCATATTTGTTTTGTAGATAATAGGTATAGGCCGCCATAACCATGGCCCGGCGCGCCCAGATCGAATAGGGATGCTGGCGTTCAACCTCGTCAAATTGCAGTGCTGCATTAATGAAATTGCCGCGTTCCAACTCGTCAAACGCTTCATTGTAAATTTGCTCAACGGGGCGCTCGATATATTCAGCGACTTCCGGATCCGACGCGCCACACGCCGCCAGCACGCCACACAAAGCCAACACGGTTAAAGATTGTTTCCACGTCATATTGAAATAGCGCCCCACGACCCAAAAGACCCAATGAGCCATTGTTTTACAGCATTGGGATAAAGGATGCCATAGACAGATGCGGGAAAAGACGCGCTTATTCGGCGGCCAGAATATTATCCGTGTCGGACAGGCTCACCAATTCAAAAGCGTCGGCCTCAAGGAACAGAGCATGCAGCAATTTATTATGCAGCGCATGGCCTGATTTATAGCCACGATAATGCCCGATCATGGGCAGACCAAGCAGGTACAGATCGCCAATCGCGTCCAGAAGCTTATGTTGCACAAACTCCTGCGGCGAGCGCAAACCCTCTTCGTTCATAACCACATCGCCATCAACCAAAATGGCGTTTTCGATAGACCCGCCCAAGGCAAGCCCGGCGCTGTGCATGGCCTCAACCTGATGCAGCATACAAAACGTGCGCGCGCCAGCGACATGGGTGTCAAATTTATCGGCCATCAGGTCAAGCTGATATGCCTGACGCCCGATGGCGCTGCTTTGAAAGTCAATCTCCGCTTCGAAAACACATCCGTTTTCTGGCAGCAATTCGCAATAGCTGTCGCCTTGCGTCACCCGCACGGGCTTTTTGACGCGCAACGCCCGACGCGCAGCTTCCAATTCGACCAGGCCGGCGCCGCGCACCAAATCAACAAAAGGCTGCGCGCTGCCATCCATGATCGGCACTTCAGGCCCGTCAATTTCGACGATAATATTATCAACCCGCAATCCGGCGAGCGCCGCCAGTAAATGCTCAATCGTTCCAACCACATGCCCGTGGCTGTTACCAATTTTGGTGGACAGCGTCACATCACACACACTGCCGAACAGAGCCGGAATTGTGCCTTCCTCGCGGTCGGCAATATCCGTGCGGACAAAAATAATGCCGGTATTGGCCGCGGCTGGTAAAAGCCGCATGATCAGTTCGGCACCCGAATGCAAACCAATGCCCGTGCACGAAACCGCCTCGCGCAGCGTCGTTTGGCGCGAATCAAACTGCCGACCGTCCGATGCGCCGGCAAAAGCGACCGTCGGAAAGCGCTCATGAATTTGAGCAATCGTGGCAGGGGGTGGTGCCATAAGGCGTTCGTCCTTGGTGTCATTTTCTTACGTTTTTGTTCTACGAAAGCATGACGCCAAGTACAAATAACAGATTATTGCCTAATATTACGGCTCTGAAATATTTTTAAATTAGCAAAATCAATAGGTTGAATAAAAGCCCGGACGCTTGTCCGGGCTTTTATCACATTTATTACCGACGTAAGAATGCCGGAATGTCCAGTTGCTCGGCCTCATAGGACGTGCTCATGCTGGGCGCGGTTTGCATTTGCGTCTGCACGACAGGCGCCTGTTCAACCACGGCCGGAGCCGGCGTCACCGTGTTCACCGAGATTTCCGGCGTTGGTGCAACCGGTATTTCGGCCTGTACGGCGGGTGCCGGCGCGGCGGGTTCGTCGAGGTCCAGCGTCGGTTCGATCGGCTTTGCCGCTTCGGCCACCAGCGGAGCCGGCGTATCGGGCGCGGCTTCGGGCACATCGAGAATGGCCGCCGGACGCAGATCTGACGCCAACGCATCATCGATTTCTACGGCCACCATTTCGCCCGTTTCCTGAACCCGCGGCTCCACACGCTCTTGCATATTTGGCGTTTCCAAATCCTCAATCGGATCGCCGGCCAAATGGCCTTTTTCCTTTGGCGCGCGGCGGTTTGTTCCCAGCACACGATCAAGGAACGAACGCGACCGCTTCGACACTTCGCGGCGCGGTGCCAGTTTCGGCTCCCGCAAGAAACCGGGAAGCTCGCCATCATCGGGCTCATCGGCTATTTCCGGTGCCTCTGCAACGGTTTCGGGCTCTTCGATCTCCACGACTTCTTCAACCGTCGGCGGCGTGGCGTCGTTTTGCATAAACGCGGGCAATTCGCCGGTTGCAGCTTCCGCCACAGGCGGCTCGGCTGGCGGATGGTCCTGCATTTGCGGGCCCATATTGATCACTTCACCGCGCGTCACCGGGCGCAATTTGGATTTTGCCCCCGCTTCAATGCCCGTAGCGACAACGGAAACCCGCACCATGCCTTTCAGATTATCGTCGAACGTGGAGCCGATGATGATATTGGCGTTTTCATCAACCTCGTCCTTGATGCGATTTGCCGCTTCGTCGACTTCGTAAAGCGTCATGTCTTCGCCGCCGGAAATATTGATCAGCAAGCCATTGGCACCGCTCATCGACACATCGTCGAGCAGCGGATTGGCAATCGCGGCTTCGGCGGCTTCGATGGCACGGTTGTCGCCTTCGGCTTCGCCTGTGCCCATCATGGCTTTGCCCATTTCATCCATAATGGTTTTGACATCTGCAAAGTCCAGATTGATGAGCCCCGGCTTGATCATCAGATCAGTAATGCCGGACACGCCCGAATGAAGCACCTCGTCAGCCATGGCAAAGGCTTCGGCAAATGTCGTCTGGGCATTGGCAATGCGGAACAGGTTTTGGTTCGGGATGATGATAAGCGTATCCACCTCCTTCGCCAGTTCGTTTATGCCCTCATTGGCAGACCGCATGCGTCGGGTGCCTTCAAAATCGAAGGGTTTGGTCACCACACCGACGGTCAACACACCCAGTTCACGCGCCGCGCGCGCAATCACGGGTGCCGCACCTGTGCCCGTGCCCACGCCCATGCCGGCGGTGACAAAGGCCATGTGCGAGCCTTGCAGCATATCGACGATCTCGGCCATCGACTCTTCAGCAGCCTGACGCCCGATTTCTGGGTTTGAGCCGGCGCCCAACCCTTCGGTAAGTTTGCTGCCCATCTGGATTCGACGGTCGGCTTGGCTGGCGGAAAGTGACTGTGCGTCGGTATTTGCGACTACAAAATCGACACCTTCCAGCCCTGCGGTCACCATATTATTGACCGCATTGCCGCCGGCGCCCCCGATGCCAAACACGACAATACGGGGTTTAAGTTCCCTTTTTGGTGGAACGGTAAGATGAATACTCATGGCGTTCTCCTTTTCTACGCGCTCGTGTTGGGCACGTTTGTCAAAGTTGAAAAAGCATGCGACCCTGCGCCCAATTTCCAGGGGGTGCATACTCCCGACGGGCTCTCATCGCCCGCCATCGGTGGCCCTAGGCCAGTTACATACGCTGATACAAATTCGCGTTGCATTAGAAGTTCCTCCTCAGCCAAGCCGCCAGACGGCCTATCGGCCCTGCGGCATTTTCAGAAACAAGTGCGGCGTCGGCATGTTGACGCCCGGCATAATTCAAAAGCCCGGCACAGGCTGCAAAAGACGGGCCCGCCGCCGCTTCCGGCAAACCTGATAGACGCATGGGAAAGCCCAAACGCGGCTGGCGCTCAAGAATTGTGTGCGCCAATTCCGGCACACCGGAAAGCTGCGAGGCGCCACCCGTTAGCACCACGCGCCGCCCCGCCAGATGCGCCATGCCCGAACCGGCGACCCGCGCCTCGACCATTTCAAAGGTTTCTTCCAAACGCGGCCGAATGATTTTGGTCAAATCGCTGCGCGGCAACATTTGTGCTTCGCCGTTATGGGTGGGCAGTTCAAACTGTTCGCGCTCGCTGTCGGACGATGCCAGCGCGCTGCCATAGAGCGTTTTGATACGCTCCGCCACGGGCAGCGCCACGTTCAACCCGCGCGCAATGTCGGTGGTAATGTGGTGTCCGCCCACCGGCACCACGCCTGTGTGCACGGGCGCGCCTTCGTAAAATATGGTGAAACTTGTGGTGCCCCCACCCATATCAAGATGCAGCGTGCCAAGGTCGATCTCGTCTTGCATCAGGGTCGACAGGGCACTGGCGTAAGGTGTGACCACGAGTTTGTCGCACACCAGATGGCATTGCTCGACACAAGCGAGCAAATTTCTAATCGGCCCCACCGGTGCGCTGATGAGATGCAAAGTGACGCGCAAGACCTGACCAAACATACCTCTGGGGTCGGATATCACCGCGCTGTCATCAACATAATAAGCCACCGGAATGGCGTGCAGAATTTCATGGTCTTGCGACCAGAACTTTTCGCACGCATGGCGCAAGGCAAGTCCCATATGGTCGGCGTTGACGGCTTGACCGTGCAAGGGCACATGCGCCTCGCAAATCTGGCTGGCAATCCGGTTCGCCGATACACCGATTATAATGCCGCGCACCTCAACGCCGGCCATGCGTTCGGCGGCGTCCACGGCGGCGCGCAAACTGTCCTCGGCGGCGCGCATGTCGGTAATCTGTCCGGCCTGCAAGCCCGCCGATATTTGATGCCCGAAACCTGTAACGCGCATTATTTGATTGGGCGTACTGTCTTCGCCTATTTCGGCAATCAGGCAGGCAACTTTATTGGTGCCGATATCAAGCGCGGCGACAGCACCTCGGCGCATCGACACGGGCGTGTGTCTGCCAAACTGGTTTTGCTTCATCGGGCGGGTCACGAGCGATCCTCCCGTTTAGGACGCGGCGGGGCCGCGCGCGACCTCTCACCGATTGGGCGCAGCAATATGCGGTCGGGCAAGCGCAGATCAATGCTTTGATTTTCCACCGCCAAAATGCGCCGCTCGCGTTCCAGATCCATCAGGCGGTGGAGCGCATTTTGCACATTTTTGGCCGGCAGATGCACCGCGCCGCCATGATCCAAAGTCAAGCTCCAACGCCGCCCGCCAATCCACTCGGCGGCCACCAGCCGGTTGCGGACAACCGGAAAGTCCAGCAGTAAATCCATCAAGGCTTGCGCGCGAATGGGCGCGCCCGAACCAGAAAGTACGGGCAAATGTGCAAAGGCTTTCAGATGCTTGCGGGTAATGACATCGCCGTTTTTGTCGATCAGCGCGGTTTTTCGGCCTTCATCGTAAAGCGCGAATGGTTCGCGCTCACTGACCTGCAAGTGAATAATGCCGGGCAAGCGGCGCACCACCGTCACATTATGTATCCAAGGCAGTTTTTTGATGCGCGTCTGCATGGCGTCCAAATCAATGCCCAAAATGGGCATGCCGGCTTCAACTTGGGTCACCGCCAGCAAATCATCGCGCTGCGTGCGTCGACGCCCTTCCACCGTAATATCACTTACCTGCAAGCCCGCCGCCGCGCTGGCCTGAAAGAAACCGTCGCGCATATAATCCGCCACGGGGCGGGTCAATTCGGAGGTGAAAACGCCGACCAGCGCGAGAGCCGTAACACTTGCCAATGCGCCAAGGCTCACACGCCAACTCGAAAACAGCCGACGCATGGGCGCAAATGCTGCGCGCCAAGACCACGCCGTCCGGCTGCGCGATGGGGTTGTTTTGCGGGTGCGTTTCATCGGCTTGGCTGTCATCTTGGGCATGAGGCATCCTCCAAAATCCAGCTGACCAATTTGTCGTAGGACATGCCGCGTGCCTCGGCCATTTCCGGTACAAGCGACAAGGGCGTCATGCCCGGCTGGGTATTGATCTCAAGCAGCGCCAATGTCGGCCCGTCCGGGTCGAAGCGGAAATCGGCGCGCGTCACACCGCGGCATCCCAGCACGCGGTGGGCCATCAGCGTGACGGCCTGTATTTCGCCCGACAGCGCGGCGGGAATGTCGGCCGGTAAAATATGTGCCGAACCGCCCTCGTCATATTTTGCGCGATAATCATAAAAGCCATTGGTCGGCACAATTTCCATGACATCCGTCGGTGCCTCCTCAAGCACCGCGCAGGTCAGTTCGCGCCCGGCAATATAAGCCTCGACAAGGGCAGCATTATCAAAACCCCATCCGGCTTCGGTGAGTGTGTCGGGCACATCATTGGCGCCTTCGGGAACGATTTGCACACCAACGCTGGAGCCTTGATTGACCGGCTTGACGACATAAGGCGGGTCGAGCGGATGGTCGGTGCACGACCCGCGCATGATCAGCTGCGATGGCGCGACCGGCAGTCCGGCATCAGCGAAAATCTTTTTCGACAAATGTTTGTCCATCGCCAAGGCGGAGGCGCGAACGCCTGAATGTGTGTAGGGTATGGACAAAATTTCCAATAGGCCCTGCACTTCACCGTCTTCACCACCGACCCCGTGCAGCGCATTGAAGCAGACATCGGGGGCAAGTTCCGTCAGCCGCGCCGCCAGGTCGCGACCGACATCAATTTGCGTGACCTGATAACCGCTGCGCCGCAACGCCTCGGCACATTTTTCACCCGAAATAAGACTGATCTCGCGCTCCGGCGACCAGCCCCCTTGCAGCACGGCGACATGCGATTTATGCGCCATGGGCCACCTCCCCGATCCGTCGGATTTCCCAATCGAGTTCGATGGCGCTGGTTTCCAGCACACGCTGGCGCACGGTTTCGCCCAATGTTTCAATATCACCCGCACTGGCATTGCCGTGATTGACGAGAAAATTACAATGCAGTTCGGAAACTTGTGCATCGCCGACACGCAAGCCCCGACATCCGGCAGCGTCAATGAGCTTCCAAGCCTTGGGCCCATCCGGATTGGCCCCGCCCGGATTTTTGAACGTGCTGCCGCCGGTGCGCGATTTGATCGGCTGGCTGGTGCCCCGCTTTTCGGCAATCGCATCCATTTCAGCCTTGATGGTGTCCGGCGCGGCCCGCACGCCACGAAAAATCGCTGCCGTATAAATCACCCGATCGCGATAGCCATTGGTGCGGTAACTCAGATTGAGCGCGTCCGGCGTCAGTTCGCGTTTTTCCCCGTCCAAACCAAGCGCTTCGACCCGCACCAACACATCCGCCGTTTCGCGGCCATACGCGCCCGCATTCATCGCGAGTGCGCCACCAATGCTGCCGGGAATACCGCTCAGAAATTCAAGCCCCGAAAGTCCCGCCGCGCCGGCCATTGCCGCCACCCGCACATCCAGCGCGCCCGCGCCCGCACGGATTTGCGTTTCGCCCTCGCGCATGATGTCACCAAAGCCACGCCCGAGGCGGATTACCACGCCCCGCACGCCGCCATCGCGCGCCAGTGTGTTGGACCCGGCACCCAAAACCGAGACGGGAATATCGGCATTGATGTTTTTCAAAAACGCACTCAAATCATCAGCGTCCGCAGGCAGATAAACAACATCGGCAGCACCGCCAACGCGAAACCATGTAAGGTCGCCAAGCGACTGTGCGGCGATATATTTGCCACGCACTTCCGGCAGATCAGCAGGTTGAACAGCCGCGCTTTGCGGCTTCGGGTTATGCGCGTTTATGCTCATGCCGCCGCCTCCGCCAAACGCGCCGGCAATTCATGGGCGATCGCCGTGATGTTGCCCGCGCCCATGCACACCACAATGTCACCCGCTTCAACAACCTCGCCCAGCGCAGACGCCAATGCGTCATTATCGGCCAAGGCCACGGCATGGCGATGCCCGTGCGCGCGCAAGCCCTCGACAAGATGATCGGCGTCAAAGCCTTGAATGGGAGCCTCGCCGGCGGTGAAAACTGGCAGGACGAAAACCATGTCAGCGCCGTTCATGCAGCTACAGAAATCGGCAAATAAATCGCGCAGCCGAGTATAGCG
>LXNH01000284.1_pt1 | contig 12970 bp, 13 predicted proteins | sample 809111 | NCBI WGS metagenome assembly LXNH01 (sample SAMN04870528, study PRJNA318959) | seawater metagenome | biome: 00002010; material: water; isolation source: marine seawater | place: Greece: Milos, Mediterranean Sea | collected 2013-05-29 | depth 5-7 m
CGGAACGGCAATGAAGGCGGTGGCGATCGTGAAGAACAAGCGCATCCAGGGCGGCGTGCCACTGGTGAACATGTGGTGCGCCCAGACGACCAGGCCGAGCACCACAATGGCCATGATCGAATACACCATCGTCACGTAGCCGAACAGTGGTTTGCGGGCGTGTACGGGCAGAATTTCACTCACCAGGCCGAAGGCCGGCAGCACCATGATGTAAACCGCTGGGTGGGAATAAAACCAGAACAGATGTTGATAAACGACGACATTGCCTCCGAGGGCTGGGTTGAAGAATCCGGTGTGAGCCACGATGTCGAAACTCAGCAACACCAGGGTTCCGGCCAAAACCGGCGTGGACAGAACCACCAGAATGCTGGTGCCCAGCATTGCCCAGCAGTACATCGGCAGTTGCATCAACTTCAGTCCGGGGCGGCGGAGTTTGAGAATCGTCGCGATGAAATTGATGCCACCGAAAATGGAACTCCCCCCCAGGAGAAGAACGCTGAGGATCCAGATGATCTGACCTGTGGCAGGCGTGGTGATGCTCAAGGGTGGATAGGCGGTCCAGCCCGACTGAGCCGCTCCCGTGAGGAAATAACTGGTGATCAGCATCAGCCCTGCGGGAGGGATCAGCCAGAAGGCCACGGCGTTCAGTCGCGGGAATGCCATGTCCCGCGCGCCCACATAGAAGGGGATCAGATAATTACCGAAGGCGCCATTCACCACCGGCACAATCCACAGAAAGATCATCACCGTGCCGTGCAGGGTGAGCACCTGGTTGTAAACATCCCTGGCCATGAAGTCCGAGACCGGACTGGCCAGTTCCGTACGGATCGCCCCGGCGAGAGCTCCTCCGATCAGATAGAAGAGAAAGCCGCAGACCAGGTACTGCAGGCCGATCACCTTGTGATCGACGCTGAAGCTGAAGTAGCGAAGCCAGCCGGTGGGTTGAAGCCTTGGGCTGGATGAGCTGGTCTGAGGTGGGATGGCAACAGTCATCGGATCAAGTCGTGGTGGTGTCTTCCGTTTTGGCGTTGCTGCTGAACCAGGCATCCCAATCGTCAGGTTCGTCGACAACCACCGTGGAGCGCATGCCGCCGTGATACGGGCCGCAGAGCTCTGCGCAGACGATTGGATAACGTCCGGGGCGGGTGGCCGTGAAGCTCAGTTGGGTCGGTTGCCCAGGGATGACGTCCTGTTTGAGGCGGAATTCAGGCACCCAGAAGGCATGAATCACATCCTTCGCCTCCATATGCAGCGTCACCGGTCGGTTGGCCGGTACATGCAGCTCTCCCGCTGTGATATCTCCCTCCGGGTAATGAAAGAGAAAGGCGAATTGCATGGCCGTCACATCAATGGGCAGTGCGGTGGCTGCGGTGTTGTCAGACAGTGTTGAGCCAGAGCTGATTCCGCCCCAGATGCGCTCTTCACTGGTCCCAGCCATGTGGTCGTGAGCCAGCGGCACCATTCCGCCCATGCGGTCGTAGATGTCGTAGCTGTAGAGGCCAACGAACAGCACAACAACAGCCGGGACGGCAGTCCAGAAAATCTCCAAAGGAAGATTGCCTTCGATGGCGATTCCATCACCGAGTTGATCGCTTCGGCGACGGAATCGGATCAAGCTGTAGACCAGAAGTCCGACGATGCCCACAAACAGAATCGTTCCGATTGTGAACAGAACCCGAAAAAGTTCGTCGTAAATCGGTGCGTTGACGCTCGCATCAACCGGTAGGAGATTGATGTTCTGACCGATCCAAAGCCCCCCAATGGCGAGGAGCATCCCGATCACCAGAGTGACGATGGCTGATGGGATCTGCATGGCTCCAATCCCAAACTGATCTCAGCGTATGGAGCTTGTTCGGCATCTCCATGGATTGTTTCTTAAGGGGCTGGTTGTGTCAGCAAAGGTGCACCTTGGAGAGGGCGAAGGTGTTGCAGACGTCCACACAAGGTGACGTCCATACAGCCATCGCTACGTTTCGATCAGACCTTTTCGAATCCTGGAGACGAGAGGTTGATGATGCTTTCCTCCACGACTCCACTGCGACGCCGTCTGGGGCGTCTCACGGCTCATCTCGTTGTTGCTGTGGTCGCCCTCGTGGTGATCGGAGGCGCAACCCGCGTCATGGAGGCGGGTCTGGCCTGTCCGGACTGGCCCCTTTGCTTTGGAACGCTCCTTCCCGGTCGTCAGATGAACATCCAGGTCTTCCTGGAGTGGTTCCATCGCCTTGATGCCTTTGTCATCGGCATCGCCCTGGTGGTGATGGCCACCGTCTCCGTTCTTTGGAGGCGTTCCCTGCCTCAATGGCTCCCCTGGATGAGTGGATCGCTGGTGTTGCTGGTTGCTCTGCAGGGTGGCCTCGGCGCTCTCACGGTGCTGCAGTTGCTGCCATCGGCGGTGGTCACGGCTCATCTGGCCTTGGCGCTCACGCTTGTGGCTCTGCTCAGCGGATTGACGCAGTGTCTGCTGCAGTCCACGGATGGTCAGCCTCCCTGGTGGTGGCGTCCCCTCTCCGCCCTTGCCCTTGCCGGTGTGGTGAGCCAGTGCCTGCTGGGGGCACGCATGGCCACGTCCTGGGCAGCCCAGCGCTGCCTGGCCGGTGGTGAGGCTTGCCGGTGGCTGGCCTGGCATCGCTCCGCGGCAGCCCCTGTCGCCGGTTTGGTGCTGTTGTTTGTCCTGGTGGCCTTGCTGGCGGGTGGGTGGAGTCGCCGTCAGTGGCCGCTGCTCCTGTCTGCAGTGGCGCTGGTGGCCACCCAGGCCATCCTCGGCATCACCACCCTCCGGCTTGGGCTGGATCAACCCCTGGTCACGGTGGCCCATCAGCTGGTGGCAGCGCTGCTGGTGGGTCTTTTGGCGGCGCTGTTGGTGCGCCGCCCAGCGTCTGTTGCTGTCGTCCCCTGTTCCGTCGTCCTCGACGACTCCTCTCTGGAGCCTTGTCATGGCTGAAGCCATCTCCGCTGTCCTGCCCACTCGCGATCAGGTCGTTCCCTCGAGGAAACGAATCAAGCTCCCCCCCTGGCTTGAAGTGGCCAAACCAAGGCTGATCCCCTTGCTTCTGGCCACCACCCTGGGCGGCATGGCTCTCACCGAGGGATGGCCTTTGTCCTCCCCCCGTCTGGTCTGCACCCTGGGTGGCGGGGCACTGGCCTCTGCCGCGGCTGGAGTTCTCAACTGTCTGTGGGAGCAGGATCTGGATGGCCGCATGGCGCGCACCAGCGGCCGTGCTCTTCCCTCTGGCCGCCTTTCCCCCACAAGCGCCTTCATCGGCGCCATCACTTGCACCCTGGCGGCGGCCATGCTGCTGGTGAGCGGTGTGAATTGTCTGGCGGCTGGTTTGTCGCTGCTGGGGCTCTGCAGCTATGTACTCCTGTACACCGCCCTGCTCAAACCACGCACAACGCAGAACATCGTCATCGGTGGCGTCGCAGGGGCCATTCCTCCTCTGGTGGGAGCTGCTGCGGCGACAGGCCATGTAGGCCTGGGCGGATGGTGGCTTTTCGCCCTCGTGATGGTCTGGACACCCGCTCATTTCTGGGCCCTGGCGCTGTTGCTCAGGGAGGACTACCGAGCTGTCGGCATCCCGATGTTGCCGGTGATCAAAGGACCTGTGGTGACGGCACGGGCGATCCGTCGCTACGGCTGGGCCACGGTGCTGCTGAGCGGATTCGGTGTTCTGGCTCTGCCCACAGGGGGTGTGTTCTACGGAATGATGCTGCTTCCCTTCAATGGCCGACTGATCCAGATGGTGCAGCGTCTGTCGATGGACCCCGACAGCCTGACCGCCGCCAAGGGACTGTTTCGCTGGTCGATCCTGTACCTGTTCGGCATTTGCTTGTTGCTGATTCTCAGCCGCACTGACCTCGCCTCCAGCTTTGATCAACAGGTGATGTCGGCTCTGCAGCAGCTGCCGATCGTCTGATCGGTTCTTAGATTCCGTCTCTGGTTCGGCTGTGCGATGCCCCTGATTGAACTTCGGCACTTGCACAAGTCTTACGGCTCTGTTGTGGCGCTCGAAGACTTGAACCTTGAGGTTCCTGAGGCCTGTCTTTATGGCCTCTTGGGACCCAATGGCGCTGGGAAAACGTCAACGCTTCGCATCCTGGCCACGTTGCTGGAACCGGACTCGGGATCGGTTCAGGTGGCCGGTATCGATGCCCTGAAGGATCCCAGGGCGGTGCGACGTCAGCTTGGCTATGTGGCCCAGGAGGTGGCCATCGACAAAATCCTGACGGGCCGTGAGCTGCTCCAACTGCAGGGAGACCTCTATCACCTGCCGAGACGGGATCGTGATCAGCGCATGGCCGACCTCATCGAGCGCCTGGCCATGGGGGATTGGGTGGACCGACGCTGCGGCACCTATTCCGGAGGAATGCGGCGACGTCTGGACCTTGCGGCCGGTCTGTTGCATCGCCCCCGCCTGCTGGTGCTGGATGAACCGACAGTGGGCCTTGATATCGAGAGCCGATCGGCCATCTGGGATCTGCTGCGCCAGCTGGTCAGTCAGGGCACCAGCGTGCTGCTCAGCAGCCACTACCTCGAAGAGATTGAGGCCATCGCTGATCGCATGGCGATCATCGATTCGGGACGGGTGATTGCAGAAGGCACCCCCGATGGGTTGAAACAACAGCTCGGGGGGGACCGTGTGACGCTGCGGGTGCGGGAATTCAGTGACGCCACCGAAGCCGATCGGGTCTGCCGACTGCTGCAGCCCCTGGAGGGGGTCCGTCAGGTGGTGGTGAACCGGGCCCAGGGGTTTTCGCTCAATCTCGTCATTGATGGAGACGTTGTGATCAGCAGGGTGCGTCAATGTCTGGATCATGAAGGCTTGCCGGTTTTTGCTCTCGCCCAGAGCCGTCCCAGCCTTGATGACGTCTACCTTCAGGCCACAGGCCGAACCCTGATGGATGCGGAGCTGGCCCTGGCCGGTCAGCGCGACCTCAAACAGGAAAAGCGCCAGTCCATGCGTTGAGTCCGCCAATTGCTCATGACCTCTTCAGCCCTGCCTTCCCTCGCTAACGATCGCGGAGCTCTCGCCGAGCTCACGCAGGAGACCGTGGCTCTGACGCGGCGATTGTTCCTGCAGTTGCTGCGTCGTCCTTCCACACTGATCGCCGGCATCCTTCAACCTCTGATCTGGTTGATTCTCTTCGGCGCCCTGTTTGCCAATGCACCGGAAGGCCTCCTTCCTGGGGGCATGAGCTACGGGAGGTTCCTCGGCGCTGGTGTGATCGTTTTCACCGCATTCAGTGGTGCCTTGAATGCGGGACTGCCGGTGATGTTCGATCGGGAGTTCGGTTTCCTGAACCGGCTGCTGGTGGCTCCGTTGCGCAGTCGCAGTTCGATCGTTCTGGCTTCGGTGATTTACATCACGGCCCTGAGCCTTCTGCAGAGCCTGGCCATCATGCTGACGGCCGCAGCCCTGGGGTACGGCTGGCCGGGAGGCGCTGGTCTTCTCTTGGTGCTTCTGACCCTGCTGATGCTGGTGTTCGCCGTTACGGCCCTGAGTCTCGGCCTGGCCTTTGCCCTACCGGGACACATCGAGCTGATTGCCGTCATCTTCGTGGCCAATTTGCCGTTGTTGTTCGCCAGCACAGCCTTGGCTCCGCTCTCCTTCATGCCCTCCTGGCTGGGCTGGCTTGCGGCCCTGAATCCCCTTACCTTCGCGATTGAACCCATCCGTGCCGCTTATCGCGGTCCGCTGGATCTTTCGGCGGTTCTTTTGGAGGCCCCCTACGGCGATGTGACCGGTTTCGGCTGTCTCAGCATCCTTGTCGCCCTCACCGTTGGACTCTTCCTTCTGATTCGTCCCCTGCTCAATCGCAAGTTGTCCTGACCCGTGCTCTCCTCCCCGTTTGATCCTCCGTCCCAGCGTCAGAACATCCTCGCCAGCCAACTGAAGGCCGCCCACGGCGCTGATGATCAGAGGCAATTGCGTCTTTTGCGCAGCCAGTGGGTGCATCGCTTCGGTGTGGACTCGCTGCCGGAGTTCTCGAGAGTCGATCCGGTTGCGGAGGTCGAGCCTGTCGCCGATCAGCCTGGGGCCTTCGAGCGGGTCTCAAATGTTGTGCGCCATTCCTTCAGGGAGGTGAGCCGAGCACTCGATGAGCCGACGATGTCCGTTGATCATCCTGCTGATGAGTTCCACGAGGTGACGGCTCCCCCGCTGAGCACGCCCCGATCTCTGCGGAGATGGCTTGTATCGGGTGATGACAGCGTCCCCAAGGCCTCCTGATCGCTGATGATCCCTACGACTGAGCGGCTTGAGCAGGGACTGATCGTTTCGGTGCAGGCCCCCCCGGGCTCCCCCATGCGTGATTCCCAGGTGATCGCAGCCATGGCGGAAGCGTCCTTGCGCTGCGGAGCTGTCGGAGTACGCCTGGAGAGTCCGCAGCACATTGGGGCCGTACGCCGCCGCTGCCCCGATGCGCTCATCATTGGACTGTGGAAATGCACCTTCCCCGATAGTCCCGTTTACATCACACCGGGATGGAAGGAGGTTCAGGCGGTGTGGTCCGCTGGCGCCGATGTCATTGCGTTGGACGCCACTCAGCGCCCACGGCCGGAGGGACAACGGTTGGAGGAGTTGATCCAGCGCTGCCGATCTGAGTTGCGGGCCCCGCTGATGGCAGATGTCGACAGCGTCGCGAACGGCATCCGTGCTGCCGAGCTGGGTTGCGATTGGGTCGGCACAACGCTCTATGGCTACACCGAGGACACGGCTGACCAGTCGCCGCCGGCCCTGAACCTGCTGCCGGAGCTGCGGAAGGAACTGAAAACGTCGGTTCGCCTGATCTGTGAAGGGGGGATCTCCTCGCCAACCGCAGCCCGCACTGCCCTTGAGGCTGGCGCGGACAACGTGGTGGTTGGAACGGCGATCACCGGGGTAGACCTGCAGGTGCAGGCCTACTGCCGAGGGATGGCGGCCTGATCACATCATCCCGGGCATGCCCATGCCCCCCATGCCGCCCATTCCAGGCATGCCCATGCCGCCCATTCCACCCATGCCGCCCATGGGATCGCCGCCGCCATCGGCAGCCGGGGCTTCCGGCTCAGGTTTGTCCGCGATCACCACTTCCGTGGTGATCAGCAGCGAGGCGATCGACACTGCATCCTGAACAGCGAGGCGCACCACCTTGGCGGCATCGACAATGCCAGCAGCCATCAGATCTTCGTAGTTGCCGGTGAGGGCGTTGAACCCTTGACCGCTGTTGCGCATGGCTTCGATCACAACGTCGCCGTTATGGCCTGCGTTGGTGGCGATGTGATGCACCGGTGCCACCAGGGCACGCTGAAGAATTTCAACACCGGTGCGTTGATCACCCTCCAGCTGCTCCACCAGGCTGTTCAACCCATCGGCCAGCTGCAGAAGTGTGGTGCCACCACCGGGAACGATGCCCTCTTCGATGGCCGCCCGGGTGGCGTTCAGGGCATCCTCGATCCGCAGCTTGCGGTTCTTGAGTTCCGTTTCCGTGGGAGCACCCACTTTGATGACGGCAACGCCGCCGGCGAGCTTGGCGATGCGCTCGTTCAGCTTCTCGCGGTCGTAGTCGGAGTCGGTGGCATCGAGTTCTCGCTTGATGGAGGCCACACGGTCGGTGACGGCGGCACGGTGATCCTCCGTGGCCACGATCGTGGTGCTCTCCTTGCTGATGGTGACGCGGCGTGCTTTGCCGAGATCAGACAGCTCCACTTTGTCCAGGGTCATCGCCCGGTCTTCACTGATCAGCGTTCCGCCGGTGAGGATGGCGATATCAGCGAGGGCTGCTTTGCGGCGTTCGCCGAAGGATGGGGCCCGGACAGCCGCCACCTGCAACACGCCCCGGTTGCGATTCACCACGAGGGTGGCCAGGGCTTCGCCTTCCACTTCCTCGGCCAGGATCAACAGTGGAGAACCACTCTTCTGCACCGCTTCAAGCACAGGAACGAGATCGGCGATGGCGCTGATCTTGCGATCGGTGAGCAGGATCAGCGGATTCTCGAACTCACAGATCTGGCGATCGGGATCGGTGACGAAATAGGGGGAGCTGTAGCCGCGGTCGAAGGCCATGCCTTCGGTGACCTCAAGCTCCGTAGCCAGGGATTTGGACTCCTCAACGGTGATCACCCCATCGGCGCTGACACGATCCATGGCTTCGGAAATCATCCGACCCACTTCGTCGTCACCACCGGAACTGACGGTGGCCACCTGACGGATGGCATCTCCCGCCACGGGCTGGCTGCGCTGCTGAAGACCGTTGACCACCTGTGCGACGGCCTTTTCCATGCCACGGCGGAGCTCCACCGGGCTGGCTCCTGCAGCCGTGTTGCGCAGACCTTCCCTCACCATGGCCTGGGCCAGCACCGTGGCCGTCGTGGTGCCGTCACCGGCCTTGTCCTTGGTGCGGGAGGCCACCTGCTGGATCAACTTGGCCCCAAGGTTCTCGAAGGGATCATCCAGTTCGATTTCTCGGGCGATGGTGTCGCCGTCATTGACGATGTCGGGGGCACCGAATGACTTTTCCAGCACCACATTGCGGCCGCGCGGGCCGATGGTGACGCGCACGGCGTCAGCCAAGGCGTCGACGCCGCGTTCCAGGGCGCTGCGGGATTCGTCAGAGAAGGAAAGGAGTTTGGCCATGATCTCGGGACCGCCGTCGGTCACTGTCCCACAGCACTTGCAGGGCTCGACAGGGGGCCATCGGTGGGGAAAGCCGAATCGGAACCCCTCAGCTCATGTCGTCATCACACACTCTGATTAATGTCCGCACATGGGTGACAACGGCACGCTGTTCTTCGTCCTGATGGCGGGCTTGGCCGGCTCCATGGCCCTTGTTTATGTGCCGCTGCGGATTTTTCTCACGGCGACCGAACGAAGCCGACGATTGCGCCTGCTTCAACGCATCCGTCGACTGCGGGAAGAGTTGGCTCAGCCCCTCGATTCCTGAACGATCAGGCCATCACCATGCCGCCATCCACCTGCAGAACCTGACCGGTGATGTAGGCAGCAGCGTCGTCCGCTGCGAGAAAGCGCACGGCTCCAGCCACCTGTTCCTGGGTGCCGAACTGTCCCAGGGGAATGTCCTTGAGGATGGCGTCGGCATCCAGATCCTTGGTCATGTCTGTGGCGATGAAGCCAGGGGCCACGGCATTGACCGTGATCCCCCTGCTGGCCAGTTCCTTGGCGGAGCTGCGGGTCAGGCCGATCACCCCGGCTTTGGCCGCGGCGTAGTTGGCCTGACCGGCATTCCCCATCAGTCCCACCACCGAGGTGATGTTGATGATGCGGCCGCTTTTCTGCTTCAACATCGGACGTGCCACGGCACGGCTGCACAGAAACACCCCGGTGAGGTTCAGGTCGATCACCGCCTGCCAGTCATCGGTTTTCATCCGCATCAGCAGGCCGTCCCTGGTGATACCAGCATTGTTCACCAGAACGTCCAGGCGACCGCTGCGCTCCAGAACCGCCTTGATCAGTCCGTCCACCTCCTCCTCGATGGAGACGTTGGCCTTCAGGGCGTAGGCCTTTCCACCGGCAGCGGTGATCGCAGCCACCACCTCGTCAGCGGCACCGGCGGAATTGGCGTAGTTGACCACCACCTCAGCTCCGGCTTCCGCGAGGGCCAGGGCGATGGCTTTGCCGATGCCCCGTCCGCCTCCTGTCACCAATGCGGTCTGACCGTCGAGGGAGGTGGAGCTGAGCATGGCGGCTGCTGTGATCGGAGGATCGTAGGGATGCGCCCGGAGCCGGCTCAACCCGCCATGGTTTCGATGCTGTCGACCGCTTCGCCCAGAAGCGCCTGAAAGCGTTTGAGTTGCGGCTTGCTGCCCAGCACGATCAGCAGTTGGCCAGGGGCCAACTGGGTTTCCCCGCCTGGGTTGGCGATCAGGTCATTTCCATCTCGGATCGCAAGCACGAGGGCTCCGCTGCGGCGGCCCAGTTCCAGTTCCGCCAGGCTCCGACCCTGAATTGCGTTCAGGGGCAGAGGGTCGCGGCTGAGTTGGAATTCCTCGATTTCAAAATCCGACCCCGCCAGAAGTTCCATGAAATTCAGGGCCAGGGGACGCAATGCGGAGGCCGCCATCACCCGTCCACCGGCGACGTAGGGACTCACCACAACCGTGGCGCCGGCGAGCCGCAGCTTCGTGGCGGCTTCATCGCTGTTGGCTCGCGCGATGAGCCTGCAGGTGGGCTTCAACCCCCGGGCGCTGAGAACCACATAGAGATTTGAAGCATCACTGGGCAGAGCCGCCACCAGGCTTTGACAGCGCTCCAGGCCAGCGTCGAGAAGCGTTTCGTCGAGGGTCGCATCCGCCAGAAGCACCTGCAGTCCATTGGCTTCCGCCACATCCCGACGATCCGGGTCGGTCTCAATCACCACGAGGGGAATCTGATCGCGCTGCAGCTGGGCTGCGATCTCCTGACCAATGCGCCCATAGCCGCAGAGGATGACGTGATCGTGCAGGCTTTCCAGCATGCGGTGGATGCGGAACTCCTGCAGTCTGCGGAAATAACCCGCGTCCTTCAGGCCAAGCACCCGCTGAATCGCCAGTTGAACGACGATCAGGCCACCCACGACGATCAGCACCGTCACCAGCCGCCCTGCCGGGGAGAGGGTTTCCACTTCTCCGTAGCCGATGGTGCTGATGGTGATCAGCACCATCCAGAGACAGTCCCCCCAATCCCATCCTTCGGTGAGGCGGTAGCCCATCGCACCGATCGAGATCACGGCCGCGAGGGCGCTGAAGGGACCGCGCCATGGGGCCGCCAGCAGCTTGAGCTGACGTCGGCTCGTCCAGCGTCGAGAGCCCTGATTCATCAGTGCTGGTCAGAACCCGAGGGCCTGAAGCACCTCATCGTCCGCAAGGGCGCTGAGATTACCGGGGGTGCCAAGGCAGCGAATGTCGGGTCGGTCGGGGAGGTCCTGAGGTTCCGCGCCCAGTGCCACCAGTGGAACGCCGCTGTAGATGGCCAACTTCTGGCTCACCGGGCAGCTGCTGAGCACCACGTCGGCACTGGCGACAGCCGCCGCACGACGGTTGATGGGCAGATCCGGATTCAGCTGCAAGGTGCGCAGTCCTTTGAGGCGCTGCGCGATGGCCTCTGGCAGTGACCTCCAGCGCTGTTCCGGCCAATCCACAGTCGAGCCAGCAGGAGCCAGCAGCAGCATGGGGCCTTCTCCGGCGGGTTGTTCAGCGCGGGCGGCGTCGAGGTCCGTGCTGGAAAGGGCCAGTCGGAAACGGTCCGCATCCAGGTCGCAGCCCAGGGGCTTCAGCACACTGGCCAGGCGCTGGGCACACCAGCCCTCGCCGGGGGAGACGATTTCAGTGCTGGAGAAACCGCTGCTGGCGATTCGCGTGGGGATGTGACTCATCGACAGCATCAGGTTCACCTGCCGTCCTTCAGCGAAGTTGAGGCAGACCTGAAAATCGGGCTCCCGCACGCAACCAAGCAGGTTGGCCCAGTCCGCGAGGGTGGGTGCTGCCTCGAAATCAAAGGGAAGAATCTTCTCCACTTGGGGAACCAGGTCCCAGGCCCCGCGACAGGCCGGAGCGCAGGCCACCTGCAGAGTGGCGCCCACCTGCTCGCACAGGCTCACCAGCGCCGGTAGTCGATCCAGTTGCTGGGCCAGCGGGCCAGGGCTGAGAGCAAGAACACGCATGGACTCGCCTCAGGGCGGGGTGCAGACTGATTGTATGGAGGCCGTTTCGGCCTGCCTGGGGCAGGAGTCGCTTGTGCATCTGTTGATCGCCGCAGCGGGCAGTGGTCGCCGCATGGGCGCGGATCGCAACAAGCTTCTGCTGCCATTGGCCGGAAAGCCTGTGATCGCCTGGACGCTGAAGGCTGCGTTGGCCGCTGAACAGATCCACTGGATCGGTGTGGTGGGTCAGGAGATCGATCGCGAACCGATTCTTGATCTCATGGGGGATGCTGACAAGCCGGTCACCTGGATCCAGGGCGGCAGCACGCGGCAGGAGTCGGTGTTGCGCGGGCTGGCGGGGCTGCCTGCCGCTGCTGAACAGGTGTTGATCCACGACGGCGCCCGCTGCCTGGCGGAACCGGCGCTGTTCGATCGCTGCGCGCAGGCCCTGGCCACAGGCCAGGCGCTGATCGCAGCAACCCCCGTCACCGACACGATCAAGCGGGTGGATGGCGATGGGGTGATCACTGAGACGCCGGACCGATCGGAGCTCTGGGCTGCTCAGACTCCTCAGGGTTTTCAGGTGGACCAGTTGCGCCAGGGGCATGCCCAGGCTGAAGCGATGGGTTGGGCCGTCACGGACGACGCCTCTCTGTATGAGCGCCTCGGCTGGCCTGTGCAAGTGCTGGATGCCGGACCGTCCAACATCAAGGTGACCACACCGTTTGACCTGACGGTGGCCGAAGCCGTGCTGGCTCTCAGGCAACAAGGCTGAGGCTGCCGCGATTGCCGTCGAGGCAAGCCAGCTGCCCCATCGGCAAGGCGGCATTGCCGCAGACGTGGCCGACCGGCAGATTCATCACGACGGGAATGTTCAGGTCAGCGGTGCGCTCGTCGAGCACCGCTGCGAGTGTTGTGGTCAAAGGGTCATCCGGGTTGCTGTCGCATCCTTCGAACTGACCGAAGCTGATCCCGCCGAGCTGTTGGAGCACGCCACACAGTCTCCAGTGGGTCAGCATTCGATCGATCCGATACGGCGCCTCACCGACATCTTCAAGAACAAGGATGGCTCCCTGAAGGTTTGGCATCAGGCCCGAACCGAGCAGGTGGCTGGCCACGGTGAGGTTGGCCGCCAGCAACGGACCGGTGGTCTGTCCCCCTCCCCGCGGTTCCCCCTCAAGGGCGGGGGGTGTCTCGCCAAACAGCAGTTGTCGCAGACGTTCCCGGCTCCATGCCGGTTCCGCTGCGAGGGTGGTGAGAAGCGGGCCGTGGATGCCGCCAGCCCACCCTGCGCTCAGCCTTGCCCAGAGGAGGGACGTGACATCGGAGAAGCCCAGCAGCCAGCCGGGTTTCCAGG
>LXNH01000285.1_pt1 | contig 12962 bp, 12 predicted proteins | sample 809111 | NCBI WGS metagenome assembly LXNH01 (sample SAMN04870528, study PRJNA318959) | seawater metagenome | biome: 00002010; material: water; isolation source: marine seawater | place: Greece: Milos, Mediterranean Sea | collected 2013-05-29 | depth 5-7 m
GATAGGGATCAGACATTGAGTACTCCCTTATTTATTGAGTTGAGTGATTTGTACATTACCAAAGCATCGACATAGCCCTGTGATGGGTGTCTGAAGGCTCCCGGCAGGAGACCGACCGTGTCGAACCCTAACTTTTGCCAGAGCACCACGGCACCTACGTTACTACTCGCCACAAAATTGAACTGCATCGCTCGGTAGCCCATCTCTTGAGCGATGATTTGCGAGTGCTCACACATTTGTCTCGCAATGCCACGACCGCGAGCTTGGTCGGGCACCATATAGCCACAGTTGCAGACATGATCACCGGGGCCATCCTGATTGGTTTTAATGTAGTAGGTGCCGAGGACTTCGCCAGCATCTTCAAACAAAAATGTCTGTCGCGATTTGTCTAGCCAAAGCACACGACCTTGCTCATAGGTGGTCGCCGGGTCATAGGCATAGGTATCACCGGCCTCGACAATCGGTTGGAAAATCGGCCAAAGCAAAGGCCAATCTTCACCGGTAGCCTCACGAATCACTATTGGTTTTCCTCGGACAACTCAACTGAGCGCGACTTAAAAAATGGTGTAAATAAAGGGCGCAATGGCCGAACCCTGGGTTAAAACAATCAACGTACCGAGCAACAGCATGATGGCGATAATGGGCGCCATCCACAGCTTCTTGCGCTCGAGCATAAATCCCCATAGGTCTCTTAATAGATCAAACATCAATAAGGTCTCTCAAAGTGGCTGGCGTCACGGACTTTGCTCGCGACGCGGTAGCTCTTGTCATCGGTGCGCGAGAGCTTTCGCATCAGGGTATCTCTGCCCCCGACTTTCATGGCTAGCCCTGTCGGAACGAAGACCACAGTGTAGAGCAGAAACAGGATAATGCGGGTATTGAGGTAGGCCATGACCAGACCAAAATGCATCCACAACTGATAGAGCGGACTGAGTACGGGTGGAAACACGAGGCTCGCTGAGGCCAGAATGGCTGCGAATAGCCAGGGCCACGTTGGCCAGGTGGCAGCAAAGAGCCACGGCAATAAAAGCCCAAATAAGCTGACCACGATTGCCGAAAAGGTCAGTCCGAATTGCCTCAGGCCGTTGCGATCGAGTTTTGGGATAGTTTGTTGGCTCATAGTCTATTCATCAATCGAGTTCGAACTCGTCCTTCCAAGATTCCTCATCCGGGAAATCGGGTTGCTGGGATTTTTCGAGGAGACAGTTTTCCAGCACGAGATAGTCCATCTCGGTGCGCATGAAGCAGCGATAGGCATCCTCGGGACTAGCGACGATCGGTTCGCCTCGGACATTGAACGATGTATTCACCAGTACTGGACAATCTGTAGCCTGATCAAACTCACTTAGTAATTGATGGAAACGCGGATTGGTGTCTTTGTGGACGGTCTGGATTCGTGCCGAGTAATCGACGTGCGTCACAGCGGGTATGGCTGAGCGCGCTACCTTTAGCTTATCGATCCCAAAGAGTGCTTCTGCCCCAGGCTCGGGCGATAGGCGCTTGTCAGGATGTACTTCCGACACAATGAGCATGTAGGGGCTGGGCGCTGTCGTATCAAACCAGTCGGATACCTTGTCAGCAAGTACTGCAGGCGCAAAGGGGCGGAACGATTCACGGTTCTTTATTTTCAGGTTCATCGTGGTCTGCATATCGGGATTGCGGGCATCCCCCAGAATCGATCGCGCGCCAAGCGCTCTGGGACCGAACTCCATCGGACCATTGAACCAGCCAACGACGTTACCCGTGGCGAGCAAGCCTGCGACTTTGGGTAGTAGCGAGCCATCATCCATAGTCGCGAAGGGAATCGCTGACTCATTGAGATAGCCAATGACGTCATTGTTGCTATATGACTGACCAAGATAGCTCCCACACATTGCATCAGCCGGTTGTGGCGTTCTCGATTTTCCAAGATATTCATGCCAGGTCGCTAATGCTGCACCCAATGCACCGCCAGCGTCGCCCGCAGCGGGTTGCACCCAAATCTCGCTTATCCCGCTCTCGCGTTGCACCCGGCCATTGGCAACGCAATTCAGCGCGACACCGCCGGCCAGGCAGACTTTATCGACGCCGAGCTCGCTAGTAGCCGTTTTGACCAGTCGCAATACGATCTCCTCGGTAACGGCTTGTATCGAGGCTGCGATATCCATTTCTCGCTGCGTTAACTCAGCTTCGGACTTTCGGGGTGGGCCACCGAACAACGCATCAAACCGCTGGTTGGTCATGGTAAGACCGGTGGCATAGCTGAAGTAACGCATATCGAGACGAAAGGTGCCGTCGGGTTTGAGATCGATCAGCTCGTTAAAGATGAGATCGACATACTTGGGCTCCCCGTAAGGTGCGAGTCCCATTAGCTTGTACTCGCCCGAGTTCACTTTGAAGCCGGTGTAGTAAGTAAAGGCTGAGTAGAGCAGGCCAAGCGAATGCGGGAACTGGATTTCCCACTGTGGCGTCAGTTGGTTGCCGTCGCCCAACCATACCGAGCTCGTTGCCCATTCGCCCACACCATCAAGGCAGAGCACTGCCGCTTTATCGAAGGGACTTGGAAAGAAGGCTGAGGCTGCGTGAGAGCCGTGATGTTCGTGGAATAACAGCGGCGGTAAGCTCGACTGCTCGAGTCCCGATAGGCCTGCAAGCTCTCGCTTGAGAGTCACTTTGAGGAAGAGTTTTTCCTTCAACCATACCGGGATGGCCAACAAAAAAGATCGAAAGCCTCTTGGCACGTAGCTGAGATAGGTTTCCAGCAAACGCTCGAACTTGATCAGCGGCTTATCGTAGAACGTCACATAATCGATATCTGCGAGTGTCAGTCCAGCGCGGTCGAGACAAAACTCAATGGATTTAGCTGGGAAGGCCGCATCGTGTTTTTTTCGGGTGAAGCGCTCCTCCTGCGCCGCAGCCACAATCTCACCATCGACAAGTAATGCGGCGGCACTGTCGTGGTAGTAGGCTGAAATGCCCAAAACATTGATTGGTTTGCTCATTAGGGTAAAACTAGCGCCGCTCTGGAAATGGCGCCGCTGATTCAGCAACGGCACCGACTAAATTCACTAGGATAAGCGCTTGTGCCCCAGTTAAAAAACCTTGTATTCACCTTGATCACCGTATTGGTGGTTCCGTTGGTCTTTTTTCTGCTGATTGAAGTCGGATTGACGGCGGCTGGTGTCGGAAAAAGCTACGCCTACTTCAAAGAGATCGAGATACAGGGAGAAATTCATTTTCAAGAAAACTCCGACTTCGCCGATCAGTTTTATCCCGCTTCGTTAAACGTAGGCCCTCTACAGAATACGTTTCTTGCAGCGCCATCGGAGAACCGTCTGCGCGTCTTGATATTGGGCGGCTCGGCAGCAATGGGTTTCCCACACAAGAATCACGGCGTGGATCGTTTGCTCGCAGCGCAGCTACAGGCGATGTTGCCCGGGAAAGAGATAGAAGTGATTAACACGGCCATGACTGCAGTTAATTCGCATGTGGTCTACGAGGTGGCCCGGACTCTGCCGCATGACGTTGCAGATTTCGCGATCATTTTGATGGGTAACAACGAAGTGGTGGGTCCCTATGGCCCGGGCACTATGAATCAGAACTTTTTGTCTAATTTAAACGCCATTCGTTTGCTTCAGGGGCTTAAGCGGTTGCGTCTGTGGCAGGCGATTGAGGGGATCTTGAGCTCCACCCTCCAGGGTGACGCAGTGGCTGACCTTGAATGGCAGGGTATGCAAATGTTTGTTGAGAACGGGGTTGCGCTCGACGACCCTAGAATGGCTGACGTTTACAGTCAATACGAAACCAATCTTAGGGATACCGTGGACTTGTTGACCGAGAAGGGCATGCATGTGGTGTTGTCGACAGTCCCAGTTAATCTTCGAGATTCAGCGCCATTTTTGTCAGTGCAAAACGCAGATCTGAATGAGCCGGAAAAACAGCGGTTTGCGAGCGTTCTGGAAACGGCGTGGGCTCAGATGGATCGAGGTGATTGGGCGGGGGCTGCCGGTGCGTTTCAGGATGCGATCAATATTGATGCTGGTTTTGCTGAGGCGCACTTTGGATTAGCTCAAGCCTTAGATCGACAAGATCAATACGACAGCGCTCGATCTCATTATCAGCAGGCGCTTAATTTCGACGGTCTGCGTTTTCGCGCCGATACCGAAATCAACCAAATCATTCGATCCGTTGCCGGTGAGCTAGACGCGGATGACGCAATGTTTATTGATAGCGATAGTATTTTCAACGACGCCAGTGCGCCCCATGTGCTCGGGTGGAATCTTCTGTTGGAGCACGTGCATTACGACTTCTCGGGTAATGCCTTACTAGCCGATCAGTTTTCTCAGGCCATTGTTGAGGCAGTCGAACAGCCATTTCAGCCGCTTCCTCGCGCTGAATTAGCAGCGAGGGTGGGCTACCCAAATCACGAGACGATTGAAAATATAAAAGGCTTGCGTGCAATGGCTGAGCAGCCGCCGTTCCCGGGGCAGAGCAATTACGCCGAGTTTTTAGACTTCCTCGATACTAAGCTCGATGAGACAACCCGTGAGGTGGGCAGTCCAGCTGCAGCGTTTGAACGCCGGCAAGCCGTAGTGCGGGCAGGAACCGGTGACTGGCGATTTCATTTTGAAATGGCTGCATTGGCCAAGTTCCTGAGGAAGACGCGACAAATGGAGTTCCACTTAAAGCAGCTTGTCGCGCTTTACCCTCACAACCGCGAGACCTATATAAACCTTGTCGAGCTTCTCGGTCGTCAGGGCCGCTGGGATGATGCGGTACCGTACCTAGAGACAGCAATGCACTACACGAGGGATCGGGAGGATTTGGTGACTGAAACCAAGGGGTTTCTCGGTACAGCATTGTTGCGAACAGGTCAGGCGGAGCGCGCTGAAGAGGTACTGCTGAGTTTGCCTGCCGATTACCCGGAGAACATTGGTGCGAGTTTCCGCGCCTACGGCAACCTGATTAGGCAGGCGCGAGATGATGGTAAGCCCGAGAAGGTGGCCGAGTATGTCTACGACTTAAAAGCCTATGCGGCGGACCGGATCGATGAAGGGGCTAACGCGAATTATTCACGCTTCAATCAGCGAATGTCACAGCTGCTCACAATTGCGGGTTACGAAGCCGAAGCCGCTCTCTGGGCAAAGGGCCTGCCTTCTCTTTAGCCCACGTCGGTCGCCACTTTGTGGTTTAGGCGCTCTGGTGCAGTGGCGCTGAATATTGTTAAGCTCAAACCACTGACAAGGCGAGGGACGCGATTATGATGCCGATGGTAAAGACCGACAATCGTTCGGGTGTGGTTTGGTTAACACTAAGCCAGGGCCAACGTCGCAATCCACTCTCCAGTGAGATGCTCACCGCCCTAAGTGATTGTTTGAATGATGCTTACGCGGATGAGGCTGCTCGCGTCATCGTAATTGCCGCCGAGGGTCCAGTTTTTAGTGCCGGGCATGATCTGTCTGAAATGGCGCGGCGAGAGTCGGAAAATCAGGACGAGTGGCGCGCTCGGGTGTTGGCTATTCTGGAACTTTGTGCCGAGATGATGCAGGGCATTGTGCATGCGCCAAAGCCCGTCATAGCCTGCGTTCAAGGCACTGCCACCGCCGCGGGCTGCCAATTGGTGTCGGCCTGTGATCTTGCCATCGCATCCACTGATGCGAAGTTTTGCACGCCCGGCGTCAACATGGGTGCCTTCTGCACAACGCCACTGGTCGGTATCGGCAGGAATCTATCGCGTAAACACGCACTGGAAATGGCACTCACCGGTGAGATGTTCGATGCAGCTACTGCTGAGTCTTTTGGCTTGATCAACCGATCGGTTCCCAGTGACTCGCTGATTGAAGAAACCCAACTCCTCGCCGATCGCATTGCATCGCGCTCGTCACAGGCAATCGCAGGCGGAAAATCGGCGTTTTATCAGCAGATCGAGATGCCATTGCCCGATGCCTTTGCCTTCGCTAATGAGGTGATGCTCGACGGTATGACATCGTCCGACTCCAGGGTTGGTGTCAAGGCATTCATGGAAAAACGCGAGCACAAGTGGAACTAGCAGACCCGTGTTAATCGACACCGATGAGGGTCTTGCCTCGATTTTTCAGCGGGTCAAACGTATCGCCCTAGTAGGTGCAAGCGTCAAACCCGAGAGGCCAAGTCACCAGGTGATGCAATTTCTGCTCGATGAGGGCTTTGAGGTGATTCCGGTGAACCCGGGTCTTGTGGGTCAGACCTTGCTCGGTTGTGAGGTGGTCGGGAGTCTCGAGGCAATCTCGGGGCCGGTGGATATAGTTGACGTGTTTCGCCAGCCATCGCAGCTACCTGAGATCGCACAATCTACGATTGCGATTGCCGCGCCGCTTTTATGGACCCAGCTCGACATTCGTCATCAGGCTGCCGAGGAGCTGGCACTCGAGCATGGTATCAATCTTGTCGTCGACCGCTGTCCCGCGATCGAAATTCCGCGTTTGAAACGTTTGGGATTGCTTTAGCCCGCCACTATTACCAATAGAGCGGGCCCTGGAGACAGCTGGATTACAAGGACTTACCTTGGGTTTCTTCGAGCTGCGATAGCGACCACAGCGTTAGACCAGCGGCAACCGCTATGTACACCGATACGTAGGTAATACCGAAGTTATTCCACAGCATGACCGCAATCATGGGAGCTAATGCGCCGCCCAAAATAGCGCCAATCTGATAGCCGAGAGAGGCTCCAGAATAACGAACTTCAGTGGTAAAAAGCTCGGTGAAGTACGCGGCCTGCGGGCCGTATTGCATGCCGAGGAATAGCAGACCCATAGTGACAGCCAGCAAAATAGCAGCTGCGCTTCCCGTATCAATGAGTGGGAACAGTGCGAAGCCCCAAAGCCCTGTAAGGATGGCGCCCCAGCGATAGATTTGTTTACGACCAAGCCGGTCTGAAAGGCCCGAGAAATAGAACTGTGTCGGCACCATAATGGCGGCCGCAATGAGGACAGCACCCAGCATAGTATCTCTCGATAGTTCTACCGACGGTGAGTTCATGCCGTAGGCAATAACAAAGGCTACTAAGATGTAGAAGGTTACCTGCACCGATAGGAAGGCACCGGCGGCGAGCATGATGCGGCGTGGATACTTTCGGATGGCTTCGATGACCGGCGAGCGCTTGACCTCGACTTTGGGAGCATCCGTCTCAGCTTGTGCCGCACTCAGTGATTTGAACGCATCGGTATCTTCGATCTTGAGCTGCACGTACATCGAAATGCCGATCAGTACCACGCTTGCGATAAACGGTAGGCGCCAGCCCCAGTCCATAAAGGCTTCTTCGCTCATACTCGCTGAGACACCAATAAAAGCTAGATTGGCGAGAATCACGCCTATAGGCGCGCCCGCCTGAGCGTATGCCCCGTACCAGCCTCGCTGATCAGCCGGCGCGCTTTCCGTTACCAATAGCATCGCGCCACCCCACTGACCGCCGATGGCGAGGCCTTGTACAAAACGCAAGGCGACGAGTAGCAGCGGTGCCGCGATTCCGATCGTTGCATAAGTGGGTAGGAAGCCGATCAAAGTTGTGGCCACACCCATCATCATTAGAGCCACTACCAATGTTCTTTTGCGACCGATTCGATCACCAAAATGGCCAAAGATCAGACCACCTAAGGGTCGTGCGATGAAGCCAACGGCAAAGGTGCTAAACGAAATAATCAGTAACACCATTGGCGGTAGTTCCTGAGGAAAAAACGCCTTGGGGAAAATAATGGCTGCGGCGGTGCCGTAAAGGAAAAAGTCGTACCACTCGATACTGGTTCCGGCGAGCGAGGTCATCGCTACTTTGCGCATGTTGGCTTGTTGGTCCTGCCCCGTTGCGTTCGTCATTGATCCGTCTCTTTTTGTTTGAATTTAGATCCTATCTCACTCGTGTATGCGATAGAACCCGCAAAATACAGAGAGCCTTGAGGTACCACCGGACGCTTTTTTGGATTGGGGCTAAGATGCCGATTCAGCCCGATTTTCAGTTTCTTGGTCATCTACTTACTCGGTTCGATTTGCCGGATGACGTTGACGCCGCATCGGCCACCGCCGCAGGTGGAGTATTGTTCACAGCTTTGTAATGCTCTTGTATCGCGGGTGTCATATTGAGATGTTTTTCTAACGTGGCATCAGTGTGTCGGTTGCAGTAGTCACCGTTGGTTAAAACTCTCGCTTCATTTAGGTTCGTAGTGTTGATATCACGAAAAACGCTGGTTCAAGGAAATATCTTTACGCTCAATAGCAGTAGGTAACTCGGTACACGTCGATATGATATTGACTCCGTCACAAGTCTGCGGTCATCGTGGAGCCGCTGAAAAGTTTCCCGAAAATACCCTGGCTGGCTTTGAGGCAGCGCATGCTGTGGGAGTTGGATTGGTAGAAACCGATATCCAGATGCTCGCCGATGGAGAGCTCGTTCTCTTTCACGACGAGCGACTGGGCCGGACCGTATCGGGTGACGCGCCAATAGCCGAGCTTTGCTGGAATGATGTTGCGTCGTTAGACGTTGGTAGCTGGAAGGGGGCGCAATTTAGTGATCAACGCATTCTTCGCGTAAAGGATTTGCTGGACTGGCAAAAGGCGGCCACCGATGCTCCGAGTATTATCTGGGAAATGAAGTTATCCCCTAATGATTCTCAAACCCGTACTTTTAATGCGGCGCAGGCGGTCTCTCGGGAGCTATACGGGCTGGACCACACCGGGCACATGCTGACTTCTTTCAATCGGATGTTTATTACATACGTCCGACCTTTGTTGCCCAAAATGCCCATGGCCTTGTCTAGCGTGGAGTTTCCCAAGGATTGGAAGACCTTTTGTCAGGTTCATAAACTGGAGGCCCTCCATTTGGATGGCACGCGGTTAACCGAAAAACAGGCCAAACTGGTGAAAGACGCGGGCTTGATATTGCGTTGTTACACCATTAACGACCCTGCACTTGCCGAGCGCCTATTCGACTGGGGTGTCGATACGATCTTCACCGACTCACCTGATGTGTTTCTCGAGTGAGTAGCAGCTAACATCAGTTTCGGAGGTACATTAAGGGGGCCTCTCAGCTATTGTCTTGTTCGCCTCGCGTCTTCCGCTTTTGGTCCCGGCCTCAACTGTCGCTGTTAAACAGCACCAAATTCGATTTCTAGCTGTTTCCGATGCTTGGTAGCTCGAGTGGCTTCCCAGGGCTTCAACTGTCCCGGATTGCGACGCCGACGAGCAACGTGAGTCTTTACTCGTCGCTACTATCAAATGCTTGTGCAGTTATGGATGTGCCGGCGCTCAAGTTGTGATTACATTCGAGCTCAACAAGGGAGCCAGTCGATGACCTCAACAAGCTACTTCGGACCCGACAGTCAACTCGGGAAGCAGCGCTGCTATATCAATGGAAGGCATCATAAGAATGCCTCAGGCGCGACCTTTGAAACTCGCTACCCCGGAACAGGACGAGTGATTTGTCAGGTTGAGGAGTCGGGGCAAGCCGAGGTCGACGCGGCGGTACAATCTGCCAAAGACGCGTTCGAATCTTGGTCCACAACCCCTGCCGCAGAGCGCGGCCGTATTCTCAGGCGAGCTGCCGCGATGTTGAGAGCGCGCAACGAGCAGTTGTCACAGCTTGAAACCCTCGATACCGGAAAGGCGATTCAGGAGACTTCGGTGGTGGATCTCATAACCGGTGTTGAGGTGCTCGAGTACTACGCCAACATTGCCCAAAGTGTTCAGGGCTCGCACTTCGACCTGCCTCCCGAGGCCTTTGCCATCATGCGCCGAGAGCCCCTGGGGGTTTGTGCCGCGATCGGCGCATGGAACTATCCGATTCAGATTGCGCTGTGGAAGTCAGCACCTGCTTTGGCCTGCGGCAATACTATGGTCTTCAAGCCTTCTGAAATGACGCCGTTGACGGCTTTGAGACTTGCCGAAATCTACTTGGAAGCAGGCCTTCCGCCCGGCGTATTCAACGTGGTGCTCGGAGCAGGGTCGACGGGGGAGGCCTTGGTAACGCATCCCGATGTCGCGAAAGTATCGGTCACTGGCTCAGTGGCAACCGGCAAGCGCGTGATGGCCGCAGCGGCCGCTGATTTGAAGAAGGTGACGCTCGAACTTGGTGGTAAATCACCGATTGTGGTGTTTAATGACTGCAATATCGACGATGCTGTGAGCGCCGCTCTTGCCGGTAATTTCTATTCGACAGGCCAGGTCTGCTCGAATGGCACTCGGGTGTTTGTCCAGGACAGGATCTTCGATGAATTCGTTGCCCGTGCAGTAGAACGCACCACAGCGATCAAGGTGGGAGACCCGTTTGATCCAGAGACCCAAATGGGGCCTTTGGTGTCTGAGCAGCAACTAGAGCGTGTCAGTGGCTTCCTAGCTTCGGCGCAGCGGGATGTTACTATCGATATTCTCTGCGGAGGGGAACGGCCCGACCACGGCTCGTTGGCCGATGGTTATTTCGTTTCGCCCGCTGTCGCGATCGCGTCATCAGACGATTCTGAGCTGGTCACTGATGAAATCTTCGGTCCTTTCATGTCGGTGTTGCGATTTGATTCCGAATCCGACGCACTGTCGCGAGCAAACAACACGTCGTTTGGTCTAGCCGCGGCTGTCTTTACCACTGATTTTGCTCGAGCGCACCGGGTAGCGAATGAGCTTCAGGCTGGGATTGTCTGGATCAATCAGTACAACGTCACGCCACCCGAGGTGCCGTTTGGTGGCTATAAGCAATCCGGACTGGGTCGTGAAAACGGCTTACAGACGATCGAGCACTTTACCCAGACCAAAACGATTTACGCCAATCTTGGCGCTGTTGAGCCGACTTACTAGCTAGGTGTGTGTGAACAGCGATGACTCTACTTACCGCTTATCAACATAGTGACCACCCTGCTGTGCTTGCTGACGGTCGTGTTGTCATCTACCGACTAGCACCGAGAGCAAGCGGGTGCTGAATCGCACGGGCCTTAGTCATTTGAAGTCTTTGCCGGTGTTTCTTACAAGGGTTTTACCGAGTGAGGTGTGGTTACGGCAGGCGACATGGTCGATTATTCTCGGGTTGATCCTATCAGGCTGTGTTCAGAGCGAGCTGGCGATGAAAACGACACCTAAAACTTTATTGGTCGTCGTTGATGGCATCCCAGCCGATGTTATAGAACGATTATCGACACCGGCTATTGATAGTATCTCGGCCAAAGGCGGTTATACCCACGCTTATGTGGGCGGTGCCGTTGGGCAAGCCACGGAAAGTCCAACAGTCTCAGCGGTGGGTTACCTCAGCCTGATTACTGGCACTTGGGCTAATAAGCACGGGGTCTACCGGAACTATGGAATTACGCCGAACTATCAATACTGGGATATTTTCAGGGCAGCAAAGTACAGCAACCCGGATTTAGTAACCGGAATCTATTCGACGTGGATCGATAACCGAAAGGTTCTGATCGGCAATGGCAAGCCCGAGGCTGGCGGTGACAAACTTGATATCGTGGTCGACGGCTTTGAGGTCGATTCCGATTTTTACCCAGAGCTTGAGAGCATCGATCGTATTCAGCAGGTCGATGCCCGAGTGGTTGCAGAAGCCGCTAGCAGCCTCAAAACAGATGGACCCGATCTGTCCTGGGTTTATCTGCAGCACACCGACGACATCGGCCATCGATTCGGTGACGGCGATCGAATGGACGAGGCTGTGATCTGGATAGATCGACAGCTTGGCCACCTCTGGGCAGCGGTCCGAGCACGAGAGACGGAGCATCCGGACGAGGACTGGTTGGTTATTGTTACCACTGATCATGGGCGAGATGCCGAGGCGGGTCGCGACCATGGCGGTCATACCGAGCGCGAGCGAACTATCTGGATTGCGACCAACAGCGACAACCTTGCGCCGGCTTTCTATGCAACACCCGCGATTGTCGACATCTACCCTACTATTGTCGATCACATGGACTTAAGGTTGCCGGACGCAATCACTGCGGGATTGGAAGGGGCTTCGCTGCTTCGTGATTAAAGGGTAAGGTCAAGGCATGGGGCGCGAGTTTGATTATGTGATTGTCGGGGGCGGTTCTGCAGGCTGTGTGCTGGCGAACCGCTTGTCTGCTGACCCTAACGTTTCGGTCTTGCTCCTAGAGGCTGGAGGCCCTGGCCGAAGTCTATTCGTTGATATGCCCAGTGCATTTGCCATTCCTATGGCATCCAAGGAGTTCAACTGGGGCTATTACAGCGCACCGGAGCCTTATCTCGATAATCGCAGAATCGACTGTGCGCGGGGCCGCGGACTGGGCGGCTCCTCGGCGATTAACGGGATGGTCTATGTCCGTGGTCACGCGCGTGATTTCGATGAGTGGGAGACGCTAGGCGCCGACGAATGGAACTATCGAACGTGTCTACCGTACTTTCAGCGCGCTGAGACCTGGATGCACGGTGGCGACGACTACCGCGGTGGTTCAGGGCCGCTTCGCACTAACAACGGCAACAACCGAAAAAACCCGCTGTATGATGCCTTTATCGAGGCAGGTCGAGAGGCGGGCTACGGCCTCACCGATGACTACAATGGCCATCGTCAGGAGGGCTTCGGGCCTATGCATATGACGGTGGGTAAAGGACTGCGCTGGTCGACCCGTCGAGGCTATCTGCAGCCTGCTATGAGCCGCGCTAACCTGACGGTGCTCACTGGAGCGCACGCTGACCGTGTTGAATTTGACGAGCGTCGAGCGGTCGCTATTTACTACAACCACCGGGGTAAATCGTTTGTTGCCCGAGCTCGGTGTGAAATCGTGCTCAGTGCTGGCAGCATTGGCTCACCAAGTATTCTTCAGCGTTCCGGCGTTGGCGGCGTGTCGGTCTTGAATGAGGCCGGCATCGAGCCATACTGTGAGCTCCCAGGGGTCGGTGCAAACCTTACTGATCACCTAGAGGTTTATTTTCAGTATCGCTGTAGGCAGCCGATTACCATTAATGGCAAGCTCGATCCGATATCAAAAGCGATGATTGGTGCCCAGTGGCTACTG
>LXNH01000288.1_pt1 | contig 12953 bp, 8 predicted proteins | sample 809111 | NCBI WGS metagenome assembly LXNH01 (sample SAMN04870528, study PRJNA318959) | seawater metagenome | biome: 00002010; material: water; isolation source: marine seawater | place: Greece: Milos, Mediterranean Sea | collected 2013-05-29 | depth 5-7 m
AAGCAACTTATGGTAGACAATTTAATGAGAGAAAAGAGTTTTCAGGTCTTGGAGGTAATACTGCAGAACTTGATATGGAATTAACAACAAATACAATTGATGCTAATTTAACCATGCCACAGTCAGATAATTTTAATATGATATTAGGAACCAACATACTTTCACAAGAAAATAAAAACTTCGGCCTTGAACAATTAATTCCTGATGCTGATATGAATGACTTTGGAGTTTATGGATTGGCTCAAATCTCTTTGGAAAATGGTTCAGCATTAATTGGTATGAGATATGATTCAAGATCAATAATATCTGAAAGGGGTTCTGCTGATTTTTCAAATTTTAATGGATCAATTGGATTGAAGAAAGACTATAATAACTCTTCAATTAGATTAAACCTTGGATCTGGATACAGAGCACCAAACCTTATTGAATTATTTGCCGATGGAATTCATGAAGGAACTTTTAGATATGAAAAAGGAAATCCTAATCTTGAGGCTGAGACAAGTTTTCAAAGTGAGATTTCACTAGACATGATGAATGAAGATTCATCTCTAGCTTTCGATGTATTCTATAACGATATATCTAATTATATATATATCGCACCTTCTAATGAGCAAGTAGATGGATATAAGTTATACAATTTTTTGCAGCAAAATGCAACTTTATGGGGTTCAGAGATTATTTACTCAAAACAAACTGCTATTGAATGGTTATCTTTTAACACCTCTTTTGAATATATCAATGGAAAATCTGCCGATGGTATCCCTTTACCTTTTATTGCTCCTTTAACCTTTAAGCAGGTCTTTGACTTAGACTTATCAGATAATTACTCCTTAGAAATTGACTTTGTGGCTAAGGCTGAACAAACTAGAATTTCTCAGTTTGAAGAAGAAACTGATGGTTATTCACTTTTAAATCTTTCTGGAAATTGGATGACTTCACTTTTAGGAAATGATTTAAATATTTTTTGGAGTATAGATAATGTATTTGATAAAGAATACTTTGATCACTTATCTAGACTAAAAGAAGCTGGAATCCATGAGATGGGAAGAAATATTTCTATAGGATTGAAATATAATTTCTAAAATATCCTAAATCAATTAAATCTGAAGAAGGCTAGGTTTTTAATCTAGCCTTTTTTAGTTAGCAAAAGCCCTAACTATATCATTTCCATTAGCGTAAAGAACAATGGCAATTAAAATAAAGAATCCAATCATAGTTGAGACTTCCATAAATCTATCGCTAGGCTTTCTTCCTGAGACCATTTCATATAAAAGAAACATTACATGCCCACCATCTAAAGCAGGAATTGGCAATACATTCATAAAAGCTAGAATAATAGATATAAGAGCAGTTGATAACCAAAAACCTTTCCAATCCCACTTTGCAGGGAAGATATTACCAATTGTTCCAAAACCACCAAGTTGTGATGCTCCTTTTTTTGTGAAAACAAAAGAAAATCCAGCAACATACTCATATAGGGTCCAATATCCGTAATTAAATCCTTGAACAATACTCTCAGATATACCAAGTTTTTTATTTATAGTTTTAATTCCATTTCTTCTCAAAACTCCAATTGTTCCGTCATCATTTCTATCAATATTTATTTTATAAATAGCGCTTCCTCTTTCAACTTCAACATCTATAATATCATCAGGATTATTATCTATCCAATTTGAGAAATCTCCCCAGTCATAAATGCTTTCTCCGTTTATTGACACAATTATATCTCCAGATTGCATCCCAGAATACAGAGCAGGAGAGTCATTGTAAACAGAATCTATAGTAGCACTAAATAAAGGAGTAAAACTACTTAACTGTCCACTTTGGAATATATCATTACCAATATTTTCTGGGATTATAATCTCAGAAATAGTACCATCTAGTTTCTCAACTTTTACTTTATCAACTGGTCTTAAAAGTAACATCCTGTTAATATCTAAAACGAAGTCTAACTCCTCACCATCTACATCAATTATTTTATCACCTTTATCAAAACCTATTTCTTGAATGAAAGCAGAAGGCTCTAAACCAAGAGGTATGTTTTCTTGTGGAAGGGTCTCTTTACCCCAAACAAATAGGACCATCATGTAAATAAAGAATCCAAGAAGTAAATTAACAGTTACCCCACCAAGCATAATAATAAGCCTTTGCCATGCAGGCTTTGATCTAAACTCCCATGATTGGGGTGGTTTTTGCATTTGCTCTTTATCAAAACTTTCGTCAATCATACCTGAAATCTTTACATAACCACCAAGTGGTAGCCAACCAATTCCATATACTGTATCACCAATTTTCTTTTTAAATAAAGAATATTTTACATCGAAGAATAGATAGAATTTCTCAACTCTACATCCAAAAATTCTTGCTGGTATAAAGTGGCCAAGCTCATGTAATGCAATCAAAATGGATAATGATAACAACAATTGACCTGCTTTGATAAAAAATTCTGGTGAAAACATATTTTAATTTTGAACTGCAAATTTAATATTTTTTTAATTCCTTGGATTATCTTTGTTATCCTAAATAAAAAAAATATGTTAAAAAAGTATGGTCTTTTTGCTTCTATAATGCTTATAATATCATTGTCGGCCGTATTTATGTTTTACAGTGTATTAACTCCTGAAAAAAAATTACCTATATATCAACCTAACATGGTTAAGTTCCAATTAGTTGATAGTACTATCCAGCATATTAAAAGGTTCCATAAAATTGATGACTTCTCATTAGTAAATCAGAATAATGAGATTATTACCAATGAAACTTATGATGGTAAAATATATATAGCAGACTTCTTTTTCACAACATGCCCTGGTATTTGCCCAATCATGAAAGAGAATATGATTACACTACAAAATGAGTTCATTAATGATGATAATGTTTTGCTTATATCTCATACTGTTACACCAGAGATAGATTCAGTTTCTGTCTTAAAAAAATATTCTCAAGAAAAAGGAGTAATAGACTCTAAATGGAATATGGTTACAGGAGACAAAAAACAGATTTATAATTTAGCTAGAAAGTCTTATCTAGTAGCAGAAGATATTGAAAGCCCTATTCAATATGATATGATTCATACTGAAAATTTTGTATTAGTTGATTCTAAAAGAAGAATCAGAGGTTTTTATGATGGTACGGATAATGATGTAATGGATAACTTAATAAGTGACATAAAGATTTTAAAAAAAGAAGAATTTGAATAATTATGAAAAACTATATTTTAACTACAATATTATCCATTGCAACATCAAACACATTAATTTCTCAAGAGTTAATAATAGGTGAAGAAAGAGTAAACCCAGGAATCGTATTTATTTTTGAGGGAGCAATCAAGGACATAGTCTATCCTGAAAATTATAATCTTGCAGAGGAACTTACTGATATCCATATAGAGGCAAGGGTAAACTGGGACACCCAGAATATCCCAAAAGGGACACCTGCTGGTGGTTTTATTCCATACCTTAAAATCAATGCGGTTGTAACCAATCAGAGAACTGACCTCAAAACATATGTTGATCTAATTCCACATATTAATTTGGTAGATAATTTTCATTATGCAAGAAACATATCTCTTCCTGGAAATATTGATGATAAGTATGAAGTTGAATTTTTTATAAATAATCCTAGCAAATTTGACTTATCCTTTCATAAGGATTGGATAGATGATTACTCTGAGTCACTCATCGAGGATAAGCTCTTCAAATATTTAGATATAAGCTTTAGTGAAATTGCTAAACTATCTAGAAGATAGTTAACTCATTAATTCTTCAATATGGTCTGGCTCAATTGGTATATCCTTCATTAGGTTTATAGGCTCACCCTTAATTTGAATTACTACATCATCTTCAAGTCTTACTCCAAAACCTTCTTCTGGAATATATATTCCAGGCTCAACAGTAAATACCATATTCTCTTGGAATGGATCTTCAAGAAGTCCATAATCATGAGTGTCTAGTCCAAGATGATGTGAAGTGCCATGCATAAAATATTTTTTGTAAGCAGGGTTCTTCTTAGTCTGATTTTTTATATCATTTTTATCAATGAGTCCAACATCAAGTAACTCCTTAGTCATAATTTCTCCTACTTGCTCATGAAATAACTTCCAATTGTTGCCGACAGTTAACAATTTAGTTGCTTCATTTTTAACTCTTAAAACAGCATTGTATATTTCCTTTTGTCTTTTTGAGAACTTTCCTGATACAGGAACAGTTCGGGTCATATCACTAGAATAATTTCCATATTCTGCTCCAACATCCATTAAAATTAATTCCCCGCTTTTACATTGCTTGTTATTTTTTATATAGTGAAGTACATTATTGTCATTACCACTAGCAATGATTGGAGAATATGCAAAACCTTTCGATGAGTTATTAATAAATTCATGAATAAATTCTGCTTCAATTTCATATTCCCAAATATTTGGTTTGATAAATTTTAAAACTCTATTAAACCCCTTCCTTGTTATTTCACATGCTCTTTTTATTTGATCAATTTCATGTGGGTGCTTTATTGATCTCTGTCTTTGAAGTATAGGATTACTTTTTGCAACATTGTGAGCAGGGTGTTTTTTTAGAAGCCATGAAATAAATCTATCCTCTCTGGTCTCAACAGGAGAATTTGCTCTATAATGCTCATTTTTATTTATGTAAAAGGTATCAACTTTTGTTGCAATTGAACTAAGGACAGCCTTAAAGTCTTCTATATAATATATGTTGTCAATACCAGACAGTTCATTTGCTTGTTTTTTACTTAATTTCTCACCTTCCCAAACTTTAGTATGATTGTCAGATTTTCTTATAAAAAGTATTTCTCTTGTTTTATCATCTTTTGATGGAGGATATAGTAATAAAATTGTTTCTTCTTGATCAATACCAGAGAGATGAAAAATATCTCTATGTTGTTCAAAAGGTAGCTCAGAGTCCGCACTTACTGGATATATATCATTAGAGTTGAAGACAGCTAAAGAGTTACCCTTCATTTCATCCATGAAACTACTTCTGTTTCTTTTATATACTGAATTATTAAGTGGAATATATCTCATTTAATCTTTATCAATAACCCTTTTTTAAGATAATGTTTTTAAATTAAATGTAAAATTAAATAATATGAGACAGTTTTTATCAATTTCACTTAGTTTAATTAGCTCTTTTATTGTGCTTTCTCAACCAAATCCAACGGATGCAGAAAGCATTATTAATGCCTATGAAACTAAAGATGTTTTAGTACAATCATCTAGAGTGAAAAATATTGAATTTAGAAATATAGGTCCGACAATTATGAGTGGAAGAGTTGTTGCGCTGGAGGTCAACCCTCAAGATCCAACAAAATTCTATGTTGCATATGCTTCTGGGGGAGTTTGGTACACAGACAATAATGGAACATCATTTAATTCTATATCAGATGATTGGCCTACTCAAAATATTGGTGAAATAGCAATGGATTGGAATAATGGTATATTATGGGTTGGAACAGGAGAAAATAATTCTTCAAGATCTTCATACTCTGGGATTGGAATTTTAAAGACAAATGCTGATGGTTCAAACTGGAAAAATGTTGGTTTGCATGATAGTCATCATATTGGAAAAATTCTAATAAATCCTGAAAATTCTAATCATTTAGTAATTGGAGTTACGGGACACTTATATTCAAAGAATATAAATAGAGGTGTATATGTAACAAAAGATGGTGGTAAAAACTGGGATAGGACATTATATATAAATGATTTTAGTGGAATTATTGATATGTCTGAAACGCCAGGAGATTTTAATATAATGTATGCAACATCTTGGGAAAAAGATAGAAAGGCTTGGAACTTTGACGAGGATGGGCATAGCTCAGGAATTTATAAAAGTATTGATGGAGGAGATAATTGGAGTTTGATATCTAATGATGAATCAGGCTTTCCAACAGGAGCTGGAATAGGAAGAATTGGAATAGCAGTTTTTGATAAAGACATAGTCTACGCAGTTGTCGACAATCAAAATTTCAGAGAATCCACCGTGAAAAAAGCAGATCAAGGTTTAACAAAAGAGTCCTTCATAGGTATGACAATTGAAAACTTTAATAATATAAGTATTAATGACCTTAAAGCTTTTTTAAGATCTAATAAGTTTCCGCCTAAGTATAAACCTGAAGCAATTATAAAAGACATTAATGATGGAAAACTCAAACCTGATGATTTATATAGATATTTAGTAAATGCAAACTCTGAATTATTTGATACTCCAATAATTGGAGCAGAGGTTTATAAAAGTGAAAATGGTGGAAAAACTTGGGCCAAAACACATGACTCTTTTTTAGATGGAGTATACAATACTTATGGATATTATTTTGGAAAAATCCATGTAGATCCAAGTAATAGTCAAAAGATATATACTTATGGTGTTCCAATTTTGACATCTGATGATAGTGGAAAAACTTTTTATAGGATAGGTAAGGAGAATGTTCATGCTGATCATCATGATTTATGGATAAATCCTGATAAACCAGGACACCTTATAAATGGAAATGATGGAGGCGTAAATATAACTTACGATGATGGAAAAAACTGGATAAAAAATAATTCTACTGAAGTTGGACAGTTTTATGCAATTAATGTAGATAATCAAACACCATATAATGTTTATGGTGGACTTCAAGATAATGGAGTCTGGATGGGACCACATAATTCTTTAGAGAATAAAAGATGGAACATGACAGGTCAATATCCATGGAAAGGCATTCTTGGTGGAGATGGAATGGAAGTTCAAATTGATAATAGAAACCCAAACATTGTTTTTACGGGATCTCAGTTTGGTTTTTACGCTCGTTTAGATTTAGACACCGGAAGAAGAAAATCTATTAAGCCAATTCATGAGCTTGGTAACTCTCCATTCAGATTTAATTGGCAGACTCCTATTCTTCTATCACCTCATAATCAGGATGTTTTATACCTAGGATCAAACTTTTTACATAAATCCTCTAACCAAGGAGATGACTGGGAGACTATTTCAGAGGATTTAACTAGCGGTGGTAAAAAGGGGAATGTTCCTTATGGAACGATTACTACAATTTCTGAATCACCAGTTAAAGAGGGAGTCCTATATACAGGAAGTGATGACGGTTTTGTGTATGTATCTAAGAATAGTGGAAAAACATGGAAGAATATCTCAGGGAATCTTCCAAAGGAACTTTGGGTAAGTAATGTTTATGCTTCAAATCATGATGAAAAAGTTGTTTATTTATCTCTTGATGGTTACAGATGGGACAACTTTTCACCTTATCTATTTCAAAGTAAGAATTATGGTAATACATGGGAATCTATAAGTTCTAATCTACCAGATTCACCTATTAATGTTGTCATAGAAGATAACGTTAATGAAGATATTTTATACGTTGGAAATGATCATGGGGTATATATTTCATTAGATCAGGGAAAAACTTGGGAGCCATTTAATAAAGGTCTTACATCTGCAGCTGTTCATGATTTAGTTATACAAGAAGAAAAGCAACATCTATTAGTTGGAACACACGGTAGATCAATATATCTAGCTGACATAGCTATAATTCAGAACCATGATATTGATAATCAGCAATCAAATATTAAGATTTTTGATGTTAAAGATGTTAGGTTTTCTGAAAGATGGGGTACAAAAAGGAGTACAGATAAAAATTATTATACGCCAAGTTTAAAGTTTTCAATTTTCTCTAAATCAAGTCATAACGCTTCTTTTGAGATTATTAACAATGAGAAAGATATTTTATTTTCAAAATCAATTTCACTTGATAGGGGATATAATTTTATTGATTATAATTTGACAATATTAGATGATTCAGATTTTAATTTAAACGATAAATCTCAAAATGGAAAATATTATTTACAGAAAGGTGTTTACTCTATTTCCATAAATACAGATAATACCACAATAGAAAATCAATTTAAAATAAAATAGTTATTTCAAGTTTTATGATTTAATTTTACAAGTTGAAAAATTATTATGTCGTTGATTTCTATATTTAAATCTTCTATTGGGAAGAAGCTTTTAATGGCCTTGTCAGGTATCTTTCTTGTAGTTTTTTTAACTCAACATTTTCTAATTAATATTACTTCAGTTTTTAGTGAAGAAATATTTAATTTCTTATCCCATTTTATGGGAAATAACCCTCTTGTTCAATTTATTTTACAACCAATATTGATATTTGGTGTTATTTTTCATTTTGTAATGGGTTTTTATTTAGAAATTATAAATAGAAAATCTAGAGGTGCTAATTACTCAAGATATGCTGGTGGAGACAATGCTCCTTGGATCTCCAGAAATATGATATTTAGTGGTGGTGTAGTACTTTTATTCTTAATACTTCATTTTTATGATTTTTGGGTTCCAGAGATGAATTATAAATATATTGAGTTCCTTCCGGAAGATCCAAATAGATACTATGAAGAGTTAATCCACAAATTTGAGAGTCCAGTTAGAACCTCAATTTATTCTATCTCGTTTATCTTTTTAGCTCTTCATCTTTTGCATGGTTTTAGTTCATCATTTAAAACTATTGGTGTTGATTCTAAATATTATAAGCCTATTAAATCACTTACATTTATTTTTTCTATTCTTATTCCTTTTGGTTTTATTTTTATTGCAGTTTTTCATAATCTAATGCATTAAAATAACGGGGCACAAAGTGGGGTACAAACAAATTAAAAGTTATATATTTGTATTATGGGATTATATCTTACAGAAAAGCATTTAAAGTATAAAGATGGCAAGGATGATCATGTCTCACCATTTTTTATATACCATATCAATAATAAAAGAACTAAGGTTTTTTGCGGTTTAAAGGTTAACAATAAAAACTGGTGCTTTGATAAAAAGAAAGTAAAATCAACTGATAAAGAGGCTGGTTTAAAAAATAGAAAGATAAAAGCAATTAAATCTCAGCTTGAATCTATTATAAAATCTTTTGAAACAAATAAAGAATCTCTGACTCCAGAAAAATTAAAATCAGAATTTGAAATTACTAAGCTGTTAGATAATAAGATTAAAAAAATTAAAACAAAATCTACTATGAACTCTAAAGTCCCAAATGGCCCTCTTTCATCAAAATGGAAATCCCACAAAGGAAGTATTGATCTAGTTAGCCCATCAAATAAAAGAAATATTGATGTAATTGTTGTTGGTACTGGTTTAGCTGGTGCATCTGCCTCTGCAACTCTAGCTGAGTTAGGTTATAATGTTAAAGCTTTTTGTTTTCAGGATTCTCCTAGGCGAGCTCACTCAATTGCTGCTCAAGGAGGTATAAACGCCTCAAAAAACTATCAAGGTGATGGAGATTCAGACTACAGACTTTTTTATGATACAATCAAAGGAGGAGATTACAGGTCAAGAGAGGCAAACGTCTATAGACTAGCTGAAGTATCCGGTAATATTATTGATCAATGTGTTGCACAAGGAGTTCCTTTCGCAAGAGATTATGGAGGACTTCTTGATAACCGTTCTTTTGGAGGAGTTCAAGTTTCAAGAACATTTTATGCAAAAGGACAAACGGGTCAACAATTACTACTAGGTGCTTATTCAGCAATGAATAGGCAAATTGCTAGAGGTAAAATTGAGATGTTTAGTAGACATGAGATGATGGATCTTGTTAAAATAGACGGCAAGGCAAGAGGAATTATTGCAAGGAATCATGTTACTGGTAAGCTTGAAAGATTCTCAGCCCATGCAGTTGTAATAGCTTCTGGTGGATATGGAAATATTTTTTATCTATCAACAAATGCTATGGGGAGTAATGTGACTGCATCATGGAAGATTCATAAAAAAGGAGCCTACTTTGCTAATCCTTGTTTTACTCAAATTCATCCAACTTGTATTCCAGTATCAGGAGATTATCAGTCAAAATTAACTTTAATGTCTGAATCATTAAGAAATGATGGAAGAATATGGGTGCCAAAAGATTTAACCGATGCTAAACTTGTTCAGGAAGGAAAGTTATCCCCTATTGATATAAAAGAAGAAGATAGAGACTATTATCTTGAAAGAAGGTATCCTGCATTTGGGAATCTTGTTCCAAGGGATATTGCTTCAAGAGCTGCAAAGGAAAGATGTGATAATGGTTTTGGAGTTAATAAAACTGGCGAGGCTGTATACTTAGATTTCTCTCATGCAATTATTAGATATGGTACGGAGAAAGCATTAATTAATGGTCAAGATGAAAATAATATTGAGATAGTAAAAAAATTAGGTACAGAAATTATAAAACAAAAATATGGAAACCTTTTCCAGATGTATGAAAAAATAGTAGATGAAGATCCATATGTTATGCCAATGAAAATTTATCCAGCTGTTCATTACACAATGGGTGGTGTCTGGGTAGACTATAACTTAATGACTACAATTCCTGGATGTTTTGCTATAGGTGAAGCAAACTTTTCAGATCATGGAGCGAATAGGTTAGGTGCTTCTGCTCTAATGCAGGGATTGGCGGATGGGTATTTTGTTCTTCCCTACACAATTGGAGATTATTTATCTGATGACATTAGTACAGGTAAAATCAGTACTGATAGTAAAGAATTTGAAGAAAGTGAAAAAGGAGTTCAAGACTTGCTCTTAAAGCTAACATCTAATAAAGGGAAAAACTCAGTTGATTATTATCACAAAAAATTAGGAAAGATTATGTGGAATAAATGTGGTATGTCAAGAAATCAAAATGATTTAGTAGATGCAATTAATGAAATTAAAGAATTAAGGAAGGACTTCTATAAAAATGTTAACGTAACTGGTAAGGTTGGTGAATATAATGAGGAGCTTGCCAAAGCAGTTAGAGTTGCAGATTTCCTTGAATTGGGTGAGCTTTTTGCAAAAGATGCATTAGAGAGAAATGAATCATGCGGAGGACATTTTAGAGAAGAATATCAAACTAAAGATGGAGAAGCAATAAGAGATGATAAGAATTTTAAATTTGTTTCGGCTTGGGAATATATGGGAGAGCCTTCAGATGCAAAGCTCCATAAGGAAGATCTTAAATACGAAGAAATAGAAGTTAAAACTAGATCCTATAAATAAATATGAGATACCTTTTAACCATATTGCTTTTTTTCAGTATCATGAATATTTCTGCTCAAAGCTATACTCCAACCAGACAAATATCTCCTGATATAAAGGTAAATACCAGCCACATATCAACTATTCTAGGGAAAAAAGTTAACTATGAAGCTCAAGTCGGTACTCAGCCGATATGGAATTCCTCAGGTGATTCAATCTATGCAACTCTTCATTACACATTTTACAAAAGAAAAGATATAGAAGATGATTCAAACAGGCCTCTAGTTATCTCTTTTAACGGTGGTCCAGGAGCTGCATCAGTTTGGATGCACATGGGTTATACTGGTCCCTATAATTTAATAGTTGATGATGAAGGTTATCCAATTCAGCCATATGGATTTAAGACTAATCCATATTCAATCCTTGATGTTGCAGATATTGTGTTTGTAAATCCAGTAAATGTTGGTTACTCTAGAATCCTAGGAAAATTATGTGAGGAAGATGATTGTGAAGAAAAAGAGAGTGAAATGTTCTTTGGTGTTAACCAAGATATAAATTACCTAGCAGAGTGGATAAGCACCTTTGTTTCTAGACAAAATAGGTGGAGTTCTCCAAAATATTTAATTGGTGAAAGTTATGGAGGTGTTAGAGTGATGGGTCTTGCTCATGAATTACAACAAAATCATTGGTTATATCTTAATGGGGTTGTCTTAGTATCACCTGCTGATTATGAATATTTCTATTCAGATGGAGATGTAATACAATTAATTGGCGACTTTCCATACTTAAGTGCAACTGCGTGGTATCATAAGAAATTAAAAGTGGAGTATCAGTCAATGGACTTAGAGAAGCTTATAAAAATTTCAGAAGAATTCGCTTATAATAAATTACTTCCTGCTATTGCAAAAGGTGGATATGTTGATATGGAAACAAAAAAAGAAGTAGCACAAAAAATTGAAGACTTAACTGGAATTAGTTATGAAGATATAATTGATAATAATCTAAGGATTTCACCATCCTTTTTTTGGAAAGATCTATTAAGAGATGAAGGCTATACAATTGGAAGATTAGATTCAAGATACAAGGGCATTGATTCTAAAGATTCAGGTGACTCAATAGAGTATGCTCCAGAGCTTGCAGCATGGGACCACGCTTTTACTCCAGCAATCAATTCTTACATGAAGAATGTATTAAATTTCAATACAGATGTCAAGTATAATACCTGGGCTAGAGGAGAACTATCAGTCCGTCCATGGGATAGAGAAAACATTAACATTAGGAGTAATTTCAGAGAAGCTCTAGCTGAAAATCCATTCTTGAATGTACTGATTCAGTCTGGATACTATGATGGAGCAACAACTTTTTCTGCTGCCAAGTATACAATGCAACAAGTTGACCCTTCAGGTAAATTCAAAGATAGATTTACATTCAAAGGATATGAAAGTGGTCATATGATGTATTTAAGACGAGAAGATTTAAAAAAATCAAATCAAGATCTTAGAGATTTTATTCTTAAAACTATAACTAATAATACCCCTGCAAAATATTGATATGAGACTTAACCTCAAAATTTGGAGACAAAAGAATTCGGTGACAAAAGGTGGCTTTGAAAATTATGTTATAGATGATATTAGCCCAGATATGTCTTTTCTGGAAATGATGGATGTTCTAAATCAAAAATTAATTTATCAAAATATTGATCCAATTTCATTTGACCACGATTGTCGAGAAGGGATATGCGGTAGTTGTTCTATGTTTATTAATGGTAGAGCCCATGGCCCTGAAAAAGGTGTAACGACATGTCAGCTTCATATGAGAAAGTTTAAAGATGGGGACTCAATAGTAATTGAACCTTTTAGAGCTGCCTCTTTCCCAATAATTAAAGATCTTGTTGTGGACAGATCAGCTTTTGATAGGATTCAACACTCAGGGGGATATAAC
>LXNH01000290.1_pt1 | contig 12917 bp, 12 predicted proteins | sample 809111 | NCBI WGS metagenome assembly LXNH01 (sample SAMN04870528, study PRJNA318959) | seawater metagenome | biome: 00002010; material: water; isolation source: marine seawater | place: Greece: Milos, Mediterranean Sea | collected 2013-05-29 | depth 5-7 m
GACAAGTTCGTCGCCAGTGGTCAGAATGCCGACCCGCAGGCGGCCATACACCGGCACGCTGGCCAGGCCTTGGGAGGCCAGCAGCGCCACATGGGCGGCGTGCAACGGCGTGCCAGCGGCCAGCAGCGGGGCGCCGGCCAGGGTGTCCTCGCCGCGCCGGCGGATATGCTGGCCGGGACGCGGCTCGCGCGTGATCTCAACCTGCTCGTCGGCCTCGTGCGTGTCTTCCTGCATCACCACCACGTCGGCGCCGTCGGGAATCAGGCTGCCGGTGAAGAGGCGGATGACGTGGCCGGGTTTGAGCGGCTGTGGCGTGTCGCCGGCGTAGCAGCGCTGCTGGACCGGCAGGCGCGCGCCCGGCCGCCAATCGGCCAGGCGCAAGGCATAGCCGTCCATGGCGCTGTTATCGGCCGGGGGAATGTCCACGGTGGCGGCGAGGTCGGCTGCCAGCACGCGACCCGGCGCTTCGTCCAGGCCGACATGTTCACGGCGCGCGAGAGGGGCGGCCGCGTTGGCCAGCAAGGTCTGGGCTTGGTCGAAATCCAGCATGGGTATCAGTGGTCTTGGTCGCGGGGTTGGAGATGCGTGGCGAAATTGCAGGGGCGGTGGCTGCTGTCGAGCTGTTCGCGGATGATGCGGTTCCAGGCGGTGTCGCAGGCATTGTTCGAGCCGGGCAGGCAGAACAGCAGCGTCTGGTTGGCCGAGCCGGCGAAGGCGCGCGACTGGATGGTCGAGCTGCCGATTTCCTCGTACGAGATCTGGCGGAACAATTCGCCGAAGCCGGGAATCTCGCGGTCCAGTAGCGGCAGGATGGCCTGCGGCACGTGATCGCCGTGCGAGAAGCCGGTGCCGCCGGTGGTCAGGATGACCTGCACCTCGGGGTCCGCGATCCAGTCGCTGATGACGCGGCGGATCTGGTAGACGTTGTCCTTGGATATGTCGCGCCGCACGCACTGGTGGCCGGCCTGCGCCAGGCTGTTGGCCAGCAGGTTGCCGGACGTGTCGTCGCCGGCGCTGCGGGTGTCGCTGACCGTCAGCACGGCGCAGGCCAGCGAAACGGGGGAGGCGTCGTTCATGGAGTCTCCTTGGGGGGCGGGGTGTCGGCGTCCCAGGACTGCGTGCGGTCCTGGTCGGATTGGCGCTGTTCCACCCAGAAGCTGTCGCCACCCGCGAGGGTTTCGCGCTTCCAGAAGGGCGCGCGGGTCTTGAGCGCGTCGATGATGAATTCGCAGCCGCGGAAGGCATCGCCGCGATGGGCGCTGGCGGCGGCCACGAACACGATCTGGGCATTGCGGGCGAGGGCGCCGACCCGGTGCACGATCACGGTGCCGTCCAGGTTCCAGCGCGCGCGGGCGGTGGCGGCGATGTCTTCGAGCTCGCGCTCGCACATGCCGGGGTAGTGTTCCAGGTAGAGCGTGTCGGTGGGCGTGTCCGGCGCGTAGTCGCGCACATAGCCCACGAAGGTGACGATGCCGCCCACGCCCGGCCCGGCGCTGGCGCGCAGGGCGGCGGTGAGCGCGGCGCCGTCGAAGTCGGCTTCCTGCACGATGACCATGGCGTTCAGCCTCCGGTGACCGGTTCGAACACCGCGACCTCGTCGCCCGCGCGGATCGGCGCCGACGGCTTGGCGTGGGTCTGGTTGATGGCCAGCTTCAGGCGCGCGGCCGGGGCCAGCTGCGGATAGCGCTCGCCGAGCGCGGCCAGCAACTGCGCGCCGGTGGACGCGCCGTCCAGCGGCCAGGCTTCGGCGCGCTTGCCGACCAGTTCGGCCACGCGGGCGAAATACAGCAGGTTAATCGTTGCGCCATTCACCGCTTTTACCTCCCGCCTTGTACTTCAGGCGAACTTGTTCGATCACGATGCCCTTGTCGGCGGCCTTGCACATGTCGTAGATGGTGAGCGCGGCGACGCTGCAGGCGGTCATGGCTTCCATTTCGACGCCGGTCTTGTAGCTGGTGCGGCAGGTGGCCAGGACGTCGATGCGGTGCGACGCGTCGTCCAGCGCGAATTCGACGCCGACGAACGACAGCGGCAGGCTGTGGCACAGGGGGATGAGCTCGGCGCAGCGCTTGGCCGCCAGGATGGCGGCGACGCGCGCGGTGTTGAGCACTTCGCCCTTGCCCTGGCCGGGCTGGGTCAGCAGGCCATAGGCGACCGCGTTCATGCGGACGCTGGCGGTGGCGATGGCGACGCGCTCGGTGTCGGTCTTGCCGATGACGTCGACCATGCGGACCTGGCCGGCTTCATCCAGGTGGCTCAGGGTGGGGGCGGGCGTGGACATGAGGAATCGGGATCGAGAATTGTTAATGATTGAAAAGAGCGGTCCCGGCAGGCCGTGGCGGGCCGCTGATACGCCTATGATAGACGAGCCGCCGCCCGCCGCGCCTTGAGAAAAGCCAAGCGCGGCGGCATCGGCCGCGCCGCGCCTGGCGCGGCCAGCCACCCCGGCCGCGAGACCGGCGCCCGGTGCGCATCGCCGCACGGTGCCGGCGGCGCGCGCTTTCGTGCCCCCGCGGGGGCATTTTCGTTGCCGGCGGCCGACTGCAAAAAGCCCCAAATTTGTTCGAAGGACGCGATAATGGCCTTCAATTCGTACCAGGAGACGCACAATGCCCTTGCGGATGCCCAAGTTCCGGTTCACCCGCCGCTTAGGCAAGATCCTCTTGGGCGTCGTGGCCACGGTGCTGGTCCTCTGTGGCATCGCCGCCTGGCAGGTGCCCAAGGTGCTGCACAACGTCCTGACGCAGGACGTGGCCGGGATGCTGGGACGCGACGTCAGCGTCGGCAAGATCAGCTTCAATCCCTTCACCCTGACCGTGCGCGCCCGCGATCTCGCCGTGGCGCAGCCCGGTTCGCAGACGCCGCTGTTCACCGCCTCGGAACTGAATGTCAGCGCGGCCTGGAGTTCGTTGTTCTGGTTCGCGCCGGTAGTCGACCATTTCACGCTGCGTGCGCCCACGCTGTCGATCGTGCGCGAGGACGTCACCCGCTTCAACTTCTCCGACGTGCAGCAGCGCGTGGCCGAGATGACGGCCCCCAAACCGGACGAGCCGCCCAAGCCCGATGAGGGCCTGCCGCGCTTTTCCCTGAACAACATGGTGATCGAAGGCGGCATCGTGAGGCTGGACGACAAGGTCACCGGCCGCAAGCAGGTGATCGACGAACTGGCGGTGGGCGTGCCGTTCATCTCCACCTTCGGCTACGCCACCGACATCGACGTGCAGCCGCGGCTGCACCTGCGCATCAACGGCAGCCCGTTCGACCTGACCGGCGTGGCGCGGCCCTTCGACAAGGTGCCGTCGTCGACGCTGCGGGTCGCCTTCACCGGCCTGCAACTGGAAAAGTGGGCCGACGTCTGGCCCATGCCGCTGCCGTTCAAGCTGGAACGCGGGCTGCTCGACTCGAACTTGCAGGTCGTGTTCGAGCAACCCAAGGATGCGCCGCCCAAGATCCGCGTGGTCGGCGACCTGGGCCTGCGCCAGTTCGACCTGCGCGACAGCGCTGGCGACAGCCTGGCGGCCTGGAGCGCCCTGACCGTCAACCGCCTCGAACTCGAACCCATCGCGCGCCAGGTCTACGTGGGCGATGTCGGCCTGTGGGCGCCGCAGGTCTACGCGCGCCGCTACGGCAACCAACGCCTGAACTGGCAGGATGTGGCCGACAAGCTCAAGCAGCTCGGCGGCCCGGCGCCGGCGGCCCAGCATGCGCCGGCGCCGAAACCGGAACCCGCTGCCACGCCCGCACCGGAGCAGGGGGCCCGCACCGCGAACCCCGCGGCCGCGGCAACGGTCAAGCCTGCCGCAGCCACGCAGCCCGCCCTCGTCACGGCCGGCGACCAGGCGTCCGCGCCCGTCGCGGCTGCCCCGCCCAAGCCCACCGCGCCCGCCGAATGGAAGGTGACGCTTGACGCCTTCAACATCCATGAAGGCGAACTCTACGTCACCGACGCCATCAGCAAGCTCGACTACACCCTGACCGGCCTGGGCGTCACCGTCGAGGGCGTGGCGCTGCCGCAGGTCCAGGGCGAGCCCATCAATCTGTGGCTGACCGTGGACAACAGCACTGACGGCGGCTGGATCCGCGCAAAGGGGCCGCTGGTGCTGCAACCGCTGTCGCTGGAGCTGGCGCTGCGCATGGGCAACGTGGCGCTGGCGCCGTTCGCGCCGGCCGTGCGCAGCGTGTCGCCGATCCTGTTGCAGGACGGCCGCCTGGGGCTGACGGCGCAAGTGCACGTGCAGGACAGGAACGGCGCCATCGATGCCTCCGCCACGGGCGTGCGGGCCGAACTGGCCCAGTTCAAGGCGCGTGACGAAACCCTGAATCCCGCGCTCGACGTCGCCCTGCAACAGCTGGTGGTCACCGCCGACCGTCTGGCCATGGGGCCCGGCGCCAGCAATTTCACGCTGGCCGCGGCCGGCATCCAGGGCGGCGGCAAGCTCGACCTGAAAGGCGCCTTCACGCCGCAGCCCCTCAGCGTCAGGACCTCGGTCGACCTGTCCGGCCTGAACGTCGCCTCGTTCGCGCCGTATTTCGCCTCCAGCCTGAATGCCACCGTGCGCGCCATCACGCTGGGCGCCAAGGGCGACGCCGAATTCGCGGCCGCCAACGGCAGCGCGCCGATGAAGGCCGGCTGGAAGGGCGGCGTCGAGATCACCGACGTCGACCTGCAGGACCGTGTCAACAAAGACGACTTCCTCAACTGGAAGCGCCTGGGCCTGGCCGGCATGAACATCTCGGTGGCCGGCGAGAAGATCGTCGCCGGCCTGGGCGACATCGCGCTCGACGACTTCTATGGCCGCATTCTGTTGAATGCGCAGGGCCGCTTGAACGTCATGGATCTGGTTGCCGCGCCCGGCCAGGCGGGCGGCTCCATCACCCAGGATACGCAGACCCCCGGGCGCCGCGCCGCGCCTCCCGCGCCGGCGGCCAAGGGCGGCGGCATGCCCGACATCTCGCTCAATAGCGTCACGCTGTCGCGCGGCCGCATGACCTTCACCGACCGCTTCGTCAAGCCCAACTACGTGGCCGAGCTGTCCAGTATCGACGGTTCCATCACGGCGGTGTCGTCCACCAATCCGCAGCCCGCCAAGGTCAAGGTCAGCGGCCGGGTGTACACCACCGCGCCCCTGGCCATCAGCGGCGTGGTGCAACCCTTCGCCAAGTTTCTGTCGCTCGACCTGAAAGCCTCGGCCAAGGGGGTCGACCTGCCGCGCTTCAATACCTATTCGGCCAAGTACGTCGGCTACCCGATCAAGCGCGGCAAGCTGTCGGTGGACCTGGAATACAAAATCAAGGACCGCGCGCTGCAGGCCTCCAACCACGTGGTGCTGAACCAGCTCACCTTCGGCGACAAGACCAACAGCCCCGACGCCACCAAGCTGCCGGTGCTGCTGGCCGTGGCGCTGCTGAAGGATTCGCGCGGCAACATCGACATCAACCTGCCGATCTCGGGTTCGCTGGACGATCCGGAGTTCTCGGTCGGCGGCATCGTCGTGCGGGTGCTGCTGAACCTGGTGGTCAAGGCCGTCACCTCGCCGTTCAGCCTGCTGGCCTCCGCCTTCGGCGGCGGCGAGGAACTGTCGTACGTGGAATTCGCGCCCGGCAGCGCCGTGCTCACCGAAGACACGTTGCAGCGCATCGCAACCCTTTCCAAGGCCCTGGCCGACCGCCCCGCGCTCAGGATGGATCTGAGCGGCCGCGCCGATCCCAAGACCGACCTGGAAGGCCTGCGCCAGGCCTGGGTCGACGCCCAGATCCGCCTGGCCAAGGCCCGCGACGTCGCGCCACGCGGCAAAAAGCCGAATCCGGCTGGCGTCGAGGTTTCGGGCGCCGAACGCGCCAAGTACCTGGAAGAGGTCTACGACGACACCGACATCAAGGACAAGCCGCGCAATTTCATCGGCATGGCCAAGTCGGTGCCGCCAGCACAGATGGAGGAGATGCTGCGCGCCGCGGCCCCGGTGGGCGATGAGCAATTGCGCCGATTGGCCGACGCGCGCGCGCAGGCGGTCTATGAAAAGCTGCAAGCCCAGGAAGGACTCGCGGATCGCGTGTTCATCGTCGCCCCGCAACTGGACGCCGATGGCATCAAGGACGAGGGCCTGCCCTCGCGCGTGGACTTCTCCCTGAAGTGAACCCCGGCGGCCCGCCAGGACGTGCCCGCGTCCACCGGCCGTCCCTGCCCGGAGATGCATGATGAAAGACCAGGACGCGCATTTCGACAGCCTGCTGCCGCCGCTGAAGCTGAATCGGCGCGGCTTCATCGCCACCACCGTGGCGGCGGGCTTCTCGCTGGCCGCCGGCCCCGCCGTGGCCCAGACCGCCATCAAGACCGACGCCAACGGCCTGACCGCCGGCAAGGTCGACATTCCCACCTCCGACGGCAAGATGCCGGCCTATCGCGCCGCGCCCGCCGGCAAGAAGAACCTGCCGACGCTGCTGGTGGTGTCCGAGATCTTCGGCGTGCATGAGTACATCCAGGATGTCTGCCGCCGCCTGGCCCACCTGGGCTATATGGCTATCGCGCCGGAACTGTTCGCGCGCCAGGGCGATCCGTCCAAATACACCGAGATCCCCAAGCTGCAGGCCGAGATCATCGGCAAGGTGCCGGACCAGCAGGTCCAGGGCGACCTCGACGCCACCGTGGCCTGGGCCGCCGCCCATGGCGGCAGCGACGACAGGCTCGGCATCCTCGGCTTCTGCTGGGGCGGCCGCCAGGTCTGGCTCTACGCCGCCCACAATCCCAAACTCAAGGCCGGCGCCGCCTGGTATGGCCAGTTGGGCGGCGAGCCGAGCGAACTCAAGCCCAGATCCGTCCTGAGCCTGGTCAACGACCTCAAGGCCCCCGTCCTCGGCGCGTACGGCGGCAAGGACGCCGGCATCCCCCAGGCCGACGTCGACAAGATGCGCATCGCACTGGCCAAGGGCCCTGCCGCCGCCAGGGCTTCCCGCATCGACGTCTACCCTGACGCTCCCCACGCCTTCCACGCGGACTACCGGCCGAGCTATCGCAAGGCCGAAGCGGAGCAGGCGTGGCAGAGGATGCTCGACTGGTTCAAGCAGAACGGCCTGGGCGCCTGACCCGGCGCAGGGCGGGAGGCAGCCGCCTGTCCGCATACCCGCCGGCGCGCAACGTCCATCGCCAGCCGCGAGACTCCCTGTAAGCCCAAAGAGGCCGCCCGCGCGGCCGACTTTGGCGGGCCTCGCAAACGCCTCCCGTCTTTCCGTAGCGGCCGGCCAGCATGCCGCCGTTCCACCGCGCGGCTCAAGAACGCAATCGGCCGCCCGCAAAAAGCACGCCCCGGAGAATTCACTTCTCCGCGCTTTCTCCCGGCAGCCCGTCGCTGACCTCGGCCAACGCCGCCTTCATCTCCTCATAAGAACTCACCCGCTCATTCTGAAAGCTACCCAGCACCCCCCGGCAGCCATCGACGCCGGAGCGCTTCATCTCTTCCATCATCCGCGCCCCATCCGCGAGCCCCTTCCGGTACAACCCGTCATACCCCGCCGCCGAAAACCCATACTCCTTGGCATAGCGCTCCAGGTTCGCGCGCGAGGTCGCCTGGTGCTGCGCCAGGTCGGGTTCGGACGCCCCGCATGAGCGGGCCGCGCCGTTGGAGGCGCCCGCCGTCACCACGAAGGATTCGAACTGGGCCTGTTCGGCCGCGTCGGGCGCGGCCCCGGCCGGGGCGGCCACGGCCATCGTCCAGGCCAGGCCGATCAGCATCTTGCGCATCGGTTTGTCTCCGCGAAGCGCCCGCGCGCGCAGTCCGCACGGGCGTTGATTACCACGACATTATGGCAATGATCTCCTGGCCGTCCCGCGTGTGGAGTCGTTTCAGACTGTGCGGTTTCTTTTCCCGCCGGTCGGTGCTGGCCAGCAAGCGCCACGCGCAGGAACTATGATGAGGGCTGTGGGGCACGTCCGCCCCAATGCAACACCCCAACACTGGAGATTCCCCCATGAGCATCAAAGTCGGCGATCGCGTGCCCGACGGCACCCTGACCGAATTCATCGAAACCGAAAGCGCAGGCTGCTCGCTCGGCCCCAACGCTTTCCAGGTCGCCGACCTGACCCGTGGCAAGACCATCGCGCTGTTCGCGCTGCCCGGCGCCTTCACCCCGACCTGCTCGGCCAAGCACCTGCCCGGCTACGTCGAGCAGGCCGACGCCCTCAAGGCCAAGGGCGTGGACGAAATCTGGTGCGTGTCGGTCAATGATGCCTTCGTCATGGGCGCCTGGGGCCGCGAACAGAAAACCGCCGGCAAGGTCCGCATGCTGGCCGATGGTTCCGCCCTCTGGACCCAGGCCCTGGGCCTGGAACTGGACCTGATTCAGCGCGGCATGGGTGTGCGCTCGCAGCGCTACTCGGCCCTGATCGTCGACGGCGTGGTCAAGCAGCTCAACGTCGAAGGCCCCGGCAAGTTCGAAGTCAGCGACGCCGCGACCCTGCTGTCGCAAATCTGATCCAGTCCCTGTTTCATCGCTCAATGCGCGGGCCGCCCGGCGGCCCGCGCCGCTACTTCCCGGCAGGAGTAGCCAGACGCCATGCTCACAACCATTTCCTCTTTTTCGTCGCTGTATGTCGCGACCCTGCTGATGCTCATCGGCACCGGTCTGTTCAACACCTACATGGGGTTGAGGCTGACCGCGCAATCGGTCAGCGAGATCTGGATCGGCGCCCTGATTGCCGGCTACTACCTGGGCCTGGTGTGCGGCGCACGGCTGGGACACAAACTCATCATCCGCGTCGGCCACATCCGCGCCTTCGTCGCCTGCGCCGCCGTCGCCACCAGCATGATCCTGGCGCAGACGCTGGTCGATTCCATGCCGCTGTGGCTGGTGTTCCGCGTCATCTCCGGCATCGTCATGGTGACCGAATTCATGGTCATCGAAAGCTGGCTCAACGAACAAACCGAAAACCACCAGCGCGGCCGCGTGTTCTCGGTCTACATGGTGGTGTCCGGGCTGGGCACCGTGCTGGGGCAACTGGCCCTGACCGCCTATGCCACGCTCGACCTGCGGCCGCTGACCCTGGTGGCCATGTGCCTGGTGCTGTGCCTGGTGCCGATCGCCGTCACGGCCCGCTCGCACCCGCCCACCCCGCTGCCGGCCGCGCTCGACATCCGCTTCTTTATGCGCCGCGTGCCGCTGTCCATGACCGTGCTGTTCGTGGCCGGCAACCTGTCCGGCGCCTTCTATGGCCTGGCGGCCGTGTACGGCGCCAAGCACGGCATGAGCACTTCGCAGGCCGCCATCTTCGTGGCCGCCGCGGTCACCGCCGGACTGTTGTCGCAATGGCCCATGGGCTGGCTGTCAGACCGAATCAACCGCGCCGGGCTGATCCGCTTCAATGCCCTGTTGCTGGTGGTGCTGCCGGCCGTGATGTGGGGCTGGCTGACGCTGCCGTTCTGGGCGCTGGTGCTGCTGTCGTGCGTCTTCGGCGTGCTGCAGTTCACGCTGTATCCGCTGGGCGCCGCCTTCGCCAACGATCACGTCGAATCCGAACGCCGCGTCAGCCTGTCGGCGGTATTGCTCATGACCTACGGCGTGGGCGCCTGCGTCGGCCCCATGATCGCGGGGGTGCTGATGTCGGTGGCCGGGCACAGCATGTACTACGTGTTCATCTCGGCCTGCGCCCTGATCCTGGTGTGGCATGTGCGTCCCACCCGCGTGACTGGCGTGCACCAGGTCGAGGAAGCGCCGGTGCACTTCGTGCCGATGCCTGACTCCCTGCAAAGCTCGCCGGCCGCTGCGGTGCTCGATCCGCGCGTCGATGTGGAAAACGACATCGGCATCGAGATGGTGCAGCCTGACCCGTCGGCCGCGCCCGCGCCAGTGGAAGGGGCCGGCGCCGTGGACCCGCCGGGCGGCTCGCTCGATCCGGCCGCCGTGCCCGTGGACGCCGCTGCGGTCGAGACGGTCGAGGCCGACGAGCCGGCGCGCCAGCCGCGCACCGGCACCTGAGGCCGGCACCCCCTACCAGGGTGCCATCAGCAGGATGGCCGCCAGCGCCAGCGCCAGGCCGAGTCCGTTGACGCGGCCGAGCGGTTCGCGGAACACCAGCGCCCCGACCAGCGTGCCCAGCGTGATCACGCCCATGTTCATGGCGGCGAACACCAGCGCGGGATGGTCCGGCAGCGCCTGGTGCGCGCGGATATAGGTAATGATGTTGCCGAAATTCACCACGCCCAGCGCAACGCCGGCGGCCAGGTGGCGTGGCGCCCAGCGCGCGCGGCGCCACAGCAGGTAGGCCAGCATCAGCATGCTGGCCAGCGCGAACGCCAACAGCAGCCCGCCGGCGAACGCGGTGCCGGCACGCGCCACCTGCTTGAACAGGATATCCACCAGGCCATAGGCCACCCATACCGCCAGCGGCCACAGCCATAGCGCGCGGCGTTGCCCGGTGTCGGCCGAATCGGCGGTATCGGCGGCGCGCGCCGGGGGCGGACGCCGCAGCAGGCAGAACAGCGCGGCAAAGGCCAGTGCGATGGCGCCCAGCTTGCGGCCGCTGACGGGCTCGCCGAACAGCAGGAAGGCCGCCAGCAGCGGGATGAAGAGCGACAGCCGCTGCGCTGCGTCGCTGCGCACCACGCCGGCGTGGCGCACGGCCAGCGCCATTGCCATGAAGCCGCTGGGCAGCAGCACGCCCAGCGCCGCCAGCACCAGCCATGGCGTTCGCGGCGTCAGCAGCGCGGCCGGGTCCGGCCGCAGCACGATCCAGCAAAGCAGGGCGGCCACGGCGTGGTTCACCATGATGGCCTGGCGCACGTCCACCTGCCAGCGCCGCGCCAGCTTGAGCATCGCTGCCACGGCGACGCTGCAGGCGACGCTGGCCACCAGGTAGGACGGACCGGAAGACAGCGTCACGCCGGCTCGTCCTGCCGCGGGTGATGATGCGGCTGCTGGCCGGCGTCGATACGCATGCCCAGGCGCTGCAGCAGACGCTGGTCGGCCTCCATGCGCGGGTTGCCGGTGGTCAGCAGCACATCGCCGTAGAACATCGAATTGGCGCCCGCCATGAAGCACAATGCCTGCATCGCGTCGTCCATGGCCTCGCGCCCGGCCGACAGGCGCACCATGGCGCGCGGCATGGTGATGCGCGCCACCGCGATGGTGCGCACGAACTCGAACGGATCAAGCGGTTCGGCATCGGCCAGCGGCGTGCCTTCCACCCGCATCAGGTTGTTGATCGGCACCGATTCCGGATAGGGCGCCATATTGGCCAGCTGCGCGATCAGGCCGGCGCGCTCCTGGCGCGATTCGCCCATGCCGACGATGCCGCCGCAGCAGACGTTGATGCCGGCGCCGCGCACCCGTTCCAGGGTGTCCAGACGGTCCTGGTAGGTGCGGGTGGTGACGACCTTGCCGTAGAACTCGGGCGCGGTGTCCAGGTTGTGGTTGTAGTAGTCCAGGCCGGCGTCCCTGAGCTGTTCGGCCTGGCCTTCGCGCAACATGCCCAGGGTGACGCAGGTCTCCAGGCCCAACGCCTTGACCGCGCTGACCATTTCGGCCACGGCCTCCAGGTGGTGCGGCTTGGGGCTGCGCCAGGCCGCGCCCATGCAGAAGCGTTGCGCGCCGCCGGCCTGGGCCGCGCGCGCCGCGGCCAGCACTTCCTCCAGCGGCATCAGTTTTTCCGCTTCCAGGCCGGTGTCGTAGCGCGATGACTGCGAGCAGTAGCCGCAGTCCTCGGGACAGCCGCCGGTCTTGATCGACAGCAGGCTCGACAGCTGGATGCCGTTGGGATCGAAGTGGGCGCGGTGGGTCTGCTGCGCGCGGTACACCAGGTCCATGAACGGCAGGTCATAGAGTTCCATCACGGCGGCGCTGCTCCAGGCAGGCGCCAGCGGCGTCTTGGGCGGTTTCGGAACGGGTATGTAGGCGGTCTGCATGAACGGACTCCAGAAGGCTCGCGAGGATCGCGCCGGGCGCCCGGGGTGGGCGGCTCGACCGGCGGATCGTATGAAGCTGCGCAGGGTTTGCGCAATCTGGTGCCGGTCCCCGATATAGCAGGGACGTTGCCGACGTTTTTGCTGGAAATGACGGTTTTTAGGCGTGGGTGGAATCGAACGCGGCGGCATCTTCGCGCAGTCGGCCGCCCCGATTATTTTGCTTCAATTTGTAAGATCAGGAGGCGCCGCCCGGCGCGGACTTGCCGCGGGTCTTCGGTTTCTCGTGGCCGGTGATGCCGCGGTCGCGCGCCCAGACGATGGCCGCGCTGCGCCGGTGTACGCCGATCTTGCTGTAGATGGTCGCCACGTGGTTGCGCACCGTATTGCGCGACAGGCGCAACTGGCGCGCGATGCCATCGTCGTCATGGCCCTGGCACAACAGCCCGAGCACCTCGCGCTCACGCGCCGTCAACTGCGCCAGCTCGGCCACGTCGCGGCTCGCCGGCGCCGGCGCGCGCAATTGCGCCAGCTTCTCGATGATGCCGCGACTGAACCAGGAGGTGTCCTGCATCACGGCTTCGATCGCGGTCAAGAGTTCGGTTTCGGTGCGCTTGCGTTCGCTGATGTCCTGCAGCACCAGCAGCACGCGCTGCTCGCCGCCGATCATGACGGGCTCGGCCGACAGCAGGCAGTCGAGCTGGGCGCCGTCCGCCGTGACCAGCGCGGTCTCGCGATTGCGCACGCTTTCGCCGCGCGCCAGCGCGGCCGTCAAGTCTTCGTCCGGGCGCAGTCCGAAGGCGGTCAGCTCCTGGCCCACGGCCTCCTCTGGCGCCACGTCCACGGCCTGGGCGTAGGCGTCGTTGATATCCAGCGCGTGCAATGAACTGCCCTCGCACAGCGCCATGGGCACGGGCGCCAGGCGGAACGCCTTGGAAAACCGTTCCTCGCTTTGCTGCAAGGCTTCTTCGGCGCGCTTGCGCTTTTCCAGGTCGATGAAGGTGAACAGCATGCAGGGCTCATCCTGCA
>LXNH01000291.1_pt1 | contig 12886 bp, 10 predicted proteins | sample 809111 | NCBI WGS metagenome assembly LXNH01 (sample SAMN04870528, study PRJNA318959) | seawater metagenome | biome: 00002010; material: water; isolation source: marine seawater | place: Greece: Milos, Mediterranean Sea | collected 2013-05-29 | depth 5-7 m
ATCAAACTCGATATTGGTTACACGAGCAATGGTTCTTTTACAACCTAATTGTTTGGATAGTAAGCAGCACATCAGATTTGTGGTTTCTGTTGGCGTCACAGCAATCATCATATCTGAATTGCCAGCATCTGCCTTTTTAAGAACAGCCAAAGCTGAGGGGTCTCCGTGTATGGTACGAATATCTAGATGCGTTTCGGCATAATTGAGGTGTTCTTTCACACTATCAATAAGTGTAATATCCTGGGATTCAAACGATAATAGTTTCGCTAGATGAAGCCCGACATCACTCGCGCCAGCAATAATAATTTTCATGAAGAACGCTTGGTTTGCTGGTGCAAATATAGATGTTTTGCAATGATTTGATACATACGTATGAATCTCTGATTGCCTTATCTTTGCACAAATTGCTATAAAACCACACGATGGTCAAACCTTATAAAGACTCTTCCTCGTCCAAAAAAGAGCAAGTTACCAGCATGTTTGATGGTATTGCCAAAAATTACGATGCTTTAAATCGAGTGATATCGATGGGAATCGACAAATCTTGGCGGCGAAAATTGGTGGCTATGGTAGCGCAAAAAAACCCAAAGAAGGTTGTTGATGTTGCAACAGGAACAGGTGATTTAGCACTTGCATTGACATCGATACCAAACGCGACGATCACTGGCATTGATATTGCTGTTGAAATGTTGGAAATTGGAAAACATAAGGTCAATCAAAACAAACTCGATCATCGAATAAAAATGGTTGTTGGAGATGCGGAATCTTTACCCTTAACAGATGCATCTATCGATGCTGTGACAGTGGCTTTTGGTGTGCGAAATTTTGGTGATCTCAACAAAGGGCTTTCTGAAATTTATCGCATTCTCAAACCAGCTGGGCAGCTATTTGTGCTGGAGACTTCAGTGCCAAAAAAACAATTTTTTCGTTTTGGGTATAAGCTGTACAGTTCGTTATTCCTACCCTTGGTTGGACGCTTGTTTTCTTCAGATAAAAATGCATACACTTATCTTTCAGATTCTGCTGCTGCCTTTCCCTATGGCGAAGCATTCAACAATAAACTCAAAAAAGTTGGGTTTTCAACTGTAGAGGACCATCCCCAAACATTTGGTGTGGTAACCATTTACAAAGCCACAAAAGCTATTGATGCGTAAATACTTATTTATTGTTTTTCTTCTCTCCCCACTTCTAATCTGCTGGGGGCAACGAAAAGATACACCTGAGTATCACAAAAAAGATGATGATTTATTATTGCGATTTGGGTATTATTTGGGCATGAACCAAATGAATTTTAAATCTGAATATACACGATATACAAGTCAGTTGGACATTCAACCACAGCTTGGATTTAATGTAGGGCTTTTTGCTGATTTACGAATCCTAAATAACATCAATTTACGCTTTGAACCTGGCATGTTTACAACCCAACGCAATATCACATTTCCAGAAATTTGGCCAGAAGTACGCGATCCAAACAATCGACTTCGCGAGGTAAAATCGACTTATGTACGACTGCCATTGGTGCTGAAGTTTTCAGTCAATCGCATTCACAATGCACGACCATTTGTAGTCGCTGGGGTTTCATCATCATTTAACCTATCGAGCAATGAGAAAAGTCGTGAAGACAATGACAGTGGACGATTTCGTCTACGAACAAATATGAACGCTCTTGAACTTGGACTGGGCGTTGAACTTTATTTACCATTTTTTCGCTTTACCCCATCTATTCGAGGAATCTTTGCTTTGGATGACGAACTTGTACCCGACGACTGGACAGTCCCCATTGAGTCGCTAAAAACACAAGGGGTTTTTATTAATTTTATTTTTCAGTAGAGGTATTTCGCCGCGCTTCTGCCAAAATAATACCAGTTGCCATAGCAGCATTTAAACTTTCTGCACCTCCAAAGCGAGGAATCGAAAGGGTTTTGTTCGAGAGAGCTGTAAGCTGTTTTGACAAGCCTCTACCCTCATTTCCAATCAGCAAAACAGTAGGTGTATCAAAGCTGTGTTCGTAGATCGATTGCCCTGTCATTGAGGTTGCGACAATTTCATAATTTTTCAACCCCATCAACCAAGATTCGAGGTCTTTGTATAACACCTGTACACGTGCCAAAGAACCCATGGTTGAGCGAATAACTTTTGGGTTATAGCAGTCAACGGTATCAGAAGAACAAATGATATCTTGAATGCCAAACCAGTCACAAAGGCGAATGATTGTGCCCAAATTTCCAGGGTCTTGAATACTCTCCAAAGCAAGGACTACATCTGGCTGAGAAGGATTTTGGGTTTTTGGCATGGCAAACACAGCCAAGGCATCTGATGGTGTCTTTAAATCGCTCATGGCTTTCATTTGGGTTTGATTGACAAGAGATACCTTTTGAGAGGGAAAGTGCCTTTCATCGAGTGCATAAAGCTGATGAAGTTGATAATTTTCGTCTATAAATTCACGAATCACTTTCAGGCCCTCTGCAACAAATAACTGATGTTGATCTCTGTATTTTTTTTGCCCCAACTGACGCACGAGTTTGATTTGGCTTTTGCTAACCATACAAATGACGTATTTTTGAATTTTGATGCTTGTACTGAAACAACATACCACAAAAATACTACTATTCCTTTGCTTGGGCACAATGCTTTCAGGTTGTCGCGTCACAAAGTCTCTTGACGAGAGTGATTTGTTGTTGGATCAGAATCAATTTTATTACAATGGAAATCGCACCTTTGCCGATTCCATTCAAGCACTTGTTCCTCAGCAACCAAATAAAAAAATTCTAGGCATTCCTATGCGATTGTTACTCTACCAATCGGCAAATGACAGTGCTGCAGTAGACTTTGACAATTGGTTGCAAAAAACCCCCAAACGAAGCAAGCGAATGCAAGCGATTTGGTCTCAAAAACAGATTGATCAGATGCGATCTTATCGAGTACAGCTGCAAGATCGGAAAAAGAGAAACGGCGAACCACCCTCACTTATTGACTCTTTGTTGTACAATAATTATGCAGACAATATCAGCACTTACCTCTCCAACAATGGATATTTTAAGGCAAAAACAAATGTTAGGAAAGAGATCACCAGTGTAACAGGCCAAACAGCCAACTTGGTTTATGATATCCAAACAGGTCTTCCATATTACCTCGATAGCATATCAACAGACATCAAAAATCCAGTGATTGACTCACTTTTTAAATTGAGTGCAAAACAGTCGTACCTAAAAAAAGGGCAACAGTTCAATACCTTGGATTTTGAAGAAGAGCGAAATCGATTGTATGCGTATTATAAAAACAATGGTGTTTATAACTTTCAGCTCAATTCGATTGGTTTTGAAATCGCGTGGGATACAACAAGCACCGACTTTCAGCTTCCAGTAAAAATAACAATCGATGATTTCAGAAAATCGACACCAAGTGGCGTTGTTTTTGAACCTTATAAACAAACCCAAATCAGCTCTATAAACGTGTACACAACACCAGCAGAAAAAGCAGAGGCACAGTCTGATTACGATAGTATTGGATTTTTTGGATTAAAAAAGAAACGTTTTAACAAAAAAGTATTGTCAAAAGCGATTCAAATGCGACCTGGTGATCTATACAGCGATGCCACTCGAAACCAAACAATTGCTGAACTCACTCGACTTGGAATTTTTCAATACCCTAGCATTCGTTACTCATATGCCGATTCATTACAATCTGCCCTCAATACAACGATTATTTTGGAGCCAAGAGAACGCTTTGGACTAGGATTTGGATTAGACCTAACCCAATCGAACATTCAAGATCAAGGGATAGCCTTTAATAGTAGTCTAAACGTTCTCAATATATTCCGAGGAGCAGAAAATTTTGAGTTTGGTGTTCGAGGAACCATAGGTCGTTCGGCTGATGAAGTCATTTCTGAAATTGGAGGAAACATGAGGCTGCGAATTCCCAAAATTTTAATGCCAAATTTTATCGCCAGATTAATTCCTGAGAATTTTCAACCAACTTCTGTTCTCAATTTAGGTGCAGCCCTGCAAAACAATATCGGATTAGATAAACTCACCTATTCTGGTGGCATTGAGTATAAGTGGAAAACGAAAAACAACAATCGTATTGACTTCTCATTGGTGGACTTGATGCTTGTTAACAATCGAAATACCCAGAACTATTTTAATATCTATACCAACACCTACTCACAACTCAATACTATCGCTCAAAATACAGCTGGCAGTTCTTCTTTTTTGAATGATAATAATCTAATCATCCCAAATGGAGCAACTGGTTTTATCAATTATGTGCTTTCTGGTGGGTCTCCAATTCAAAGAGAAAACCCCTCATATCTCACTGTCATGCGAATCGAGGAAAGAAGAAAGCGCTTGACACAAAATAACCTCATCATTGGCTCTAGTTTTAGCTTTTTAAAAAATAGTCAAAACAATTTTTTTGATGAAAATTTTTATCAAATCCGTTATAAAATCGAGTCTGCTGGCAATCTGATCAACTTGTTGGCTTCCCCACTCAATTTGAATAGAATTAACGATACAAACTATCTTTTTGATTTGCCCTACAGCCAATATCTGAAAGGGGAGTTTGACTACATTCAGCATTGGCTCGTTGGATCGTCTTCTGTCTTTGCATTTCGAAGTTTTTTGGGGTTGGCAGTGCCTTTGGGAAATGCCACAAGTATCCCCTTTAGCCAGTCATATTTTTCGGGTGGTGCCAATGACAATCGTGCTTGGGAAGTCTATCGATTGGGACCTGGGAGTAGTTTTTCGGGAAATGAATTTAATGAGGCCAATTTCAAAATTGCATTAAATTTTGAGTATCGATTTGACCTTTTTGGTTCATTTAAAGGGGCACTCTTCGCCGACGCTGGAAACATTTGGAATCTCTTTGACGATGTTACAGACCCTTCGAAACGTTTTGATGGTTTTCGTGATTTGAGCGAACTAGCCATTGGCACTGGCTTTGGTGTGCGATATGATTTTGGTCTGTTTATTTTTCGCCTTGACACAGGCTTTAAAACCCACAATCCGGCACTGGAAAAGTCGAAGAGATGGCTGACTGACATGCAGCTAAAAAAGGCAAACTTAACAATCGGTATAAATTATCCTTTTTAAAGGGAAAATTTTATCCTATTTTTGCGCCTTTCAAACAATAAAACCAATGAGCCATTCAATTCAGCCCGGAGTCATTACCGGCAAGCAAGTACAAGAAGTTTTCCAACTAGCCAAAGAGAAAAAGTTTGCTATCCCAGCAGTCAATGTCATCGGATCAAGCTCGATCAATGGTGTTCTCGAAACTGCTGCAGCACTCAACGCACCTGTCATTGTTCAATTCTCCAACGGAGGAGCACAATTTAATGCTGGTAAAGGATTTTCAAACGAAAACCAACAAGCAGCCATCGCAGGAGCAGTTGCAGGAGCTAAACATGTTCATCAATTGGCAGAAGCCTATGGCGCAGTTGTGATTCTACATACCGATCACGCTGCCAAAAAATTACTCCCCTGGATTGATGGTCTGCTCGACGCTAGCGAAAAGCATTTTGAAGAAACAGGCAAGCCTTTGTTCAGCTCACACATGATTGACCTTTCTGAAGAGCCATTGGAAGAAAACATCGAAATATGTAAAGAATACCTCAATCGAATGTCTGTAATGGACATGACCCTTGAAATCGAACTTGGTGTTACTGGTGGTGAGGAAGATGGTGTTGACAACACAGACATCGACAGCTCGAAACTGTACACCCAACCAGAAGAAGTTGCTTACGCATTTGAAGAGCTGTCAAAGATCAGCAGTCAGTTTACAGTTGCAGCAGCATTTGGAAATGTGCATGGGGTTTACAAACCTGGTAATGTGAAACTTACCCCAAAGATTCTAAAGAATTCTCAAGAATATATCTGTGAAAAGTTTGGTGTTGAGCACAACACCATCGACTTTGTTTTTCATGGTGGATCAGGATCGACTGTAGATGAAATCAGAGAATCCATTGGATATGGAGTAATCAAAATGAATATCGACACAGATATGCAATACGCATTTATGAGCGGCGTTCGTGATTATATTGAAAGTAAATCAGATTATCTCCAACAACAAATTGGAAATCCTGATGGAGATGATGTACCCAACAAAAAGTTCTATGACCCTCGTGTTTGGTTGAGAGAAGGTGAAAAAAGCTTTGTCGAAAGACTCAAGCAGGCTTTCGAGGATTTGAACAATGTGAACACATTGTAGTATCAATTGGTTTTATATATTTGATTAAAATAAAACCATATGTCTTGGTTTAAGCGAACAACAAAAGGGATACGCACAAGTACCCAAGATAAAAAAGATACGCCGCAGGGTCTTTGGTATAAATCCCCTACTGGAAAAATTATTGACACTGAAGAGCTGGCTGAAAATTTTTATGTCTCGCCAGAAGATGGCTACCACGTTCGCGTTGGAAGTCAGATTTACTTCGATATTCTTTTTGATGAAGGCAAGTTTAGGGAAATAAATAAAAAAATGTCTTCAAAAGATCCACTCAATTTTGAAGATTCCAAAAAATATAAGGATCGTCTATCGAGCGCACAGAAAAAAACAAAGCTAAACGACGCTGTTCGTACTGCTGTTGGCAAGTCAAACGGGAATCAGCTAGTTGTAGCCTGTATGGACTTTACTTTTATTGGGGGGTCGATGGGATCGGTTGTTGGGGAAAAAATTTATCGTGCTGCAGACTATGCATTGCAGAAAAAAATTCCTCTCCTTGTGATTTCGAAATCTGGTGGTGCCAGGATGATGGAAGCAGCTCTTTCATTGATGCAAATGGCAAAAACATCGGCAAAATTAGCGCAATTGGCTGACGCTAAAATTCCTTACATCTCTCTGTGTACAGACCCAACAACTGGTGGAACCACTGCCTCATTTGCGATGCTTGGCGACATTAATATCGCTGAACCAGGCGCTTTGATTGGCTTTGCAGGACCTCGAGTGGTAAAGGATACAACAGGGCAGGATTTGCCAGAAGGTTTTCAGACCAGTGAGTTTGTTTTGGAGCATGGGTTTTTAGATTTTATCACCCATCGAAAAGATTTAAAAAAGAAGGTGAACCTGTACTTAGACTTGGTTCTCAACCGAACGATAAGCAAATCATAGCTTTTTCGTATTAAATTCCTACATTTGCACCCTCAAGAAAAGATCTTGAGTTTACATAATAATTATTTACAATAATATTGGCATGTATTTAACAACAGAAAAAAAGAAAGAGATTTTTAAGAAATACGGTTCTTCCGAAACAAATACTGGATCGACCGAAGGCCAAATCGCTCTCTTTACACATCGGATCAATCATTTATCCAGTCATCTTAAAACAAATCACAAAGACTTTAATACCGAAAGATCGCTTGTAAAGCTCGTTGGTAAACGAAGAAGTCTTCTCGATTATTTGAAGAAAAAGGATATCAATAAATACAGAGAGTTAATCAAAGAACTCAACATCCGAAAATAACATAAAAAGCATCATAGTTTTTCATTGGTGACTACGAACGCAACACAACAAACGTTCACATATAAAATGAAAAGATATGATACCAAAAGTATATACTGAGTCCATTGACTTAGGAGATGGCCGTACAATTACCATAGAAACTGGTAAGCTGGCCAAACAAGCAGACGGTTCTGCCGTCATTCGCATGGGCAACGCCATGCTACTTGCCACAGTCGTTTCGGCAAGAAAAGCTTCAGATGTAGATTTTCTACCATTAACTGTTGATTACAGAGAAAAATTTGCTGCTGCTGGGCGTTTTCCAGGTGGCTTTTTTAAGAGAGAAGCACGACCAAGCAACGAGGAAATTTTAACCATGAGATTGGTGGATCGCGTTTTGCGACCACTGTTCCCAAAAGACTATCACGCAGAAACGCAAGTCATGCTACAATTGATGTCGCATGATGAAAATGTAATGCCAGATGCGTTGGCTGGATTGGCTGCATCGACTGTGATACAGTTGTCAGACATCCCATTTGAATATCCGATTTCGGAGGTGCGAGTGGCTAGAATTGACGGAGGTTTTGTCGTCAATCCGAGTCGTGAGCAATTGCAAGAGTCAGATATTGATATTATGATTGGTGCAAGTGCAGACTCTGTAGCCATGGTTGAGGGAGAATTTGATGAGGTTTCTGAGCAGTGTATGGCAGATGCCATCCGTTTTGGTCATGAAGCCATCAAAAAGCAAATCGAAGCGCAAGTTCGCTTGGTTGCCGCTGTAGGTAAAAAAGAAACACGTACCTACGAAGAAGAAAATCATGACGAAGCTGTAGAGAAAAAAGTTCATGCGTTTAGCTATCAAACGTGTTATGATATTGCCAAGCAAGGACTTTCGAAGAAAGATCGTGGCGAAAAGTTCTCTGAACTAAAAGAAGCTTTATTGGCTGAATTTTCAGAGGAGGAGCAAGAAGAGCATGGAAAATTGATTTCCAAATACTTTAGTAAAACACAAAAGGAAGCTGTACGAGAACTCGTTTTGGCGGAAGGCATTCGCCTCGATGGTCGTGAAACAACCGATATTCGTCCGATTTGGTGTGAGGTCGATTATTTGCCCTCAACGCATGGGTCATCTATATTCACACGTGGAGAGACACAAGCACTAGCAACAGTAACGCTAGGAACTTCAAGAGAGGCAAACATCATTGATTCTCCTTCGAATCAAGGGGAAGAAACCTTTTATTTACACTACAACTTCCCTCCATTTTGTACAGGTGAAGCACGACCATTACGTGGAACATCTAGACGTGAAGTTGGGCATGGTAATTTAGCGCAACGTGCACTCAAAATGGTGATGCCAGAAGAATCGCCCTATACAGTACGTGTGGTGTCTGAGGTTCTTGAATCAAATGGTTCATCTTCCATGGCGACAGTATGTGCCGGGACGATGGCATTGATGGACGCTGGTGTTCAAATCACAAGTCCTGTTTCTGGGATAGCGATGGGTTTAATCTCTGATGGCGATCGTTTTGCTGTTCTTTCAGATATCTTGGGAGACGAGGATCACCTTGGTGATATGGACTTTAAAGTTACAGGAACAGACAAGGGAATTACTGCTTGTCAGATGGATATTAAAATCAAAGGGTTGTCGTATGAAATTTTGATACAAGCTCTAGAACAAGCACGTGAGGGTCGACTACACATCCTTGAAAAACTGACAGATACGATTAAGGTGCCTGCTGATTCGATTAAGGCACATGCGCCAAAAATGATCAACTGTAGAATTCCGAACGAGTATATTGGACCATTTATCGGCCCAGGTGGTAAGGAGATTCAAAATCTTCAGCGTGAAACAAGCACGACCATCGTGATCAATGAAGACCCTGATACACAAGAGGGAATTGTTGAAATTCTAGGAACCGATCAAGAGGGTATCGATCAGGTACTCGCGAAGATTGATGCGCTGACCTTTAAGCCTGAAAAAGATGAGGTTTATAAGGTAAAGGCGATTAAGATTCTAGAATTTGGTGCAGTGGTTGAGTATTTGGAAGCGCCTGGCAATGAAGTTCTTTTGCACATTAGCGAAATGGCTTGGCAGCGCACAAACGCTGTGACCGACGTTGTGAATGTTGGTGATGAGTTTGAGGTGAAATACTTAGGCTTTGATCCACGTACCAGAAAAGATAAAGTGTCATTAAAGGCACTGCTTGAAAAGCCTGAGGGTTATGTCGAGCGTCCTCCGAGAAAGGGAGGTGGTGGAAATCGAGATCGCAGAGGCGGTCGCGACAATCGCAACAGGAGATAATTTTAAAAACCCCCTTTTTGGGGGTTTTTTTATATATTTATTTGATATTTCAAACCCAAATCTGTTCTAAGTATGAATAACCTACGGCATCTACCCTACACATTTTGAAGTGATATGATTAAGCATATAAATGCAATATGCGGATGTAAGTAAGTTGTACACAAGTTGAGAACCGAATGAAATACCTACTTGAAAACCAAGAAAGTGAACAAATCATATTCAGAAAAATTAAAAAATCTGATTTTAATGATTGGTTGGTGTTTCATAAAAACCCAATAACTTCACAGTACTGGATTTCTGAATTAAAAAGCCCTGAAATAGAATGTAAAAATTGGTATGAAAAACAATTTCATCGTTACCAAAATAACTTGGGAGGAATGAACGCACTGAATGAAAAAGAAACAGGAAAATTAATTGGACATTGTGGGCTTTTAATCCAAAACGTTGATAAAAAGTCTGAATTAGAAATTGGATATTCACTTTTACCTGAATTTTGGAATAAAGGATTTACAACAGAATCGGCAAAAAAATGTAGAGACTTTGCGTTTGAAAACAACTTTTCGGATTCTTTAATTTCTATAATCAGTTTGACAAACAAACCATCTGAAAGTGTTGCCTTAAAAAACGGAATGAAAATCGAGAAAGTAACTGAATACAACAAAAATAAAGTAAACATTTTCCGAATTTATAAATCGGAATGGAATAAAATAAAACCTGTGTACAACAATGTATAAACGCAATTACGGCGGATTCGACTGCGCCCGAATTCACTCGGAATTGCTAACATTTGTGCTTAATCAAAAAATAGTAACTTAAAATCCGTAACTGACGGTTATACGAGAACGTTGGCGGTAATTAAAATAATGACAAGAAATTATACAATATGGAAAAACAACGTAAACCCCTTTCGACAAAAAAGCCCCCAATTCCTTTGAATGACTATAAGGTTATTGAGGATTGGCTGGCGAGTCGAATTATGCTAGGGATTCAACCGTTGATTAAGAAAATTGACAGCCTTATTCATGATTCAATTCCTAATCTACAATATGCTATCAAATGGGGAAATGCATTTTATGGAACAAATGAATTAGGGTGGCTAATTGAGGTAGCAGCTTATGATGTTTCTGCTAACATAGTTTTCCTTAAGGGTTCAGATTTTGTTTCTAAACCACCATTAGGCACTGGAGAATCGAGATATATTAAGTTAAGTTCTATCGAACAATTAAAAGATGAAAAGTTAACTGATTATATCAAACAAGCTGGAACTTTAAATGGATGGAAATAAATAAAAACTACCGCCAACAAGGTGTATAGTGCATACCCTTCGGGATACGCACCATACACAGACCGTTCCTCCCCAACCCCAAAGAAAACAACAGCACTCAAAACCATCACAACAAGAGGTAAGTAATATTCATAAAACCCTCAGATTTGGGGGTTTTTAAGTACCTTGCTTATCTCATTTTTTATTAAAATTTAAAATTTGTACCATAAAAAAATCGCTCTATTTATATTTGCCTGCCTAACGATTCAATGCTCATCTGAAATGCAACAAGCACCCATAGCCAAAAAAGTAAAAAAAGTTCTAGAGATTCACGACGATCAACGCATCGACAATTACTTTTGGATGCGCCTAAGCGACGAGCAAAAAGAAGCCGAACAACCCGATCAACAAACACAAGATGTGTTGGACTATCTACATGCAGAAAATGACTACCGCAAGCATGTGATGAAACCAACAGAAAAACTCCAAAAAACGATCTACGACGAAATCATTGGGCGAATCAAACAAGATGATTCATCTGTGCCTGTCACAGTGAATGGCTACTCCTACTACACTCGTTTTGGAAAAGGACAAGACTACCCCTACTATTGTCGTGAAAAAGCTGAAGATAACGCCAAAGAAGAAGTGATGCTCGATGTGCCAACTATGGCTGAAGGATATACGTATTATGCCATTGGTGGACGCAGTGTGAGTGAAAACAACAAAATCCTTGCCTACGCAGTTGATACTGTTTCGAGAAGGGAATATACCTTGTATTTCAAAAATTTGGAAACAGGTGAAATCCTTTCAGATAAAATCGAAAATACCACTGGCGGGATCACTTGGGCCAATGACAATCAAACTGTTTTTTATGTCAAAAAAGACCCTAAAACTCTTCGTGCATATCAAATTTTTAAACACCGATTGGGTACAGACACCAGTGATGATGAACTCGTTTATGAAGAAAAAGATGAAACTTTTTCATGCTGGATTTCAAAGACAAAGTCACGTCAATACTTGATGATTGGTGCGAGTCAAACGCTATCAACAGAATATCGATTTTTGGATGCCAATACCCCTGATGGCAAATGGCAAGTGGTTCATCCACGTGAGAAAAATCTAGAGTACTTTGTCGATCATTACAAAGACGATTTTTATATCATTACAAACGATCAAGCCAAAAACTTTCGCTTGATGAAAACACCAGTTAATCGCCCTCAAAAATCAAATTGGACTGAACTGATCCCCCATCGTGAGGATGTGTTGTTGGAAGATATTGAAATTTTTAAATCCCATCTTGTTGTCAACGAACGACACAATGGTCTTTCGCGCCTTCGGATTATGACATGGGACAATAACAATGAACATTATATTTCGTTTGATGATCCAACCTATGCTGCTTGGATTTCAGCAAATCCAGAGTTCAATTCAACACAACTCCGCTTTGGATATAGTTCATTAACAACTCCAACGTCGATATATGATTATGATCTAAACACCAAAGAGAAGACACTCAAAAAACAGGATGAAGTGTTGGGAGGGACATTCGATTCGCAAAACTATCTTTCCGAGCGCATCATGGTTCCCAGCAGAGACGGATCGACGAATATCCCTGTGTCTTTGGTCTATCACAAAGACTTTGAAAAATCGGGTGATGAGCCACTCCTCCTCTATGGCTATGGATCTTATGGAAATACCATAGACCCTTGGTTTAGCTCGGCACGATTGAGTCTGCTTGATCGTGGTTTTGCATTTGCCATTGCACATATTCGTGGAGGGCAAAATCTAGGTCGCTCGTGGTACGAGGATGGAAAACTCCTAAAAAAGAAAAACACATTTTATGACTTTATAGATGTTGGGAATCATTTGGTACAGCAGGGTTATA